>Ga0224497_10000275_pt1 | contig 39058 bp, 29 predicted proteins | sample SF_Jul11_sed_USG_4_FD_167970 | JGI IMG/M metagenome (GOLD analysis project Ga0224497, IMG submission 167970) | Sediment microbial communities from San Francisco Bay, California, United States - SF_Jul11_sed_USGS_13 | ecosystem: Environmental > Aquatic > Marine > Sediment | place: USA...
ATGAATGAAGAATCATGGGCGAAGTACATACCGATGATCGAAGACACTGGCGCCGATGCACTCGAGCTCAATTTCGGCTGCCCGCATGGCATGTCCGAGCGCGGCATGGGAGCCGCAGTCGGGCAGGTTCCCGAGTACATTCAGATGACTACTGAGTGGTGCAAGAAAGCCGCCTCCATTCCCGTCATCGTCAAGCTGACCCCCAATGTCGCGAGCATACTTCCGCCGGCCAAAGCGGCCAAAGACGGCGGTGCCGATGCCGTATCACTGATCAATACGGTCAACTCGATCATGCGCGTGAACTACGACACACTGACTATGTATCCGACGACCGACGGTATGGGCACACACGGTGGCTACTGTGGCGAGGCGGTCAAACCAATTGCATTGAACATGGTTGCAGAAATTGCGCGCACTGCGGATACGGCAGATCTGACAATTTCAGGAATCGGCGGCATCAGCAACTGGCGTGACGCCGTCGATTTTCTCGCACTGGGTGCGAGCAATGTACAAGTCTGTACGGCCGCAATGGTCTATGGCTTCAAGATCATTGACGATTTGACCGATGGGCTCAGCACTTTCCTAGACGACAAGGGTATGCATTCCGTGGCTGAACTTGTCGGCAAAGCTGTGCCAAGCGTAACGGACTGGCAGTATCTGAATCTCAACTACGTCGAAAAAGCCGTCATTGACCAGGAGCTTTGCATTAAGTGTGGCCGCTGCCACGTGGTCTGCGAAGACACTTCACATCAGGCAATAACCCACACGGTCGACGGCGAACGTCACTTTGAAGTCATTGACGAGGAATGTGTTGGCTGCAATCTGTGCGTCAGCATTTGCCCGGTGGATGGTTGCATCAGTATGCGACATTTAAGCGATGGCGAAGACCCAAGAACCGGTCAAGCCATTAGCAAGGAAAAGGCGAACTGGACAACACATCCGAACAACCCGATGCGCAAGGATGGATGAGGAAATGACTGACGAAGAACTCCTGGATGCCGCCCGCGTCGCTAGAGAGAAGGCGTACTGTCCCTACTCCAATTTCCATGTTGGCGCTGCGATTCTGGACGAAAATGGCGACGTTCACATTGGCTGCAATGTTGAAAATGCTGCTTACCCGCAAGGCAGTTGTGCCGAAGCCGGCGCGATTTCGGCGATGATCGCAGCGGGTGGCAAACGCATTGTCACGATTGCGGTCGCAGGTGGTGGTGAAAACCACACGCGCGCTTGTACACCGTGCGGTGGCTGTCGTCAGCGTATCAATGAATTCTCAGATGCAGATACGCGCATCATCATCAAAGACGACAGCAACGAGTGGCACACATACACGGTTGCGGAGTTGCTACCCAAGTCGTTCCATCTTCCATAAGCGCGGATGTCGTTTTGTTCAGGCTCCGAAACGGGCAAGCCGCTCGATAAGCAAATCATAGAAACCGTCCGAGTCAACTGAGTGGATCCAGTTCGTATTCAGGGGTCGATCCGTAACGTGCCAAAAATCGACGGCTGTATGCCCCAGCGTCAATTCGGACCGGGTTTCAATCGACACGTTGCAGGCTTTACCTTCGAATAACTCCGGCTTGATCAAGTACGCAACCGTGCAAGGATCATGCAACGGCGCTCCCTTTGATGTGTATTTCTTCGTGTCGTAGCGATCAAAAAAACTCAACATGGCTGCGGTTGCATCTGCAACCGGGTTGCCCAGCGCCTTGATGCGATCAACACGATCCCGTGTCGACAATACCTGGTGGCTCACATCGAGGCCCATCTGTGTGATGGGCCTGCCGCAACGAAACACAATATCGGCGGCGTCGGGGTCAACGAGAATATTGAATTCAGCCGACGGCGTGCGATTGCCGCCTTCGCGCATTGCGCCACCCATCAGAACGATTTGTTCGATCTTTGGCAGGATGGAAGGCTCCTTGTCGATCGCCGTGCCAATGTTAGTCAAGGGACCCGTAGGCACCAGGACAATCGAACTGTCTTCAGCCGCCAACAAGGTATCGATGATGTAATCCACGGCGTGCTGCAGCTGCAGCGGTGTTTGCGGATCAATGGCATCAATGCCGTTGATTCCGGTTTCGCCGTGAATCATCTCTGCGGTCTGTAACGGACGACGCATCGGTGCCACACATCCGGCATAGACCGGCAAATCGAAACGCCCCGCGATGTCGCACATTTGCCGGGCATTGCGTTGTGTCAGCTCGAGCGGGACATTTCCGGCGACCGTGGTGATGCCGAGCAAGTCCAGCTCGTCGGGCGACGCGATCGCCAGGAACAGCGTGACGGCGTCATCCTGCCCCGGATCACAGTCGATTATGATTTTGCGGGGCATCGCCTAGAACGTCAGCATTAATCCGGCGAGCGCGGCACTCATCAGGTTTGAAAGAGACGCCGCCAGCACGCACTTCATTCCGAATCGCCCGATCAACTCCCGCTTCTCGGGCACGAGCACACCGAGTCCGCCAAGAAGAATTGCGATTGATGACAGGTTTGCAAATCCGCACAGCGAGAAAGTTACGACTGCATATGTGCGCGCACTCATGCCGGCCAGATAATCATTGAGATGGGAAAATGCGACGAACTCATTGAGGATCAGTTTTTCGCCGAACAGGGCACCGGCTGCCTCGGCCTCCGCCCATGGCACGCTGAGCAAGTACATCAGCGGCTGAAAGATCTTGCCAAGTATCAGCTGCAGCGTGATCTCATCGACACCGAGTAGCGTATCAAGCCCCAGCAGGCTGCTCACCCCGCCAACAAGCCCGTTAAACAATGCGATCAGCGCTACGAACGCGACCAGCATGGCGCCGATATTGACCGAAAGCCGCAACCCATCCGTAGTACCTGCAGCGGCGGCGAGAATAACATTGGCATGCTTACTCGGCTCCATCTTCAAACGCTCGTGTCCACTCGGCGGAACGTAATCTTTGTCGGGCATGATGATCTTGGCCATCAACAGGCCACCGGGAGCTGCCATGAACGCAGCAGCGAGCAGGTACTTTAGCTCTGCTCCCATTAACACATACCCGGCGAGAACTGTTCCGGCGATCGATGCCAGGCCGGATACCATAACGGCAAAAAATTGCTCCTCGGTGAGGCCCTTCAGGTATGGTTTAACCACCAGCGGCGCTTCAGTCTGGCCGACGAAAACGTTGGCCGCGGCATTCATCGATTCGATAGCGCCCGTGCCTATGATCCTGTGCAGCGCACCACCGACGAGCCTGACGACCCACTCCATGATGCGCAGGTGATACATAACCGCCATCAGCGCTGCGAAGAAGATAATGATCGGCAGCACGTTGATCGCGAAGCTGAAACCGATGACATCAGTGTCACCCAGGGGGCCGAACACCATGTCGATGCCGGCCCTGGAAAAACCGATCACGGCGAGCACTCCAGCACTCAAGCCTTCTATCGCTTTGCGTCCCCAGGGCGCGTAAAGTACGAACGCGGCGATTGCCGCCTGCAGGCCTAATGCCGCGCCGACAACTCTTAGATTAATCGCTTTACGGTTGCCAGAAAACAGCACCGCTATAGCGAGAATTACGACGATTCCGACAAGTCCAATGAGATTGGCAGGCATAACTTCCCCCGGTTAAAGATTCTTACTTTTTGATCGGCAGCCGTAGCATACCGCATGGATCACTAAGGCCCAGGTATTTTACCGTCGATTACGGCCCTGCTTGCGGGCGCCGAATCGCCCGTCTTGCAAGCGCTCAGCAACAATTCCTCTGCGCGCGCCGCATCTTCTTGCGACGCCGCATGAATAACAGCTAGCGGCCGTTGCCCGTCGAGTAGCGTTCCAATCGGAGCGACATCGCTGAGGCCGACGGACAGGTCGAGCGACTCCCCAACCTTTCGACGGCCCCCACCGAGTTCAATAATCGCATTGCCAACCGCGCGCACATCGACGTTGGTCAGATAACCTGTCGCATGTATGGGCACGATGACCGGAGCTCTTGCCAGGTACTTGCCGCTGTTGTCGACGAAATCTACGGGGCCGCCCAGCGCCGCGCACATCTTGCCAAAAATCTCTGCGGCGCGCCCGCTGGTAACCGCTGCGTCACAGCGTGATATGGCAACATCAACACTGCTTTCGAGACCGCTTATCACAAGCATTTCGGCACACAGCGCAAGCACGACCTCGTCCAGACGAGCATCCCGGTGATCGTCACGCAGATAGGCCATGGACTCCTCGATTTCCAGCGCATTGCCCGCCGTGGTACCCAGAACCTCGTTCATGTCTGTCAAAACTACGCTGGTCTTAAGGCCCGCTTTCGCTGCAGTGGCAATGATGCTTTTCGCCATCTCGAGCGTTTGTTCGTCTGTGGGCATGAATGCACCGCTACCAACTTTCACATCCATGACCAATGCATCCAGACCGGCTGCAATTTTTTTCGACAGAATCGATGCCGTGATCAGGTGTAACGATTCGACCGTAGCAGTCACATCGCGAATCGCATAAAACCGTCGATCAGCCGGTGCCAGGTCCGATGTCTGGCCAATGACTGCACAACCGACTGTCTTTACCACCCGCCTGAATGTCTTGAAATCGGGCGCCGTGTTGTAACCGGGAATGCTCTCGGCCTTGTCGGTAGTGCCCCCGGTATGCCCCAGACCTCGTCCCGAAATCATCGGCACGTAACAGCCACATGCTGCAGCAATTGGTGCCAGCAGGAAGCTGACCTTGTCGCCGACGCCACCCGTCGAATGCTTGTCAACGACGGGCCCGTCAAGACCAGCGTCACTCCAGTCGAGGACAGTACCCGATTCGGACATTGCGATTGTCAGCTTTGCCGTTTCGTCGAAGGTCATTGAATTCAGGAGGATCGCCATAGCCAGGGAAGAAACCTGCTCGGCCGGGATACTCTCATCAGCCAACCCGTTGACGAAGAATCGAATTTGCTCATCAGAGAGCTCGCCACCATCTCGCTTGGTTCGTATTACGTCAGTAAATAACATCACGTACAGCTCGCTTGAGGGTCTGCCTAAGGCAGCACCATAAGCAAGTGCTTGAAATAATTCAATTACTTGTCTTTGCAATCGTAAAGATTGCCTCTCACAATAGAATGTCGCGGCAGCTTCGCAATGGTGCCAGGCGCGCAGCAGCCCACCTCGAGCCAATCAAGGGAGAACAATGACAACACGTCCAATCCTGCCAGCCGCATTCGTGCTGGCCGCCCTGTTGGCATCGGCAAACTTGCTTGCGGACGCAAACGTTCAGCTTCGCGTACTCGAAACCACGGACATTCACGTTCATATCGTCGACTACGATTATTACCAGGATCAACCGTCGGTGGCCGTGGGTCTTGCCCGAACTGCCACATTGATCGAAATTGCGCGGGCCGAGGTGAAGAACAGCATACTGGTCGACAATGGAGACCTGCTGCAGGGCAATCCGCTCGGCGATTTCATAGCCAGACAGCGCGGCCTGGGAGAAGGCGACGTACACCCGGTCTACAAAGCAATGAACCTGCTCGACTATACGGTCGGCAACGTAGGCAACCATGAGTTCAACTTCGGCCTGGAATTTCTTGGCCAAAGCATTGCCGGCGCGAACTTCAACTACATCAGTGCCAATGTCTTTTACGATGACGGCGACGACGATGCGAGCAACGATGAGCCCTACTTTGATCAGTACATCATTGTCGATCGTACGTTGACGGCCGAAGACGGCAGTGAGCACGACATCAAGATCGGCATCATCGGCTTCGTACCGCCACAGATTATGAATTGGGACATGGCGAATCTCAAAGGCCGAGTCGTTGCTCACGACATCGTCGACACGGCCCGCGAGCTGGTGCCAAGAATGAAGGCCGAAGGCGCTGACGTCGTGATCGCCGTTCCGCACTCGGGAATCGGGACGGTCGATCGCCACGGCATGGACGAGAATGCAACCTACTATTTGTCGCAGGTACCGGATATCAACGCCATCATGTTCGGTCACACGCATGGAATTTTCCCCAGCGACGAGTATGCAGAGCTGCCCGGTATCGACATCGAGAAAGGCACTATTAACGGCGTACCGGCGACGATGCCTGGCTACTGGGGCAACCACCTTGGCTACGTCGACCTGCAGCTCAGTGTGTCAGGTGTTGGTGAGTGGACTGTTACCAGCGGTATCGGCACAGTTCGGCCAATCTTCCGGCGCGACGGTAACGAGCTCATACCACTGGTAGAGCCGATGCAGGAAATTCTCACCGCTGTGCAGGAGGATCACGATGCGACTATTGCGTTCGTCCGTACCGGAGTCGGTGAACTTAGCGCAGCGATTAACAGTTTTTTTGCCTTGGTCCGAGACGACCCATCCGTCCAGATCGTCACCAACGCCCAAAAGCGCTATGTCGAGCGGCTGATCCAGGGCACAGAGTTCGAAGGCACGCCGGTATTGTCTGCCAGCGCACCTTTCAAGTCGGGCGGTCGAGGTGGCGATGACAATTTCACCGACATCGATGCCGGCGAAATTGCACTAAAACATGTTGCTGACCTTTACATCTACCCGAACACCCTGCGAGCCGTAAAGATCACCGGCTCACAAGTGCGCGAGTGGCTCGAGATGTCAGCCAGTATCTTTAATCGCATAGACCCGAACGATGACCGCGAGCAGGAGTTACTCAATCCCGGATTTCTGTCCTTCAATTTCGACGTCATTGACGGCGTAAGCTACCGCATCGATGTCACCCAGGCAGCGCGTTATGACCGGGACGGTAAGCTGATCAACGCCGCCAGCCACAGGATCCTGGATCTCAGCTACGATGGACAGCCAATTGACATGGATGAAATCTTCATTGTCGCCACCAATAACTACCGGGCCGGCGGCGGCGGCCACTTCCCGGGCATGGATGGCGGCAATATCATTATCGAGGCCCCGGACACCAACCGCAGCGTACTCGCCGACTATATCTTCGAGCTGCAAACGGTAGACCCGTCGGCCGATAACAACTGGTCATTCATGCCGATCGCCGGCGACGTCAAGGTGACGTTCACCAGTTCATCGAAGGCCGGCAAGGCGCTGACGCCTGATTCGCCAATCGAACAAATTGGTATCAATGATGACGGGTCTGGCAAATACCGGATTCGCTTCTAAACAGCGAGCCCCGCCTCTCTTTCGCGCAGCAAGTCCTTATACGCTTTCAAACCAGCAATAAAGATGACGAATGCCAGGAGTCGAGACGTTCCGCCAACAATAGATAAGGAATAACCGACCTTGTCGGCGTCTGCGAATACATAATCGGTCAGCGCGGCGACTACCGTCGGGCCAATCAGAAGCCCCACGGAATTCGATAAGAAAAAGTAGATACCCGCGGCCAGACCAAGCATGGATGCCGGAAACATTCGTTGCACGGCCGATGCCGCACAGGCGAACCCCATATTGCTACCGAAGATAGCGAAAATCATCAGCCATAGCGCGCTCGATGCCGTCCCCATCAGCGGATACAGAAAACTGAATGGCGTTGCGATTGCAGCACCAATGATCACCATAATGACGCTCGCGCCCTGCACGCCGCGCTTGCTCAAACGATCTGCGGTGATACCGGCAAATAGCATTCCGCAGAGACCACCAAAGAGCTGCACCATGCCGTACATAAAAGTCACGGTTGATGGGTCGCGGTCGTAGGTCCGCGCGAGAAAAGTGATATCCCAGAAGCCTTGCGAGTAGGCTGCGAGAGAAATCAGCGCCATGCCCACATACAAGGATGCAATAGCCAACCAATATTTCTTCGCATAGGTTTTGACGTCCGCAAGCTTGGCCGCCTCGCTCGCTTTCAAACTCTTTTCTTTTTGTATCTTTGCGGCGGCAGGACTCATTGTCCTCGGCTCGCGAACGGTCATCAAACCAAGCGTCATGATCATTCCGAGTGTGCCCAGGAACAGCAGAACCAACTTCCAGGCCGCCGATCCGCCGATGAAGAACACATCATTCCACCCGTCAGCGGCAGTAATATCCTGCGCAACACTAAAAAGGTAGCCGCCCGCAGCGAACGACAGCCCAATGCCGATCGGTGCGCCGAGCAGAAAAACGCTGGTCGGTGTCGCCAGGCGCTTTGGCGGAAAATAATCGGTAAGCAAGGAAAGCGTCGACGGCAGCAAAGCTGACTCACCGAGCCCAACACCCATGCGCAGAACCAGCAACTGCCAGAACTTGCTTGCCAGCCCGCTGACAGCCGTTGTCAGGCTCCAGATAAACACACCCATCGCGATCAACCATGGCCGATGCATCGAATCAGCGAGCCTGCCGATAAAAATTCCGACCGTTGAGTAAAACAGGCCAAACGACAAACCTCCGATCAAACTGATTTGCACATCAGACAGCGACATGTCGGCCTTAATCGGATCGATGAGCACTGCAATGATTTGCCTGTCCATGAACGACAGAACGTAGAAAATCATCATCAGGACAACGACATACCACGCGTAGGCCGGCTTCGGATAGTCGACGCTGTTGTGCTTGTCTTCCGCTGAGGTCATTGGTATTTCACTCACTTTCTGTCGATGTAAACGGGAACTAAAGGCGCTCGGCCATGGCTTCAATCGTCCGCGGCTTGACGGCACTCAGTTCAGCAAGCGGTGGCAGGATTCGTCGCCATTCGGCGAGTTTCGTCAATTCTATGGTGCCGCCTAACGACGGCGTTCGGGTCCCAACCATTAACGCACCGCTATTCAGTGACGATTGCGCTGCCGCACGCATGACTTGTGGCCGCTACGGTTTAGCAAAAAAATCTGCGTTTATCTTTATGAATCTCTTTTCCTCTTCCGGCACTTCGTCCACGTGCCGAATAGCATCGACCGGACATACTGTTTCGCAAAGCGCACAGGCGATGCATTCCACCGGGTCAATGTAAAACATCGTTTCGCCTTCATGAATACAATCCACGGGGCAAACGTCGACGCAGGTACCATCTTTGATACCAATGCACGGCGACATGATGATAAAGGTCATGTTATCGGACAGTGGCTCACTTCGCCTACTTGCCCCGCCACTCCGGTTTTCGTTTCTCCCTGAACGCCCGCGGTCCTTCTTCAGAATCCTCCGATTCCAGTGCCGCAATCAGCGACGGAAGCCGTTTTGCCTGTGCTTCGTCGACGGACAAGTCACTCGTCTCCTTGACGCACTCTTTTATGGCCTTAACCGACAATGGTGCACATTCGAGAATCTGCTCGACCCAGCGGTCTACCGCATCATCCAGGCCGGATGCATCGACCACTTCATTGATCAATCCATAAGACTGCGCTTCCGCAGCGGAGACGCGGTTGCCCGTCAGGAGCATTCCCATTGCGAGCTTTTGTGGAATCAACCTGGGCAGCATGATCATGCCACCATCAACTGGCATGCGGCCAACCTTGGCCTCAGGTAATCCGAATGATGCGTGTTCAGCGGCAATAACGATGTCACAGCCGAGCACAAGTTCGAATCCGCCTCCCACGGCGAGACCGTTAACCCTGGCAATGACCGGAACATGCAGCGACTTGCGCAAGGTCAGCCCGCCAAAACCGCCGGGCCGCGCATCAGCCCAGTACGCCAGACCCGACTTACCATTATTCGTCGCCTTCATATCCGCGCCTGCGCAGAACGCCTTATCGCCACTGCCCGTGAGCACCACAACACGAATATCGGGATCGGACTCCACGCGTTTCCATATCTCCTCGAGCTTGTCCGCGGTGGCTTCGTCAACGGCGTTCATTCGCTCAATTCGATCAATCGTGACACGCGCGACATGTCCTTCAACTGAATACTTTACTGTCATGAGCCGCCCGCCTGGGCTTTTGCAACGATGCCTAATTCAGAGAGAATTTCCTCGTTGTGCTCGCCAAGTCGAGGCGGCGCGAGGCGAACACCGCAGTCAATAGTGGAAAAGTGTATCGGACTTGCAATTGTCTTCATCTGGCCGTTTATGGGGTGTTCGAATTCAACGATCATCTCGTTGGTTTCAGTTTGCGGATCCTCCAACACTTCCGAGAGGTTCTTGACGGGGGCGCAAAGAAGATCAGCGTCCTCAAGTCTCCCAATCCAGAATTGCGTTGACTCCTTGGCGAATTCGCTCCGGAATCGCTCTTGCAGATAGTCTTTGCCTGCGCGCTGGGACTCGAGATCCGGATATTTTTCGGACAGGTCTTCTATCTGCAAGACATTACAGATGTCCTGCAACGGATTGGCCTTGAAGGCACCAACGAGAACCAGCGCACCGTCCGCCGTTGGGAAAGCGCCGGTCAACGGCATTTCCGCCCAGTTAATTTCCTTGCCGCTGTGCAGGTGGCAGGTTGCCTCCTGCATTTGCATGGCGATCATCGAATCGTACAGCGACACCTCAATATGCTGACCTTTACCGGTTTTCGAGACGCCTATGAGTGCGACGAGAATCGCCTGAACGAGGTGCATGCCGGCCGTGTAATCGCACAACGCCGTCGGGTAGACCGACATCGGTACCGACGCATCAGCACGACGCATCATGACGCCGCTCATCGCTTGCGCGAGAATGTCCTGCCCGCCTTTATGTGCGTACGGACCGTTCGGCCCATAGCCGCTGCCACTTGCACTGATTATCCGGGGGTTCAAGTCGCGCAGCTTGTCGTAGCCGAAACCGATGCGATCCATCACGCCGGCCCGGAAGTTGCTGACAACGACATCGGCCTCACGAACTAACTCATAGACGATATCCTTGTTTTCTTGCTGACGCAGATCCAGCGCGAGCGAACGCTTGTTGCGGTTGAGGCTGCAAAAAACCGGGTTGTTGAGGCCGGCCTCGTCGGTCGCGCCAAACGCAGTTCGCGACAAATCACCGCCTCTGGGGTTTTCGATCTTGATTACGTCCGCGCCAAAGTCTGCCAGCATCTGCGTCGCAGACGGGCCCATCATCACCTGGGTGAAATCGATAACTCGAACCCCATCCAGCGGTAAATTGTTCGTGTTACTCATATTGCTTTCTACTCCTCTTGTCTCACGCGTTCTCGGCGAGATCATCAACTCCGGTTGCATTCTCCGACGGTACATCGCCCGGGTCTGCGCCTTGCGCCCGCATCGCCTTTTGAATTGATCGATAGTCGACATTCCGAATATGGATGTTTTCCTGCAGTGCCAACGATGCGGCAACGCCCGCGACTTCGCCTTGCACCATGCATGGAGGAATTTCACGCGACCTTTTTTGGGCATCGGGTTCGGCCGAGTAGTGCCGGCCGGCGACGATCAGTTGCTCTACCTTCGTCGGCAGAAGCGCGCGGTACGGTGTGTAGTAGTCGCGCCCGCGGCAGACTGTGTCGGCAAAATAGCGGCGCTTGACAATGTCGTCTTTAGTAACGACATATTCTCCTTTGAGCATCCGCGTTGTCCGCACCCCGACCTGTTCAGCGGCGCCGAGCATGTCGGCGTTCTCGAATCCAGGCATGTGCTCGCGGACATAGTGGAAAAGGCCCATCATCCGCTTGCGTCCCTCATATTCAGCGGCAGTCAGATCCTCGACTGAAATGCCGTCATATCCGGGCATGTGCGGACAATTACACCAGACGATGCCGGGAATCGGCGTTTTCAGCCACCACATTTCCCACGCGCCGCCAATGATGCGTCGTGCCGCGCGATTGATCTTGGCGAACGCTTCGGGCTCTTCATACTCAAATCTTTCTGCCTCGACCGTGTCGACGTTAGCAAGCCTGAACACGGTCGTAACGATGTATTGCCCTTGAGTGAAATCAGCACCAGCGCTGCAGGCCACATCGAGATCGCCGCTGGTATCGATGACGATATTCCCCATGATGGCTTGCCGACCCAGTTTGGTCTGACAGACAACTCCCTTGATAACACCATCCTCGACGATGGCCTCGCTGAACCAGCTGTGCAGTCGCAAGTTGATGTTGTTTTCCCGAATGAGGTCCAGCGACGTCCTTTTCCAGGCATCGGGATCGAACGCCGTTGCATAGACAATCGGCTGCGGTTTTTTCGCCTGGTGGAAATCATGCACGCCCCAGCGAGCCCATTTTCGATACATCTCTTCGCTGGCGTAGCGATCTTCGAGTGGCGGCGTGACCGCCATTCCCTCTTTCTCCATGCGCTGCACGAATTCGTCGACAATGCCCGAAATCGTAATCTCCTGGCCGTTGACCATGTCGTCGAGAACCAGAACCATGCCACCAGAAGCCATGCCGCCAAGATGGTGATAACGCTCAAGCAAGGTGACCGAGCATCCGTTTCGTGCCGCAGACACCGCGGCGGACACGCCAGCCGGGCCACCGCCGACCACAACGATGTCCGTTGTCGCAACGACGGGTACATTGCTGCGAGTCATATTCATAAAATCTCCTCCACACTCCCAATTTAGAGCCTTGCAAACTATTCTACAATGGCAGAAACTGAATATAGTTTATGACCAATCTGAATACATCGAGCCTTCGACTTCAGGAGCTGATGGTGTTCCACGCCATCCTTTCCAATGGCAGCATCACGTCGGCGGCACAAGCGCTTGGCATCACCCAATCGAGCGTCAGCAAGCAGCTGAAGAACCTTCGCCAGTACTTTGGGGATGAGTTATTCGTTCGCAGCGGACGGGGTATGGCGGCAACCAGTAAGGCACTGTCCATTGCGCCGCAAATATCGAACCTGATCACCTCATTTGAATCGCTGAACGGGGAGATCAAATTTGATCCGGGTGAAATTCAGCGCGACTTCGTCATCTCGACTTCCGATGAAATCCAGCACATTCTGCTGCCGCAAATCCTGCCGCAAATAGCCGCTGAGTCGCCAAAATCCAGGATCATTTTCAAAACACTCGAAAGGGACTATGCGGCAAAGCAACTTGAGTCCGGCAGCGTTGACCTGGCCATTACGTTGAACTGGCACGTACCTGAGCATCTCAAGCAGAAACGCCTGTTCAGCGATGAATTTGTCGTAATGTTTCGTGCAGACCACCCGTTGCAGGGCAAGAAGCTGTCACTGAAACGATACTTGTCCGCCTCGCACATGATGGTCTCGCCGCTGGGAAACGTATTCGGGCCGATCGATGAAATCCTGACTTCATACGGACACAAACGGTTCGTGAGCCTGGCCGTGCCTTACTTTATGCAGGTTTCAGATGCGCTGATGTGCTCGGACCTCATCGTCACGCTGCAGAGACGAGCCTGCATGGAATTGATGAGGAACCATCCTTTGGCCATCGCCGAGTTACCACTGGATGTTCCGCCGATTAGCTATTATCTGTTTTGGCACAAGCGATACGACAAAGATTCTACGAATCGTTGGCTACGTCAGGTTTGCTACAACATCCTGAACACCTGACGCGATGCAATCACAGGCGCTGCCGTAGAAACTCGACCGTCTTGTCGACAACCTCTGCGGCGATCTCCGGTCGGTCGGTGTAAAAGCCGAGTGCGTGATTCGCGCTCACTACAACATGACGAACCACCTCACTGCTATTTTTCGCAGCAGCTATCATTGCCTCTGAAGTTTCCGGTGGCACGACATCATCCTGGTCACCGTACAACACCAGCAACGGTCCCTTGAAACCGGCAATCGACTCGAGCGGTCTTGTTTGTTCCAGATCAATGAAATAACGGTAACCGAGTTGCAACGTCGTCCCCCATCGGGTGGTGTATTCGGCCACTCCGGTTTCCTGCGCCTTTTGCTTCAGTGAATAATAGAACTCAGGCCCACCGAGGGAATTCAGTTCCCTTTTGGAGCCGTCAGCAACGGCCGGCGTCCAGGCCACCATTGCCTTGTAACTCGGGTCAATTTCTGCGAGCAGGACGACGAGCCGGCCGCCCATGCTGTATCCAAGGAGTCCGACTCTGTTGTCATCGACTCCTGGTTGTGCCTCTGCAAACTCACGGGCCGCCTGCAAATCCAGCAGCATGTTGCTTAGGTTGTTTTCCGTGAACGACTCGGTACTGTCTCCACAGCCCGGGAAATCCACGCGAATCGAAGCGATGCCGTTGCGCGCAAACGCCTCCGCGGTTAGGCGATATCCACCGCCCTCGTGACGCGATCCACCATGACCATGCGCCATCACAACCAGCGGAAAATTGTCACCTTCAGCCCCAGTCGGCGTAACGAACGTCGCCGGTATCGAAACGCCACGAGACATTATCGTGGTGTCGGTAGAACGAAACTCGCGGTTGTCAGGCCGTAACACCGGATTTTGCGAACACGCTGACAGCAATACGAGGCCAAAGGAAAGTAACGACGACAAAATATAGCGCCACATGATCGAATATCCGGACAAACACAGTTTATTATAGCGTGGCCGGAACAAAGGGAGATAAAACATGCGGATCATTCTTGGCAGACTTGGTGTTGCCGCACTGCTTCTGTCGTCGCTCGCCGCCTGCGCAAGCGTGCAGGAGAGCAACGACGATATCATCGTGACGCTGATTTTCACCAATGACATGGAAAGCGCTTATGCGCCGGTACCTGCCTGGTGGCGAGACGATATGGACCACATCGGTGGCATCGCCGAGCTGACAACTCTAATCAAGAATATTCGCCGCGACGAACCCAATGTATTTCTATTTGATTCCGGAGATATTTTTACTGGCGCGCTCTCCCGGCTCACTGATGGCGCGCTGATGTTCGAGTTCATGATTACTATGGGATATGACGCCATGGCCATCGGCAATCATGAATTCGACTATGGTGAAGCGATCCTGGAATGGCAGAAGAACCGGGCACCGTTTCCAGTGTTGGGCGCCAACCTGAATTACAAGGACACGGACCACCCATTTTCGCAGCGGCACACGATTATTGAACGCAACGGTGTCCGCATTGGTGTCATCGGAACGCTTGGGCAGGATGCGGCCAGTTCTGCTATAGCACCGCCGCACATTGATGAGCTGGACGTATCCGATCCGGCCGAGGCTATTCAGGCATCGATGGATGAATTGCGCGACGAAGTCGACCTCATCGTCGCATTGACGCACCAGGGCCATACAGCACCGATGCAGACCGACGCCGAGGCAGACCCCCGACTTACGCGCGACATTGACAAAGACATTGCCCTGGCAGGCGCCGTGCAAGGCATCGATGTGTTGTTTGGCGGGCATGCGGACGCCGGGACCTGGGAGCCAGTGGTTAACCCCGACACCGGCACGCTGATCATGCAAACTTTTGGGCAGGCGACCTATCTCGGTTACCTGCAACTAACTCTCGACGCGAATACGCGGACGATCAAGTCCTATGATGGCAAGTTGTTACCGGTCGATTCCGATCGGCTTGAGCCCGACGAGGATATCGAGCAGAAGATGGCCGCCTATCGCGCCGAGTTTCCGGAAATTACCGAGGTTGTCGGGCACACGGCAGCACGTTTGAACCGACGCTACTTTGACGAGGCGGACCTTGGCAACCTGCTGGCCGACATTGCCGTCGAAATGACGGGAGCCGATATCGGGCTGATACACCCGGGCACGATTCGCAAGGACATCCCACAGGGTCCAGTAGAGATCGCCGATATCCTGGACACAAATCCGTTCGTCGACCCTATCGTCATCATGGAAGTTACAGGCATGCAGTTGAAGCAGATAATGGAACAATCGTTCACTCTGCTGCGCGGACTGCTACAGGTATCCGGCCTTGAAGTTGTCTACGACACATCGAAACCGGAGCGCGAACGCCTGGTGTCACTCAAATACGCTGGATCCGACGTCGGCGATGACGATCTGTTCAAAGTGGCCGTTCCGGCAATCATTGCCGAAGGCGGAGACCATTTCGACGAATTTCTCGAGACGAAGTTGCTTCGCGCAACCGAACCGCTGGGCGAGTTGACGATTGCCTACTTCAGGAAGCACGGTGATATCGAGATGCCCGCATCGGGCCGGCAACGCGACGTGGCGGTATCGCAGTAAACGTGAATCTAGTTCGCAATCAAGTCATCACGCATCCTGGCGTTCGGTAGCGGCTGCTCCCAAATTCGGCGCCCGGTATGCTCAGCCGTTTCGTAGCGACTGAAGAATCGCTCCAGCTCGGATATTAGACGGCCGCGCACTGACGGTGATGGCAGATCGGCAGCATGTCTCTCGCCAAAGGGATGCGCCAGGTCGTACCAGGTATCCGAGGGCGCCTGATCAGCATCGCGCCGGTATCGGCGAACGAGTTTCCAGCGGCCGTCGGTCACCATCCTGACGTTGCCGCGCTCGGCGAATTGCAGTGTTCGCCAATCGGTATCTCGCTCCCCCTGCAACAGAGTTCGCATAGATCTTCCCGGCCCGTAGTCCGTGGTAGAACCGAGTCCCTGTGTCGCGACGTCCATGATCGTTGCGTGCAGGTCCAGCAAATCGACCAGTTCGGCGCGCGACTGGGCCTTGCGAAAACCATTGTCGGGCGCGTACACGATCAACGGAATGCGGATTGTCTCTTCGTAGAAATTCGGTGGATTCGTGGCATTCGTCTTGCCATAAAGCCCGTACTGGCCGACGAGCAGGCCGTGATCCGACGTGTACACAATCAGGGTTTCACCCATGAGGTCGCGACCCTGCAGCGCGTCCAGCAGTCGACCGACCTGTTCGTCTATCAGCGAGACAGCGGCAAGATACTGGGCCAGCTGCTCGACATGATCTTCCGGCGTCGTGGTATGGGAGCCGCGGTCGGCCAGGTCAGAGGATCCGCCCGCTCTTACGATGTCGTTCGCGACAGGGCGATATCGCGATACCAGGCGCTCCGGGAGGCCAGCGAACGGCGCATGCGGCTCGGTGAAGTTGAGGCTGATGAAAAACGGCTTGTCCGATTCCTCGTCGATAAAACGAATAGCCGACTCGGTAAGAAATCTCGCCTGCATTCCCGTGTGGGTCGCTTCTTCACCGTTGCTGGAAAAACTGACGGTGCCGCTGTGCAAGTACTGGTTCTGCCACCCTGCTTTGTACGGGTCATAGCTCAGCCAGCGATCGAACCCGGGCTGCGGCGGCTTGCTGTTGGTCGTCGCGTGCCATTTGCCGAATAGGCCTGTCCGGTAGCCTTCGTCGGACAATCTTTCCGACAATAGTGTTTCGCCGGCCAGCCAGTTTGCATTGAACTCTTCCTGCTCGCTCAGGAAGTCGTGCACACCGTGCTGCGATGGCATCTTGCCCGTATGAAAACTTGCTCGCGCAGCTGAGCACACCGGCGCTGGCGACATCGCATTTTCGAATAACACACCTTGATCGGCCAGCCAGTCGATATTCGGCGTTTCGATCTGTTCCAGACCGTACGCACCGAGCGCCCACTGCGCATGGTCGTCCGCCATGACAACGACAATATTAGTATTGACTGCCGACTGGGCAAGCGCAACGCCTGGCGCGACCGCCAGCAGGGCCAGCAACATTGAGGTGAAAAAAAGGCGCTCCCGGATGGGAGCGCCTTTGCAAGTCTTCATAGAACGATCTTCAGCACAGTCTCTGTACTAGAAGTCCACTCGTATGCCGAGTTGAATCCGATACAGCGAATCCCAGGTATCGGGCAACTCGACCGGCGGCGTGAACGACGTGAAGTTATACGTATTCGTTACGCCATCGATACCCGCGGTAACAACACCAACCGCCGAACCAATGTCCTGCGTGTTGACATAGCGTTTTCTACCGTACTGGGAGTCGATCAGGTTCAGCACGTTCTCAATATCGAAGTAGACCTTCCCGGTAGCGCCGCCGAAGAACGGAATTTCCTGTTGGAAACGAAGATCCAGATCGCTTGACCACGCCTGATCAAAGCTACCCTTCTTCTGAATCGCGCCGCGTTTCAGGTCGTTCTTGTCCGCCCAGTCGAAGAATGCAGTTGTATCGAAACCGGGGTCGAAATTAACCAGCGGATCGCTGGCGTCGGTCGGAACGTACAGCAGGTTTCGCGCTCGGCCACCTGTATCACCAATGTCTCCGGAATACGGCGAGCCGTTAAACACGGTGCTGATCGGACTGCCTGAACGACGCTGGAAGAACGCCGTGACACTCGACTTGTAACCAGACCAGATCTCCTTGCTGAATGTCGACGCAATGACGAAGTTATGCGGCGTATTTCGCAGCGAGGGGCCAACCGGCAGATTGACAATGTCGTCGGCTACAACAGCGCGGAAATTTTCAGCCGCGGTGAAGGAAGTACCCGGATTGCCGATCTCCGATTCATTGTATGAATACCCCAGGACAAGATTCAGCTGCGATGTATCACCCCAATCGAAACTCTTATTGGCCTGAATCGACGTGGTGAACGTATGGCCGCCATCACCTGGTTTGTTGGTGAAGTAGACGTCCTGATTACCACCGAAACAATCCGGTGTCACATTGCTGAATCCCTGACGAGCGCCATTGAACGTCGCATTGCAATTCAACAGTAACGGATCAATCTGGGAGTATGTCGGCCGACCGTCAGGTGCCGTACCCGTCTGCGTCAGCGACAGATCGAGGAAGTCGACCTGGTCCTTAAGGTCTGCGTAGATAATATCCAGTTTCACGTTCCAGTCACTCATGAGATCGCTCTCGAACGATGTGTTGTGTTCGAGGCCGAAACTGAAACGATTAACGGTTGGCAACTTGATATTCGGATCAGTCGCATTAACCGCGCCTGCATTATTGAGTGCCTGCTGTTGCCCTGCTTCGATTACACATTGTGGAATGCCCTGGAAACTGCCGCTTGCGAGTACGTTCAAATCAGCGGCAGTGCAAGTTGTTGGGCCAGCAAAGCCTGTCGCACTGCCCACACCGAGAGCACCACCGAAGTTCTGGTAGGCATTCGAGAACCACACCGTCGGGTCGTTACCCGAGAAGACGCCAAACCCGAGCGACATTCTCGTATCGCCGAATTTGTCCGGCAGCGTATAGTTCAGGCCGATTCTTGGCTGAAACGCATCCAGTCCGTCGTAGCCGACCTGGTTTGACATGCCGTAACGCGCCACGTAATTGGGGTTCTCCAACGGCAGGTCATTTGACTCATACCAGTCGTATCGCACGCCAAAGACAAGTTGCATAGCGTCGTTGATGTCCCACTGATCCTGCACGAATAGCGAATTGATATCCCGCCCGTAAATCGCTGCAGCATCGTTCGGATCCTGCGTAAACGAAACACCAGAGCGAATCTCGTAAGCTGCGCCCGCCGCGAGGTTTGCGATGCTATCGAAGAATACGGTGCCGGTAGCATTGATAATGAACAGGTTAAAGACGTCCAGCGTCTCGTACTCATAACCTGCCGTAATCAAGTGGTCACCAACCTGGTAGTCCATCTTGATTTTGAGTTGATCTTTCTCCGTAGCCAATCTGTTAGCCGAACGGAATGTACCCGGACCGCTGACGAACTCCTGACCAAAGAATTCTCCACCGAACTGTCCGGATCCACCAATGGCGATACGAGGAATCGGGATCGCGTCCTGGGCCTCACCACCGCCCAACGGATTCTGCAGATCGGTAACTTCCTGGGTGGAATAGCGAATTTCCGTAGACAAGCGGTCTGTCCAGTCGGAATAGAGCCTTAGGGCAAAGGTATCGGAATCCGAACCGCGGAAATGGAAGTTGTCCGAAAACGTGAATTCGCCTCGGCCGGTGCCAATATCGTCACCAATCGTCGTGGTTTCTTCCAGACTCGAGAATGTACCTTCCAGACGATGATCATCGTTTATGTTCCAGTCGATACGAGCAAATATCCGCTCCGAGGTAACTGGCAGGTTGCGGACAACCGAACCGGCGTCGCGCCCATAGGAACTGCTCAGAATGTCGCGAATCTGATTGACCTCGGCCGTTGTGAATACGGTGTCGTTCTGTGGAAAGGACGTGTCGTCTGCTGCACCAACCTGATTAACCGTTGCTGTATCAAACTTTTCGTAAGACAGATAGAAAAACAGTTTGTCCTGAATAATTGGCCCGCTGACTTCAGCACCGTAATTCTTGCGCTCAAACGTGCCCTGATCAAATTTTGAATTGTGGATCTTGTCGCCTGTCAGGCTGTCATCGTTGAACAGGTAGAAGCCGCCGCCGTGCCAATCGTTTTCGCCGGACTTGGTTACGACGTTGACGTTGCAACCGCTAAATTGGCCGTATTCCACAGAGACAGGGGCAAATTCGACCGCTGCTGCCTGGACTGTATCGAACGGAATAGGAAACGTGAATCGAGCAAGGTTACCCGACAGGTTCAGGCCGAAGGCGTCGGTAGCCCTTACACCGTCAATCGTAAACGAGTTGGTTCGGCTCGATCCGCCAAGACAACTAATCGCACCGGACTGGTCACCACCGTCTCCGGTTTGACCGACGCTGATTCTTGGGTCTATGCGAATGATGTCGCGAATCTGGCGCTGCGTCGATGGCATGTCGGTGATCTGCTCCAGAGAAAAACTCGAGCTCGGTCCCGATGCTGTCGTGATCGTTTCGATCTGCGCCGCTGTCACGACGACTTCATCGATGCTGGCGTTAGCTGCCTCGAATGTAACTGTGAATGACGATGTGCCTGCCACGTCTGTGTACAGGTCCGTAATCAGGACATCTTCAAAGCCGTCACCGCTTATCCGCACAGTGTAAGGACCGCCGGCACTGATAGACCGGAAGCTGACAACACCGCGAGAATCAGTCGTCGCTGTCCGGCGGCGGCCATCTCGGGAGTCCGTAACGGTAGCTGTAGCTCCAGCGGCCGGCTGTCCGTCCGGCTGTATAACCGTGCCGTGGATGGATGCTGTGATTTCTTGCGCAGCCGCGTCTGTAGTGATTAAGACAACAGGCATAGTTGTCGCAATCGCAAACAACAGTGCTGCACCGACGATTCCAAACCTAAATCGTAAATTCCTCATTCGAGCTCCCCTCAAGGTATCGCGATGTCGAGTAAACAGACAAAATGGTAGCTATTCACCCAATGATTTTGTTTTTGCTTCCTGATACTGAGTCAGATCTTTTTCTTTGTCGTTCGCCCGGCGATGCGCCAGCGAACTGGCCCAGTTTGGAAGTTCTACGTCCCAAGTGGAATCTAGAAGATTGTTAGGTATTCTGCAACAGAAGGAATCGAATACTGACTATGACCGGCGAGAATGGATAAACTCCTCGATTATACTGACGCCTGCAGGCGTAATTACAAGATACTTCAATAACTGAGCGCAAATCTTTGAAAATGAAATTTATTCCTTTGTGGTTCCTGCTCTTCTCGAGTCTGGCTACACACGCCGCGGACCGGCCGAACATCCTTCTGATATATGTTGATGACCTCGGCTACGGCGATCTCGGTAGCTACGGGCACCCGGTGTTGCGGACGCCGAATATTGATTCGCTGGCAACTGATGGACTGCGGTTGACCAATTACTATGCACCGTCCGCATTGTGCTCTCCCTCCAGGGCGGGGTTACTGACCGGCCGCCATCCATACCGGACCGGCATCAAGAGCTGGATTCCGGAAGACAGCGGCGTTTACCTGCGAGACGCGGAGATCACTCTTGCCGAAGTGCTAAAGGAGGCTGGATACGCGACAGCGCATATTGGCAAGTGGCATCTTAATTCGGATCTCAGTAACCGAACGGAACCGCAACCGACGGACCAGGGCTTCGATTACTTTTACGGCCACAACGCGTTTCAGATTCCACACAATTTCAACCCGACGAACATTTACCGCAACAAAAAAGCGCTGCCCATGCAGGAAGGCTATACAGCAGACTTGTATGCCGGCGAAGCGATCAGGTGGCTTGAAAAGCGTGACCAGGATGAACCGTTCTTTCTGTACCTGAGCATGGCCGAGCCACACACATCGATTGCCAATCCTCCCGAGTACAATGCGATGTATGCGCAGTACAGTCGCGGTAAGATCGAGCCAATCGTTAATGGCCTCAAGGATCCGCCAAAGGAATCTCTCGTGCCCCGCGGCCCTGGCGAGTATTACGCGAATATAACGTATATGGATGCCCAGTTAGGCCGGGTGCTTGGCTGGTTGCGCGATCATAAACTCGAGCAGAACACCGTCGTTGTATTTTCGAGTGACAACGGTGCGGTCACGTCGCAGTGGATCAACTGGTGGGAAGTCAATGCCTACGGCAGCACGGGCGGTTACCGCGGCCGCAAACACTATCTTTACGAAGGCGGCTTGAAAGTACCGACCATCGTTCGCTTCCCCGGTGTGGTCAAATCCGGGTCTGTCTCGGATGCGACGGTGATCGGTATGGACCTCTTCGTAACCCTTGCCAATATTGGTGGCGGCAAGGTGCCGGACGACCGCGCTATTGATGGAATCGATATCCAGCCGATTTTTCGTGGCGACGATTTGCCGCAACGAGGCCTGTTCTGGGCCCTGGACTCGGTGTCTGACCTGGAGTTCGCCATCCAGAAAGAATCCTGGAAGTTGTTGTTGGACCGAGATCAGGAACCGCGGGAACTTTACAATCTCGCCGACGATCCGCTCGAATTCTTTAACCTGATTAGTAAAGAACCCGCCAAGACCAGGGAACTCACCGATGAGGCTGCAAAACACCTTGCCGCAATTGCCAACGACCCGTTGCGGCCAAACTAGACTCCGGATCTACGCAATGAAATCAATAATCGCGATCGTCGCACTACTGTTCACCCACTCGGCCGTCGCGGACTGGTTCGATGACCTCAGGAATTCAGGCAATGCGGCAGACCTGTATCGCGTGCTGTATTACATGCCTAAGGGTGGCGACTTGCACAACCACCTGTCCGGGTCGAATTTCTCCGAATGGTGGTATGAGTTGGCGCTGGCCCAGAAAGAACGCGGCTATCACTACTACACCAAGGTAAGAATCGAAAACTGTGTCGCGTATGGCCGCAACCAGTTCGGTCACTCTCCCTACTATCTGATGTTCCGCAACATTATGGCTTCTCAATACGAACGCCTCAGCGATTGTGAGAAGAGCGAGTACAAACCACTTGGGCAGCTCAACGAGGACGAAAAGGCAGGTTGGCTAGCCAGTATTCAACTTGACAAGCCCTACGAGGGCCGCGAGGAGTTCTTTGGCACGCATTGGCCACGCCTCAATGCCCTGACAAAGAACCCCTTTATCCAGGCGGAGAGCCTATATCGCAATATGCAGGCATTTGGCGCGGAGGGTCTGAGCTATCTCGAGACTATGGTCGCTGTGTACGGTTTTGCCGAGCCGGACGGCGGCACGATCACAGCGGAACAGGTGGTAGATGTTCTACGCCAGCGCTTGCGGCAAAAGGACGCCATCGCTACTGGTGTAACGGTGCGCTTGCAGCTTCCAATCCTGCGGTTCCTGCCGGACGCAGAGGAACAGCTCCGCGGTGTCTATGAGCTGGTGCAGAATAATAGCGACGTCTTTGTCGCCGTAAACATGGTTGGTCGTGAGGACAACGACAAAGGCCATCCACGACGTTTTCTTGCCACCCTCAGAGACCTGCGCCGAAAATACAGCGACGTCAGGCTCTCGATTCATGCCGGAGAGGTCGACGAACCCAACAATCACGTCCGCGATACGTTGCTACTGGGCGCCGACCGCATTGGGCACGGCATCAACCTGATTGGCGATGACGATACGATGTTGCTGATGCGACATGGCCCGTACATGGTGGAAATCAACCTGATCAGCAATCTGCTACTGCAGTACGTTAACGATATAAACGAGCACCCGTTCCCCGAATACCTGAGGACGGGCATTCCGGTCGCGTTATCGACCGATGATCGCGGGATGTGGGACTCGACGATGACAGACGAATTTTTTGTCGCTGTTACGGAATTCAAGCTCTCCTGGGATGAGGTCAAGACGCTGAGCCGAAACTCGCTCCAGTATTCGTTCGTTGCGCCGCGATTAAAACAGGATTTGCTGCAGGACTTCGCCAGCCGAATTTCAAAATTCGAGCGCGGCATGGAAAAGTACGGGCTTAAGGAGATTGGCCCGATGCCGCCAACCCGTTCGTTTATCTGCAAGCGCTACGAACTCTGCAATTAAGCGTCGCGACTGATCCGAGTGCTTTGGAGCTAACCTCTATGCGACGATTCGTACTGATTACTATTGCGTTCGCGGCGCTGCCCGTTGCCGCCGCACAGGATTTGCAGTGGCCTCACGAGCAGCCGGACGAGTGGTTGCTGGCATTCGTCGATATCGAAACTACGGGCCTGGTGCCGGGACATCACGAGATGATCGATATCGGAATTGTGATGACGGATCTGGAAGGCGTTCAACTTGGAGAGTTGTTTGTTCGCATTCAACCCGAGCACCCCGAACGAACAGATGAGGGTGCTCGCGCAGTCAATGCATTCGATGAGGGCCGATGGCGGGAACTGCGCGCATTGGCAGGCGACGAGGCTATCGACCGTATTGTGGGTTTTCACACAGGTATTGCGGGTGATCGGAATGTGATGATGGTCGCGTTTAATTCGCACTTCGATGCGTCGTTTCTCGACCACTTGTTTCGTTCACAGGGGCGTAGCTGGCGTGAGCTTTATCACTACTTCATTCTCGATTTGCCATCCATGGCCTGGAGCCTTGGAATTCGCAGCCTGACAGGGTCCTCCATATCGGGCACGCTGGGTATCGAGGACGAACCACACATCGCGCATTTGCATACCGGAATCACCGGTGCCAAATTGAACGCCAGGATATATCGTGAATTATTGGCTCTGACCAAGGCAGAGCAGGAGTAGCAGATGAGTTCAGCTATCGACCGATCCGGACTGAGTCAGGATGAAATCGATCGTTTCCAGGCCGACGGTTTTCTCCTGGTCGAAGACTTTTTTACGCACGAGGAACTTGACCGCTTCGGAAAGCTTGTAGATGCGGCGGTCCGCTATCGCACCGCCGACGATCGTCGCGCACTGTCGGACAAGAACCTCTACGAGCAGACCTTCGTACAGTGCATGAGGTTATGGGAGGATCATCCATCGATTAGCCCGTTTACCTTTCACCCAAAACTCGGTGCCGCCTCCGCTGCACTACTGCAGACTGAACGCGTTCGACTATGGCACGACCAGGCGCTCTACAAAGAAGCGGGTGGACGCAAGACCGATGCACACCTCGATTATCCGTTTTGGCCCGTCGACAAACCCGACCTGGTTTCGGTGTGGATTCCGTTTGACGATGTCCGACCGGGCGGTGGCATGATGAGTTACGTGCAGGGTTCGCACACCATGGGCATCACCCAGTTCGTCGACATCGGGGATCTGCGTGGTGGCGAGTCTATCGACTTGTTGCAAACTCCGGAAGTAGCAAGCCGGCCGTTGATTCCGGTTAGCGCATCAAAAGGTTCTGCAATTTTTCATCACGCATGCACGATTCATGCAGCGGACGCGAACGAAACCGACAGCGTTCGTCGCGTGTTTACGATGGTCTATATGGCTGACGGTTGCCGTCGCTCGCGAGACGATGTGTACTTTGCGCTTGATCGCGACGAGATCAAGACCGGCGATCTGATCGTTGGGCCAGGGCACCCCATCGCATGGCCACGCCCCAAGGATGACCTGCCTTCGTCACCCACTGTGATGGGTCCGAAGACCGGCTTTGGCTTCTCAGACAGCGACGAGGCCTAGCAGTTCTGCAAGGTCGTTAATCTCGTGAACGACGTGATCAGCGTCCCGGACTGAATCGCCATTAGGGTTATACCAGCAGGTGGCAATTCCGTAGTTCGCACCACCTTGAATATCGGACGCCAGGTTGTCGCCCACCATCAGAGATCGTTTCCTCGAAGGGAAATCCAGCGCTTCGAATGCGATGTCGAAGATCTTCGTGCCAGGCTTAGCCGCACCAACCTCGGCTGAGATGACGACAGCATCGAAATACTCATCAATACCGAGTCGCTCGATCCGGGTTCTCTGCACTTCACCCAAACCGTTGGTGATCAACGCCAGCGTGGCTTGATCACTGAGTTGCTCAAGCATCTCGCGGGCACCGTCGTAAAGATCTCCATTCGCCCCCAACCCGGACACAAAATCTTCCGCCATTTGCAGTGGATCAGCATCAATATCTTCCTCTGCAGCCAGGCGCTCGAAACGTCGCGTGCGTACATGCTGGGGACTTATCTCGCCCCGCTCCACGCGCGCCCAAAGCTCAAGGTTAATGCTTTGATAGCTTGCGGCATATCGCGCCGGATTGCCTACTCCGGCCGCAGCCATTGTCTGGGCGAAGGCCGCGGACTCAGACGCATCTGAATCGAACAGTGTGTGATCCAGGTCCAGTAAGAACGTGCTGTATCGCATGAGCGGCTCTTGCTCCGTAATTTCTACGAGCATACAAGAGCGGCCGCTCAACTGGCTATTTTATTCTGGTATTGTATTTTGTTGTTGCAATAAATAACTACGGACTGAACCGCTATGCGTGCCTCTCGTTTTTCAAGTCTGCTCCTGATCTTCGTCTTTGCGCTGGTCTCATGTAACAGCAGCGACACCGGACAAAGCGCGACTCAATCTCCCGCGACCGAAGACCAGATCGTAACTCTGCTATTTACCAATGACGTCGAAAGTGCCTACGACCCTATACCGGCGTTTTGGCTGGACGATATTTCGATGATCGGAGGGATCGCTGAAATCACCACTCTGATCGAGTCGCTCCGCGAAACAGAGCCGAACGTATTTCTGTTCGATTCGGGCGATATTTTCACCGGAGCGCTGGCGAAACTCACGCTGGGCAAACTTGCTTTCGAACTCATGATAACGATGGGCTACGACGCCATGGCGATCGGCAATCACGAATTCGAGTACGGCCACAAGATATTTGCGTGGGAGAAGAACAGAGCACCGTTTCCGGTTCTCGGCGCCAACTTCTACTACAAAGACACTGACCACCCCTACGCCCAGGCGCATGCAGTCATCGAGCGCAATGGCCTGCGCATCGGTGTAATCGGCATTATGGGACAGGACGCCGTCTCAGCCATCATTCCGTCTTACATCGCCCCTCTGGATGTCCGCGATCCGGCCGACGCGGTTCGCAAGTCCGTTGCCGAATTGCGAGACCAGGTGGATCTTATTGTCTTGCTAACACATCAGGGTAAGACTGCGCCGATGCAAACTGACGCCGAATCGGATCCGAGGTTACAGCGAGATATCGACGCTGATATCGCACTCGCCGGCGCCGTCGAAGGCATTGACGTCCTCTTTGCAGGACATGCCGATGCCGGAACACCAGAGCCAGTCGTCCACCCCGAAACCGGGACACTGATCATGCAGACGTACGGACAGGCAACGCATCTCGGCTATCTGCAACTCCGGCTGGATCGCGAGACCGGCGCCATTACAAGTTACGACGGCAAACTGATCCCGGTCGAATCTTCAAAACTCGACCCGGACCCGAGGATGCTCGCCAAGTTGAAGCACTATCGGGACCAGAACGCGGAGATCATGGCCAAGGTGGGTGCAACAGAGGCAGCAATGATTCGCCGCTATATCGAGGAATCGGATATCGGCAACCTGTTCGCCGATATCTTCGTAGCAGTAAGTGGCGCTGATATCGGGTTTGTGCACGGCGGCAGCCTGCGCAAGGATTTACCCAAGGGCGACATCCGCCTGGTGGATATCCTCGACTCTTACCCGTTTGTCGACGATGTGAATGTGAAAGAAATGAGCGGCGCACAGATTCGTCGTGCGCTGGAACAATCGCTGACGTTTGAGCGCGGGATGCTGCAACTATCGGGACTCGAGATGATCTACGACCTGGATCAACCTGAATACAGTCGCATTGTGTCACTGAAACGGAATGGCCAGCCGGTAGTCGACAGCGATCGCTTTACCGTGGCTGCACCTGGATTCCTGACCGAAGGCGGCGACCTTTACGATTCCTTTCCCGAATCTGAAGTGATTCAAAGTTACGGCAAGGTATCCGATGTCATTATCGAGCACTTTCGCAACCACGAAGTTGTCAGCCTGCCCAAACGCGGTCGACAGTTGGAAACTGTAAAAAGTCAGTAGCGAGAAATCTCATGCCGGTCGACGAACTCGAAATTCAGGCCGCGGTTGCGCACAGCAGCGGCGAGCCTTTTGTTACCGAGAAGCTTCACTTAAGAGCTCCTGCGGCCAACGAAATACGCGTAAAGATCATTGCTACCAGCGTGTGTCACACGGACTTGATGACCAAAGACGAGGCTCTTTGTGAGTTTCCCATTGTTCTTGGCCACGAGGGTGCCGGGGTTGTTCACGCGTTGGGCGATAGCGTCACTGAGTTTGATATCGGGGACCATGTTGTCCTGAGTTACGATTATTGCGGTCAGTGTCGACAGTGCAAGGACCACAAACCCTCGTACTGCAACGACCATGGCAGCTTGAACTTCGCCGGAATCAGGCCCAACGGGGACAAGACGCATCGTCGTCCGGTTAGTGAAACGGCGGACGTGTTTGGCTCTTTCTTCCAGCAGTCATCATTCGCAACGTATGCGCTGAGTCATGTCAGCAACACGATCAAGGTGGACAAATCCCTGCCCTTGCCAATGCTGGCACCACTGGGCTGCGGTGTGCAGACCGGTGCGGGCACGGTCCTGAATACGCTGCAGGTTAAATCGGATACCAGCATTGTTGTGTTCGGCTGCGGCTGCGTTGGTCTTTCGGCGATTATGGCTGCGAAAGTGGCGGACGCGAAAAATATCGTGGCGGTGGATGTCAATCCGGCTCGCCTGCAAATGGCTCTCGACCTGGGTGCCAGCCACGCTCTCGCGCCAGCAGATTTTGCCGAGGCCGCGTCACTGGTCGAGCATGTGAAGTCCATTTCACAGGGCAGCGGTTGTCAATATGCTATCGATACCACGGGTGTACCCAGCGTTCTCCGCCAGGCCTTCGATTGTTGTGGGCCGCTCGGTGTGACGGCAATGATTGCGCCTGGCGTACCTGGCACGGAAGTGTGTATCGAGATGCTGGGCCTGCTGCCCGGCAAGTCCTTACGCGGGGTTATACAGGGCGACTCGGTCTCAAAGATTTTCATACCTGAGCTGATTGATCTTTGGCAGCGAGGCCAGTTTCCTTTCGAAAAAATGCTTACAAGATATGCATCGATCGACAAAATTGAAGATGCCGCGCAGGCAATGGGTCGCGGCGAAATTATCAAGCCCATCGTAATTATCGACCCGGAGTTTGAGTAGTTACATGCAACTGAAAAATAAAGATTTGTTGTTGACCGACGGCTGGATCAATGCAGCGGAGTTTCGTTCAAAGCGGCAGTTCGCTGTAGATGACCCCGCCACACGCGAAGACATCGCAACGGTTAGCGATCTCGACGCGACGCACGCGAAGCAGGCAATTGCCGCGGCAACAACAGCATATGGCCATTGGAAAACTGTTCCCTCGCAGGAACGGATCCATGCCGTTCTGCGTTGGGCGGAACTAATTGAGGAGAACGCCGAAGACCTGGGTGTAATCATAAGCACCGAGAGCGGCAAGCCGCTGCGCGAGGCAAAAGGTGAATCCCTGCAGTGCGCGGCGTTGTTGCGCTGGTACGCCGATGAAATCCAACGGTGGAACACAGACAATCGTCCCGCGCCTGTTTCGGGTCAGCAAAACTATACGATCAAGCAGCCCGTCGGCGTCGTTGCATGTATTACGCCATGGAATTTCCCGGCGGCCTCGGTGATCGTTAAGGCCGGTGCCGCCATCCTTACTGGCTGCACGACCATTGTTAAACCATCCGACCTGACCCCACTTATCGCACTGGCATTCGCGCGTCTGTCTGCCGCCGCAAACCTGCCTGCCGGCGTTTTCAACGTACTGCCCTGCAAAGACCCGACGGAAATCGGCAACGAGCTTTGCAGCAATCCGGATGTACGCATGCTGTCGTTCACCGGGTCGACCCGGGTGGGCAAGAAACTCTATGCCGCTTGTGGCGATACCGTTAAGCGACTCGCCCTGGAGTTGGGAGGCAATGCGCCGTTCATCGTATTCGATGACGCGGACCTGGATCTGGCGATTGATGGCGCGGTAGGCGCCCGCTATTACAACAGCGGCCAAATATGCGTCGGCGCCAATCGCTATTTTGTGCACAGTAGCGTTTACGGAGAGTTCGCGCGCAGGCTCGCAGACCGTGTCAGCAAGATGCAAGTCGGTAACGGCTTCGACCCATCCAGCGACATCGGCCCGATGATCAACCAGGCAGCGATAGACCGTCTGACGCATGTAATTGAAAGCGCGACCGAAATGGGCGCCGAAGTACTTGCGGGCGGTGGCCAGGACGATGCATCGACATTGTTTTTTCAACCCACCGTATTAATCGGCATGACTCCCGACATGCCGGCATATACAACCGAAATCTTTGGTCCCGTCACCTGCCTGTACGAATTCGAAAACGAAGATCAGGTCGTGGCGCTTGCCAATAACACTGAAGCCGGCCTGGCTGCGTATGTCTACTCGCGTGATACCAGCCGCCTCGCAAGAGTTAGCGAAGCGCTGGAAGCGGGTGTCGTGGGTGCAAATTCATCCTCAATCTTTGCCAACGACTTGCCGTTCGGTGGCATCAAGCAATCCGGCCTTGGCCGGGAGCATGGTTCCCAGGGGCTTGAGGAATACGTCGAGACGAAAAGTATCTGCCTGGTGTCGCAATGACGACGGAACACCAAAGCTGTCGCTCCGCCTTTATGCACATGAGTGAAGTCAGCAAGAGGCAACAAGTTCGCAATTTCGTCCAGTCACTGGATATGAGCGATTACCTGGTCGAGACGGACCTCTTTCCCAGAGAGGTGCTGGAAGCATACAGCGCACTCAATATGGAAATGAAAATCACCGACGAGCAAGCGCAGTACGTGGACGAGCAGCGGGGTGGCTCTCAGGGCAACTATCGCGAAGGCATGAAGCAAAAGATTGCAAACGTGGTTGATTGCCTGGCCCACTATCCGCAATCAAAGCGTGCGGTAATTACCGTTTGTAACGAGCCTATGCCCGAACACAGCGATGACGCGAATGCCAAGTGTCTGCGTGAACTACACCTTTATCTGGATGAGGAAGACAAGCTTAGCGGTACTGTGTTCTTCCGTGCCCAGGCGGCTTTCCTGTTTCCGAAGAACATCCATCTGATCGGCTCGATAATGTCGGAGATAGCTCGGCAGCTGCCACAGAAACCAGCATTGGGAAGTTTGTTCTATCTGGCAACGGTACTGGTTGCGGATCGGTCTTAGACCTGAATACCGTTCAAATCACACATGGCGCCCAATGCGATGCTGATGGCGCCCTCCACGCTGGCTGCGTAATCAAGAATAGCGGTACTGGCTGTCGGCTTACTGATGATGGGACATATAGTGCCAACCAGGCAGCCCAGGTGGCCGGCAACATGAAACAACAAGCTTGACTCCATTTCCATATTTACGACCCTTTGGTCCTGCACCTGCAGATCAGACAGCTGTGTCTTGATGGACGGGACCGTATTCACAAGACCCTCTATGTATCGGCCAGACGGCCCGTAGAAACCCGGCGTCGCGGCGGTGATCCCGGTGACGTAATCGACATTCAGGGAGCTTGCGCGGTCAGCCAGTGCGGCCACTACGCTCGGCGAGGCCTTGGCGGCGTAAGGGATTATTTTGCTCCGGAACCTCGCAGCCTCCGAAGTCGAATTTACAAGTATTTCAAATGCTTGCCGCTCAATATCTGTGACGACCTGGTCGGCTGGCGGATGATCGTAGTACAAACCGGCGTTATCCAGCCCGAGCGCATAAGTTGATATCGCCATTGTTCCCGGTTCGATATCGTCCTGGGTTCCTGCAGAGGTCCCGATGCGGATGAATTTCAGCGGCGCTGTTCCCGACCGATACTCGCTACTGTCGAAATCGAAAGCATGCACCGTGTATGCTTCGACCAACGCGATTTCGACGTTGTCGACCCCGATGCCGGTGCCAATAACGGAAACCGGCATACCCTTGTAACTACCCGTAAAAGTGACGTATTCCCTGTGCCTTACTTCGGCACTGACAGTGTCGAATCGTTTGGCCACCCGAGTCGCCCGAGCCGGGTCACCCACCAGGAAAACATTTGCAGCCAGTTGACCCCTGGTCAGACCGAGATGGAGAACCTTGCCATCAATGACGACGATCTCTGACTTCATACTTGAAAATACCCGGCACGTGAGAAATGTGTTAATGAAGATTATTACACTTTGCTGGCGGCGCGACGATTGAGTGACATACACATACTAATTATTGGCGGTGCATCACTCGACACGCTGGATGGTGCTGATCAGCTGGTTGCCGGCGGCGCCGGTATGTACACAGCAATGGCATCGCGGCGCAGCGGCGCGTCGGTTACTTTGTTCGCACCAAGGCCGGAACCGGTTCCGGCCGCCCTGCAGCAGGTTGCCGCGAGCGTGTCGTGGCTCGGTCCGACCGTCGCGCAGCAAGACCTGCCACATTTTGAGATAACACACCGGGATGGCGAGACCCGATACGTGCAGGCACGCTTTGGCGCGGAGGCGTCGATATCACCGGCGAGTCTGCCCGCCGATCTGTCCGGCTTTGACTGCGTCCATCTTGTGCCGCTCGGCAATATCCGCAACCAATACGATTTTATGCTCGCCTGCCGCGCAAATGGCGCACGCAGGATATCTGCCGGAACCGCCCTTGATTTGATTGACGAACAGCCGGATGACGCGTCTGCTCTCTTGGATGGGGCGGACTTCTTTTTCATGAATGAGAAAGAGGCCGTACGCTTGTTTGGATCGATGGCTGCAGTCAGGTCCCGAACCGGGCAGACGATTTTTGTTACCCAGGGCAGTGATGGTGCGACGGTTGTGCAGGGCGACATTGCTACTCAGTTACCCGGCGTTGCGGCAACAGTCCGGGATCCGACCGGCGCTGGGGACACCTTTTGTGGCGCAACACTTGTCGGCTTGTCTCGAGGTCATCACCCGGTCATGGCGGCGCGCAATGCGATGCCACTTGCGGCACAAATGATCGGAGACGTCGGACCGGCCGCACTATTGCTCTCATCGCCGCCACCAGGCTCACCGACTGACGAGCGTGTAGTTGTTAGCCCTGCACAGATAAGTCGAATCGCTGCGCTGATATCCGAACTCGAGGATGTCACGCCATACGCATTTACAGGCCCTGACCTTCCGAGGCCTGGTCACCCGGCATCGCTTGATTATTTCTTCGCGTCAACGCTACAGCAGTTCAGCTTCTGGTCGACGAACGGCGGTCGATACGAACGCCCGCTGGTCGCCACCGTCGACGGAGAAGAACGCAAGGGTGCGTTCTATCTGTTTCGTGCCTATCTCCGCTGGCTCGAAAGTAGTCCGGAGATGCTAACGCCCGCGGGCCAGGCGGAACTGAGCAACGCAGACATGAAGGCAGTGTTTCGCGCCGATGACGGCACGCATCCGATGCCCGCCCTCGAATTACACCTGCAGTTGGCGCGCCAGTACGGGCGCGACATGCTGGCGCTCGGTCTGACGCCGCAGGAGGTGCTGGAGCAGGTCAATACCTCAGCTACGCCGCTGCGCACGCTGTTTCAAATCCTCGATCATGTCGGCGGTTACAAAGAAGACCCGCTGCGAAAAAAGGCGGCGCTACTGGCCATCATCTTGCAGCAACGGCCGGAAGCGTTCCTTGCCAGCCGCGAAGACAAAGTGCCGCCCGTGGTCGACTACCATGTCATGCGCTCCTGCCTGCGCACCGGCCTGGTCGACGTGGTGGACAACGAGCTCGCGAGCAAGTTGGTCGGGCGACAACTATTGTCCCAAGCCGAAGAGTGGGCGGTGCGAAACGCCGCACACCATGCCGTTGAACGCGTCGTCTCTGAATCAGGTAAGAGCATGGGCGCGGTGGACTGGTTCTTTTTCCAGGCGCGCAAACGCTGCCCCGAAATGACTGAACCACGCTGCAGCTTTTGTGCGGTCGAACCTGTTTGCGCCAAGCGCAAAGAGCTTTTTCAACCAGTACGCAGGACGAGCTTTTACTGACGTCGTGATTTTCCCGGTGCTAGACTTGCCGTCCGCATCGGGGAAAAAATATGCTCAACGGAAAACATCTCATTGCCGGCAGCTGGGTCGCTGGTGAATCGACGTTTGAAAACGCGCCTGTTTTGGGCGCTGTCGACCAATTCGCAGTTGCTACTGCGGATCACGTCGATGCGGCGGTGCTTGCGGCCGAGCAGGCATTCTTGTCCTATGGAAATTCGAGCAGAAAAGATCGAGCGGCATTCTTGCGCACGATCGCAGACGAATTAGAGTCACGCGGTGAAGCCATTACCGCGATCGGCATGCGGGAAACGGGGCTTCCGGAAGTGCGCCTGAACGGAGAGCGCGGTCGAACCGCTGGTCAATTCAGGCTCTTCGCCGATCATATTGAGGCCGGTGATTATCTGGATCGAAGACATGATGAGGCCTTGCCGGATCGCGAACCGCTGCCGCGACCTGACCTTCGCTTGATGCAGCGCCCGGTGGGTCCGGTTGCTGTTTTCGGTGCGTCGAACTTTCCGCTCGCCTTTTCGGCCGCGGGCGGTGATACGGCCGCGGCCCTCGCGGCAGGATGTCCTGTTGTAGTCCGAGGCCACTCGGCTCACCCCGGGATATCTGACCTCGTGGCGCAATCCGTCGATGCTGCAATCAAGACCTGTGGCATACATCCCGGAACGTTCTCCCTGATTCAGGGTGGGGATCACTCGGTCGGTCATGCCCTCGTCAGCCATCCCCTGATCAGGGCTGTCGGATTCACTGGCAGCCTGGCCGGAGGGCGCGCACTGTTTGATTTATGCGCCGCTCGCCCGGAGCCCATTCCGTTTTTTGGCGAGCTCGGTTCCGTTAACCCAATGTTTCTGCTTCCCGCAGCACTTGCCTCGCGTAGTGAGTCGATCGCCATCGGGTGGGCCGAATCGTTGACCATGGGGGCGGGCCAGTTTTGCACAAACCCCGGTATTGCTGTGCTTGCCAGGGGAAGCGACGCTGACGCTTTTGTTGTTGCTGCCAAGGGTGCTTTGAACAAAGTCGAAGCCCAAACCATGCTGACCGATGGCATCGCTTCTGCATTTCGCGATGGCCGCGAAGACATGCAAGCCGTGGCTGGTGTGACTGAGGTACTCGGTAAGACCTGTGGTGGTCGCAGCGTAGAGCCGTATCTCTTTGTCACAAGCGGTGAAGACTGGTTCGCGAACGAATTATTAAGCGAAGAAGTCTTCGGCCCGCTTGGCATGGTAGTGATCGCCAAAGACGCGGATGAAATGATCGCCATCGCAGATGCTCTCAAAGGCCAGCTAACCTGCACACTGCATATGGACGACGGTGACACCGAGTTGGCTCGAACGCTGCTGCCAATACTTGAACGCAAAGCAGGTCGAATTCTAGCCAATGGATTCCCGACGGGCGTCGAAGTTTGCGACTCAATGGTCCACGGCGGACCCTATCCCGCGTCGACGAACTTCGGCGCAACTTCAGTCGGTACTATGTCCATCCGACGGTTTCTCAGGCCGATCGCGTACCAGAACATACCTACAGAGATTCTCCCCACAGACTTGATTTGAATTTGCGGTCAACTCAGCCTGCGCACACCGCAAGCAACTGTTCCAAGCTGTCCGCAGGACGACCTTCTACTGAAACGCAATAAAGGCATGCTGATCGGCTGCCGCTCGGCTATAATTCCAGTGTTATATCCTATTGCCAATAATCAAAAACAATTGGGGAACGTCGTGAAGAATCTACTTCTTTTCAAGAACTTATCTATCTTGTGTACTGCGGTCGCACTATCCGCGATATTATTCAGCGGAACAGCGCTTGCGCAAAACACGTCATCATCGCTCAGGGTCGTCGTCACAGACGCAAACGGTGCTGCAGCAAGTGGCATTCGGGTCAACGTGACGCACGTACCAACTGGACGTTCCCAGGTCGTTGCTTCGAGTACTCAAGGCATTGCGGCAATGCGCGGCCTTGCCGTTGGTGGTCCATATGAGGTATCTGTCGTAGGCGGCGCCGATTACGCAGCGGATGTCATTCAAAACATCTATCTCGAACTGGATAAGACCGCGGTTGTCGATCTCGCGGTGCGGTCCGTTATCGAAGAAATCATGGTTACGGCTGTGGCTCCGACCGGAGAAATAGCTGTTGGCGTAGGTAGCGCTTTCGACCGCGCGACACTCGACGCTACTCCTTCAATTTCTCGCGACTTTGTCAGCGCCCTGGCAACCGACCCCAAGATCATGGTGGACAACAGTGTCGCGCGCGGCCCGGCCGTGTCTATGGCAGGACAAAACTTTCGATTCAATAGTTTGACGATTGACGGCGTGCCGCAAAACGATAACTTCGGACTATCGAAGAATGCTTCAGCGACACAGCGCACACCGATATCGATTGACGCAATCGAGGCAATCACGGTCAACATGGCGCCCTACGACGTGACCTATGGCAACTTTATTGGTGGCAACATCAATATTGTCACGAAGTCCGGCACTAATGACTTCAGTGGTAGCGCCTATTATTTCTCGACGGACGACAGCTTCACCGGCGACAAGTCCCAGGGCGACACGATCAGCATTCCCGATTTCTCGGAGGACACCTACGGCTTCACGCTCGGCGGGCCAATAATCGAGGACAAACTGTTCTTCTTCACTAATTACGAGAAGTTCGAAACGACGCGGCCAGCCAATGCTCTTCCCATTGAGCAAATTGCGGGCGTAACGCAGGCCGATGTAGATCGGGTCAGATCAGTCCTGCAGACAGAGTACGGATTCGACCCCGGACCGTACGCAGCAACAGACGACGACCAGGACGAAAAACTCCTCGTCAAGTTCGACTGGTTCATCAATGACGATCACCGAGCCATAGCGACTTACCAGAGTGCTGACGGCGATGTGATCTTCGATGATTTCCCGACTTCGGCAGCCCTGCATTCCAATCGTTACAACATTAATGAAGAAATGAATGCTTACTCGCTGCATGTGTTCTCGAACTGGACTGACAATTTCTCAACCGAATTCAAATTCGGTACCAAGGATGTCAAGAACCGCCAGGTCAGTGTTGATTCGTCAACCAACGAGTTCTGGGTCTTCACGAACGCCGGCGGCACAATATTCGCGGGCGGCGACCGGTTCCGGCATGCGAACGAGTTGGACAATGAGTCTGATGTTTTCCGCATCAAGGGTGACTATGTCATGGGTGACCATGTCATTACGGCCGGCTGGGAAAGAGAATCGAAATCAGTTCGCAACCTCTTCCTGCCTTTCTCTCGCGGCGCTTTCGTGTTCTTCGGCATCGACGCTCTTGAGGCTCGCGATCTCGGCTTCCTGCTGTTCGGCGGCTCAAATACGGGTATACCGTCCGACGCTGAAGCGAATTTCACACTCGATGTCGACAGCTTTTTCGTCCAGGATGAGTGGACGCCAACGAGTGACCTGACCATGACTTTCGGTTTGCGATTCGACTCGCTATCCAATAGCGATGCGATCACAGACAACCCGAATTTCTTCGCCAGGCGCGGCTACGCGAACGGCGAGAATCTCGACGGTAAGGATCTCGTGCAACCTCGATTTGGCTTCAGCTGGGATGCCTCAGATCGTTTGACGGTCAGAGGCGGTGCCGGTCTGTTTGGTGGCGGTTCGCCATTGATCATCCTGTCGAACAGCTATGCAGGTGACGGAATCAGCCGTACATTTGCGGGCTTTTTCGCAGGGTTCTTCGGTCCGCCCGTCAGCGATAGCCTCGATGCCGCCGTTGCAGCATTGCCTAGCCCGACTGCAGCGTTCGACAATATGCAACAGTACCTCGGAGTGGATCCAGTTGGCCAAACCGACGCAATTGACCCGAGCTACGATATTCTAAGTAGCTGGAAATATAGTATCGGTGTGGACTACCTGGCAGATCTTGGTTTTCTCGGAGACGACTGGCAGTTGTCAGCAGACGTAATCTTTTCCGATGTCAAAACTGCTTACAATATCTTTGAGGCACGACGGTCCGTAGTCGATCAAGCTCCGGATGGCAGACCTATTTACGATACGCCGCCTGGCGCTGATTACATTACGACCAACACCAACAAGGGCAGTGGCACGGTCATCTCGTTTAACGCGAACAAGATGTTCGACACCGATGCCGGTACGTTTGACGTGACTTTCGGGTACACCCACCAGGATATCGATGAGTTGCGAGCCTACAATCGCTTCATAACATTTGAGACGTTGGCGTTCGATGCGGGTACGGATCTGAACAACCCTGTTTTGGCACCTTCTAAATACGAGGTAGAAGACCGCTTCACAGGCACCTTGACTTGGCAAAAAGAACTGTTCGGCGACAACGTTACGAGCCTCGGACTCGTTTGGCAGGCTCGATCGGGACGGCACTTTACGTACGTTTTCGGCAGCCAGGGCCTCTCAACTTTTGGAGGTCATGAATTCGCTGACTGGGGAAGTGAAAGCGAAACGCCCGGCACCCATCTGTTCTACGTACCGACAAGCGCAACCGACCAGATCATCTCTGGTGACCCGGGCTTCCTCGCTGATCTAGATCAGTTCATCAGCGATGACAAGTGCCTCAACAAGAACCGTGGCTCGATCATGACTCGGAACGCCTGCGCGACGGGCTGGGTAAACATCATCAATTTGCGGCTTGCGCAAGAGATCAACGTTGGCGATATGGCGTTTGACCTGATGTTCGATATCGAAAACCTGGGCAACCTGCTCAATGATGATTGGGGTCGTGTGGACAGCTACACGGCACCATCCAACGTCGCACCTGCCAATGTCGCGATTAACGGCGCCGGCGATCAGTATGTTCTGACGCCTTCCGCGTCATACGTTCCCGGCGATTCAAGCACGATTGTGTCGAAACCTGAGATAGCAGCACTGCCGTCTGTGTATCGCATTCAGCTTGGCGTACGCTTCCGCTTCTAGGCGATTTCGTACAATGCGCAATTGGAAGGGGCAGCATTGCTGCCCCTTTTTTTGTGTCAAAATACGTCGGTGATTGACGTCGACAAACTTTCTCGCCTTAAGCTCTCTCTTCTTACGACGTTTCAGGTATTGCTGCAGGAACGCAGCGCCCGCGCCGCGGCTGAAAAACTCAATCTGTCCCAGTCCGCTGTCAGCAAGAATCTCGCCCAACTCCGACGTTTGTTTGATGATCCTTTGTTCTACCGCACATCACATGGCCTGACGCCTACTCCACTTGCCAGGAGTCTCGAAGGTCCGCTGTGTGAAGTCTTGTTTCAGATCGACGGCCTTCTGAACCCCGCAGAGTTTGTCGCCGAGAGTTACAGCGGACGTGTGCGAATTGCGTTGCATGATGCCGGGTATGCTTTCATTGCAGCTCCGCTGATGGCCCTGTGT
>Ga0224497_10000277_pt1 | contig 38884 bp, 43 predicted proteins | sample SF_Jul11_sed_USG_4_FD_167970 | JGI IMG/M metagenome (GOLD analysis project Ga0224497, IMG submission 167970) | Sediment microbial communities from San Francisco Bay, California, United States - SF_Jul11_sed_USGS_13 | ecosystem: Environmental > Aquatic > Marine > Sediment | place: USA...
CGCCGATTCCGAGAATGGCCCAAACAAATGGTCCGCAGCCAGCACTATTCGTTTCAGGAAAGTTGACGTTGGTCAGATCTTCCCCTTCCTCGCCGACTACATCGGCGCCGAGTAAAGCGGCCAAAGATTTCGCAGCCTTCAACGCCGAGTTTGAGGGTGAAGTTATGTCGATTTCGCCACGGTTAAATACGAAATACTCCACTACCGTTTCGTTCTCTCCACTCCAATGCAGCACAAACGAGTCATTTGAGAGGTCATCAGCCTCTGCAATTGAAAATTGATCATCACTTTCTACCGCCGCGAGTAATTCTCGCTCAGTAATCGGTAATTTTCGACGAATCGAGACGACGTAACTCAATCAATTTCCTCAACTGGATATTGGCGGATCATGCTCTTGAGGGGGCGCCAACGAACGGCTGCTTAGGGTTGTGACTTCAAGCGGTCATTGCAACACCTAAACTCTATCACTAGAGAAGGAGGTGTTGCTGATGAGTTACCCGCCGAGGAGATGTGTCGCACAATATTTATTTTCCAACATAAAGCTAAACAACGGCTTTGTTGCGGCCTCTGTTACAGATCACCTCGACGAGCTCTTTTCGTTTGTACTTTGTCGTTACAGGTTTTTTGTTCATACAAACAGCCCGTGCAAAAGTCGCCGCGCCAGATGTGATGATCGTACTGCCGACGCGGTTGATAAAATTGAGCAATTGACAAATTTCCAGTAGAAGAAATCATTGAAAGCAGCATAGAGCTTGGGGTAAATAAATGTTCCCCATATGGGACCCAATGACCATGAAGAGAGCCATTCTGGTCTTTGTAGCCACATCTGCGGCAATCGCTATCACCTGGTTCGTCATGAACCGCTGGCCCGAAGCCAACCATGCATCGGGTAGCCAATCCCACCTTGATCCCGGCGTCCAAGCGCTCGATACAGATTCGGAAAGCCAGGCTGACTCAATGTTATCCGTACCAACACAGACGGGAACCGGTGAAGCTGAAGACAGGTGGACACCGTCTGCGCTTCGAGAAGTCGAGGATCTAAGAGCCTGGCAGCAAAGTCGAGGATACTTAAACACGTATCGCGACTACGGCAAATCGTCTGTTGAAGATCTCGAAAGCCTTTCGGCCACTGGTGACATTGGTGTGTTGCAGGAGCTTGCATCGAGATTCAATATGAAAAATCTGGAAAAGTCGATCCAATACTTACAAACGGCGGCAATTCATGGTTCTATATATGCGCTAATCGAAGCAGGTCGGTTGTTCGTTTTTCACACAAGACGCGGTAAGAAGCTCGTCGATCCGATGGCGCCGGAGAAGCGACTGTCTAGCGCGCTAGGGTATTTCCTCGCAGCACGACTGATTGGAGACGCTGTCTCCAATCAGGGGCCGAATATACAAACGCGTCTGAACTCTGATCAACGGTAACTGTCTGCCAGACTGGAGGACTCCATATACATAGCAGCCGTCGGTGTTACCGGCGCAGCGATCGAATGTCGGCCTGTAATTGTTCCCTATCTAAAAAAGTCCGGACTAGCATCTCATGAAGAAACTTGTCATCGCTCTGGCATTGATCGGCTCCTATGTAGCGGGAGCAGTCTCGCAGCAATTGTACTTTGGCGAATGCATTCGTGATGTTGCGGAGTCAATGCGAGAGGGCCAATCGCTACTGATTGAAAAAATAGCACCAGCTGCCGAAATCCGCGCGGTCGCAGCTTTGCGAGCAACCGTTGATACGCTGTGGTTGGTAAGGAAGTTGGATGCAGAAGGTGCAACACCTGAATTGCGTACCGGTGAGTATGGTGAGCAGCTGCTTGGTCGCATGGCGGATGTTCGACAGACATTGAATAACGCAAACATGTATGGAAATGAGTACGCAGTTCAGTATGCATTTGACCGAGCAAACAAGACGCTTGAAGAAATGGGGAATGATACGCAACTGAAACCATACTATTGACCGGCCGCTATTGGCCGGACCCAACCACTGGCCTGGTCTGAGGTAGAATGGCTGCTCCTGACCCGAAGCGGCCTGTCGGAATTTTGCCTCACAAGCAGCCAGTTCGCGTCATCGAAAGTGCAGTCTTGCTGGCTACCAGGCCACGCCGTAGTCCTCGCCATAGTCGCTGGCGCCGCCCCACATCGTGCCATTCTTGCTATCGAAATAGATAGCGGTGATTGGACTATAAGTACGATCCACTGTTTCCACGCGGTAACCCATTCGGGTTAACTCGTCGCGGACCCACACGGGCACCCGGTTGGTAACCTCTATCCGGCCCGGCTCAGACTTGTGTGCACCGAACGAACTTTGCATTTGGTAGCTGGTGATGTTGTGAGCCTCCACAGCCTGCTGGACGTCCATGCCAAATTCGACCACGTTGATAAAGAACTGCAACAGGTTCTGATCTTGAGTGTCGCCACCCTGTACCGAAAATGCCAAGAAGGGTTCGCCGTCTTTCAATGCCAAGCTGGGAGTGAGCGTTGCGCGCGGCCGTTGCCCAGGATGAACGACGTTGAACGGGTTGAGCGCCTCGTCCAGTACGAAACTCTGCATGCGCTGGCTCAATCCAATACCAGTGCGGCCGGCGACGAAGGCCGGAATCCAGCCGCCGCTTGGCGTGATCGACACCACCCAGCCTTCTGCATCGGCCGCCTGAATCGACGTAGTACCCGCCAGGAAACTTTCCGCATCACTCATCAGACTGGCCTGTTGAAAGCCTTCCGCACCTTCGGCTTCGGCTGTCGGTGGGATAGGTGTCCATTTCTCTAGCAGATCCAGATAGGGATTCTTGTCACCCTGGAATGGATAGGGGTCGCCCGGTTTGGTGTCAGGATCGTTGCGCTGCCAGTTGATTTGCCCGCGTCGATGTTCTGCATACGACTTTGAAAGAAGACCCTGAATGGGTTCAACCGGTGGCATGTATGGGTCGCCATAGTAAAAATCCCGGTCGGCGAATGATAGGTTCATCGCCTGGTAAAGAGCGTGGATATATCGCGCTGTGTTGTAGCCCATGCTCTTCAGGTCAATTTCCTCCAGGATGTTGAGGGCCTGCAACAGAACGGGACCCTGCACCCAGTGCGTAAGTTTGTAAACGTCGACGCCTTTGTAGTTGGTGCTGACGGGGTCCTCAATATGGACTTGCCAGCCGTCGAGGTCCGCCATTGTCATTAGTCCGCCATACTCAGCCGAGCTGCGAACCAGCTCCTCTGCGATGTCGCCACGATAAAAGCGCTCGTATGCTGCGTAGATCGCTTTCTTGCGGCTCTTGCCATCGGCCAGTGCTTTGCTCTCGGCGTCCACCAGTTTTTGCAGAGTCGCCAACAGGTCAGGCTGGCTGAAGTTCTCGCCCGGATACGGTGCAGCACGTTCCTGGCTGCCATCCTCTTTCAAATGAGGAAGAAAGACACGCTTCGAGTATGACCACTGCGCCAATACATCCTTGCGCCTCTCCATGTTGTCCGCTTGAGATTTCTCGATCGGATAGCCTTCGGCCATTTGCATGGCAGGTGCCAACACTTCGGCCAAGCTGAGTTTCCCGTATTCGGCCAGCATCACCATTAAACCGCCAGGTGTGCCGGGCGTTACTGCGGCCAGGGGGCCGTATTCAGGCGGATACAACATCCCTTGCTCGCGAAAAAACGCCGCGGTTGCGCCAGTCGGCGCCACTCCGAGCGCGTTGATCCCCTTGACCTCGCCGGTGTGAGGGTTGTAAATCAGCGCCTGCGTTTCACCCCCCCATCCCAAGGTGTCCCACATAGTCGATGTTGCCGCCAGCATCGCGCAGGCCGCGTCCACGGCGTTTCCGCCGCGCGTAAATGTCATCCCTCCCGCAGTGGCAGCCAACGGTTTGCCGGTAATGGCAACCCAGTGCTTTCCATGCAAGACCGGTTTTGCGGTCTTCTGCGCCTTGGCAGAGCCAGCGGCGGATAGCGCCGCCAGGAAAAAGAAGACGGCGACGAAATACAGCGGCCGGCAAGTCAAAGATTGAAGCCAAGTTGACATGGTGCAGTCCTATGTTGCAGTCGGGTGACGATATCAGACAAACGCACTATGTGTACGTTCGCCAGTTAGTCGGTTGTTGTCTACCGCAAGGCGGTGCTCTGCAACGACCGTTTCTGACCGTATCCAGCCCATGGACTGTTAAACTACTGAGTGACTGCGACTGACCCAATGCAGACGTAACGAGTAGTGATCAAACCCGGTTTTAGGCACCTATCTGTTTTCGATAGTTCTGGAGAACCAGTATGAATTTTCGTGTTTGTAACGCGGTAGTCATGGCGTTCCTGACTATCACCACACCTCTACTTGAAAGTGTTGCCGCAGAGAGTCCGCGGGCTCGTGATTTCGGCGTACCGTTCGGGGGGCTACCAGGCCCATTGAATGCGATCACAGATGTTGAGGGTGTCGAGGTCGGCCACATCACGCTCCTCACCGGGAGCGGCGCATTACGCGTCGGCAAGGGACCTGTGCGGACGGGCGTTACAGTAATTCATCCACGCGGAAGAAACTCTACCGAGGGCGTTTTGGCGGGTGGTTCACGCTCAACGCCTCGGGAGAAATGGCCGGCACGACGTGGTTGCAAGAACGCGGTCTGATTGAAGGACCGATCGGAATAACCAATACCCACAGCGTGGGCGTCGTACGCGACGCCGCAGTGTCATGTTTTAGAGTTGAGGAACTGCCGGAAGATCAGGTTCGCGATCTGTTCAATCCGTAATCACACGTGACGGACTATCGTCCGCTACTGGTCGGAAGCAGAAATTCGCCCGATATGAGGTAGAATGGCGGCCACTGACTCGTAGCGGACATTCACTTCTACGGAATTGCATAGGATCACGTTTCGTGAAGACGCCAAGTAAATCCAGTTGGGGAGTCATCGAGAAGAACAATCTTGATGCTGAGTGTGCATGCAGGCAATTCGCAGGTAAATCGCTAAGAGAAGCGGAAAAAATGTTTCGGGATAATACGTTGCATTACCAAGAAGGACTGCTCGCAATGCCATCAATTGTGCTCAATCACTACGCCCCAGTCTTTGCAGACTATATCCTTTTCAACAATTCCAAAGGCGACTCAGATGGCGCTTCGTCTTTTTTGCATATGGTAATTGAACTCTTACAAGCAAATCGATCTCTTGCGACCGAAAAGACTGAGCAAACACTCATAAACGCTGTAAGACATGCTGCAACGCGACAGGTTTTTTATGATGCATACTGATATTTACGGAGATTTTTCTGAACTGTACGAGCAAATCATTGAGCTTGCGACTTGCACCTAACAATCAAGACAGACTCGCCGCGCATTACGTTTTTGCGTTGATGCCCGTTCATGGCGGAAAAAGGCGGAACAAGGAGACCGGAAAAGTCTGCTCTTGGCCGCTAGCCGCCCTTCAAATTCGGTTAATTCTGAGGAATTGAACGATCGCTTTTGGTGACAGCAGACGTTCACGGCTTGGGCAAGAATTTTCCTCAATCCGACAGCAACAATACGTCCGCTTTACCCCTGGAAGCAGACATTCCGCTGATATTGGTGAAATAGGTTGCTTATGACACGAAGCAGACACTGGGATAAAAGTTTTACGGGGACCCATAATGATTAGAACCTGTCATTTGCGTGGTGCAGTCTGTTGAGCCATGAGCAGGTCCCGTCTGTTGCGCGAGTTGCAACATTGCTATATCTATTGCTGTCCCTGGGCGGTTGCGCAGGAGCACGTTTAGTCGAACCGGCGCATGTAACCGTTGATCCAAAATCCTGTGTCGTGGCCTTCTCTGTGAACACAAGCACGTTAGAAGGGAACGAGATCAAAGAGTATGGCGGACGTTTCAGGGCTTCACACTTGTATCTAAGAGATTACGAGACAATTCGTCTAAGCGATACGGACAGTGGACTGCAATTGTTCGTCCTTGAACCGCCTAGAGAAGTTCTAGAATTTGGCCAATTCTCCCTGGCGAGGGGCGGCTACGATAAACAGTACCAGTTCGAGACCGTCGCTGCCGGTCCACAAATAAAATTGACTGCGGGCGAAATAACTTACTTGGGAAGATTGGAAATTGAGGATATTCAATTCGAGAAGCACACCAATTGGACTACCGACACGCCAATTGCGGTCAAGCTTGTATTTAGAGATGCTTGGAAAGACGATTTCCCGGTTTTGCAACAACGGTACAAAGTATTTCAAGATCGTATCGCCATCAAGCAGATTATTGGACGCTGGGGGGAGTTGGAGTACGAACCCGTTCGATTTGTGAGGATAACGTCTGCGCCACTCTCCGACACGTTGTCGCGTTGAATTTTGGCAAGTTGTGCTGTTGGCCGATAGCTGCCCTTCAGTTTCTCTGATCCTGAGCTGATTGAACGACCACTTACGATGAAAGCAGACGTTCAAATATGGGCGTCCCGAAAATCGTTGCCGAGCGCCCGCTTATCCCCGACACCAGACATTAGGCTAATATCAGCCAGACGGACCGCTAATGACCAAACCGGACATGATGATTTCGCAAAAGTATGTGTCGGTTTACACGATTATATCGACTGTTAGTTACTAGTTAGGCGGTCCCAAGGGAGACCGTGTTGAATCAGTCGAGACAACATGAAGGCAAATAAAGTCTGGGTTGGCTCAAGCACATGCGCCATCATTTTATAATGATTGGAATTAGCTGGGCGCACTCTCAATGGTCGGGGGGAGTGGTTGTAGGAGTTAGGGGATGAAGAAACTCAAGACAGTGTTATTGCTCGGGCTCCTTGCTCTGCTCATTGTCCCTGTGCTGGTAACCCAGATCGCCAAACCAGACCGGCGAAGCTTGGAGTGGGTCGAGCTGAAGGATACGAGCTATCAGGAGATCAGCTTTCAGAACGCCGCGCACGACTTGGAGCTGGCGGGCATGTTGTTCGTTCCTGGAGGAGATGGCCCGTTCCCGGCTGCCGTAATCATCCATGGATCGGGCACCAGCCGTCGCGATAGCGGCTGGTATCTGACGCTCACCCAATATCTGCAAGAAAATGGCATTGTGGTTCTTCTTCCCGACAAACGCGGATCAGAACAATCCGCAGGAGATTGGCGAACGGCAAGCTTCGAGGACCTTGCCACAGACAGCGTGGCAGCAGTAAATTTTTTGAAGAATCAGGGGGAGGTCACGATCTCCGATATCGGAGTAATCGGCTTGAGTCAGGGGGGGCATATTGCCCCACTTGTCGCTGATCGAACGCGGGATATCACCTTCGTAGTGAACGTCGTGGGTGGGGCTGTTTCGATGCATGACCTGTTGATTTACGAAGAAACCAACAACCTTAGGGAATTGGGCATCATTCCTGGCTTATCGGACTTGCTCGCCTACCCAGCATCTTGGTCGATCACTAAGGTTCGCCAAAGAGAGTTTTGGGATGCCATCGGAAATTTTGATCCGGTCCCCTACTGGCGAAGACTTTCCGTTGATTCACTGGTGTTGTACGGGGAGAACGATATGAACGTGCCTTCGAGCGAGAGCGCCGCAATTCTGCGTTCTCTCGGTAAGCCGAACATCGAAGTAAAAATCTATGAGGGCTCCGGACATGCCCTGGAATCACCGGAGGGCATAGGAAGGAGCATTTTCCGAGAGGATGCTCTGAGGGACATCCGAGATTTCATATACTCCTCGACGATGCTCAGTTCGCCGCCTGACTGAACCATTTTGTGGTGTCCGCTTTTGGCTGCGATTTCAAACGGGAACACATATCAATCTGATTAGGTTGCTAGTTAATGGCGCGTGCCCGGCGGCTGGCTATAATGTGAGACATGGCAGGTTAACGCTGGCGCATGTCACTTGAGATTCAGCTTGCAACGCAAATCCAGCCGCTCCGAGTTCTTCTTAGTGGCCATGTGTGCAGCCGTGTCTGCTACCAGTGGGTGTGCTGCTTCCGGTGCCAGCGGCAGCACGCAATCTAATGGTATTCGAGCCCCATCGCATATGAATGTCTCGGAGGAAATTATTACCTCCGTTCAAGATGTCGATGGCGGATCCTTTCACATCTGCAATTATTCAAATAACGATCACATTGCCTTCGCAAAGCGCGTCGGTGACAACTGGCAGGTTGTCTTGGACGGCGCGCCATCGCCGGTGTTTAACGAACTTCTGACCAGAGACAGGGTTGGATTCTCAAGCCTATATCCGGGGTTCAGCGAAGGATGCAAAAAGTTTGTATACGGTGGACTGATTGATGGCGCCTGGCACGTAGCAACTCATCGATTGTATGAATCGGGTGGCTTTGAGGCAAAAGCAGTCGATGAAATGTCGATGGCTGGACCGTTTGACAGTAAACCTGTGTCAAAACTGAGAGACGGTGACCGCCCGGGCTTTTACTCGTCCCTTGAGGATTTCGATACAGGGCGTCGCCCGTCCGGGCAGCCTACAGTTGTCGTCGAGGGAAACGAGTGGATAGTGAAATCAGGTGGCATGGAAATCGGCCGTTATCCGGTCGATAAGGAGAGATCGAAGCTCCTGACACACTGGGTTTGCCCATTAGTGATGACTGACTGTGATAAAGAGCCTGATCGGCCAATAGTCCGATCACTGGCTTCCGCCCCAAAGACCGATGATCTGGGTTTTACTGTGCAGTACGGAAGGACATTATATTACGTGATCGACGGGATCGAATACGGTCCCTATCAACGTTTTGAATACTTGGTCGGAGATTACAGCGCAGATATTACCGGCATTAGGATGATTGAGTTTTCTCCAAGCGGCCAGCATTTTGCGTTTCAGGCTCGGCGGGGTCGGTCAACAATTCTAAATATTGATGGCGCTGACACGTTGCAGCTAGAGACGTACCGGTACCGGCGCAAAGGACTTCTGGTGAAAAGCATTGTCAACTTTCCGATCCGTTTCGATAATGATAATAGTCTCTACACATTTGCGATCAAGAACGACAAACTTGTCCGAATCACCGTCGAAATATCTGAGAATCAATGACAACATCTATGCAAATTCAAATCCGCACTAGGAACATTCAGAGTTTAATCAGTTCAGATTAAAAGCCGATGATTTGTATCGTCAAAAATTGTTCCCAAATGGATAAGAAAATATTGCCAGAATCTACAAATTAACTGCTGGTCTCTCGCTGAGCCAGACATTTTGAACGGTTGCAAGAGGCCATAAGCTGCCCCCTCAAGATAGCTCGTCCTAGCCAGTCTGCACGTCCGCTTTTGGGGAAAGCAGACATTCCGAACATTTTCACCGATCAGGGAGTCCGGCTCCCATCCCGATATTGTTAACTTGACCCAACCGGCTCCAGACCGCGCATTGATGCGGGAGTTGACATAAAAACCGTCGCAGTTCGACGACAACTGCGTGATGCACACGAACGAATTTGAGCAAGATTCCTGGCAAACTGAATACATAAAAACCATAGCTGCGTTACGCGAATGACGTCGTGATGACAATGAGCAGCTGAAGGAGCCTGGCAATGTTCGAAGTGCGTCAGATGGCCCCGTTAATGATCGGCTTGCTGCTGTCGTCAGCAGCCATTGCCGAAGACGCCGGCCCCTCGAGCCTGGAGGCTGACCTGCAGCCTGCCATGCCCGTCTCTTTCGACGCACTTCTCGCGTACTCGGGTCACGGAACTCGCTGGCAGATCACTGACACGGCCAGGCCGGTCAATGACGCCGGCGGCCGAACGCAACAGCTGGTCCAGATTGACTTTCAGGACTCCAGCACGCTCTCACGAGTCGGGCGGCTGAAAAGTCTGTCGCTGTTGACCGTGGCAGAATTCGGGCGGACGCAGGTGTTCATCGGAGTCGATGATGATGGTCTTGTCGGCTTGCACTTCAAAGCGTTTGATCGCCGAACCCGAGAGCGCCACCTGGAAGTGCTGCGCATGTCCTACCTGAAGGACGACGAGACCGATGTAGGGCCTGGACGCTAGTCGCCGGCCGTCTCGTTGAACTGTTGGATCAAAATTGCCGCGCCAACGTAGAACAAAAGCGCGGTTACGAGCACCACGCTGAACCCGAACTCGATCGCCATCAGTGTTGCGAGCGCGGCGCTTAGTACGGAAGCGAAGCCGTTGATACCCCAGGCCCAAGGAATGAAATCCGGTGCACGATCGGCCAGTCGTTTCAGCCCCAGCGGAAACGGCATGCCCATGCAGAATGCCAACGGGGCGATCAGCACGATCGACATTGCAATTTTCGCTGTGTCCGCGAGCCCTATGAAGCGCTGAAAGACAACCGGCAGCAGAAAAACGTAGGCCAGGGTGATTGCGGCGATCACCGCGGTGACTGTCGTCACCGGTGCGCGACGCGTCAGTCTGGCTGACATGGCGCTGCCGATTCCTGCGAATACCAGGAACCCGCTCAGCACAACCGCGACCGAATACAGGGGATGGCTAAGGAACAGAATAAACTTCTGAATGAACGCGATCTCGACAAACAGGAACGCGAGACCGAGCAAGAAGAAGTAGCTTCCCATCGGCCCCCCGGTCCCTGCAGGCCAGGTACGTTTGATGTGAGCGAGCGGCATCAGTATCAGAACCAGCCCGGCCAACACTGCCTGGGCGAGCGTAGCAACCAGTATCAGGTAGCCCCATTCAATCAGTCCTGCTCCGCCACGTTTGCGCAGGTCGATGACTTCGCGAAACGAAGCCCATTTGAAGAAGTGAAAGAAGTACGGTTGGTCGTCCGTCGCGGGCTCGATGTGAAACTTGTAACGCCGGAAAAACTCCTCTGCGTCACCGCCAAGGAAGGCCACAGCTCCATCGTGCAGACTGGCTTGTTCGAGCAAGTTGAAGCGGTTGGCCTCGCTCGCCGCTATTCCCGGGAAATACGCCGTATCGAGCGAGCGGGCACGCGCGAACTCACGAATTGTTGCGATATCGGCAGCAGAAAATTCACCATTCTTGACAAGCAGCGTGCTCGTGTTCCAGCTGCGGATCATTGCAAGTCGTTGATCCGGCCTCTCAACCCCCGCCCTGCGCAACGCCTCGACTGCGGTTGCGAACAGTTTCAGGCCGTCGCGTGGTGGCAATTTCAGCCAACGCGTAATAGACAAGATGCCGCCGGCTTCGAGGCGCTCGACATATGCCTGCAGGCCTTCGACCGTATAGAGGTAACTCTCGTTCAAGGCTTGTACACCCGCACCGGATGCCCCAAAGGAGTCGAGCAAGCCGATTTGGATTAGATCGTAATGCCCGTCCGTTTGCATGACAAAGCCTCGAGCTTCTCGAGTGTGCACGCTGACGCGAGGGTCTTCGTAAAGGTGCCCCGAAAAATCGGCATAAGTCTCGCGCACAAGTTCTGTCATTTGCGGATTGAGCTCTACGGCATCGACGTGGCTTGTACCGTTGCGAAGGGCAAGCAGCACATCGGTGCCCGCGCCGGCGCCGAGCACGAGGACTCGGGGAGAATCGAGCAACCGATACGGCAATGCCGCGGTCACATCGTCGAGGTAAGCAAGCTTGTCGAGATTGCCGTCGTAGCGCGTGATCGCGCTTATCGAATCGCCGTCGGTGAACACGGCCAATTGTTCGGGTGGCACATGGCGCGTTCCCAGACTGAGTCCGGGCGCGTGGCGGAACGGTACGGTCGGGCTGTCGACCACGGTCAGCAGTCCCAATGGACTCGACAACGCACTGAGCGTCCTGGCGTCGACGACCTGCATTGCCTGACTCAGCCCCTTGTACTCGGACAGGCGCAGCGTAAGCCACTGCTCGGGCAAGCCAAACACGATAAAAACGAGCCAGGCAAGCTGCAGTGTCGCAAGCGACTTTCGTGCCCCCGATGCCAGGCCCACCAGCGCTGACGCGACGACGGCCAGAGCGACGAGTACGAGAATCGCGTTCTGCGGAAATACCGCGAACAACACAACTATGATCAGCACAGCTCCGAGCCCTGCGCCCGCAAGGTCGAAGAAGTAGATGCGGCTGATGTCGTCGCGACGACATGTGAAAGCGAGCCCGATGCAGCACGCCGCAAAAAAGAAAGGCACGAAAAAGATCACGTAGATGAGGCTGAGGTGCACGAACTCCCGCCAGTCCCAGATAATCTCGAGCGCATTGAAAGGCACGCGCTGACCCACAATGAAGCACACCAGCATCGCGACGCTGAACGACAACGCGCTGACTGCGAACGCGATCTCAAAGCGCTGCTCGAGTTGTGTCCTCAAGAGTGCAATGAATGTACCGCTGGCACCGTACCCCAGCAAGGCGAGGCTGATGATCATGTACGCGAAGTGGTGCCACTGCACGATGGACAACACGCGCATGAGCAGAATTTCGTAGCCGATTGCGGCGGCAGACACCAATAGCGTTGCAAAAAACAGGCGCCGCAAGGGTGTTAGTGTTCGCCGGTGAGTGGCACGAAGCGAACGGCGGCGATCTGTTTCGTAATAATCTCGTCCTGCTCTGTTTTCTCAATCAGGAGCAGCTGTTGCGTCATGAAGCGGCCGCCGACCGGGATAACCATGCGCCCGCCGGGTCTGAGCTGATTGATCAGCGGCGGCGGCACATGGCTTGCGGCCGCAGTGACGACAATTGCATCGAATGGTGCGTGTTTCTCCCAGCCAAAGTAGCCGTCGCCAAGCCGCGTCGTCACGTTATCGTAGCCGAGACGCTTGAGCCGCTCGCTCGCACTCTGGAATAGCGGCGCGACGATTTCGATCGTATAGACGTGCTCGACGAGCTCGGCCAGGATAGCGGCCTGGTACGCAGATCCGGTGCCGATTTCGAGGACAATGTCGCCGGCGTCGGGCTCGATGAGGTCGGTCATTAGCGCGACAATATACGGCTGCGAAATCGTCTGCCCGTGTCCGATCGGCAGCGGCCGATTCTCGTATGCGAGGCGCTTTTCGCTCGAGGGAACGAATTCGTGACGTTCGACGGTCGCCATTGTCGCCATCACGGCGTCGCTGAACGCCCCATCGCCCGAATCCCGGGCCAGCTGCGCGTAGTACACAAGCTCTTCCATCAACGCCGCGCGCCGTTCCGCGTAGTAGTCCGCATGAGCAAGACCAACAAAAAGCAGGAGACTGAGCGCCAAGTGTCTCATTGCTCGACAAAGACCCATGAGCCGTAGCCCACAACATTGCGCCGATCGCCGGCGGTATCACCCGAGTTGCAGAGGTCCAGCGTGTTGACCCTCATGCCACGGCGCTTCGCCGTGATCAGCAGTCCACCGATTGGCGTGGCACCGCACGCAGTGTCGTGGTCGATGCCGCGCACGTCGAGATCTTCGATGGCCCGCCTCGTCTCGCCGTCGACGGCGCGCGCCTGGTCATAGCTCAGATAGTGACTCAGATCAGAGCTGATGACGATCAGCGTCTCGGGCCCGCCCCAAAGCGCGTCCAGAACCTCGGCTACGCACTCTGGCGTCGTGTTGCCGACGACGATCGGGACGAGCGAGAACGATCCGAGCACGGATTGCAGGAATGGCAGGTGCACCTCGAGACTGTGCTCGTAGATATGCGTGTCATCGAACACTTCGACCAGCGGTATATCCATGCCCGCAATCGCTTGTGTGTCGAGCGGCACATCGCCTATGGGCGTTCTGAATACGTCTGCGCTCGACAGGGCGAAACCGCGCACCGGCACGCGGTGACATGGCCCGAGCAAAATCACCCGTTCGTATTGGTCCCGATACGGCCGCAAGCGAGCATAGGCCGCGGCTGCGACGGCCCCGGAATAGATATAACCGGCATGCGGCGCAATCAACGCCTTCGGCGCGCCGACGTCACCGCACTTTGCCTCCTCGAGCAGGAATTCCACAGTCCTGCCCAGCTCTGGTGCATTGCCCGGGTAAAACGACCCGGCAACAGCGGGTTCCCGGATGACAGTCATGACACCGTGTCCTGTCTACTATCCTTGTAATTGTAATCCTCTGATCCAACCTTTATATATAGGTAGGTTTACTTGCACACATGACGATGGATGGACACAGCGCCAGATACTGGCACCGGCTCGATGACGGCCGCTTGCAGTGCGATGTCTGCCCGCGGTTCTGCAAGCTTCGCGATGGACAGCGCGGGCTGTGCTTCGTCCGTGGGCGTACCGACAATGAAATCGTATTGACGACCTATGGCCGCTCATCCGGCTTCTGCGTCGACCCGATCGAGAAAAAGCCGCTCAACCACTTCCTGCCGGGCACGCCCGTGCTCTCGTTCGGCACCGCCGGCTGCAATCTGGCCTGCAAATTCTGTCAGAACTGGGATATCTCGAAATCCCGCGAATTCGACCGGCTACAGGATAGCGCGTCACCGGAGGCGATCGCCCGAGCCGCCGTCGAGACGGGCAGCCGCAGCGTTGCCTATACCTATAACGATCCCGTGATATTCCTCGAGTACGCGGTCGATGTCGCCAAAGCCTGTCACGAACGCGCCATCAGGAACGTCGCCGTCACGGCCGGCTACATCACCGCAGAGGCCCGGGACGAATTTTTCGAACACATTGATGCGGCCAACGTCGATCTCAAGGCGTTTACGGACCGCTTCTACTGGAAGGTGTGCGGCGGCCATCTCGGGCCCGTGCTGGACACACTCCTGTACCTGAAGCACGAAACGGACATCTGGCTCGAGCTGACGACCCTACTCATTCCGGGCGAAAATGACTCGGCCGGTGAAATTGACGACATGACCCGGTGGATCGTCGAGCAACTTGGCCAGAATGTGCCGCTGCACTTCACGGCCTTCCACCCTGACTGGAAGATGTTGGATACACCGAGCACGCCCACGAAAACGTTGCGGCGTTCGCGCGAGATTGCGATCGCTAATGGCATGCACCATGTCTACACGGGCAATGTCCACGATTACTCCGGCTCGAGTACCTACTGCCACGGTTGTGGCGAACTGCTGATCGGCCGCGACTGGTATGAACTATCGAACTGGAACCTGACAATGGACGACGGCAAAGCCAGATGCTCGTCCTGCGGGACGGAGATTGCCGGTGTGTTCGAGGCAGCGCCCGGTTCCTGGGGCTCGCGTCGGCAACCAGTCCGCATCGCAGCTTAATATTTTTTCGAGAAAAAACTGATAACTAGCTGAATTAATTTTTATTTATACCCATGAGCTCATAGTGCCCGCCTTTGTCGAGCGCCCGCTTGTAGGCCGGTCTGGCGCGAACACGCTCCAGGAACGCGGCAAGCCTTGGGTAATTATCTTCGAGGTCGGTGCGCACCTCGGCGGCCTCTACGGCAAAGCTCATTTGTATGTCTGCGCCCGTCAAATGGTCGCCGCAGAACCAGGTGGAGTGCTGCAACTCCGACTCCATAAAATCGAGGTTGCGCTTGACGTTGGCATCGAGGAAATTGTCGCGCACCTTGCCCGCAATGCCTTTGGCGACGGGCTTGAGAAAGAATGGCATCGGAGCGGATTCGATTCGGGCCAGGATAACGGACAGGAGCATCAACGGCGCGAACGTGCCCTCCGCGTAATGCAGCCAGTAGATGTAGGCCCTGTGCTCCGGGGTTTCGTGCGATGGCAGCAGCGTGCCCGTATCGAACTTCGCCAGCAGGTACTCGATGATCGCTCCGGACTCGGCGATCGTGGCATCGCCGTCCGTTATCACGGGCGATTTGCCGAGCGGATGAATCGCTCGCAGTTCCGGCGGCGCGAGGCTCGTGACTTTGTCGCGTCCGTAGCGCTTGATTTCATAGTCGGCACCGAGCTCTTCGAGCAGCCACAGGATTCGTTGTGAGCGGGAGTTTTCGAGGTGATGAACTGTTAGCATCGTCGTCTGCCTTTTTGTGTTTCTTTAGCAATAGTATCACTGTCGACTGAGTTCAAGATCGACGCCTGGAGAAAGCGCTATGTCGGAGAAAGCTCTATGAAGGTCGCACTGTTCGGTGGCACCGGCTTCGTCGGCGGCCACCTGGTTGAGGCCCTTATCGCCGCGGGTCATACGCCTTCCCTGCTCGTGCGCGTGGGCAGTGAAGGCAAACTGAGGCACGCCGACAGGTGCCGGATCACCCATGGCGATATCTCGTCCGATCGGGCGATCGACGCCACTCTGGCCGATTGTGGCGCCCTGATCTACAACATCGGCATCCTCAAAGAGTATCCGGGGCGTGGCATTACCTTCGAAGAGCTGCAGTATCGGGGCGCGGCGCGTGTCGTCGAGGTCGCCAAGCGCCGCAACGTTTCCCGCGTTCTGTTGATGAGCGCGAACGGCGTGAAACACCCGGGTACGCCGTACCAGGAGACCAAGTTTCGAGCCGAAGAAGCCGTCAGAAAAAGTACCCTGGACTTCACGATATTTCGGCCCTCGGTGATTTTCGGGGATTCTCACGGACTGCAGGAAATCTCCAGCCAGTTATACAACGACCTTGTCCGACCACCTATCCCGGCAGTCGGCTTTCATACGGGATGGAGCCCAAAAGACAACGGTGTTGTCCTGTCTCCCGTTCACGTGAAGGATGTCGCCAACGCATTCGTCGCAGCACTCACAAATGACGAGACGATCGGCAGAACCTACGTGCTGGGTGGCCCGGAGGTGCTGACCTGGTCGGAAATGGTCCGGCGCATTGCCGTTGCAACCGGTCGAAAAAAGTGGATCCTGCCGATGCCGGTCGGTTTCATGAAATTCGGCGCAACGTTGTTCGACTGGCTGCCGTTCTTTCCAGCAACGCGCGATCAACTTACGATGCTTGCCGAGGGTAATGCGGCTGATGCGGCCGATATCGAGTCGCTTATCGGTCGGCCGCCACTGGGTTTCGTACCCGCGAACCTGAGCTACTTGCAAGGCTAAGAACGCAGGCTTCAGCCGATATCTTCGTGCTCGCTGCCCGGAACCGTTTTGTCCGTGGTCTTCTTGACCTCCTGCTTGCCTCTTTCCCGGCCTTCTTCTCTAAGCGCTTGGCTTCTTTCTTGGCTATTTCTTATCTTATTTGCCGCGGTGCTGCTTCGATTCGCTTGCGATATCAGTTGCGGTGGCAGCGGCGTCACTGACTGTCGCGACAGCATTCTCACCAGCACTGGGGGTCGAACCCAGCCATATCAGGAACACGGAGAGTATTAGCGCGATTCTTTTCATTGCGGGTTGCTCACGGCCAATAGCAAGGCTTCCAGTGCCGCTGAGGAATACGGTTTGCGCGCGGCCCCGGCGTTACGTTTCGTTACAAATGCACACATTTTTGAGACCTGTTTGGTCGGCCGTATCGGTATTGTTGGCCTCGAAGTTTATCCCCCAACCCTTATCAGGAGTTACCAATGACACATGCAGTAAACAAATTTTTGACCACACTACTGGCTTCTATGGCCATTTTTGCTTCGACGGCCATTGCCGGCCATCACGAGGAAGGCAAGGCCAAGGCGAATGACATCGTTGACACCGCCGTTGCAGCCGGTCAGTTCAGCACGCTTGCGGCCGCTCTCACTGCCGCTGACCTTATTGACACGCTCAAAGGCGACGGTCCGTTCACAGTATTTGCACCGACCGATGCAGCTTTTGCCAAGCTGCCGGAAGGTACGGTTGAGTCGCTGCTCCTGCCCGAAAATCGCGATAAGCTGGTTGCGATACTCACCTATCATGTCGTGGCGGGTAAGGTCATGGCTAAGGACGTCATCAAGCTGAGCAGCGCTACCACGGTCAACGGTAGTGACGTAACCATTGCTGTAGAAGACGGCAGTGTCATGGTCGACAATGCAACGGTCGTCGCAACTGACATCGCCGCAAGCAATGGCGTGATTCATATCATTGATTCGGTAATCCTGCCGAACTAAGCTCGACATGTAGCGGCACACGGATGTGCCGCTACCATTTAGACGAATATGTCAATGTCTTTCTGGTTAAGATTTTTTGCCGCCGCTTTTCTTGCACTCGGTGCAACATCTGTCATGGCTATCGAAGAACCCGACTATGAAGTGTTGCAATCTACCGAACACTACGAGGTACGTCGCTACGATCCTTACATCATTGCGGAGGTAGATGTGTCCGGATGTCGCAACGAGGCTGGCAATCTGGCATTCAGAATCTTGGCGGGCTACATATTTGGTGATAATCGGTCGCGCAAGAAAATGGAGATGACAGCGCCCGTCTCCTCACGCTCCGCAGACAGCATCAAGATGGATATGACGGCGCCCGTCACATCAGTGACTTCGACGCGGGGCGAACACACGTTCGCTTTCGTGATGGAAAAGAAGTACACCCTGGATACGCTTCCGGTTCCTAATGACGAACGGATTCGAATCCGCGTAATGCCGGAGCGGATCATGGCCGTTAGACAGTATTCAGGCCGTTGGTCCGAAAGCAACTATCAGCAGAATGAATCCGCATTGCTAAGGGCACTTGATGCGGACGGCATCGAGCCGCTAGAGGCGCCGATCTTGGCGCGCTACAATGCTCCGTTCACGCCATGGTTTTTGCGCCGCAACGAGTCGATGGTAGAAATCGACTGGCCTGTCTGAGCTGCCCGCGACGATTAGTACTCTATCGTCTGGCCGTCCCAGGCAAAAAAGCCACCAGAATCTGCTGCTGTCAGGTGATCAATGACATCGATAAGATATGCGGCCGACTGCGATGGCGTAAATATCTTCCGGTCACTGCCGCGCCTTGTAAAAGGCGCAGACAACGGTGTTGCCACCGTGCCCGGATGCAGGCTCACCACGACCGACAATGGCCGGCGCCGCGTCTGCTCGAGAGCAATAGTCTTGATGAACATATTGAGAGCTGCCTTTGACGCGCGGTAGGACGACCAACCCCCGAGGCGATTATCGCTGATACTGCCCACGCGCGCGGACAGCGCTGCGAAGACGGCCTTGTGTCTTGCGCGCAGCTTCGGCAAGAAATATTTCGCAACCAGCGCCGGCCCGAATGTGTTGATCGCGAAGACTTTTTGCATGTTGTTGGCGCTGAGTTTCTTGAAGCTGGTTTCGGGGCGCAAGTTCTCGCCTTCATGGAGTATGCCAGCGGCAACGATCACCAGGTCGAGCGGCACCTCTTCGGTCGATTCCGCCGCCCGACGAATCGAGCCCTCGTTCTCGATATCAATTTGGTGCCATGCGCACTTCTTGCTCGGAACGTCGAAGGCCGACCGCGAGAACGCATAAACCGTCGAGATGCCCGAATCATCGATCAGTCTGTCGAAAAAGGCGCGGCCAATACCACCCGATGCGCCAATGATAGCGACATTGGCGTCCTTGGCTAGCGAGCGGGGACAAGATTCGGTCGACAACACTTAACCTGCTATTGACCGAAGGAACTCGCGTCGATTCGTCATTCGTGGCCTCGAAAATCGTATGCAACCAGCAATCGCATGAGCTAGCATGTTAACCACAATCATAACAATATTAAGTGACGAGTTAAGAAGGGGAAAAACGTGCAAATACCAATAACAGCGTTCTATGCCGGCGTTTTGGCGATCTTTGCGCTCTACCTCAGTTTTCGGGCTGGTAGCTTTCGTGGCAAAGCTGGCGTGTCCGTGCTATTTGGAGATCCGCCAAATATGGAACTCGCGGAGAGAGTGCGCGTTCATCAGAACTTTCTCGAGTACGTGCCTATGATCCTTATCCTGATGGGTGCGATCGAACTCAACGGCGGTTCCACGACGTTCCTGCATGGCATCGGTATTGCTTTGATCATTTCGCGTATTGCGCACGCGATCGGGCTGAAGCACGACAACATGGGACACCCTGGACGCTTGATTGGCGCCGGCGGGACAATGCTGATTACGTTAATCGTCGCGGGTTATGCGATCTGGTATGCCGGCGGAGCCTTGGTCAACTGAGTCGACGAACGGCGCTTCTTTCAGCGTTTTCGCTTGGCCCGGTTCGGTAGCTTGTAGCTGACGTTGCCGTTTTTCACGGTAATAAGCTTGCGCTTTTTCATCTCGTCGACGAGTGCTTCAAGGGCTTTGTCGTCGAGATCTTCTTTGATCAGATGGCTAATCGTGTTCTGTAGCGTCTTAACTTTTCTCGGCCGCGACTGGCCGCGCCCTATCAGGTTATCGACGATAGCATCCACCATATCGGCGTCACTGCTTTTCGCCGAGATGCGCAGCTCGGGAATCTCGGCCACATCGATGGCGCGAAGCACGCGTATCTTCCTCGCTTTGAGATGCCGAATCAGCGGATCGAATCCCTTATCCCGGCTGATGACGTGGAACTGTGCCTGCGGGTCCTTGGCCGCCAACTCACCAATGTAGTAGGCAATATGAAAATCCAGGGCATTAGGTCCGCTGCCTTCGATCTCGACATACTCGGCTTTGTCGCCAAGCGTCTGCATCGCGACGACCACATGGCGTGGCAATCGAGTCTGATTGGCACCAATAAACACGAGAATCTTGAAGGGATGGGCCGCAAGAATTTCCAAATTCTTCGGCTGGACGTTTTCGAAATCAATGAGGACGTAATTCGTTGGCAATGGAGTCTCCGTGCAATACAGTGCCAGTGTACAGGCATTCTGCCTGATGAGAGCGAGGTCTAAAACATGTACTTCGACGGACCAATAGGCGCGCCCGGAATTATGGGCCTGACCATCGCGATCAGCCTGCTTGGTATGTATCGCATGCCCGCAATCATTCAGAAGTTTCTGTTCAGACCGTATTTATTCCTGCGTGCCAGGCAATACGACACGATAGTCATGAGCGGCTTTATCCACGCGGACATGAGCCACCTGCTTTTCAACATGTTCACGTTCTATTTCTTTGCATTTCCAATGGAGCGGCACCTCGGAACGATACCGTTTCTGGCGTTGTACTTCGTTGGATTGATCGCGAGCCACGGCTGCACGTTTCATAAGCACCGGAACAATCCGGAATATGCATCACTCGGTGCGTCCGGCGCGATCTCGGCCGTGCTGTTCGCCTACATCGTGTATTTCCCAACAACCACGCTGATGATCATCCCGATCCCGGTTCCGATTCCCGCGGCGCTGTTCGCGGTAGGCTATGTCGCCTACTCGTATTGGGCCTCGATGCATTCTCGCGACCGTATCAACCACGACGCGCACCTGTGCGGGGCATTGAGCGGCATCGCGTTCGTAGCAGTCACTGATCCGGGCGCGTTCTCAAGACTTCTGGCCATGTTCACCTAGGATTCGTCGTAAAGCGCCAGCTTGTCCGACGCGATCTCGCCATTCGGCGACAGGACATAATGCTCGAATTGCCAACCGATACAGAAACTGCCGGTCTCATCCGGGTTTTCCGTCACCTGGATATCCTCGGGCTCAACCCTGCTCTTCGTGTAATCACTCAATAGCTTGGCGATACTGGGCTTCTCTGCGGCATATACAATATCCATGTTCTTCTCCTGCTGTACATTCCGTTGTAACTTGCGCGCAGAATATCGCCGCGTGGCTTAACCAAGGCTGAAATTTTCGTGAACAGGCCCTGAACAAGATCGTGAGAGTGAACAACGTCCTTATTGCCGTGAGCTTCGTCTGGCTGATCGTGTCATTCTGGAATCGCAATGACCTGCCGCGAAATGTCGACTATGCGCCGGAGATCGCACACGACCCCAAGCAGACAGCAACGCAGAAACGTCCTTTCCGGGTGAGCTTTAACGACGTCGAGTACCTGATCGAGCCCGAATATGAGTACGACCTGACCGGCATGATCGTCTCGTACCGTCATCACGACAACAACAGCCGCATGCATCGCCTTGCGAATGACCATCTCAACATGCTCGATGTCTGTGTCGTCTGGGGCGACAATGCGGCAGGCGCCCAGCTGCACAAGATCGAATTCTGGAACGGCATCTTCACCTGCAACGCATTCACCCGCGACATGCAGGCGTGGGAGTCATTTGATATGAATCAACTCTCCAACAACCATCTGCTTTCCGACGATGAATACATTCGTGATCGCGTCACCGACATCCAGATCGGCGACCAGATTCGTGTGCGCGGCTACCTGGCGAGTTATTCCAGCCCGCAGGGCGGCAAGCGCGGTACCAGCACGACCAGAACAGATACCGGCGACGGCGCCTGCGAAACGTTGTTCATTGAACGTTTCGAAATCGTGCGCCACGTGACGAGCTACTGGCGCATCTCGATGGTCGCCTCACTGATCGCACTTCTCATCGGTCTGGCAATACATTTCAAGCGGCCGTACCGGCCCTATTAGTCGCGCGTGCTCTACTTTCTGCGGACTCTGTTAATGTGGCCAGTATTCCTGGTTCAAGGTCGCGCGGCGCGGGCGCGCGTGCCCAAGCTACCCGAGCCACCTGGTGCGCGCCAGGGCGCGACCGGTGACGGACCGCCTCTGAAGCTCTTGATTGTAGGAGACTCGGCGGCGGCCGGAGTCGGCGCTTCGCATCAGGACAAGGCTCTGCTCGGACAGCTTGTTTCGAGACTTTCACGCTACTACAACGTGACCTGGAGACTGCACGCGCAGACAGGCGACACTACGGCAACGGCCCTCGCCCGCCTTGATGCGCTGGCAGCCGAGCATTTCGACATCGCAGTCACATCGCTCGGCGTCAACGACGTAACGGGAATGGTTGGCCTTGGTCGTTGGCGACAGCAGCAGACTCAGCTTCGCGGCGTTCTGCGGGAGAAGTTCTCGGTCGACAAGATAGTCGTCTCCGGACTTCCGCCCATGCATGCGTTTCCGGCATTGCCGCAACCCCTGCGCTGGCACCTTGGCAGCCGCGCGACAGAATTCGATCGCCATCTTCAAGGCGACACTAGCGCGGATCCGCGGGCCATTTTCGTGGACATCCGGTTTACGTCAAATTCGGAGCTGATGTCACATGACGGCTTTCATCCCGGCCCCAGGGTATACGCGAAATGGGCGGAGCTGATCGCCAAGGCCATTCAATGCGGCTGACAACTGCCGCACACGAATAGACTCCGGCTGCCCATCAAACGCCGCGCTATTGCTGTGTCGCAGCGATAACAGAGTTCCCCGTCGCGTCCGTAGACGTTGAAACGGTAATTCTCATAGGCCTTGCCGCTTGCTTTGAGTTCGCGTGCCAGTCTCGGCGCCACCGTCACGCCGCGGTTTCGATACGAACGCTTGCTGATTCGCAGCGTCTCCCTGGCGACAGAACGAAGTATCGCCGAATCGAGGCTGCAGGGTTTTCGCGCCGGGTTCACGCTTGCTGCCCAGAGAATTTCTGAACGCAGGTAGTTGCCGACCCCGGCCAGAAATGACTGATCGAGGTACAGGCTGCCGAGCGCCCTGTTGCAAAACTGCCGTATTCCGAGTCTGTCGACGATGTCTTGCAGGGTCAGCTGCGGATCAAGGATATCGGGGCCGATGCGCAATAGAAACGGGTGCCGTGACAGCTGTCGGTCGGTCAGCACCTCTATGTCGGAGGCGCTGTAAAGCAGTGCGCTGTGTGTCGGAGTATGCAGCTCGACGCGCAGCTGCCTTCCAGTCTGCGGCATGCGCCGTTCACGCGTTGTATACCAACGGCCGTACAGCTGATTGTGGCTGTACAGTGTCAGGCCATTGTCGAATCGCGTCAGCATTGCTTTGCCGCGAGTGTCGACGGCAGTTACGGTCGTACCGATCAGTTTCTTCGCGAAGCGGCGCAAGTCAGGCAGGCCAAAGTTCGCCTCGACGATTGGTTGACCGACAAGTATTCTGGCGACGCGGTCAGCGGCCAGCCGGATTTCCGGCCCTTCTGGCATCGGCGTTAGTTATTTAGCGCTGACTTGATCTCCGCGATCAGATCATCGTTGTACGGCTGCGTGCGTGGGCTAAATTGCGCAATCAGCCTGCCATCCCGACCAATCAGGTACTTGTGAAAGTTCCAGGTCGGATGCGTACCGGCGTCGGCGGCCAGGCGGTTGAAGAACGGATGTGCATTACCTTTTTTGACAGTGACCTTCTCGAACATCGGGAATCTAAGCTTGTAGGTCAGACGGCAGAATTCCTGGATCTCAGCTTCGGTACCTGGCTCCTGGCCCATAAAATCGTTGGACGGGAACCCGAGCACGACGAGACCGGCATCGCCGTATTCCGAATACAGCTTCTCCAGCCCATCGTATTGCGGCGTGTTGCCGCATTTTGAGGCCGTGTTGACGACGAGTACGACCTTACCCGCATACTCGTCCGCGAGATTGACAACCTCATCGGAGGCCAGCCGCCTAAAGTCCTGGTCGAGCAGCGCACCCGCGCTGGCCGAAGTTGCTGAAACTGCCATCAAAATAAGTGCACCTGCTAAGAATCGCATCGGATACTCCCGGTATCGCATTTTTTGGTTGCGAGTATGCTGCCGCGTTTGGAGCAGTCTTACTACAGGAAATCTGTAACAAGTCGTATCAATTGCTGCTCAGGCGGCGGCGATGTTTTATCGTAGAATCATCAAGGTCACTGGGCCCGAAAACGATGCAAGACAATAGACTGTACTCCTTTCTCGCGCTGGCCGGCGCGAGTCCATTGGTGGCCTGTGCGGTCTTGCTGGTTGACGGCGTGGAGACGATTCCCGGTTTCGGTTCCCTTGACGTCTTGGCCTGCAGCTACGGCCTGGCTATCGTAAGTTTTCTGGCAGGCGCACACTGGGCAACGTATATGTTCAAGCAATCCGAGACACCGTTCAATCTGTTTGTCAGCAGCAACGTCGTCTTCCTGGCCGTTTGGTTTGCATTTGTTCTGGCTAGCCTTGACGTCGCGCTCTTGACGCAGGTGCTCGCGTTCCTGTTTCTGTTGTTTGTTGACCACCGCATGCTGCTATCCGGCCTGATCTCACGAAATTATTTCCAGGTTCGGGCGACCGCGACAGCGCTGGCGGTCGCGTCGCTGCTGGCGATCGTGATCGTGCACTAAGGCACGATTCCCGCCAATGACTTTGTCCCGACCTCTGCTGGCCATTCTCGGAAATCAGCTGTTTCCGCTGCGATTTCTGCCGCCGGCAACGGAAGTCGATGTGTTTATGGCCGAAGACATGGGGCTGTGCACGTACGAGAAACACCATCAACAAAAGATAGTGTTATTCCTTGCGGCGATGCGCTCTTATGCTGACGAACTGAGGGCTGCCGGATACGGGGTCGAATACCATTACCTCGATACGAGCAGCAATAAGAGTTATGAAGAACGGCTCGGCGAGACCATAAATTCGTCCGGCCGCGACTCACTGCAGCACTTCGAAATCCAAGACAAGCCGATGGAGGCTCGGCTGAAGAGGTTTGCGAACGCCACCAAGCTTCAAAGAACCGAGCTGCCTTCACCGATGTTTACCTGCTCGCGAGATGAGTTTCGCACCTTCGCGCTGGGCAAGTCGCGTTTGCTGATGGGTGACTTTTACAAACAGCAACGGCGACGTCTGGGTATCCTCGTCAACGGCGATGGCGAACCGGCTGGAGGGCGCTGGAGTTTCGATGCGGATAACCGCGAGAAACTGCCGCGCACTGTCAGCCCGCCGAAAATGACATGGGCGCAACCGGACAAGCATGTCAGCGAGGTTATCGAGGTCGTCAGGACGACCATTGCCGGTCACCCGGGCCGCGCAGCAGATTTTTGCTGGCCGACCACGCGCAGGCAGGCCCTCGAATGGCTTGACGACTTCATCGCCAATCGACTCGGCCAGTTCGGTCCGTACGAGGATGCAATGACGACGCGCTCAGCGACTGTGTTCCACAGCGTCCTGAGCCCGTGCCTGAACCTTGGCATCTTGACCCCGGATGAGGTGATCGAGAGAGCCATGTCGGTTAAAGACACGGTGCCGTTAAATAGCCTCGAAGGCTTTGTCCGTCAGGTAATCGGCTGGCGTGAGTTTGTGCGGGGCGTATACAGGGAGTTCGGCGAGGTACAGGAGAACCGTAATTTTTGGTCGCATCAGCGCGGGCTTACCGATGCGTGGCATGAGGGCACCACTGGCCTGCTGCCACTTGACGACACGATTCAAACGGCGCGACGACTGGGGTGGACCCATCACATACCGCGCCTGATGGTACTCGGCAACCTGATGACGCTGTGCGAAATCCATCCGCCGAATGCGCATCGCTGGTTCATGGAGATGTTCGTGGACTCCTCTGAGTGGGTCATGGGCCCCAACGTCTATGGCATGGGGCTCTTCAGCGACGGCGGCATCTTCGCCACCAAGCCCTATATTTGCGGATCAAACTACTTACTCAAAATGAGTGACTACCCGAAGGGACCGTGGTGCGATGTCGTCGACGGTCTGTATTGGCGATTCATCGACAAGCACCGGGATTTTTTTGCTGGCAATGCGCGGCTTGCGCTAATGCCCAGGGCACTTGATCGCCTGGATGCAGCGCGGAAAAAGCGAATAATTGCGGCAGCGAATAGCTTTCTTGATGAACACACGACGCCAGCAATTTGATTGGCAAAACTCCCGCACGCAGAGACGGTCGCCCTGTGCCAGGTGTGTAGTGTCCACCGAACCGTGCGATGACTTTATCGCGCGCGGGCCTGGTGGTAGGCTCGTGAACGCCATGGATTTCTTCAAGCGTCTTCACAATCGCTGCGAACCGCCGGGCCTCGAACTGGCGATTCTCAAGAAACTGCCTGAAGCACTGGTCCTCGGGACGCTGGTTCCGATCGGCTTGTCGGTGACTGTTCGCCTGCTGCCGCCAGCGGCAGGCGTCGACATGGCGAAACGGATTACGACCGTGGATATCTACGCGTTCGCAGCTGCGGTCACGTGCTGGACCGCAGTCCTGACCGTCGCAATCGGCTGCGTGGTGGTGTTTGTCTTGAAGGGCCCGGCCTATGTGGCAGACGCCTACCCGCTCGACGACGCCCCGCGCCCCGGCAAAAAGTGAGCTATGACCAGACGCACTGGATTCCGGTCCAGCAGCGACGTCCGCTTCCCACATTTTACTACCACGGGCATTTCCTTGAGATGCTGGACTTCGTCGACCGGCACTATGCGCATGTGCTGCTCGACTCGCACGTAGCGTTTCTCGACGATTTCCGTGCACTGCCACGTAAAGCGCAGTGCTTGTACGTGCGTCTGGTAAACCGAAAGGGCCGCGTATTCGCGGCCAATCGGCTGCGCTACCCGGAAATCGGCAGCACCTGGCCGATTGTGCAGACGTTGCGCGAGCGCGGCTGGGTCGGAACGCCGGATGCAAGCCATTACCATGACATCCTCGGCTTCCTTACCAAAGCCGAGATATACGACGTGCTAATGCCGCGCTTCGCAGGACTCGGCCGGTCGCTGAGGAAAGACGAGCTGATCGCATTCGCGCGCGACAACGCCCGACCTGACGATTTCATGAGTGGCCTGAATACCGAGAGACTTCTCGTGCAGCGACGATCCGAGGAATGCCGCTACCTCTTGTTCCTGTATTTCGGCCGCGTCAAGGACGGGCTATCCCAATTCACGATGCGCGACCTCGGGATCGTGCGTACCAATGACTTCCATGACGCGTACGAACCGCGATTTAGCGACAGCGTCGAGGCGCTCGAACATTACTACTTCGCAACGCGCCTGAAAACGGCGCAGCAAGCGAATTCCGGTGCGCTTCAGGCCCTCATCGAGGGAAGCATGGACTGGCCGGAGACGAATTTCTCCAGCAGCGCTGCGCTCCGCGACGAACTAGCCTACCGACTTGGGAGAAAGGCCGAACGTGCGAACGAAATTAATGCCGCGTTAATGCTGTATCGCCGGGGGGAATCCGCGCAGTGCAGCGAGCGAGTGATTCGACTGCTGCTCGCGGCGGGTTTACGCGAACAGGCGAAACGGCATCTCGAGCGTTGTCTGGATGAACCGCGAAGCGATGAGGAATGGCTGTTTGCGCGCGACCTGTATGAACGGAAATTCGCGAACAAGCGTAGGTCGGTGCAAACGGATGTATTGCGCGCCGCGGAAACGATCGACATCGACGAATCAAAAAGCGGCTCACCCGAGCGCGCGGCTATTGAGTACTACGAAAATTGCGGTTTCCAGGCGTTTCGCACTGAAAACCTGCTGTGGAGGACGCTCTTCGGTCTCCTGTTCTGGGATGAACTGTTTACCGATGAGACCGCGGCACTGCACTCGCCGTTCGAGTTTTTGCCGGCGTCGCTCGCAAACGGCAGCTTCTATGACCAGCATCGCGATCGCATCGAGGCGAAGCTGTCGCTGCTGCACGAAGACCCTGCGGTGGTCCGACGCCAACTGCTCAAGGTCAGCGCACAATATTACGGCACGCCCAATGGTCTGTTTCGCTGGCGTCGGTCAATGGGGGATGCTCTGTTCGCGCTGCTGGAAAGCTCCGGCACGGATGCCCTGGCGACCATATTGCGCAGGATATGTCAGGACTATGCGAATTCGCGCTACGGCTATCCCGACCTTATGGTTGTTGGCGACAACAGAGTGCGCTTTGTCGAAATCAAAACTGAAGGCGATCAGCTTCGACGCAATCAGCTTCTTCGCTTACAGCAGCTGCGCAATGCCGGCTTTCGCGCCGACGTTGTGCGTGTGCGCTGGGTCCTCGATCCTGATCAGGTTTACGTTGTCGTTGATGTGGAGACGACAGGTGGCCGCGGCGATAATCACAGGGTTACGGAAATCGGTGCAGTGAAAGTTCGCAATGGCAAGGTGATAGATCGCTTTCAGACGCTGCTGAATCCACAGCGGTCGATCCCGCCCAATATTACGCGTCTGACAGGAATCTCACCTGCCATGGTGCTCGACGCGCCCTGTTTTGTGGACGTCGCTGATGCCTTCGAGGTATTCATGCAGGACGCAATATTCGTTGCACACAACGTTGAGTTCGACTTCGGCTTCATAGCGCGAGAGTTCAGGCGACTCGGGCGCAGTTTTCGCTATCCAAAACTCTGCACCTGCGCCGCGATGCGAAAGCTGTATCCCGGCCAGAGCTCGTACAGCCTGGCATCGCTGAGCCGAGCGTTCGATATCCCGCTCAAACAGCACCATCGAGCAATGTGCGACGCGGAAGCTGCGGCAGAACTCCTGCTGTTGATCAACGAAAAACGTGAAGAGAGGGTATAGCGCATGACTGGAGTTGACGGGCGAGTCGCACTCGTTACGGGTGCAAGCCGGGGAATCGGTCGCGGCGCGGCAGAGATACTTGCATCGCGCGGCGCCAAAGTAATGTGTGTCGCCCGAAGCGAGCAGGACCTGGCAAAGGTCGGACTCGACTATTCGGTTGCTGATCTGGGCACTCCCGAGGGCTGCGCGCATGCGGTGCAGGACACCGAGCAGCGGCTCGGGCCCATCGATATCCTGGTGTGCAATCACGGAATCGGATCTGCCCTCGAGCGCCTAGTTTGGGAACAGGATCCGGACCTCTGGAATGAAACGATGCGCGTAAACCTCGACGGGCCGTTTCATCTCACGAGGCTTGCGCTACAAGGAATGGTCAAGCGTCGCTACGGGCGTGTCGTTTACACCAGTTCAACGGCCGGCCTGATTGCTGAGGACGCCAGCTGCGCTTACAACAGCTCCAAACATGGACTTCTTGGTCTGATGCGCTCAGTTGCACTCGATGCCGGTCCTTACGGCGTTACGTCGAACGCGGTGCTGCCCGGTTGGGTAAGGACGGACATGGCGGACCGTTCCGCCGAACAAGCAGCAAACGATCGTGGAATTTCCGCCGATCAGGTATGGGACGAGCGAGCGTCCCTGTATCCGGCAGGCCGCGTTCCGACGATTCAGGAAGTCGGTGAGACGATCGCGTTTCTCGCATCGGACGAAGCGAGCGGCATCAGTGGAGAGGCGATCCGGGTTGCGCTCGGCAGCGTGTGCTAGCGCCAAAACTTCTGCAGCCACACTTGCACGCATTAAGCATCTTTTGCCTTTTTGTGGTTGGTTATCGCGGTCAGTGGATTCATCCGCTACCATTTCATCCGCCTATCTCGGGAGCTCGTATGTCGCAATTACCGGTAGTGTCACTTCAGAACAAAGATATTGTGTTTTTCGCAAACCTCATGGAGCTGTTTTGGCCACACGGTCGTGCTCACCTCTCCAAGATGTGCCTTTCTGAGAAGCAGCATCTGGACTCTTGACTGGCCAATGCCACCCCCGATCGAGAGCGGGATTTCGTCATTCAGGATCATCTGGTGATACGGCTGCGAAAGTTCGTCTTCACGCTCGGCGATCTTCATCTGCTGCTTGAGCGTCTCGCGCGTAACCCGGATGCCCATTGATGACAGTTCGTGCCGTCTCTTGGTCACATGGTTGTAAACTAGAATATCGCCGTTCAGGCCGTGCATCAGTTTGCCGTCTTTCACGATCGTGGGTGTCACCCAGTCGTCGTAATCGGCCGCCCGCATCTCGTGCGGATAACCGTCATCGAGGACCCAGCCGATGCCGATGATGAACACCGCACCGTATTCCTTGATGATCTCGGTCTCTCTCTGCTTTCGCGGCAAGTCCGGATATTCGGCTAAAATTTCTTCGGCGTGTATGAAATGCAGGTTGTCCGGAAGGGGTGGGAAGCGCGGGTCCTGAAGTTCGGGATACTTGTCCATAACCATATTCTCGGCGCCGGTAATCACCTTCCATATCTTATTCACAACCGTCTTCAGGTACTCGAGGTTTCTGTCGTCTGCGGTAATGACCTGCTCCCAGTCCCATTGATCGACATAAGAGCTGTGATCGTGGTCGAGGAAGTAGTCCTTGCGGACCGCCCTCATGTCCGTGTTGATTCCCTCACCAACTTCGCAGTCGAACTGCTCGAGCGCCCACCGCTTCCACTTGGTCGCCGCCTGCACGATGGATGCGCGGATGGGCTCGTCGAGCCCGAGGCCGCATTGGAATTCGACGGGTGTCCTCGAGCCGTCCCTGTCGAGCATATCGTTCATGCCGGAGGCGACCTCGACAATCAAGGGCACCTGCACAAACATCAGATTCAGTTCTTCGGCGAGCCCTTTCTCGATGTATTCCTTAACATCGTAGATGGCCTTCTGCGTCCGCTTCCTGTCCAACAGTGATGCGTAATCCGAGGGAAGGATCTTGTCGACTTCCTCGTAGCTGCCGATGCCCGGTCCTGCCAGGTCCAGTGCCTTATCCGCCATTGTTCTTCCTCCCAATCACCGCTGGAGTTGTCGCTCGCAGATGCAGCGATTATTGAGAATTTTTCAAGATTGGATATCAGGGATACTACGGGTATCGCGTTCGGCGGGGTCGCACTACTCGGTTACTTGGACGCCGCGCCAAAAAGCGACCCGGCCTTTGATTTGTTTGGCCGCGTCCTTGGGTTCCGCGTAATACCAGGCGGCGTCTTTATTGGTGTCACCGTCGACCTGCAGCGAATAGTAATTCGCTGTGCCTTTCCACGGGCAGACCGACGAGTGGTCACTTGCCACGAGATACTCGTCTTTGACCGCCTCTTTGGGAAAATAATGGTTGCGTTCGACCACCACCGTGTCGTCCGATTCCGCGATGACGGCTCCATTCCAGATAGCTCTCATAGGTATGCCTCCGTTCCATTCATTTTCGGAGCCGCTCGACGACTCCTTTGATTTCCGCGACGTCGGTTTCAAGCTGTGCGACGCGTTCGGCCAATTCGCGCACGCTGACTCTGTCCGACGACCCTGCGCTCCTCGCCGTCTGTACGTGGCTCACGCGAGCCGCCACGTCTACTGGGCCGGAAAACAGGTGCATGTATTCGGAATCTTTGCGCCCCGGTGTGCGCGGCAGCTTGACCAGCAACGGACCGCCTTCACGATCGATGAGGCTAGTCAGAGCTTGCAGGACCTCCGCGGGCTCGGCAAAGGTGTGTAAGCGTCCACTGCGAGAACGCAATTCGCCAGGAGTCTGCGGGCCGCGCAATAACAACAAGCAGACGATTGCGAGTTGTGGCGGGTCGAACTGAAGATTGCTGTAGCGCGTGTTGCAGAATCGCTGTGTGTATTTCTCGGTCCTGCTTTTGAAGTTCTCCTCGGTGCGCACGAGGTGTTTTGCCTCGAGATCGCGTATCGCGTGCTGCACCTCGCCCTGCTTCAACGCCATCACAGGATTGCGCCCGGATTTCTGATTGCAGGCGCTGGTCAGGGCGTTGAGCGTCAGCGGGTACTGATCCGGCGTAACAATGGATTTCTCGATCAGGCAACCAACGATGCGCGCCTCGATATCGCTAATCTCTTGCAGCACTTACGGGTCCTCAATGCGGTAAGCCGCGTACTGTGGAGCATTGGCCCGCCGGCAGCAAGTACGTTGGAGTGCGAATTTTAATGATTATTGCGTGATTGCTCACGTATCTGTTATGCTTTATACATGCATGCGAAAATGACACTCGAACAGACCCTGGTGCTGGCTTGCGCGGGCGCCTGGAGCCATCTCGAGCGGCGCCTCGATAACAGTTTAGGCGCCATTCGTGGCATCAGCCTTGCCGAATATCGCCTGTTGCGAGCGCTCGCCGATGCGCCCAATGCCCAGGCAAGCCGTGTCGATCTGGCGCACGCGGTCGGCCTTACCCCGTCCGGCGTCACCCGGGCGCTGCGGCCGATGGAAAAACTCGGCATTGTCTCGACTGTCAAGAGCAAGCGCGATGCGCGCCTGGCGATTGCGGGGCTCACGCCTGCTGGCCGTAGACTGTTGAACGACGCATCCGGCGTCGTCGACGACACGATGACCGCCCTGCTCCATCGCTCGCCCAAAGCGGCATCAAAGCTGCTGGAGTTTATTGACCTACTACAAGACGTCGCCCGCTAGCTCGTCAACCCCTCATTCCGGGTAAGTACAAACCGACACTTGAAAACAGATTAGCCATCTACAGCTTAGCGTATAGGGCCCATTGGGTTCTAAGTGCCGCGGGCCCGCGGCGCTTGTGTTACCAGTCCTGAAACGGACTAGAGGACGTCATCATGAAGATCTTCAAACAATGGTTAGTAGCCGCAGGGCTGCTGGCCCTGGCAACTTCGTCTGCCATTGCATACGAACCCGGGACCTTCATCCTACGCGGCGGTGTAGGCACGCTGGCGCCATCAGGCAAGGCTCTGTCAGGTACGGTCGAGGATGAATTTTTCGGTGAGTTCGGAGCTTCCTTAGACGTGGAAGACGGCACCGGCATGACGCTCAACGGCACCTATATGATCAGCCAGAACTGGGCGTTCGATGTTTTCGCCGCTTTGCCGATGAAACACGACATTCTGTTCGACTTTGAAGCCTTTGGAATCCCGGATGTCATAGAGGCCGGACAGGTCAAGGGCAATTTGGGCGATATGAAACAAATGCCGCCAACTGTCTCTTTCCAATATCACTTTGCACCGGACAGAGATTTTCAGCCGTACTTTGGTCTCGGCCTGAACTGGACGACCTTCTCCAGCGTTAGTTACGACCCCAGCAAGATCAAGGTTAACGGCGTCGCCATGGATGCCGCGACGCAGACCGAGTTCATCGATGCGCTCGGTATCGACAAAATGTATATCGACGACTCGTTTGGCGTTGCCGCGCAACTCGGTGGTGACTGGGCCATTGGCGATCGCACGGTAGTCAACTTCGACGTTCGGTACATGGACATCGATTCTGACCTTGCATTCAGCGGAGATACCTTCGACGGCAAAGAAAAAGCCGGCACGCTCGATATTGATCCGTGGGTCTACTCACTCAATCTTGGCTATCGTTTCTGATTAGCCTTTGACAGTAAGCCGGGACGCGCAAGCGTCCCGGCTTTTCTGTTATGGCGGATCGTTTTCGGTGGACGTCGCCACAACAGAGCAGATCAGCGCTGTGCTGCTATTGCTTTCAATTTACTCCGGATCAGAGCAAGCGCAACGATGAGAATCGCAGTCGTGAGTGTGACGACCAGACCTCCCTCAACGCCGAAGGCGCCACCGGTGAAAAGTTCCGGGCCTTGTACAGAAAAGACCCTCCATCCCAGCCCCATGTCGCCGGTTCCGCTCACGGTTAGGCCGAGCACCGGGCCAAGCAAGAAATTCCAGGCAAAGTGAACGGACACGGGTAACCAGAGATTGCCGGATACTCCGTAGGCCAGACAGAACAAAACGCCGGCCGAGAAAACATTGACGGCCGGGAGCCATGCACCCTGGAACGCCCCGGCGTGATAGCCCGCGAACAACGCAGCCGACACCAGTAACGCGACCGGAAAATCGGCGCGAAATCGTATGGTCTGGAGGATATAGCCGCAAAGCAGGAGTTGTTGAGTAACTACGTTAAGGAAAACCGAGATCGCCGACCCGAGCAGCAGCGAGCCTGACATTGCGACCGAAGCATTTTGAGACAACCAGCCAAAAGCCCATAGAACAGTGACAGACAGCGCAAGCCAGAAGATTCCCAAGGCTAGTCCGGCTGCCAGATCTCGAAGAACATGCTGGTGTTCAAACCCAATGCTTACAAATCGACGGTGATCGACGAACCGAGTCATAATCCCAGTCGCAATCAGGATAGCCACCGCGCCCGCGGTGTCGTAGTAAAGCCGTACCCGCATCGGGAAGGCGACTGCCCACTCGTCCAGCCGGGATGTGAAAGGGACCAGAAACACCGCGCTGATTAGCCCGAAAGCGAGCAGAAACACTGCCGCTCGCCACAGAATCTCTAACGCTGTGCGCAGTATTGAAGCGGTATTCTTCACCGGCAATGGCCTCCCCGCGACGCCAAATCATTTGCCAATCGAAAATATCACTACGATCGAATTTTGGCGCGAAAGGGTGATTCTAACTCGACGAGCGCTGGGCGCGGCGGGAGCTAAGTGTCAATGGCGTGGACTTTACCAGCGGTTTCTTTGTCGGGCGGCCGACAAAGTGGCCTTGCGCCATGTCGACACCCAGTTCACCGAGCAGAACCAGCGATTCAGCATCCTGCACATATTCTGCGATGGTTTGCATGCCGGCCTCGCGACCGATTTCGGCGATCAATTTGATCATTTTTTGATCGACCGGGTTATTCAGTATGTCCTGCACAAATGCACCATCAATCTTGATGTAATCGAAGTGCATTTTCTGCAAGTAACTGAACGAACTGTACCCAGTGCCAAAATCATCGAGTGCAAAGTGGCAACCCAGCTTACGAAGCGCATCGATCTTTCCGTCAACATGAATCGGCCGCCGCACTGCCAGGCTTTCGGTTATCTCCAGAATAATATCGCTCGCCTCCACATCGAATTCTTTGAATGATTGTTCGACAAAGGTTGTCAGATTGTCATTCTCAAAGGCATTTGCGGACAGATTGATAGCGAACTTGAGTCTCCGCTCGCGACACGCATGCTCGGCGTAGGCTTTTGCCGCATTTCGAATTACCCAAAAATCAATTTCCGACATCAGACCAAAGCGCACTGCCGCTGGCAAAAACGCCTCCGGCAGGATCATCTTGCCGTCTTCTGATCTGAGCCTGATCAGCGCTTCATGGTGTGTCGTTTCACCGGTATCAATACGGTTGATCGGTTGAAACCGCAGCTCGAATTGATTCTCGTCCAATGCCTCACGCAGCCGGTTCATCCAGCCAACATCGGCCGCAATTCGTTGGACTGTGTCCTCGGAGTGCTCGTAGACGTGCATGCGATTGCGGCCCGCCAGCTTGGCTTCGCGGCATGCAATATCGGCCTGGTTGATCAGCTCGTCGTGGCGCAGGTCGTCACCGTTCAAAATCGTAACGCCGATGCTGCAATGCACATGGAACACGTGATCTTCCTCGACATGCCCCATGCACCGCATGTTCGTCAGTATCTTCTCCGCTGTTGATCGCGCCCCATCCACGTCGATGCGCCGCATTAGAATCGCGAATTCGTCGCCGCCGAAGCGTGCGATGGTGTCGTCCTGTCGAATACTGCGCTTCAATTCGTCAGCAACTTTGCAGATGAGTCGATCACCCGCCGGATGCCCGCACGCGTCGTTGACATACTTGAATTGATCCAGATCGATGAAGAACAACGCACTGCTGTGACCGTTTCCCGCGACCTCGTCAATCTCTTTTTTAAATTCTTCAATGAATCGCCGGCGATTGAACAGCCCGGTCAGGCTGTCGTGATTTGCGAGCTCAAGAAGCTCTGCATTCCTTTCCCCGAGTGCCGATGCAGTAGTCTCCAGCGCTTCGACAATATCCGAGATTTCGCGGTGCTCGGCCGGCTCGAATTTGACATCGAGATTTCCCTTGGCGAGCTCTTTAATCGGCTGTTGCAGACTGGAAATCGATGCCAACGCCCTCTGCAATATCCGCCTGCCATAAAGCCCAAAGACAATGAGCAGACCCATCAGGATCAGCACGGCGCCGCGAATATTCGACAGCAGTCGATTGTGAAACATCACGAAATCGAGGTGAATACTGATGAATCCTACCAGCTGCGTTTGTGACTCCTGCCGCGCACTCGATGGATCAAAGGCGAACAGTCCGTCGTCCGGAATTGATTCCGTCCATACCGGTGCGAGAATCTCGAACCGCCTCGGGTCAAGGATGTCGTTGCGCATCAAATAGGGTTTGCGCGTGCCGACCACGGCAGCCGCATCTTCGAGCATCGATTCGGACATATTGGCGAGCGGCGCAGCCTCGTCCACATTGTCGACAGAGAACAGCGCCGTCCCGTCCTCGGAGTAATAGCCAACCCGGTCGATCTCCGGATACCGTTCGACGTAACTCTCTAACCGGATTAGCGCCTCGCTGTCGTCAGTCAAAAATAGCGGCGCCCCGAGTTCGTTCAGTTCCTCTGTCCACTGTAGAGCCCAACGGCTGTAATTGTCCTGCAGCACCCATTGACCGCCCCAGTAAAGACTCGCGATCGCCAGAGCGCCGACCAATGCCGCACTGATGACCTGAATAGACAATATGTCGTTTACGAGCACCCGCTTGCCGCTATTCGAAGTATCTCGGCTGAAAAGTCTCCCGACATGATTAGCCGCTGACTCCAGGATCCCTTTCATCGCTCTACATCCTGCGCTGAGTCTGCAGACGTGGTCCTCGCGACGGCGGGCTGCTTCAATAGTTCATCGTTTGTTGCGACGCGTATCTGCGAAAGCGCAGTGACCGGGGGCACCCGATCCAGTTCGCCGTCCTGAATTTGCCGAATGACCTTGACGATAGTTTCGGCAATATCAGACGCGACCGTCGATATGCTAATCGCAGCGCCCATCTGCAAAAGAGCCTCATTAGGCACCACAACGGCAACGCGATGCCGATTCGCCTCGTCAAGCATCTCCTGCAAGATCCTTGCGCTCAGAATCCGATTGTCGGGAAACATCCAGTAGCCGTCGATGTCGCGAATCATGCGCTTGAACAAATACAGCGTCTCCTGATCTGAATGAGAAAACTGCACACGCAATTCCACGCTGTGGCGTTCTGCAGCAAGTTCCGCTTCGGCGACCAGATCACTATGACCTTGACCCACGATGATGCCAATCCGAGCGACGGTCGGATCAATCTTTTTCCACGCGACGATTTGCGCGTCCAGCGGTGGCAGCGCGGCGATACCGCGGCTGTTGTCATGCAGCAGATCGTGATCCTGATGATTGAACACCTGACTGAATATTACGGGTACGCCCGCCATGGCGACCGCGGAGCGGGCGGCGCGCAGGCCAATAGCGACAACAGCTGCTGAATCAGAATCGTTGATTTGTCGCAGGATGGACACCGGCGGCCGGCCGTCATCATTTAGATCGTAAACGGCGTAATCCTCAAAGTGACGGGCGAGTTCCTGAGCCACATCGGCGTACGCGGGTTGATTGCTCGTCAGCACGATGGCAACAGCCGGAAGTTGTGGGGGCAAGGGTGGCGGCTTGGCCGGCTCAACTGGCGGCTTGATCTCAACAACCTCGGGCGGCGGTTCGATGACAATCTCTGCCCCGCCCGTGTCCGGAACAGGCGCCAAGGCCGAACACCCAGCGACCGAAAGTGCCGCCGAAATGATGGCGACTCGAACCAATTCTGCTACCTGCGCGCGAATTCTACGCATTCCCGTTGTCCGTTATGTCAAATAGACGGCCTTATGTGGCGTGTGACCGCCTGGCGACCTCTCTTTCTATCGGAATTTGAGTGGAAAAACTGTGCCCCAGGTCATGCCTCCGCCGGCCGGCGGCACCGCGAGAAGCGCGAGACCTGCATATGGGACTATTGCGCCAAATTCACCGAACGGGCGGGTTTCATCGCATGCCTAGCTTCTTGCCGCGTTCAAGTAGCTGAATCGCCTCGTCGAGTCGGCCCTGCTTTGTTTTCGGTCGTTTGGCCGTCGCGATCCATGCGATGTACTGGCGTTGGTACGATGGGGGCAAAGACGCAAAGAACGACGCCGCTTTGTCGCTACTTTCCAATTTTGCTTTGAGTTCAGGTGGCATCTTGAAGACGTTGTGCCTCCCGACCGGCGTAGTCCATTTGCCGTTCTTCTTGGCGAGTTCTATGGATCTCTTGCCTGCCGGCGCCATTTGGCCTGCGTCAATCATGCACCGCGCACGCTTCTTGTTTGACTCGGACCAGCTGCTGTTCGGCTTTCGTGGCGTAAACCGGTGCATGTAACGGTCTTTGTCGATCGATCGCTTGATGCCGTCGATCCAGCCGAAGCACAAAGCTTCTTCAACAGCATCATTGTATGAAAGGTTTGGTCTTGCAGTGTGCTTCTTCAAGAAGACGAGCCACACCTCGGTCTCGTTCGCATGATTTTTCTGGAGCCAGTTTCGCCAATTATTGCGGTTTTTAGGTGTGTATCTCAAGGCTGTATCCCAGCAGCAGACGTCGCAGGACTCGAAATCCCGAGTTGTCTGAGTGTCCCGAAACCGAATGATCGCATTTAACTTCTGTTACGTTTCCTTAGTATGCGCCGCGTGTGCTTATCGGGACGACCGTCTGTCCGTGGCATTGACATTCGATCTTGCCGCAGCGCCGCGATTTGAAGATTCCTTCGACGGACCGTTTCTTCATCTTCGAGAAAGCACTTTCGCGCTTCCGCCGATGGGCCGCGCCGGCTCGGGATTTCGACAACCTGGAGCGAGTACGGCAATCGCTCACGAATCAAGTCAATTTGGTCACCACACTTGACGCGGCTACCGGGTGCTGCTCGCTCGCCGTTGATCTTCACATGCCCTCCTGTCACGGCGGCAGTCGCCAGGCTTCGGGTCTTGAAAAAGCGGCAATAAAACAACCATCGATCAACGCGTAGAGTCTTGTCAACCGGCGACATGTGAGAATTTCCTAGGCT
>Ga0224497_10000278_pt1 | contig 38768 bp, 34 predicted proteins | sample SF_Jul11_sed_USG_4_FD_167970 | JGI IMG/M metagenome (GOLD analysis project Ga0224497, IMG submission 167970) | Sediment microbial communities from San Francisco Bay, California, United States - SF_Jul11_sed_USGS_13 | ecosystem: Environmental > Aquatic > Marine > Sediment | place: USA...
CACGTATAGCCTCGTTCGTTTGTTCGGTAGTTCTCGCCGGCCATTTCGCGCACTACGCAACCTCGGCATGCTCGGGTTTGACCTTATTCCCGGGGTTCGCTCCGTATTTGCAAAACACACGATGGGCCTTGCCGGTAATCTTCCGCGACTGTCGCGCGGCGTGCCGCTTAAATGAAGCCGCATTTCGAAGTCGTCGTTGTGGGCGGTGGCATCACGGGGCTGACGTTTGCGGCGCTGCTCGCCGAAAGCCAACGCGAGGCATCGCTCGGCATCACTTTGCTGGATGCCGGCGCGAGGCCGCAGATTCCTGCGGGCGATGAGATATCGCTGCGAGTCTCGGCTATTTCGAGTGGATCGGCCCGGCTGTTGGAGTCGGTCGGCGCGTGGCAGCTGATCAGCAATTCGCGGCTTAGTCCCTACGAATGCATGCGCGTCTGGGACGAGGACGGTACGCCTGACGGTGCGGCGGCCCTGCGATTCGACGCGGCCGAATTCGCGGTGCCGCAGCTAGGGTTCATCGTCGAAAACGTGTTGCTGCAGGACGCGCTGCTCCGCCAGCTCGATACGACAAATGTCGAGCTGCAGTTCGCGAGTCCTATCCGCTCGCTCAGGCAATCCGGACGGCAGTACAAAGTCGAGCTGGAGGGAGGTGTGTGTCGTACTGCCGATCTCGTCGTGGGCGCCGACGGATCGCGTTCATTCGTGCGCCGTGCGGCCGCCATCGAAACCAGGAAATGGCCCTACGATCAGACCGCATTCGTCACGCATCTTCGTCCCGAATTCGAACACCAGGCAACGGCCTGGCAACGATTTCTTCGCAGCGGCCCGCTTGGTATCCTGCCGCTGGCTGACGGCCGGGTCTCCGTGGTCTGGTCTACAACGCCGGAGCTGGCAAAGCGCGCGCTGGACGCGTCCGACGAAGCGCTCGGTACAATGCTCGCAGACGCATCTGACCGTGTCCTTGGCGAACTCGCCGCGGCCGGACCGCGCGGCGCGTTTGCGCTCGGCGCACAGCATGCACGACGTTACGTGCTTCCGGGCATCGCGCTGATCGGCGACGCGGCCCACGCGATTCACCCGCTGGCCGGGCAGGGCGCGAATCTCGGCCTGCAGGATGCCGCGGAACTTGCATCCGTCCTGCATACCGCGTTACAGACGGGCCTGCACCCGGGCGACGAGCCGGTATTGCGACGCTATGAGCGCGCTCGAAAGGGCGCGAACGCCACGATGCTGCATTTCATGACTGGCCTGAATCGCCTGTTTGCGACAGACTCCCGTCTGGTCGGAGAACTGCGATCGTTCGGAATGCGGATTTTCAATCGCAGCGGCCCGATCAGAGAACGCGCCGTCAAAGTCGCGCTCGGCGTCCGCTGACGCCGCATGAGGGGAAACATGAAGCAGCGTTACGTTTATGTGCTCGCGGCATTGCTGACGGTCGTCGGTCTGTCGGTCTTTCTTTACAAGTGGCAGGTGTTGGGCTTCCCGGTAACCGAAAACCAGGAGACTCCGGTCTGGACCATCGAATCCGCTGTTAATTTCGACAGCGGCCCCGGCTCAATCAAGGTGCAGCTGCACGTGCCGACGCTCACGCCCGGCTTTCGAATGCTCAACGAAAATTCGGTGTCGCGTGGCTATGGCTTCAGCCTGAACTACGGCAGCGGCGGACGACAGGCCCAGTGGGCGATCCGTCGTGCCGATGGCGAACAGACGATCTACTACCGAATATCGGTTTACGAGGATGCCAGCGTCGACCAGTCCGATACGACGCCGCCGTTTCCGCCTTTGCCCGTTATCAACGAACCGCTGAAAACGGCCGTCGACGTGCTCGTGTCCGACGTACGCGACCAGTCGGCTGACACGGCCTCATTCACGACGGAACTGCTGCGACGTATGAACGACCCGTCGCCGGATCCCAACGTGGAGCTGCTGATAGCAGGTGTGCGAACGGACGCCGACTTCGTCGCGGTCGTCACGACGGTGCTTGCGGCGGCCCGTATACCCGCACGCATGGTGCGCGGTTTTCCGCTTGCCGGACGGCAGCGCAGCGCTTCGCTGGTTGCCTGGCTCGAGGTGCACGATGGCGACCGTTGGCTCTATTTCAATCCCGCGACGGGGGAAGGGCGCCTGCCCCAGCGCTTTCTGGTTTGGTGGCGCGGCAACGAACCGCTCGTCAGCGTGGAGGGCGGTAGCAACGTCGAAGTGAGTTTTGCGATCCAGGAAAACCACCTGGACGCGGTCGCTATTGCCGAAACCCAGGCAGCCAAAAGCGGCACGTTCGCCGTCGACTTCTCTCTTTACAGCCTGCCCATTCAGACCCAGGCGGTGTACAGCGTGCTTCTGATGATTCCGGTCGGTGCGTTGATCATGGTTTTCTTTCGTAACTTTGTGGGCATCGATGCATTCGGCACGTTCATGCCCGTGCTGATCGCGCTCGCGTTTCGTGAGACCAAGCTGCTCTGGGGCGTCGTGCTGTTTACAACCCTGATTGCACTCGGACTCAGCATTCGCTTCCTGCTCGATCGGCTGCGGCTACTGCTCGTGCCGCGCCTTAGTGCCGTGCTTATCGTGGTCGTTATGCTGATGCTCTTTATCAGTCTCACCTCCCATCAACTCGGGCTCGAAACGGGTCTCTCTGTCGCGCTGTTTCCGATGGTTATTATCGCCATGACCATCGAGCGAATGTCCGTAGTCTGGGAAGAGCGCGGCGCCGCAGACGCCATGCGTGCGGGACTGGGCAGCCTCGTCGTAGCGATCGCCGCCTACATTTTCATGGGCATGGCGTGGCTTGAGCATCTCATTTTCACGTTTCCCGAGCTGCTGCTACTGATCCTCGCACTGGTTCTCCTGGCGGGTCGGTATACGGGCTATCGCCTGACGGAACTCCGGCGTTTCAAAGCGTTGGTCACGGAATGATGTTGGCCGCCGCCAGAAAGCTGCGCGGAAAAGGTGTTCTCGGGCTGAATGAGCGCAATTCCGACTACATCATGCGGCTCAACCCGCGGCGCCTGTACCCGCTGGTGGATGACAAGGCCCTGACCAAGGAGCTCGCGCTCAAAGCGGGCATGGCCGTGCCGGATCTGTACGGCATCATTGCGCACCAGGGAGAGGTGCGGATGTTCGCGGACATCGTTCGTGATCGGGATTCATTCGTCATCAAACCCGCTCGCGGCAGCGGTGGCGACGGGATTCTTGTCGTAATCGGCCGCGGCAGACGCAATCGCGACAACTACCGCCTCAGCAACGGCATCTTCGTTTCCGAAGGCGAAATCCTGCACCACATTTCCAACACGGTCGGCGGCCAGTACAGCCTGAGCGGCAATCCCGATAAAGCGCTGATCGAGTACTGCGTACATTTCGATCCGACGTTTGCCGAGGTCAGTTACCAGGGAGTGCCCGATATCCGGGTCATCGTCTATCGCGGCTACCCGGCCATGGCCATGGTGCGGTTGCCGACGCGCGCGTCTGACGGCAAGGCCAACCTTCACCAGGGTGCCGTCGGCGCAGGCGTCGATCTGGCAACGGGCGAGACACTGACGGGCGTACTCGGCAACGAGGTCATTGACGAACACCCCGATACCGGCGCACACATTGCCGGGCTGCATATCCCTCACTGGGATGTCATCCTGGAGTCGTCGGCACGTGGCTACGATGTCACCGGTCTCGGCTATCTCGGCGTCGACATGGTTATTGATCGCGACCGGGGTCCGCTGATCCTGGAGATGAATGCGAGGCCCGGACTCAACATCCAGATTGCGAACGGTACCGGGCTTGCGCAGCGCATCGAGCGCATCGACGCACTTTACGATGCTTCCGCCGGCGCCGCAGAGCGCGCCACCGCAGCGCGGCGCGAATTTGCGGCCGGGGTGGAACACCAGACGAGCCTATTCTAGGGTCGCGCTTCGGCTTCCTGCTTCATCTGTCCTGTCAGCCACTCATCCATGCGCTGCTCGAGAATATCGAGCGGCAGCGCACCGCCGCCGAGCAGTTCGTCGTGGAAGGCCCGGACGTCGAATGCATCGCCGAGGTGCAGTTCGGCGCGCTCGCGTAATGCCAGCATCTTGAGTTGCCCGATCTTGTAAGCGAGCGCCTGGCCCGGCATCGCAAGGTAGCGGTCAATTTCGTTAACGATATCGTGCTCGGTTTTGGCGGCGTTGTCCGTGAAAAAGTCGATGGCCTGTTGGCGGGTCCAGCCTTTGTAATGCATGCCGGTGTCTACAACGAGGCGCACCGCGCGCCACATGTCATAGGTCAGCTGACCGAACCGCGAGTAGGGATCCCTGTACAAACCGAGATCGTAACCGAGCCGCTCGCTATAGAGCCCCCAGCCTTCGACGAAGACCGTGAAGCCGAGAAAGCGCCGGAACATCGGCATGTCACCCAATTCCTGTTGCAGCGCTATTTGCAGGTGATGACCGGGCATCGCTTCATGCACGCTCAGAACCTCGATTTCGTACTTCGGCCGGACTTCCGGCCTGTAGAGATTCACCCAGTAAATGCCGGCGCGGCTACCGTCAGCGGCTGGCCGGGAATAATAGGCCGTCGTCGTATCGGGAGCGATCGATTCGGGAATCGGTTTGACCCCGTACGGCATTCTCGGCAAAACGCCGAACAACTTCACAAGCTCCGGATCGATACGTTTGCAGGTTGCGAGATAGGCCTCGTACAGGTCATCGGGGTCATCGAAGTAAAACTGCCCGTCGGTGCGCAGGAAGACGAGGAAGTCCTGGAAGCTACCCTCGAAACCGACCTCATCGATGATCCCCTGCATCTCGCCGCGGATGCGCTTGACCTCTTCGAGTCCGAGCCGGTGAATCTCATCGGGCGACATACGGGTTGTCGTGAATGAGCGCGCCAGGTGTTCGTACCAGGCGTCGCCGTTCGGCAGCGCCGACTGGCCGATGCTCTCACGCGATGCCGGCAGATACTTACCGTTGAAGTAGCGGTCGAGCTTCTTGTATGCGGGCAGGATCTTTTTCTCGATCGTGACGAGCGCCGCGGCGCGCAGGCGCTGCTGGTCCTCGGGCGAGACGGAATCGGGCATGCTGGCAAAGACGCGGTAAAACGGGCTGTCGGCAGGGTCGTCGACGAGCTGCATTGCGAGTTGCTCCGGTATGCGCTGCATCAAGACCCGGGGTGCCATGATGTCCGCTTTGCGGCCGGCCTCGGCAAGGTCGATTTCCTGGTCGATGACGATGTCGATCTTGCTCATGCGCGCAAGCCAGTCTTCGAAATCCCGGCTCGTCACTAAGCGCAGCTGGTTCGTCACGTTCTCGAGGTTTTGCACACCGCCGCGATGAAAGAACGGCAGCAGGTATCCGCTAAACTGATGCAGGTCGACGTCGTCCTGAAGCTGGCGCCGAAACAATTCGTAGTTGAGCTGATCGGCGTCGGGCAGTGCACTGCGATCGATTGCGTACGCGCGGCGCAGGAATTCGCGGGTTTCTTCATGGCGACGCCGGATCGCATCCAGGCTCTGATCCTGCCATTGGTCGTTATAGCGATGATCGCCGATCATCGATGCCATCATCGGCGAGTTCGCGAGCTGCCACTCCCAGTGCTCCTCGAGCAGCGTCGCGAAATCGGTTCCGGCATCGGCACCGACCGCGAACGATGCCGTCAGGAGCAGGGCGGTCAGCGCGATGTTGAGCCTCTTCATGAAGATTTCCTCGTCTGGGATCGGTGGCATTGTCACCGTCGGCGCCCCGGCTGGCAACCGGACCGGCCTTTGGCTATGATTGCGCGCACTGATCTAAAGCGTGCACAGAAGAGACCTCGTTCAATCGGGGCGCCGAAGGCGCAACACGCTCGGAAACGCTCAGGCAGAAGGACTGAGTACGCTGATCAGCTCTGGAGAGCGGCCAGACGGCCCACCGAAGGGGTATGTGGCTTTAGCCGAAACGCCGGCGGCCATTGATCTCTCAGGTTGCAAAGGACAGAGGGGCGGCAGGCCCGGCGGCCTGCCGTCCCTAGTTTTTTGCGCATAACAACGGCGAGCTGACAGCATGGGTTTAAGAACATCGCTCTACGACAAACACGTTGAAGGCGGGGCGCGCATCGTCGACTTTGGTGGCTGGGATATGCCGCTGCACTACGGGTCTCAAAAAGAAGAGCACCACGCCGTGCGCCAGAGTGCCGGCGTTTTCGATGTCTCCCACATGACGATCGTCGACCTCAGCGGCGACCGGACGCGCGAGTTCCTGCAGCGGCTGGTAGCCAATGACGTTGCCAAGCTCAAGGACTACGGCAAAGCGCTGTATACCTGCATGCTCAATCCGGCCGGCGGCGTCATCGATGATTTGATCATCTATTTCTTAGCCACTACCAGGTACCGCCTGATCGTCAATGCAACGACGCGCGAGAAAGACCTGGCGTGGATCCGGGAACAGGCCGCTCCGTTCGGCGTTAAGGTTATCGAGCGTGCCGAGCTGGCGATGATTGCCGTGCAGGGGCCTCGTGCACGGGAGCTGGCGGCCCCGTGCATCGAAGCGGACTGGCGGGACGCGGCGCTGGCATTGAAACCGTTCAACGGTCTGCAGGCGGGCGAGATCTTCGTGGCCCGCACCGGCTACACGGGTGAGGACGGCTGGGAGATCATGCTGCCGGCCGCCAGCGCGCCGGCGACCTGGGATCGCCTGCTGGCGGCGGGGGCTGTGCCCTGCGGCCTCGGTGCCCGTGACACCCTGCGGCTCGAAGCCGCCATGAACCTGTATGGCTCGGACATGGACGAGTCGGTGTCTCCGCTGGAAGCGGGGCTGGCGTGGACTGTGGCCTGGGAGCCTGCAGATCGAGATTTCATTGGTCGGCAGCCGATGGAGAAATTACGTAATTCCCCGGACAAGCGGCGTTTCGTCGGTCTGCTTCTGGAAGATCGTGGTGTGTTGCGTAATCGCCAGAAAGTTGTCGTCGGAGGCGGGGGCGAGGGGGAAATCACGAGCGGCGGTTTCTCGCCGACGCTGGGGCGATCGATAGCGCTGGCACGCTTGCCTGCCGGCGAATACGACCGCGCCCAGGTCGAAGTCAGGGGAAAGCTCCTGGACGTGCGGATCGTCAAGACACCGTTCGTTCGTAACGGAAAGATTCTGATCGACGTCTGACGTCGTTGCTGAAAAAACATAGGGAGTAGCAAGATGACTGAACTGCCGGGAGATCTTCTTTACACGAAAGACCACGAGTGGCTGAGGCATGAGGACGACGGAACCGTTACGGTCGGCATCACCGAACATGCGGCAACCGCGCTGGGCGACCTCGTTTACGTCGAGTTGCCGGAGGTCGGGCAAGACGTTGAAAGTGACGGTGAAATGGCGGTCGTGGAATCCGTCAAAGCGGCGTCTGATGTATATGCACCGATTACGGGCAGCGTTGTTGCGGTCAACGACGACCTCGCCGACGATCCGGAAAAAATCAATTCCGAACCGTATGGCGAAGGATGGATCGTGAAACTGGCGCCTGACGATGAAATCGACGAAAGCCAGTTGATGTCGCCCGATGCCTACCAACAGTTTCTTGATGAACTCGACGATTGAGTAGTCCGTAATGCCCTTCATTCCCCATACCGAGAAAGACACCCAGGAAATGCTCGCGGCAATCGGCGCCGATTCCATCGAGGACCTGTTCGACGAGATTCCGGCAGAGCTACGTGTCGATCATCTTCACGGTGTGCCGGAAGCGCACAACGAGATGGAGATCTCGCGCCTCATGCGGGATCGTGCCGCGATAGACGGTTCGCCGCTTTGTTTTATCGGTGCCGGCGCCTATGAGCACCATATTCCGGCCGCCGTCTGGGACATTGCAACCCGCGGCGAGTATTACAGTGCGTATACGCCCTACCAGGCCGAGGCGAGCCAGGGCACGCTGCAGACCATTTACGAGTACCAGTCGATGATCACGCAGCTGACCGGACTCGATGTCAGCAATGCATCGCTGTATGACGGCGCGTCGGCGCTTGCCGAAGCGGCTTTGATGTCTGTACGTACCAACAGGCGCGTGAAGACCGGGCTGGTGCTTCTGGCGCCGGGCGTGAATCCGGTTTACGAACAGGTGGCGACGGCCATCGCCGGCAGCCAGGGGCTGAGATTCGAGCGTTTGCCGGTCGACGCGGCGTCCGGCAACGTGGCGTTCACGCAACTTCGTGACGGCCAGAATCCGGTCGCGGTTGTCCTGCAACAACCCTCGTTCCCGGGGACGCTGGAAGATGTCGATCGCCTGACGGACTGGGCGCATGCACAGGACGCGATCGTCATCGGGGCTGTGAATCCGGTTTCCCTGGCGCTTCTGAAACCGCCCGGTCACTGGGGCGAGCAGGGAGCCGATATCGCGATCGGTGAAGGACAACCGCTGGGTGTGCCGATGTCCTCGGGCGGGCCTTACTTCGGCTTCATGACCTGCAAGCAGGCGCACGTGCGGCAGATGCCGGGCCGCATTGTGGGCCGCACGACGGATCTCGACGGCAACACGGGTTTTGCGCTGACCCTGCAGGCGCGTGAGCAACACATCCGGCGCACCAAAGCGACATCGAACATTTGTACGAACCAGGGGCTCATGGTCACGGCGGCGACAATTTACATGTCGTTACTGGGACTTGACGGCATCGCAGCCGTCGCTTGCCGCTCGCATGCCAACACGACTCGACTGGTCGAAGGTCTTACGGCCATCAAAGGTGTCGAGCGACTGTACGAAGGGCCGTATTTCCACGAAGTGGCGCTGAAACTCGATCGCCCGGTTGCGCCGCTGCTCGCCGCGCTGGCGGAGCGTGATATTCTCGGCGGCTTTGACCTTACAGAATTCGCGGGCACCGACGCCCTTTTGGTGTGTGCAACGGAAACAAAGTCAGCGGCGGATATCGACGCCTATGTTTCGGCGCTAGCCGACCTGATGTCCTGAAGCGGCAGGAGAAACGATCGTGGCAAGAATTCAGTTTGAACATGCGTCGTATCGCACCTACGGGGACCTGCCGGCCGTGGGCAGCCGGGCGCCGGACGTTTCGCTCGTCAATACCAGCCTGCAAAACGTCTCTCTTGCGAACTGGATGGGCAAGCGAAAAATCATGAATATATTCGTTAGTATCGATACCGCGGTGTGTGCGGAATCGGTCGTCAAGTTCGAGCGCTACGCCGGCGATCGGGAAGATCTCGCGCTGCTGATGATTTCGTACGACCTCCCGTTTGCCCACAAGCGATTTCAGCAGGAATACGATCTCAAGAAAGTCATCGGCCTGTCGGCAATTCGTCACGCCGGTTTCGGCGAAAACTATGGCGTGATGATCATTGACGGCCCGCTGGCCGGCATGTTCTCGCGCGCCGTTGTCGTCCTGGATGAAAACAACACGGTCGTACACGGTGAATTGATCGAAGACATAACCACCGAACCGGATTACGGCGCGGCCTTCCGCGCGCTGGGCATTGAAATCGATGAGTGAACTAATTTTCGAAAAATCCCGATCGGGCCGCCGGGCATTTGCGCAAGCCCCGTTCGAAGCGGCGCCGCCGGCGATTCCCCAGCAGTTCCTGCGCAACGACAAACCGCGTCTGCCGGAAGCTTCTGAGCTGCAGGTGGTGCGGCACTTCACGCGTTTGTCACAAAAAAACTTCTCGATCGATACGCAGTTTTATCCGCTCGGCTCCTGCACGATGAAATATAATCCTCGCGCCTGCAATGCGCTGGCGTTGCTGCCCGAGTTTGCGGGCCGCCATCCTCTGGGACCGGTCAGCCATGGACAGGGTTTTCTCACCTGCATGTACGAGCTGCAGGAAATGCTCCGGGAGGTAACGGGCATGAAAGGCGTCTCGCTGACGCCCATGGCCGGTGCGCAGGGTGAACTTGCCGGCGTCGCGATGATCAAGGCTTATCACCAGGCTCGCGGCGACCACGAAAGAAACGAGATTATCGTCCCCGATGCGGCGCACGGCACCAATCCGGCGACAGCGAACATGTGTGGCTGCATCGTCAAGGAAATCCCGACGGGTCCCGATGGCGACATCGAAATCGCGGCGCTCAAAGCCGTTCTCAGCCCGCGGACGGCCGGCATCATGCTGACCAATCCGTCGACGCTGGGTGTATTCGAACGGCATATAAAGGACGTGGCTGACATGGTTCACGCCGCCGGTGGACTCCTCTATTACGACGGCGCCAACCTCAACGCCATCCTTGGCAAAGTGCGGCCGGGGGATATGGATTTCGACGTCATCCACATGAACCTGCACAAGACTTTTTCGACGCCGCACGGCGGTGGTGGCCCGGGCTCGGGCGCCGTGGGCGTCAACAAGCGACTGCTGCCGTTCATGCCGATCCCGGTCGTCGGCAGGTCAGAGGTTGAGGGGAAAACGGTCTACGACTGGCTGACGGAAGAAGACCTTCCGCAGAGCATCGGTCGTCTTTCCGGTTTCATGGGGAATGCCGGTGTCCTGCTGCGCGCCTATGTCTACATGCGCATGATCGGCCGGGCTGGCATGGAACGCATAGCCGAGTACGCTACGCTGAACGCCAACTACCTGATGGCACGTCTGCGTGATGCAGGATTCGAACTTGCGTATCCCGGGCGTCGCGCGAGTCACGAATTCATCGTGACGCTCAAACACGAAGCAAAGTCCGTCAGTCTTACCGCCATGGATGTGGCCAAAGCTCTGCTGGATCGGAACTATCACGCGCCGACTACGTATTTTCCGCTGCTGGTTCCGGAATGCCTGCTTATTGAGCCGACCGAGACCGAAAGCAAGGAAACCCTGGATGGATTTGTTGCGGCAATGATCGATATCGTGCGCGCCGCAAAAGAGGATGGGGCCGACTACAAGGAAGCCCCGTACAAGATGCCGGTGCGGAGACTCGATGACGTTAAAGCTGCCAGGCAGCTCGATCTTGCTTACCGCCCCGAATGAACCTGAGTCGCATCGTGCGACTGATTTTGTTGAAATAGGGAACCGCTCCGGCCGCAGTCAGTCGAGAGTAAGGACGAACGGGCATTCGGCCCGACAATTGACCAGGATAGCTATGAATTTTGGCAGGAATCTGGCGGCACTCGCCGCACTGATGCTTGGCGTTGCGGCGAATGCTGCCGAGGACTCGGCGTGGACGGCGACGCTCGAGCGCATCTCATCGGGCGTCGTTTCCATAAGGGTCGACAGCACGCGGGCATTTGATACGGAGTGGAACAGCTCGAGCCAGGCGACCGGATTTGTCGTTGACGCCGAGCGCGGTCTGATACTCACTAATCGCCATGTTGTGACGCCCGGACCCGTTATCGCAGAAGCGGTCTTTCGCAACAACGAGGAAGTCCGACTCACGCCCGTGTATCGCGATCCGGTGCATGATTTCGGGTTTTTTCGCTACGACCCCGCAGAGTTGAGTTACATCAAGCCAGTGGAACTGCCGCTCGCCCCGGACGGGGCCGGCATCGGCCGGGAGATCCGCGTAATCGGTAACGATGCCGGTGAGCAGCTCTCGATACTTGCCGGAACGATTGCGCGGCTCGATCGTAAAGCGCCCGAATACGGTCGCGGCAAGTACAATGACTTCAATACGTTTTATCTGCAGGCCGCCTCAGGCACTTCCGGCGGTTCGTCGGGTTCGCCGGTCGTCAGTATCGACGGCCAGGTTGTGGCGTTGAATGCCGGCGCCGACAGCTCGGCGGCAAGCAGCTTCTTCCTGCCTCTCGACAGGATCGATCGCGCGCTGAAGGAGCTGCAGCGCGGCTTGCCCGTTTCGCGCGGCACGCTGCAGACGACATTCCAGAGCAAGGCTTACGATGAATTGCGGCGGCTGGGCTTGAGTGCCGATTCCGAGCGTCTTGCGCGTTCGTCGTTTCCGAAACAAACCGGGATGCTGGTTGTGGAACAGGTCATTCCGAATTCGCCGGCCGCGGGCGAACTCGCGCCTGGCGACATCTTGATCCGCATTAACGGCCAGCTCATAACACAGTTCGTGCCGCTGGAAGCGCTCCTGGACAGTCACGTTGGCAAAGAAATCGATATCGAACTGGAGCGCGGCGGGAGGCAGATTGTGGCCAAAGTGCTTGTCGATGACCTGCATGCAATAACGCCGGATGAATATCTCGAGTTCGGCGACGCGATTGTCAACCGGCTGTCGTACCAACAGGCCCGGCACTACAATCGTGCGGCGGAAGGCGTATACGTTGCGAATCCCGGCTACCTGTTGTCAAAAGCCGCAATTCCGCGCGGCGCCGTGGTCGTTGACGTGGACGGCGAAGAGGTACTCGACCTCGATGATTTCGAGGCGGTGCTTGACGGCCTCGCGGACGGCGAACGTGTGCTCGTGCGTTACGTTACGATGGAAAACCCGCAGAATTCCATTGTCCGCCTGCTGGAAATGGACCGTACCTGGTTTCCGACGCGCCGCTGCAAGCGGAATGACGCGCTGGGATTCTGGCCATGCCGCGACCTCGCGGACGGGCCTGCACCCAAGCCGGCCAAAGTAAGCAGCACTCGCTTCACCAAAAACAGCGACCCCATTGTCAGTGCAATAGCGCCGTCGCTGGTCGTCGTGAATTTTGACCTGCCGTACACGCTGTCAGGAGTGTCGGATCGTCATTACTACGGCACCGGGCTCATCGTCGACAAGGAGCGCGGTTATGTTCTCGTCGACCGCAACACCGTGCCGATCGCCATCGGTGACGTAACGGTGACTTTTGCCGGATCGCTCGAGGTCAAAGGAAAAATCGAACAACTGCATCCTCTGCACAATTTTGCGATCGTGTCATATGATCCCAGGAGCATCGGTACGACGCCCGTCCAGGAAGCGAGGTTCAACACATCGGCGCTGAAGCCGGGGGACGATGTCTGGGTCGTCGGAATCAAGGCGGATCACCAGCTGGTTCACCAGAAGAGTACCGTGTCGTCGGTTGACCCGCTGCTATTGCCGCTGTCGCGGACGCTGCGGTTTCGCGATTCGAATATCGAAGGCATCTCGCTGGTCAATGCGCCGAACGACGTGGACGGCGTACTCGTTGACAAGAAAGGGCGTGTGATGGCGACCTGGTCGAGCTTCATGCTGCAGTCGGGTGGGGACCCGGCGCAGCTCAATCGTGGCGTCGGAAGCGAGGTCGTCAGGGATTTCGTTGAAACGGTTCGCGAAGGCAGGCCGTTCTATTCACTCGAAGCGGAGTTCGTGTACGCACCGCTGTTTGCGGCCCGCAAGATGGGTGTCGACGAAGATTGGGTTGCCCGGCTGGAGGAAAACAACCCGGTGCGCCGACGGGCGCTGAGCATCACGCGCCTGGTTGCCGGCACGCCGGCATCGATGCTGCTCAAGAACGGCGACATGGTATTGGCGATTGATGGCAAGGTCGTTACCTCTTATCGGGCGCTCGAAAAAGCCGTGCAAAAGCCGGAAGTCGTGGTCACCGTGTGGCGCAACGACACGGTTCATGAAATAACGGTCCAGACGGCCGCGCTTGACGGCCGCGGCATCGACCGGGCAATTTCCTGGGCGGGAGCACTGTTGCAGGATCCGCACCGTGCCATGGCGGCGCAGCGTGGAGTCGATACAGATGGCGTATACGTTGCCTATTTCAGCTACGGATCACCGTCGACCCGCTATGGCCTGTGGGCGGGCCGCAGGGTCGTCGAGGTTAACGAAACGCCGACGCGCGATCTGCAGGCATTCATCGATGCCGTCAAGGACATCAAGCATCGCGAGTCGGTTCGGCTGAAAACCGTTACATGGAACGGCACGGCCGAAGTCATCACCCTCAAGCTCGACAACAAGTACTGGCCTGCCTACGAAATACGGCGGACCGAAGACGGTTGGCGTCGAACAGGCTTCGGTTCGTAGGAAGGCGGAACAGCTTATCGCTTCTCTGACGACAACTGCATGTTGCAGGGACGACGTGACCGCTTAATAACGAAGGCATGCACCGCATACGAGCGGTCGCTGGCTCAGGCCCCGCTCAGCTGTGCGGCCAGAGCCTCCCAGGTGGTCACCGGCATATCGCAGTGCGTGCCGAGGCAGCGGTAGGCAACGGTCTCACCGTCGATCGCCGCGCGCTCCGCCAGCGCGCCGGGCAAGCTGCGAGCGTCGGCGCTTATGCCGAAGACCAGTCGTCGTGGTGCATACAGCCTGGCGGCCGCATGCTGCCATCGGGCGATCTCATGAACATCTCCGCGAACGACGATGATCTCGGGATGATCCAGGTATTCCTCGAGTGCGCTCAGCAGGCTGACATGGCCATGCGGATATTCACTGATAGCGCGCCAGCTCGCGCGCAGCGTCCTTTCGGCGGCATCGAGATACCGGGTGTCGCCCAGGAGGAACCCCAGGCGTTGCAGCGCGAATGCCGCGATGCCGTTGCCCGACGGCACAGCTTCGTCCGCCAGTGGTTTCGGCCGATGGATCAGCGTTTCGTGATCGTCCGCGGTGAAAAAGAACGCGCCGCCCTCACGGTCTTCGAAGTGCGCGAGCATCAGTTCGGCTAATTGCACGGCAAACTCCAGCTGTGCGGTATCCCAGCGCGCCTGCAGTAATTCCAGCAGGGCGTCGAGCAGGAAGGCATGATCGTCGAGGTAGGCCGGAAAACGCGCCTCGCCGTCCTTGTAGCTGGCGAGCAGGCGGCCGTCGACGAACAAAGTGCTTTGCAGAAAGCGCGCGGCACCGACCGCGGCATCGACCAGATCCGTACGATCGAGTGCACGCCCGGCAATCGCGAGGCCACGAATCGCCAGCGCGTTCCAGGACGTCAGCTGTTTTTCATCGCGCCCGGGCGCGACGCGCTTGAGGCGCTCGCGCAGCAGCTTTTTTTTCGCAGCGTCGATTGCCGGCAACACGTCCTCTTCCCTGCGTCCGGTTGCCGTTGCGATATCGCTGATCGATTCCCGCACCGTCAGGTGCCACTGACCCTCGAAGTTGGCGTCCTGGTTCAGCCCGAAACGTCGTGCGAAGAGCTCGTAGTCGTCGCCGAGCAGCTCACGGACCTGTTCGGGGCGCCACAGGTAGTAAATTCCCTCATGTCCCTCGGAATCCGCGTCCCGCGTGGCGAAGAAGCCGCCGTTATCAGCCCGCATGTCGGTAAGCATCCATGCGGACGTTGCACTGGCCACATCTCCAAACATCGTGTCGCCCGTCGCCAGCGCGGCCTGCGCGTACAGTGCAAGCAGCGGTCCGTTGTCGTACAGCATTTTTTCGAAATGCGGGATCTGCCAGTATCGATCGACCGAATAGCGACAGAATCCGCCGCCGACGTGGTCGAACAGGCCGCCCTCGGCCATGCGCGTCAGCGTCAGCGTCGCCATGAACAGTGCCTCAATGTCGGGTTCGGCTTCGTTCGCGCTTGCACGCCAGTGCCGCAGCAATCGATCGATCGTCGTCGGATGCGGGAACTTCGGCGCGGAACCGAAGCCGCCGAGGTCGCGATCGAAGGTTTGCTCCAATGTGTTACGCGCGGCGGCGAGTGGAGCCGCACCCAGCGCGGCCCCGGGTCCCGCCGGTGCCGGTTCCAGCTTCGTGAATACCTCCAGCAGTCTTGCACCGTGCGAACGCACCTCGTCGCGCTTGTCCGCGTAATAGCTGGCGACATTTTTCAGCAGCTCGCCGAACGCCGGCATGCCGTAACGCGCTTCGGTAGGGAAATAGGTGCCGCCGAAGAAAGGCCGCTGGTCTTCGCCGTCGAGAAACATCGTGAGCGGCCATCCGCCACCACGCTGAGTCAGCAGCTGGTGCGCGGTCTGGTAAATCTTGTCGATATCGGGACGCTCTTCGCGATCGACCTTGATATTCACGAACAGCTCGTTCATGAGCTCGGCCGTGGCCGCGTCCTCGAAGGACTCGTGTGCCATGACGTGGCACCAGTGGCAGGCCGAATAGCCGATTGAGAGCAGCACGGGTTTGCCGGTTTCGCGCGCCACCCGGAAGGCCTCTTCGCCCCACGGATACCAGTCGACGGGGTTGTCCGCGTGCTGCTGCAGATAAGGACTGCTTTCCCGGGCAAGACGATTGGTCATGGTTTCCCTGTGGCGATCGCCACTATGACGGGTTGCTGAAACTGACTATGATACCCATCTTGTGTCTACTCCGAGCGGGATTCCATGCTGACCTACCCCGAGATCGATCCGGTCATATTTTCGATCGGGTTTCTCAAGATCCGTTGGTACGGGCTAATGTATGTCATCGGCTTCCTGTTCGCGTGGTGGCTCGCCCGGCGCCGCTGTAAACGCAGCGACTCCCCGGTCAACGCGGAGCAGGTAGATGACCTGATCTTCTACGCGATGCTCGGCGTCATCATCGGCGGGCGCGTCGGCTATGCATTGGTCTATGGCTGGACTCAGCTCACGAGCGATCTCTTTTATCTGTTCAGGATTACAGAGGGGGGCATGTCGTTCCATGGCGGCCTGGTCGGTGTGATGATCGCGATGTGGCTGTATGGCCGCAAGTTGGGCCACTCGATCTGGCGCATGACGGATTTCGTCGCGCCGGTCGCGCCGCTCGGACTCGGCTTCGGACGCATCGGCAATTTCATCAATAGCGAACTCTGGGGCAAGCCGACAGACGTCCCCTGGGGATTCCTCGTAAATGGCCAGGTACTGCATCCTTCGCAGCTGTATGAATCCATTCTCGAGGGATTTCTGCTGTTTGCGATTCTCTGGATCTACACCGCCAAACCACGGCCTTACCTAGCCGCATCAGGCTTGTTCCTGCTGCTGTACGGCGTGTTCCGCTTCATCGTCGAGTTTTACCGGGTTCCTGACGCGCACCCGGGCTACCTGGCGCTGGGCTGGGTCACGATGGGCCAGGTGCTGAGCCTGCCGATGGTTTTGGCCGGTGCAGTTCTGCTGATAATGGCCTACCGTTGGGCCGGTGCGGCCGCGCAGAAGGCCTGACATGCAGCAATACCTCGACATGATGCGACTCGTCCGTGACACAGGCGTCCGGAAAGATGACCGGACCGGCACGGGAACGCTCAGCATTTTCGGCCACCAGATGCGCTTCGATCTCGGCCAGGGCTTCCCGCTGGTGACGACCAAGAAACTGCATACTCGTTCGATTATTCATGAGCTGCTGTGGTTCCTGAGTGGTGACAGCAACATTGCTTATCTCAAGGAAAACGGCGTTTCTATCTGGGACGAATGGGCCGACGAAAACGGTGAGCTCGGACCCGTTTACGGCGTGCAGTGGCGCAACTGGCCGACGCCGGACGGCGGTAGCATCGACCAGATCGCGCGCATCGTGCAGCAGTTGTGCGAAACGCCCGACTCCAGGCGCATCATCCTCAGCGCCTGGAATGTTGCAGAAATCGACAACATGGCATTACCGCCATGCCACTGCCTGTTCCAGTTCTATGTAGCGGAAGGCAAGCTCTCCTGTCAGCTGTACCAGCGCAGCTGCGACATTTTCCTCGGAGTGCCGTTCAACATCGCATCGTACGCGTTGCTCACGCACATGCTCGCCCAACAGGCTGATCTTGGCGTCGGCGATTTCGTATGGACGGGCGGAGACTGTCACCTGTATTCGAATCATCTCGAGCAAGCGGAGGAACAGTTGGGCCGCAAGCCGCTGCCGCTGCCGCGCCTCGTCATAAAGCGTCGCCCGGAGACTATCTTCGATTACAGGTACGAGGATTTCGATATTCTCAACTACGAATCGCACCCGCACATCAAAGCAGCGGTCGCGGTCTGATCGCGGCGCAGTGATCAGTATCATCGTCGCGACGTCGATGAACGACGTCATCGGCATACGCGGCGATCTTCCCTGGAAGCTCTCGGATGACCTGAAGCGATTCAAGCAGCTGACGATGGGAAAGCCCATCGTCATGGGCCGTTTGACCTGGGAGTCCATCGGTTGGCCCTTGCCGGGCCGGCAAAATATCGTGCTGACTCGACAGGCCGGTTACGCCGCCGACGGCTGCGACGTCGTGGCTTCACCCGCCGAAGCCCTGGCCGCTGCCGCCGATGCCGAAGAAATAATGATCATCGGCGGCGGCCAGATCTATGAACTGTTCCTGCCGAAAGCCAGCCGTCTTTACATTACGCGCGTGCAGGCCAGTATCGACGGCGACGCTTTTTTTCCCGGGATCGATGAAGCAACCTGGCAGCTCGTAGACCGTGTGCGCCACGCCGCCGACGACGCCAATGAATACGCGTTCGAGTTCAGGACCTACGAACGGCGAGGTCGTTCCTGACCGTATCTATTCGGGGCAGGCGTTTCTGCAGGGCGTCAATTGCCGCTGAAATATCGATTTCGTCGATGGAATTCGCGTCTTCCGTGAATTCTTCCAGCAGCGCTTTTTGAACTTCGCCGCGCTGCTGTGCCACGAGGTACGGGATGTCGGCGTGAAACATCACCATCGAGTATCGCGGAATGAACTGCTCGGGCAGGCGTTTCTCGAGTTCGAAAGCGAGCGCTTTGCGCAATGCGAACTTCGGGTCACGCACGGTGTCGCGCATTTCGATGTAGTTGTCCAGCGCCATGTCGGCGATCGCATTCGCATTCGCCAGCTGTTCGGCTTCGAATCGCGCAAATACGTTGGCCCAGTCATTGCCGTGTTCGGTGACAAGGCGATCGAGCAAGACGCAGTCTTCGAACGCGAGGTTCATGCCCTGCCCGTGAAACGGCACAATCGCATGCGCCGCGTCGCCCAGCAGCAGGACGTTGCCGCGATCATGCCAATGCCGGCAGCGCACGGTGCCCAGGGTGCCGAGCGGGTGGTTCAGCATATCGTCGCAGAGATTCGGTATCAGTGCGGCCACGTCGGGGAAATAGGTTTCAAAAAACGTGACCACAGAAGCTTCATCGCTGAGACTTTCGAAACTGTTGTCACCCACGTTGGGCAGGAAGAGCGTCAGCGTGAAATCGCCGCCGGGATTGGGCAGAGCGATGAGCATGAACCCGCCGCGCGGCCAAATGTGCAGCGCGTCCGTTGCCAGCTGGAACTCTCCGCCCGGCCCGGCCGGGATCGAGAGTTCCTTGTAGCCGTGTCGCAGCAGCGTTTCGATGCCGCCGAACGTGTCGGACCCGTCGAACGAACGACGTATGCTGGAGCCTGCGCCATCCGCCGCAAAGAGAGGGTCTGCTTCGACCTGGTAGAGGCTGCCGTCGGTCTCGTCACGAACATGCACCGTTCGATCGGGCGCATCGTAACCAATCGCGTTTTGTTCGAAGTTGAGGCTGAGATTCGGCAAGTCATCGGCGACGCCGAGAAGGACCTGGTTGAGGCCGAGCCGGGTCACGGAATAGATTTCCTCATCGGCCTGCTGCCCGTAGCGCAGGAACTCGGTTCGCCCGTCCTGGTGATGCAGCATGCGGCCGCGCATCGGTACGAGCAGTGGCTCGACCAGCGTATCGATACCGACCTGGTGCAATGCGTTGAGACCCCGCGCGGCAAGCGCCAGGTTGATCGAGCGGCCAGCCTCGGGATCCTGGATACGCGGGTCTTTGAAGCGCTCATAAACGTCGACCTTGAAACCGTGCCTTGCCAGCATGATCGCGATCAGCGTACCGCACTGGCCGGCACCGATGATGTTGACTGATCGTGTACTCATGCGGCCTTCATGTCGCCAGGACTACGGACATTCGTTCCCCGAATTCAAAAACGTCGGTGAAACTGTTGTACATGGGCACCGGTGCAACACGAATGACGTTGGGGTTGCGCCAGTCTCCCGTGACATTGAGTTCACACAGTGCGTCGAACACTGCTTTCGCGTCGACGGACTTGTCATTAACCACGAGCGAAAGCTGGCAGCCGCCTGCATCGGCAGGGGTAATGATTCCAAGGCGGTCGCCGAAGTTCGCTGCGACCAGCCAGCGCAGGAAACCCGTCAGCATCCGCGACTTGTCGCGCAATGCCGCGAAACCGGCCTCCCGGAACAGCTGCAGCGAGGCAATCACGGGGGCGAGCGACAGGATGGGGGGATTGCTTATTTGCCAGGCCTCGGCCCCTTCGGCGGGTTCGAACGCCGGGCGCATCTTGAAGCGGCTGCTCTCTTTATTGCCCCACCAGCCCTGCAGAAAATCATCACACGAGTGGTGTTTTTCGTGCACAAAAGCGCCGGCGACCGCGCCGGGACCCGCATTGAGATACTTGTATGTGCACCAGGACGCGAAGTCAGGAGCCCAGTTATTAAGTGACAGTTCGACGTTGCCGACAGCATGGGCGAGGTCCAGGCCGACCCTGCAACCGTAGCGCCGTCCCAGGGCGCAGATCGCCTGCATGTCGAGCACCTGGCCCGTGTAGTACTGCACGCCCGGCAGCAGCAGCAGTGCGACGGAGTCCCCCTCCCGCTGCAAGAGCTGCTCGAGATCATCGATTCTGAGATGCAGCTCGCCGTCGCGAGGTTTCCATTCAAGCAGGTCGGATGCCGGATCGTGGCCGTGTATCCGAATCTGCGATGCTGCCGCGTATTGATCCGATGGAAACGCGCCGGCTTCGATGACGATTTTTCGACGCTCAGCGGTGGGGCGGTAGAAGCTCGCCATCAGCAGGTGCAGGTTGACCGTCAGCGTGTTCATCGCGATCACTTCGCTCGGCTTCGCACCCGTCAGGTCGGCGAATCCGGCCGTCGCCAGCCGGTGATAGCTGAGCCAGGGGCGATCCGAGTTGAAATGGCCGTCGACCGCGTAGTTCTTCCAGTTTTTCAGTTCGTCCTGGACGAATTTCACGGCAAGCCTGGGCTGCAAGCCCAGGGAATTGCCGCACAGGTAGACAGGTGATCGACCCTGCTTGTCGCGCGGAAAATTGAATTGCCCGCGGAACCCGGCCAGGGGATCGTCATGATCCAGTGCTTCCGCAAATGCACGCGTGTTTTCGTAACGCATCAATTCTTGCCGGGCCGGGGCATGACAGTGCCGCATTTGTCGCAGCGGCGGTGCTTTTTCGAGCCGTAGAATCGATCGAAAATCGGCGGAAGCTGCTTGACGATATCATCGACATAGACGTTTTCTTCATACAGCTTGTTGTTGCAGCTCTCACAAAACCACATGAAGCCATCGAGTTCATGCGGCAGCCGCATTCGTTCTACGACGAGACCAACCGTGTCCGCGAAACGCTGTGGCGAATGCGGAACTTTGGGTGGCAACAGCAGCATTTCGCCTTCACCAATCCTGATGTCTTTGCGCTCACCACCGTCGATGACCCGCAGGACCATGTGGCCGTCGATCTGGTAAAACAATTCCGGGCCTTCATCCACGTGATAATCCTTGCGCGAATTCGGGCCGCCAACGATCATGACGATAAAGTCGTCTTCTTCGAAGACCTGCTGGTTGCATACCGGCGGTTTCAGCCGGTCGCGGTGCTCGTCGATCCAGGCCGCAAGATTGAACGGTGTTAATGATTTCAATTTCGCTGCCCCCTGACCTGTACGACACGTGGAATTCGTTTGTCGATTCGCACGGCAGTAAGCTGGCGGCCCCAGACGCAGCCGGTATCCAGGCTGATTAATTCAGGGAGCACGATAAGTCCGAGCACCGACCAGTGGCCGAAGATGATGCGCGTACCCTGCCAGGCGGGTTTCTTAGCGTTGTACCACGGTATTTCGCCCTTGCGCGCGCGCCACGGGGGGCCGCTGAAGCTGAGGTCGAGATGTCCCGCCGCCGTAATCATGCGCATGCGTGTCAGGCAATTGATGATAAAGCGCAGGCGCTTGTAGCCGGACAGCTTGTTGGACCATGCGTTGGGTGTGTTGCCGTACATTTTGCCGAGCAAGGTCGGATAGTCATAGGCCTGCAGCGCGGCCTCGACCTCAGCGGCGAGCGCCAGGGTCTTCTTGACGCTCCAGCTCGGGTGCGTGCCGGCGTGCACGAGCAGGGTGTCGAGATCTTCGTCGTAATGCGCGAGGGGCCGGTGTCGCAGCCAGTCGCACAGCTCTGCGACATCCGGTGCGTTGAGTAATTTCTGCAGGGAGCCGAATCGTTTTCCGAAACGCACGACGCCGGCCTCGAGCGCCAGCAGGTGCAGGTCGTGGTTGCCGAGCACCGTGTTGACGGAATCACCGAGTTTCTTCACAAAACGTAGCGTCTTCAGTGACTTGGGTCCGCGATTAACGAGGTCGCCGGTCAGCCAGAGCGTGTCCCTGGAGGGCTCGAACCTGATTTCGTCAAGCAGCCTGCGAAATGGATCGTAGCAGCCCTGCAGATCGCCGATTGCATAAACTGCCATGAACACGTTACCTAGTGGAGCAGGCCGGGGACTGCCAGTGTGAAGGGTGCGATCGGCGCGTCGAAGCTCGCGCCGCTGTCCGTTTCCATGCGATACAGACCCTGCATGGCGCCGACTGGCGTTTCGAGGACAGCCCCGCTCGAGTACCGAAAACGTTCGCCGGGGTTTAGATGCGGCTGCTCACCGACAACGCCATCGCCGCTGACTTCCTGAACCTTGCCATTGGCGTCGGTAATGATCCAGTGGCGGCTGAGCAGTTTCGCCGCCACGTCCCCGTTGTTGGAAATCGTGATCGTATAAGCGAACACGTATCGATCGGCATCGGGTTCCGATTGTTCATCGATATAGCTTGTCGCAACCTGGATGCGGATGTCGAACTGGTTTTCGTCCATGGCGATATTCTAACGTAAGCCCTCTAGCGTTGGCGCGCTGATTTTTGTTTCAGGTGATTTCCGAGGGCGACATACTCGGCGATACTGATCTGTTCCGGCCGAAGCCCGGCGTCGATGCCGACCGCGTCGAAGTCGGCCGCCTGCGCGACCCTCTTGAGGGAGTTGCGCAAGGTCTTGCGGCGCTGCATGAAAGCAGTGGCGACCAGGGTCGAAAGCGCGGCCTCATCTTCTATAGCAAACGTGTCGGGCGGCAGAGGGTCCAGCCGTACGACGGCCGACGTCACGGCCGGCGGCGGATCAAATGCGAGCCGGTCCACTTCGAATAAGGATTCAATACTCATGTGCAAACCGAGCATGATTCCCAGGCGACCGTAAGCTTTGCTGCCGGGCCCTGCCGCTATGCGATCAACGACTTCCTTTTGCAGCATGAAATGCATGTCGACAATCCGGTCGCGGAATTTCAGCAGGTGGAAAAGCAGGGGCGTCGAAATGTTATAGGGCAGATTACCGACAATGCGTAAGCGCTCGCCGAGCATTGCAAAGTCGAAGGACAGCGCATCCGCCTCGTGAATGGTGACCGCAGGATTGTCGGCAAAGCGTGTCCTGAGTTTGGCGGCCAGGTCGCGATCGAGTTCGATCGCATGCAGATGGCCGGCCTGGCGCGCGAGTGCGCGGGTAATGGCCCCATGCCCCGGGCCGATCTCCACAATGATGTCCTGCTTTGTGGCGTGAATGCGCTCAATAATCGCGTCGATAACGCCGGGGTCTGTCAGGAAGTGCTGGCCGAATCGCTTGCGGGCCCGTCGAGCAGCCACTATTTGCCGACCAGTCTTGCGGCGAGTTCGATCGCCGCGAACAGACTGCCTGTATCGGCCTTGCCGCTGCCCGCGATGTCGAATGCGGTGCCATGATCGACCGACGTGCGAATTATCGGCAGGCCCAGGGTCACGTTGACGGCATGGCCGAAGCCCGCGTACTTCAACACGGGCAGCCCCTGGTCGTGGTACATGGCGAGAACGGCGTCTTTGCGACCGGCGGCCGGCGTAAAGGCCGTGTCTGCAGGCAGGGGTCCGCGTAAATGCAGGCCCTGGGCCGACAGCTCGTCGACGACCGGCGCGATGATATCGCGGTCTTCGTTCCCGAGGAGACCCCCTTCGCCGGCATGTGGATTGAGTCCGCACACGATAATTTCAGGGATCGAAATTTTGAATTTCGAGCGCAGCTCGCTATCGAGAATCCTGATGACGCTGCGAAGACGCTCCTGGCTGATGTAGCCCGGAACCGCGCTCAAGGGTATATGCGTGCTGGCGAGCGCAACGCGCAGCTCACCGGCAACGAGCATCATCACCGGCAACGCCGTGTCCGTCAGTTCCGCCAGCAGCTCCGTATGGCCCGTAAACCGGATACCGGCATCGGCGATGACGCTCTTCGCGACGGGCAGGGTGACGAGACCGGAAAACTCCCCGTCGAGGCAACCGTTGACCGCCGTCGTCAGGCCGTCCAGCAGTGTCCTGGCATTCGCCGGGTCGGGTTTGCCCGGGATTACCGGCGCAGGATAGGGCGTGTCGATGACGCGCAGCCGGCGGCTAAGCCGGGATCTGTCGCCGATAATGACGACATCCTCCGCGTAGGCGGAGTCCGCCAGTGCGTTACAGAGCTCGGGACCGATGCCGGCGGGTTCGCCGGCCGTGACTGCCAGTGGTTTGTCCAGGTTCACGCTCAGATGCGCGGATCGACGAAGGCCTCATCGCGAAGGCGTTGCATCCACAGCTGTGTTTCCTCTTCCATCTTACTGTTGCGAATGCGCATGTCGCAGTTGAGTTTCTTGAGGTCTTCAGTGTTGTCGTAGACACGTCGATCGAGCACCTCGACGATGTGCCATCCGAACTGGCTGCGAAACGGTTCACTGACCTCGCCGATTTCCGCTTCGTTTATCACGGCGTCGAATTCCGGTACAAACGTTCCCGGGCCGGCCCATCCGAGGTCACCGCCGAGATTTGCCGAGCCTGGATCATCAGAAAGCAGTTTTGCTTGTTCGCCGAAATCTTCGCCCGCCCGGATCTTTGCCAGCGCTTCATCCAGCCGTTGCTTCGCCGTGTCGTCGTCAATGATTTCGTTGGGCGTTATCAGGATGTGGCGCGCCTTGACCTGGTTGATTTCGCTGCGTTCGACGGCACTTTTCAGGTTATCGACTTTGACTATGTGAAAGCTGGTTCCTTTGCGAAACGGTTGCGACACGTCGCCGGCCTTCATCCCGGGCAGTATGTCGGCAAACAGTGTGGGAACATTCTGACCCCGCATGGGACCGAGCGATCCCCCTTCGAGTGCGGTTGGGCCTTTTGAGTATCGGATCGCGAGTTCGCGAAAATCCGCATCGTCCTGGAGTTGAGCGTAAATGTCGTTGGCCAGCTGCTCGACCTCATCCCTCTCTTCGGCGGTCGCAGAGGCGCCGAACGGCAGCAGAATATGCGACAACACCCAATCGGAATTGACTACGACATTCGTTTCGAGATCGACGATGCACTGCTGGACTTCACGATCGGAAACATTGATGCTTTGGCCTACCTCGATGCGGCGCAACTGCTCGATAGTAATTTCGTCACGCAGGTCGCGACGAAACTCCGTGTAATTGACGCCGTCCTTCGCGAGCAGCGCCGGCATGTCTTCGAAGGCGACGCCGTTCTGAGCGGCGATGCGCGCGATCGAATTGTTGAGCATCGCGTCGGAGACCTGCAGGCCAATGCGCTCCGCACGCTGCAGCTGGATCTCGCTGAGAATCAACCGTTCGAGAACCTGCTCCTCGAGTACGCCGGCGGGCGGCAGCTGCATGCCCTGTTTTTCCGCGCGCTCCAGGATCAGGTTCATCTGTGCATTGAACTGACTCCTGAGCACCACGCCTTCGTTCACGATAGCGGCGATGCCGTCGAGGAACTCGCCGGTTTCCGAGAGATCGCCGACGGCCACAGCCGGCGCGCCTACCAATGCGGTCAGTGCGCATAAGGCATTGATTTTACTCACAATTGTCTACCGGAGGTCTGGAGAATAGCCAAGAATACCACGTTCAAGAAGTTTGTCTGCCGCTGCGCCAACGCTTGTCATTCCCTTCAGTACCAGCTGCAGACCAATTGAAGAATCCCGAGTTCCGTCGCGCGTGGATATGTAGCGGCGGGATACCAGCCTCAGTCCCCAGCAGCAGCTTTCGTATTCAAGGCCGAAAAACTGTTCCAGCGCTTCCTGATCGCGGAACGAGAAGTTGTAGCGACCGACGAAGTTCCACTTCGTGCTAACAGGCCAGGACCACGACAGGTCGCCTTGTTCCAAGGACTCGCGCCGAAATCGATAGGCGAGATTCAGGATTTTTTTGCCGGCCGGGCGGTATTGCAGGCGCGCTTCCGATTTTGTCGTACCACTGGCGCCGGTACCCCACTGGTGTCCGAAGTCGAAATTGACATTCTTCCAGAGGAGAAAGCGCAGCTGTGCAATGTAGTCCGAGGTTTCAAAAGTTGAAGCGGCCATTCCAGGCAGCGTTACGAACCGGTCGCCAAAGTAGCGTGTCTGGCCGACGGTTGCCGTCATCAGTTCGCGGCCCGAGGAGACGTCAAGAATCCGCGATGTGACGCCAATGCTGAGCTGGTCGGTGTCTCCTATGCGATCGATGCCAAGAAACCGGTTCTTGCGGTACAGCTGCACAAGATTGATGTCCGGTGTGATCGTATCGAAGACGGGCAGGCCCGCCTGGTCACGGTACGGAATGTGCACGTATAAAAGCCGCGGCTCGATCGTCTGCAGGCGGTCTGCACCGTTGAGTGAGCGTTCGAGCACCATGCCGGTATCCAGGCTGGCGATGGGCACGGTGCGGGTCGGATCCGTCTCTGCACCGGACGACGTATCGCTGAGTTCGTAACGCGTGTGGTCCAGGGACATCGCGGGTGTAACAAACCAGCCGGGCCCTGAGAATGGAATTTCCAGTGAAGGAGCCGCATTGACGCGCCAGCCGGTTACCCCCACATCGCGATCGAAATTAACGACTTCGGCCTGAGCACCAAGGCGCAGCAAGCCGAGTGGCCACGAGCCGCTGGCCAGCAGTTGGGGTAGGCGGCGATAGGGTTCATCGATCGGCTGTATCGCGTCATCGATGGTCTGATAGTCCTGGACCTGTCCGAACAAGGAATAACGATCCCCGAAAAAGTCGAAACGCACGCTGCGATTGAGGTGCGTGATACTGGATATGCTCTGGCTGCCACCAAGATCCTCGAAATACTGGTTGTCCGAGACTTCCCGGTAGTCGATCCGGTTTCGCCAGCCGTTTTCGAACAACGTTCGGTGCTGGACGCGCATCTGGTGGCGCGCCTGGTTCACGGTGCTGTCATCGGGCAAATAGTCGGCACTGACTATGCCCTCGTTGCGCGGCGTCAGGTAGCGAAACTGCGTCTCCAGCTGTACGCCGCGACTTGTGAGCAGGCGGGGCGTGATGGTGGCGTCGTAATTTGGCGCGATGTTCCAGTAGTAGGGCAAACGAATCTCGTTACCGCCGCGATCCGAACTGCCGATCTCGGGGGTTAGAAAGCCGGATTTGCGTGCATCGCTGAGCGGGAATGACAGGTAGGGTGCGTACAGTATTGGCACGCCTTTGAATTCCAGCTTGATGCCCTTGGCCCTGCCAACGCCCTTGCTGGTATCAAGTTCGATGGACTTACCCTGCAGCAACCAGTCTTCCGATCCGGGCGGACAGGTCGTGTATTCGACGCCCTCGAGTATCAGCTTGCCCTCCCGGTTGATCTCGAGCACTCCGGCTGCGCCGCGTGCGTTAGTGCTGCCAAGCGAAAACTCTGCGCCTTCGAAACGAATGCGGCCGCTTTCATAGGAAAATTCTGCCAGGTCACTGTGAATCTGCGTGCCGGGGTCCTCGTAGCGCACGTCTCCTTCGAGGAAGATTGCCTTCTGCTCCGGATCGTATCGGGCCGCCTCGGCACCGGCGAGCTTGTCCTGTCGTCGCAGCAGTACGCCGCCGCTCATTCTCGCGATCGGCTCCTTGCCGATTCGCGCCTCGAGTTGACCGGCTTCGAACACAATGCTGTCGGGATCATCGAGCGGGACCCGCGATAGCGTCGGATCCAGAGCCAGCGATTCACCGATGGACGTTTCGCAGGCAAGCCGGTCCGATCCGTGCGCACAGGTGACCGCCAGCAGGCAGCAAGCAAGAATTGGTGGCTTCGCAGACAATTTCGAGGTCCGGTCACGTAGGGGCAGTGCAAATATGACCGGGATGTTAGCATGCATTTCGTGTGTTACCTTCGCATAGTTTTTTAGGCGCTTCAACGCGTTACGGAGAACTCATATCGATATTCCGAAGGCTGCCAGTGACGACCGCCTGGCCGCGCTGAAAGACTGGATCAACAGCATCGATGCGGTAGTCGGCTGCGAACCGACTCCGGCATCCGGTGATGCGAGCTTTCGGCGATATTTTCGATTGCGGGCCGGGGCTGAGAGTTTCATCGTCATGGACGCGCCGCCCGGGCAGGAAGACTGCCTGCCGTTTGTGCGCGTGGCGGGTTACCTCGAGGCGATGCGACTCAACGCACCGCGAGTTATCGCTGCGAATCTCGACGACGGATTTCTGCTGCTTACCGACCTGGGATCGCGCCTGTACCTCGATGAACTGCGGCGCAATCCTGGCGCCGCCGAGCGGCTGTACGCAGACGCGATAGCCGCGCTTCTCACGATGCAGCGTCGTGGCACGGCTTACCAGGCATCGCTGCCGCCATACGACGATGAACTTCTGCGGTTCGAACTGTCGCTCTTTCATGACTGGCTTTGCGGCAAGCACCTGCAGCTATCGTTCACCGCCGCGGAAGAAGCGGCTTGGCAAACGTGTTGCGACATGCTGGTAGACAACGCGCTGCATCAGCCGCAGGTTTTCGTGCACCGCGACTACCACTCGAGAAATCTGATGATCACCGGCGATGATAATCCCGGCATTCTCGACTTTCAGGATGCCGTTGAAGGTCCGCTCACTTACGACCTGGTGTCACTGCTCAAAGACTGTTACGTGCGCTGGTCGGCCGAGCAGGTCAGGCATTGGGCGCTGGAGTTTTACCGCGCGCTCGACCGGTCGATGCGCGTGCAGGTCGACGAAATGCAGTTTCGTCGCTACTTCGAACTCATGGGCGTGCAGCGGCATCTGAAGGCTGCGGGGATTTTCGCGCGACTCAATCACCGTGATGGCAAAGCAGCCTACATGGCCGATATTCCACGCACATTGTCGTATGTCATTGAGCTCGGCCCGCATTACGAGGAGCTGCAGTTTCTCGTTCGACTCGTCGAGCAGCAGGTATTGCCGACACTGGTTAGCGCATCATGAATGCCATGATTCTTGCCGCAGGGCGCGGAGAGCGTTTGCGACCATTGACCGATAACATTCCCAAGGCTCTCGTCGAAATTCGTGGGCGGAGTTTGCTTGAAAGGCACCTTGCCAGTATGCGAGATGCCGGCGTAGAAACCGTCGTTATCAATCTGGGCTGGCTGGGCGCCGAGATTGTCAGCCGTGTCGGCTCCGGTGCTCGTTACGGCCTGCAGGTTATCTATAGCCAGGAAGGCGACAATGTCCTCGAGACCGGCGGCGGCATTCACAAGGCGTTACCGCTGCTGGGCAACAAGCCTTTCCTGGCCGTGAACGCGGATGTTTACACGGACATGCCGGTTCCACGGACCGAATTGGCTGATGAGATCCTGGCTCATCTCGTCATGGTGCCGACGCCGGCCTATCGTACGCACGGTGATTTCGACCTGCAGGAAGGGCTGATTCGCAATAGCGATGTAGCAAAGCTGACGTTCAGCGGTATCGCAATCTATAGACCGGAGTTTTTCCACGACTGCGAAGCAGGCAGATTTCCGCTGGCTCCCATGCTGCGCGAAGCAGTCGACGCCGGCCAGGTATCGGGCGAACTTTACGAGGGACTTTGGGCTGACGTTGGCACGCTGGCGCGACTTGACGCACTCAATCGAACCTAGCCGCGGGTAGTTCGTCGTTGCTACGGACGACGGTCGCGTCAGCAAAACCCGAATGACGCAGGAAATGCGGCAGCAGCCGCGGCCATACATCACCGAGATTCGTATCGACGCCGAGTCTTCGCAGATCGGTCATCTCGAGTTCACTGTATCCGCAGGGATTGATACGTGAAAATGGCTCCAGATCCACATCGACGTTAAGAGCCATGCCGTGAAAACTGCAGCCCCTGCGAATGCGCAAACCAACGCTTGCGAGTTTTGCGCCCGCAACATAGACGCCGGGAGCATCGGCGCGGCTTGCAGCATCGATGTCGAAGTCGGCGGCGAGGTCGACCACGCTCTGTTCCAGCGCCGTCACCAGTGTACGCACACCCATGGCGGCGCGGCGCAGGTCGAGCAGCGGATAAATCATGAGCTGCCCGGGTCCGTGAAATGTCACCTGGCCACCCCGATCAATCTGCACGACGGGAATGTCGCCAGGCGCGAGCAGGTGTTCCTTGCTGGCATTGAGGCCCATGGTGAATACTGGCGGATGCTCGGTGAACCATATCTCATCAGGCGTGGATTCCGTGCGCGTATCCGTGAATCCTTGCATCGCATGCCAGAGCGGAACATAGTCCTGGCGCCCGAGATAGCGAATCGCGATTGTTTGTTCGGCAGTGCTGCTCACAAAGCCACCAGAACGTCGTCGTGCGAGGAGACGTCGCGGTATATGTCATCGAGCTGCTGCTGGCCCGCTGCCGTGATCATGATGGTGACCGAGACGAAACGACCGTTGCGGCTTACGGTTGCCTGCACCGCGTCGTCCGACACTGCTCCGACGTGAGCTTCCACCAGTGCACGGGCGGTTGCCCGGAACTCCGGAGTGTCCCGACCCATCATCTTGATTGGAAATTCGCAGGGAAACTCGAGGCCGGACTGCGCGGACACGATTACTCGAACCAGAGGCTGACGCTGTCGCGTGCACGTTGCCACAGGGATCCGGTCGGGTTGTCGTCGAGCGCCCGCAACGGTGCGCTCAACAGCTGGTCTTCGCCAAGGCGGACATTCAATTCAGCAACCGCTTGGCCGGCTGCCACCGGCGCTTCGATGACCGCCGGGATATCGAGGGTCGATTCGAGCTGATCGTATGCGCCGCGGCGAACGGTAATGTAGAGATCCTGGAGTACCCCGAGTCGCGAATTCTCCTTCGCCGACTTCCAGACCCGCGCGGTCGCCACTTCTTCGCCGGCCTTGAACAAAAGGCGAGTCTCGAAAAAGCGGAAGCCATAATTGAGCAGCGCCTGGCTGCCATCGCTACGCGCTCGCTCGCTCGATGTACCAAGTACGGTCGAGATGATGCGCATTTTATCCCGCTGGGCCGACGCCACAAGGCAATAGCCCGCGTCTTCAGTGTGGCCGGTCTTCAGGCCGTCGACCGATGGATCGCGCCACAGCAGGGAATTGCGGTTGGCCTGCGTGATGTCGTTGTAAGTGAAATCCTTGATAGCGTGCCACGAGTAATAGTCCGGAAATTCCAGGATGATGGCGCGCGCCAGCGTCGTGAGGTCCCGCGCCGTCGTGCTGTGCCCCTCCGCCGGCAGGCCGGTCGCGTTTAGAAAGTGACTCGAGTGCATGCCCAGTGCAGCCGCGTACTGGTTCATGAGTTCCGCGAACACACTCTCGGTGCCGGCGATGTGCTCTGCAAGAGCGACGCTGGCGTCGTTGCCGGATTGCACAATCATGCCCATCAGCAGATCTTTGATGGAAACGCGCGAGCCGACCTCGATAAACATCCTCGACCCTTCGGTGCGCCAGGCTTTTTCGCTGATTGCGACCTCGTCCTCGAGACGAATCTGTCCCTGCTTAATGGCACTGAAGACCACGTACGTCGTCATCAGCTTGGTAAGACTGGCAGGGGCAAGCGCCTCATCCGGGTTAAGTGACGCCAGTTCCCTGCCGGTGTGGCTGTCGATCAGCAGATAACTTTTTGCGCCGATGATGGGTGGTGCCGGCGTCGCCAAAGGCGCAGCGCCAAGAGCCGCTGCTGCGAAAAACACCACCAGCGACGCAAATAACACAGTCAGACGTTGGAACATGAAACCTCGTGGAATTCGGGTGATTGTTGCGGGCGCGTATTGTAACGCCTATTCGGCGACTAGATAGGGGTCCGTTATGCCGATATTCTCGAGCTGCTCGACGAGGATGTCGTACTCGATCACCTCGGCGACCGGGCCGATACGGACGCGCAGCAGTGGCGGGGTTGACGCCAAATCTTCGTGGATAAACGCATTATCGATGCCCGATGCAGCCAGGACGGCGAGGCGGCGCTCGGCATTGCTGCGGTCACCGAATGCACCAACCTGCACGAAGATCCGCTCGGTACGGGCCAGCGGGGCCGGCGCCGTGTCGGGGGGCGTCTCGGCGGGCGCCAGGACGGGCGGTTCGGCCACCGGTGCCGGTGGTGTCGTATTCCGGGTAGGACGGTCACCTGCAGGCGTATCGAAGTCGATTGCTGTCACTTCGACCAGGCTGGTGCCGTCGTGAAGCATATCGAGTCGAGCAGCAGCGGCGTAGGACAGGTCGATGATGCGGTTGTGCACGAACGGGCCCCTGTCATTTACGCGTACCACGATGCTCTTGTCGTTTTGCAGATTGCGCACTCGAACGTAGGTCGGTAGCGGCAGAGTCTTGTGCGCCGCGGTCATCGCGTGCATGTCGTAGACTTCGCGATTCGATGTGAGGTTGCCGTGGAATTTCCGTCCATACCAGGACGCAACGCCACGCTCCCGGTAACCCTTGCTGCTTGGCATTACGCGGTAGCTTTTGCCGAATACTTCGTAAACAGGGCCGTTGCCGTATTTGCTGCGCGCCTCCGGTCGCGGGATCGCATCACCAGGCAAATCAGGAATGCGGCTGTCACCGGAAGACGGAGGGCCGTCGCCACGAAGATTGCCGCTGCCGCAAGCGGCAAGTGCCAGCGACATGACAGCGATCGACAGCAGCCTAGCTCGCATGAATGGCCACCTTCGATGCGATTTCCTGCCCCAACTGATGTGCCGCTAGCGCATACATGACGCTTCTATTGTATTTCGTGATGACAAAGAAGTTGTGGAACCCGACCCAGTGCTCGGCGCCGTCGTTGCCTTCGTAAGTCAGGAGTTCGCCCTTGCTGTCGGCGCATAGATCCGTTGCGAAGACCACGCCTTTCTTGCTGAGCGACTCCACCGTGTCGGCTGCCTTCAAGGTGTTTCTTGGTTTCGGCACGGGCCCCTTCCACTGCGCGCTCAGTGTTGCCCTGGCCGTGACTTCTTCTCCGGTGCGCCAGCCGTGCTCGAGAAAGTAGTTGGCGACACTGCCAGAGACATCGGCCCAGTCGTTCCAGATATCTCGCTTACCGTCGCCGGTTGCGTCGACGGCATAGGCGCGAAAGCTCGACGGCATGAACTGCGGACGACCCATGGCGCCCGCATAAGAACCGGTCGGAGTAGTCGCGTCGAGCCCTTCTTCACGCGCGAGAATCAGGAATTGCACGAGCTCGTTGCGAAAGAACCGTGCACGCTTCGGGTACTCGAACGCCAGCGTTGCCAGCGCGTCGAGGACGCGGTCATTTCCCGTGATTCGACCGAAATATGTTTCGACACCGATGATGCCAACGATCATCTCGATCGACACGCCGGATTCCTTGCTGATGCGTTCCAGCATCTCGAGATTCTCACGCCAAAAAGTTACACCAGCGTTAATGCGTTCTTTTGTGATGAAAATTTTTCGGTACTCGGCCCACGTCAAGGTGCGTTCCGCCGGTGACGATATCTTGCGGATGATTGACGGCTTGATCGCAGCCTGGCTGAGCACGCCGCGCAGCGCGTCCCGGTCAAATTCATGGTCGCTGACCATCTCGTCGATGAAAGCGACAACTTGCGGACTGTCGACATCGACTTTGGCCGCGTCAAGGTCGTCCGCAGATTCGGCGCAGGCGATCGAAAGCAGAAGTGTGGCGGCTACAGCGAATGTTCGATTTTTCATCAGTGCGGCAACAGCTTCCTGTGCGAATGAATCGACATCAGAATACCGAATCCGGCCATCAGGGTCACCATTGACGTGCCGCCGAAACTGACCAGTGGCAGCGGCACTCCGACAACCGGGATAAGCCCGGTAACCATCGCCGTATTGACGAAAACATAAACGAGAAAAGTCAGGCTGATCGATCCCGCCAGCAGGCGCGAGTAGGCGTCCTGTGCCTGCACTGCAATATAGAGACCTCGCCCGATCACGAACATGTAGAGCACAAGCAAGGTCAGCACACCGAGCAGCCCGAATTCTTCCCCAAGCACGGCGAATATAAAATCGGTATCTCGCTCGGGCAGGAACTCGAGGTGGGCCTGGGAGCCATTGGTCCAGCCTTTTCCGAACAGGCCGCCTGATCCGATCGCAATTTTCGACTGGATGATGTTGTAGCCCGCCCCGAGCGGATCGCTGTCGGGGTCGAGCAGCGTCAAGACACGTTGCTTCTGGTAGTCCTTCATGATACTCCACAGCGCGAGGGCGCCGGGTACGGCCAGCAGACCCATGCCAACGATCAGTCGGAACGACATGCCGGCCAGTATGACGACGATGACGCCGGAGGCTGCGATCAGCAGCGCCGTACCGAGATCGGGCTGGCGCGCGATCAGGACCGTCGGCACGGCGATCATTAGCGCGATGGTCAGTAGCTGCCCGAACCTGGGCGGCAGCTGCCGGTCGTGCAGGTACCAGGCCGCCATCATAGGCACACCCAGCTTCATCGCTTCGGACGGCTGAAAGCGAATGCCGAGATCCAGCCAGCGTCTTGCTCCCTGTCCGACGTCGCCTGCGACGAGCACGAGTGCCAGCAGGACGAGTCCGGCCAGGTAGCCCCAGGGCGTCCAGCGCCGCAGGAAGTCCGGCGGAAGTTGTGCTGCGACAAGCATCGCGACGAAAGCGAGGCCCAGGCGGACAGCCTGATTCATGAGGAGGCGGTTGCTTTCGCCGACCGCGCTGTAAAGTATGAACAGCCCGAAACAGCTGATCAGGATCAGGCCGCCCAGCAGCGGGCCGTCAATATGCATGCGGCGCATGAGGCCCGCAAATCTGGACAGCGGCGCGGGCTTGGCCGCAAGGAGCCCCTTGGAGTCAGCGAACGACATTGTCACCGTACCCCAGGTACTGATCCATGATCGCTTTTGCAACCGGTGCCGCTACGGTGCTGCCGCTTCTGCCGTTCTCCACAATGACGGCGACAGCGATTCGTGGCTCATCGAGCGGGGCGAAAGAAATGAACAACGCGTGATCACGCTGACGCTCCTCGATTTCTTCCTCGTCGTATTCCTCGTCCTGCGCGATCGAGACCACCTGCGCGGTTCCGCTCTTGCCGGCCATCGTGTACGGTGCGTTGAAGCCGACCGCTCGCGCGGTGCCGCGCGGCCCCTGCATGACATCGTGCATGGCGCTGATGATGTTGTCCCAATAGAAACTGCTGCTGATCTCGACACTCGCAAGTTGTTCGGGAGTAACCAGCGTGCGCTCGCCGCTCAGCGCATCTTCCACTGCGGCGACGAGGTGTGGTCGAAAGTGCTCACCGCGGGTCGCCAGCGCGCCGGCCGCAGCGGCCAGCTGCAGCGGCGTTGCGAGCATGAAGCCCTGACCGATAGAAGCGATGACCGTTTCACCGTGATACCAGCGCTGGTCGTCGCGATTCCTGAAGTTGTCCCGCTTCCACTCTCGCGAAGGCACGACGCCCGCCTGTTCGCCGCCAATATCGATGCCGGTCTGATTGCCGAGGCCGAAACGAACAAGATAATCGTGCATGCTGTCGATGCCAATTTCCTGGCTGATCTCATAGAAATACACGTCGCAGGATTGCTCGATCGCGTCGTGCAGGTCGACGGGGCCGTGTCCCTCGGGCTTCCAGTCGCGATAGCGATGCGTCGAGTTCGGCAGCATGAAATAGCCGATGCAAAAAGTCTTGCGCGTCAGGTTCGTCGCGCCAGTCTCCAGTGCCGCGAGCGCCAGCATCGGCTTTATTGTAGAGCCCGGCGGATAGCGGCCCCGTACGGCACGATTGAAGAGCGGTACGTCCGGGCTGCCTTCCAATTCAGCGTACTGCGCGGTACTCATGCCGACTGCGAACAGGTTCGGATCAAACGAAGGGGCGCTGACCAGCGCGAGTATTTCGCCGTTTCGAGGGTCAAGCGCTACGACGGCGCCGCGCCGATTTTCCATGAGGCGGGTTGCCAGTAACTGTAGATCGAGGTCGATGCTCAGGTAGACGTTCGAACCCGGAGCGGGTTTTTCGTCCATCGGCAGCGAGTCGAGCAGTTTGGCCGAATCGAAGGGAATTTGTCGGCCGCGGGCGTTGGTTATCAGGTGTCGATACCCGGCGGCACCGTGCAGGTCGGACTCGTAGCTGCTTTCGATACCGGTCTTGCCTGTATGCGAGGTCCCGGCGTAGCGCGCCGGATCAAGCCGCAGCAGGTCATCGCTGTTCAACGCGCCGACGTAGCCGACCGCATGCGCCACCGCCTTGCCGTCGGGATAATGGCGAACCAGCCGTGGCTTGAAATCGACGCCGGGAAAACGCGGGCGCTGGATCGCGAAATTGGCGATTTCCTCCTCGGTGAGCCGGACTTTTAAAGTCACCGGCCGGAAACGTGGTCCGCTGCGGCTGAGCTCTTTGAAGCGCGGGATGTCCTCGCGTGCGATCAGGTCCAGGTCCGCCAGTCGGTTGAGGGTGTCGTCAATATCACTGACTTGCTCCGGCACGAGCTCGAGCTGATAGGCCGGCAGGTTTTCGGCTATGACGCGGCCCTTGCGATCGAAGATCAGGCCGCGGATTGGTGCAACGGGCTCAATGCGGACGCGATTACCCTGGGCTTTTTCAGCAAACAGTTCGTGATGCACAATCTGCAGCTGTACAAGTCGTGCAATCACGACGCCGAGCAGCAGAATTGCCACAACGGCTGAGGCGATCACGCGCCTGACGAACAGGCGTCGCTCGGAATGATGGTCCTTGATCGGTGACAGCAACGCCACGTTAGCCGCCCGCCGGCGCCCTGTAGCGCACTCCCGTCAGGAAGATGTGCAGGAACGGCCAAATCAGTGTGCCCGTAACAACGGGCGCCCAGTACGTCACGAGCGGCGCCGCAATGTTGGCGACCCCATTTATCCAGAACAGCAGGAACTGGTACAGCGCCAGCAGTGCGAACACGGTTGCAGACAGCTGTAATAACGGGAATACGCGCATCAGCAAATGAAAGCGCACCGTGATGGAAACGATGACGCATAGCGCCAGCGCATGCTGTCCGAGAAGGGTTCCGTATGAGACATCGAGTATGAGGCCGACTATCCAGGCGCTGCCGACGCTCCAGGTGCGCGGTAGCTGCATGGCCCAGAAGATAGTCAGAAGTGCCAGCCAGTCTGGGCGAAACGGCGCAATCGTTTCCGGCAGCGGCATGATCGACAGCATGAGGCCGACGAGCAGCGTTCCGATTACGGGCAGACGACGGGAGGCGCTCTCTCTACTCATCGTTCTGCTCCTTGACGATGGGAGGGGGCGACCAGACGAGCATGACCTCTCGAACCTGGTCGAGGGCCGCCGCGGGCTTCGCCGTGACATTGGCAAAAGGCTCCTGCGGAATACGTGTCACCGCGTCGACCGTGGCGACAGGGTAGCCGGCCGGAAAGGCGCCGCCGAGGCCCGACGTGACCAGCAGATCACCGGCACGAATGTCCGCGTTGTTCGGCAGGAAGGGCAGGTCGAGGCGGTCGATCTCACCGGTGCCGACGGCGATCGTTCGCAGACCGTTACGGTTGACCTCGACAGGCAGCGCATGGTCCGCATCGCTGATCAACACCGCTTGAGCGGTCTTCAGGCCCGCCTTGATGACCTGGCCGACAACGCCATCGGCGCTGACAATGGCCTGGCCGTCGAAAACGCCGTCACGACTACCGATGTCGATGATGAGGTTGTGTTCATAAGGATTGGCATCGACTGCCATGATCTCGGCGACGCGCACCTCGTCGCGGACCCTGGCGCGCGCGTCGAGAAGCGCCCGCAGTCGTGCGTTTTCAGCTTCGAGTGCCGTAAGCCGCTGCAGCCGCGCGTTCGTCAACAATCGCTCGGCGTTCAGGCGGTCCACTTCGAGCTGCAGCTCATTTCGTGAGACGGTGGACTCTGCGAGCCAGGACCACAGGCGAAAAGGCGCATCAACGATAAGCTGGACCGGGTAAACGGCTGCGCCGATGCCTTTACGTACGGCGTCGAGGTGCTTCTCGCGATGATCCAGGTACATCAGCACCATGCTGATCATTATCAGCACCAGCAGCCGGAGACCGAGCGCCGGAATGCGGGCTGGATTTCTGTTTTTTCCCCGGGAAGCGACCATCGCTTAAGTGGACCCCTTCGTCAGTCGACCCGGCCGTGAATCACTCCAGGCCGAATACAGTCGGACCGTGTTCGTCGATAAGCTCGATAACACGGCCGCCGCCGCGAGCGACGCAGGTCAACGGGTCGTCGGCGATGACAACGGGCAGTCCGGTTTCCTCCATCAAGAGCTTGTCCAGGTCGCGCAGCATGGCGCCGCCACCCGTAAGCACGATACCGCGTTCAGCGACGTCGGCGCCCAGTTCGGGCGGCGTTTGCTCCAGCGCCTCCTTGACGGCACCGACGATACCCTGCAGCGGTTCCTGCAAGGCTTCGAGGATCTCGTTGCTGTTGAGCGTAAAACTGCGCGGCACGCCTTCGGAAAGATTCCGGCCTTTGACCGAGATTTCGAGCACTTCCTGGCCCGGGAATGCAGAGCCAATCTCGTGCTTGATGCGCTCCGCAGTGGCCTCGCCAATCAGGATCCCGTAGTTGCGGCGCACGTAGTTGGTGATGGCTTCGTCGAAACGATCGCCGCCAATCCGGACCGATGAGGCATAGACGATGCCGTTCAGCGAGATGACGGCCACCTCCGAGGTGCCGCCCCCGATATCGAGCACCATCGAGCCGCGCGCCTCGTGCACGGGCATGCCGGCGCCGATAGCAGCCGCCATTGGCTCATCTATAAGGTGTACTTTGCGGGCGCCTGCGCCCTCGGCGGACTCGCGGATTGCGCGGCGCTCGACCTGTGTCGAGCCGTACGGTACGCAGATCAGGACCCGCGGGCTGGGCCGGAAATAGCGTGACTGGTGCGCTTTGCGGATGAAATGCTGCAGCATTTTCTCGGTGACCGTGAAATCGGCGATAACACCGTCTTTCAAGGGCCGGATCGCCGTGATATTGCCCGGCGTACGGCCCA
>Ga0224497_10000279_pt1 | contig 38740 bp, 33 predicted proteins | sample SF_Jul11_sed_USG_4_FD_167970 | JGI IMG/M metagenome (GOLD analysis project Ga0224497, IMG submission 167970) | Sediment microbial communities from San Francisco Bay, California, United States - SF_Jul11_sed_USGS_13 | ecosystem: Environmental > Aquatic > Marine > Sediment | place: USA...
CCCAGCCCTTGATCACGCGTCCTGCGCCGAGCAGAAACTGGAACCGCTCGCCGCGATCGACCGAGCTGTCGAACTTCGTCCCGCGATGGTTGTCCGCCGACTCATCGAACAGCCAACCCGTATAATGCACTTCGGCGGCGTCACCGGCTTCGGCGCCGCGGCCATAGCCGCGGCGCAGGATCCTCATCGTCAAACCGGGCGCGACATCGACAGTTTGCGTCACAGCACCGCTGCCGCCAGCCGGCGGGGATTCAGAATCTTGTTCCACCTGTTTGTCGCATGCAGACGACGACAGGGCGAGTGTCAGGATAATGAGAGCAGAGCGAACTTGCATAGCGGTGACCTTTCTCGTTGCGAATCTCACGCTCAATTCGAATCTTCGAAATCGAGCGATGCGGAATTGATGCAATAGCGAAGACCGGTAGGTTGCGGTCCGTCCTCGAAAACGTGGCCCAGATGAGCGCCGCATTGGCTGCAAACGACTTCCTGACGGACCATGCCATGACTGTGGTCAATCACTGTGTCGACCGCATCGCCCGCGAGCGGTAACCAGAAACTCGGCCATCCGGAACCCGAGTCGTATTTGTGCTCGGAGCTGAACAACACGGCACCGCAACAGACACAACGATAGGTGCCGTCTCCCTTGTGGTTCACGTACGCGCCCGTAAATGGCCGTTCGGTGCCCTTGTTTTGGGTTATTTCGTATTGCTCATCGGTCAGCTTCGCACGCAGTGCGCTGTCGTCGGGCGTTGTTTTGCTCATCGCAGTTATCGTGCCTCGCTCGGGGTTGTCCCAAGCGCTCGTTTTAGCCTGCGGCCGGACTCGAATCAAGTTGCAGGAGCAGATTGTTCATGCGTTTGACGTATTCCGCCGGATTATCGAGCTGCGATCCTTCGGCCAGCATCGCATGATCCAGCAGGATATTGGCAAGTTCCCGGAATCGTCCGTCGTCGGTTTCCGCCGCCAGTCGCGTCACAAGAGGATGTTCCACGTTGATTTCGAGAATCGGCTTGGAATCAGGCAGTTGCTGGCCACTGGCTTCGAGCATGCGCCGAATTTGCGGGCTCAGATCATGCTCGGCCGACACGACACAGGCCGGCGATTCGACCAGCCGACGGCTGGCAGTGACGGCCTCGATCCGTTCCCTCAGCACGGATTTGATCTTTTTCAGGAGCGACTTGTGCTGTTTATTCATCGCATCCTGGGTCACGTCGCCGCCCGCCGGCAGGTCGGTGCCTGCACGACCTACATCCGCGAATGCCTTGCCCTGATACTCGCTCAGGCTATCGACCAGCCACGGGTCGATTCGGTCGGTCAACAGTACGACCTCGGTTCCCTGTTTAACGAGTTTTTCGAGGTGCGGGCTCGAAGCGGCCGTCGCGTAATTGTCCGCGAGAATGTAATAGATTTGGTCCTGGTCTTTTGCAGCTCGCCCAAGGTAGTCGTCCAGCGAGTGAATTTGTGCGTCGTCACCAGTATGCGTTGTCGCAAACCGCAGCAATTTTGCCAGCTTGTCTCTGTTGGTGTGATCCTCGACCATGCCTTCTTTCAGTACCGACCCGAATTCGCGCCAGAATTTTGCATAGTCGTCGGGTCGCTTGCTCGCGAGTTTCGACAGCATGTCGAGGACGCGACGCGTCAGGGCCGTCCGCATCGACGCCAGCTCGGGATTCTGCTGCAGGAGCTCACGCGAAATATTGAGTGGTAGATCCGAGGAATCAACGACGCCCTTGATGAATCGGAGATAAAGCGGCAAAAACTGTTCGGCGTCGTCCATGATGAAAACCCGCTGAACATATAGTTTTAATCCGCGCGGCGCATCACGATTCCACAGATCAAACGGGGCATTCGACGGCACGAACAGCAGGCTCGTGTAGTCACGTTTGCCTTCGACCCGATTGTGACTCCAGGCCAGCGGGTCGGCAAAGTCATGCGACAGGTGTTTATAAAATTCCTTGTACTCTTCGTCGGAAATCTCCGATCGTGAACGTATCCACAAAGCAGTCGCGGCGTTCACGAGCTTGGGCTCGTCGTCGTCCGGTCCGGCCAGCGTGACCGGAAATGCAATGTGATCTGAATACTTGCGGATGAGGCTTTCGAGGCGCAGCGCGTCGGCGAATTCCGCTTCGCTGTCCTTGAGATTCAGAGTAACCCGGGTTCCTCGTTCCGCACGCTCCATGTTTTCGACCGTGAATTCGCCTTTGCCGTCGGATTGCCAGCGCACGGCCTCGGTAGGTGCGACGCCCGCGCGAAGGGATTCGACAACGACACTCTCCGCGACGATAAACGCCGAATAGAAGCCGACACCAAACTGACCGATCAGCTTTGCGTCTTTTTGCTGATCGCCGGTCATTTGCTGTAGAAACTCGGCTGTTCCGGATCTGGCAATCGTGCCGAGATTTTCAATCAACTCGTCGCGCGACATGCCGATACCGTTGTCGGTTACAGAAAGCGTTCTGGCATCCTTGTCGTACTTCACGTGGATGCTGAGTTCGGGATCTTCGGCGAGCAGATCCGGTCTGGCCAGCGCCTCGAAGCGCAGCTTGTCAGCGGCATCCGAAGCATTCGATATCAGTTCCCGAAGGAATATCTCTTTATTGCTGTACAGGGAGTTAATCATCAGCTGCAGCAGCTGCCGAACTTCGGTCTGAAAACCGCGCGTCTCGCGATCCGTGTTGTCGCTCACGACCGTATTCTCCTGGGGCTGAATGGAAACTGGCGGCCGCAACGGCACGGCCGGTATCGCTACGTCACGATGAGGGCTCGCCGGGTTATTTCAAGGGGTCAGCCAGTGTGGCAGGCCGGCGGTTCAGGTGCTCGGGCGCAATCTCGGAGATTCGATCGTGACAGATCGGTAAAGAAGAAGCACGCCGAGAAGCAGCGCTGTGGCCAGCGCCAGCGGCGGCTGGCGCAGCGCCAGCAGAATGCCGGCGACCTGTAAAGTAAGAGTCGCCGTCAAGAAAAACAACGCAATAATGAAGCTACGGATACTTTCTGCCAGCAGTCCGATTGCGGCGAACAGGTCATCGAGATCGTCCAGGTACTGAAGCATTATTTCCACGCAAGCTTCCCTAACGAACAATCGACAGTATTGGTGGTGGCGTCTCCGGATCATCCGGCGCCGGGTCGGATTCGGCGATCGCGGCGTTGTTGCTTTGTTTTGCATGTGCAATCGCGCGATGAAAAAGCTCCCAGCGTTGCCTGGCAGCCTCGTTTTTCAGGGAAGCGACCGGCGAGTTGGGCTTTCTGAGTTTCTTTGACATACCGTTTGAATGGCAGATTCTGGAGTCGTGATGAGAACTATAAATACGATGCCAATACACCTCCGTGAGGCGCATCACAGCTTGATTTAGAAGTCGCTTCGAAGTGCGATCGAAGGTGAAAAATCAGACGCAATTCCGGTTTGTCTGTGAGACGAACGACAACAAAAGTGACGACGGACGCACGAGAATTGATCGAAGGTCTCTCGGAGTCGTACCAAGCTATGTTTCATACACCAAAACGCCGACATGAAGTCGGCGTTCGGGATCATAAACATAATCTGACTGTCAGTTCAGCCGTCGGAATCCTCGTCCGCATCCGGCACCCAGCTGCGCTTGATCTGGTCGGTCCAGTTGCGGTATCCCTTCCAGGTATAAAGTGACGGGTCTATTCCGACGCGGCGACCGCGCGGTGCCGGCGCTCGGGAAATCCATTGCCGATACTGTTTCCAGCCATCGGCATCGTTGGCAGCGGGGAGGTCGGGCGCAACATTCGCGTCAGGCACGTCCGGTTTCGACTCCGCGTCCTTGCCGTAGTCGTCAACCCAGTTTAGGTTCTTGCTGTCCGGCATCGTATTTGCTCGGCAAATCCTTTGAGCAAATGTTAAGCGCGGCGCGAGTGTAATCACAGGAACTGCATCACAATGCGGATCAGTCATTTCCTCATATTTTTCTGTAGGTTATCGAGGATTTTAACTTAATAAACAGTACCGTAGAATTTTCTGCTTGCGGTGACTTTACAATAAATGCGCCCTGGGCATTGCGGCGAGCATTGATGCCTATCAGGCGGCCGATACCCTATAACAGGGCGAATAATCGGCGCCCGCTATTTTCATGCGCTGTTGCGTAACGAATTCGCCGAGCAATGCATCCAGCAGCAGCATGATTTTCTTCGAACCATTGATCTCAAACGGACCGTGTTTCTCGATCTCGGCCGCAGTATCTTCGCGGACATTGCCTGAGACTATTCCGGAGAAGGCGCGGCGCAGATTGGCCGCAAGAAGATGTGGAGGTAATTCCTCCCTGATCTCCAAACCTTTCATCGCCGAATGAGTCGCTTTAAACGGTTTCTGAAATTCAGCGTCGATTGTAAGACGCCAGTTGAAATAGTATGCGTCGCTATGCGTATTTCGAAATTCCTGAACTTTGGCGATTGACATATTGATCCTGCGCGCAACTTCCGGCGGATCATCGATAATGATCGAGTACTTTTGTTGTGCTTCCTTGCCCAGCGTCGCGGCCACAAAATCGTCGATCTGTCGAAAGTACGGTTCGGCCGATTTCGGGCCGGTCATTATCATGGGCAACGGCTGGCTGGTGTTTTCCGGGTGCAGCAGCAGGCCGAGCAAATACAGTATCTCCTCGGCGGTACCGACGCCTCCGGGGAACACCACGACTCCGTGGCCGACGCGCACAAAGGCTTCGAGGCGTTTTTCCATGTCGGGCATGATGACCAGCGAATTGACGATTGGATTCGGCGACTCCGCGGCAATGATCCCGGGTTCGGTTATGCCGATGTACCGGCCGCCACGAATTCGCTGTTTGGCGTGGCCTATCGTCGCGCCTTTCATCGGCCCTTTCATTGCGCCCGGGCCACAACCCGTGCAGACGCTTAGGCCACGCAACCCGAGTTCGTAGCCGACCAGTTTCGTATAATCGTATTCCTCCCGGCTGATCGCATGACCGCCCCAGCAGACGACGAGATTGACCTGGGCCGGCAGCGTCAGCAACCCGGCGTTGCGAACGATGTGAAATACGGCGTCGGTAATACCGCGACCAGAGAGCAGGTCAAATCGGCCGCTGTCAATGATCTCGTTGCGCGTGAACACGATGTCGCGCAGTACCGCGAACAGCAGCTCACGAATACCGCGAATCATCTTGCCATCGACGAACGCATCAGCGGGTGCACCTGTCAGGGATACTTTGAGTCCGCGATCCTGCTGGATAAATCCGACGCTGAAATCGCGATGCCGCTGGAGTACAGCCTGGGCATCGTCGGTATAGCTGCTCGAGTTCAGGACCGCGAGCATGCAGCGGCGTAATAACGGATACAGGCCGCTCTCGCCGCTGGAGAGTAGCTGATCGACTTCGGACTGAGACAGCACCTCGAGGCTGCCTTCTGGCCAGACCTCTGCATCGACCGTGTGTGTACTCGCGGATTTCAGCCGGGGAGCGGTAGCCATCGTCCTTACCTTTCCGCCCGCGTCATCGCCAGCAACGGATAGAGTATTCGTCCGGGTATCAAGATCAGGGCCGAATCTCGATTGGCGTATCGTCCACCGTCATCAGCCAGATGTCGATCATATCGGAATTGGAAACGGCGATGCATCCATTCGTCCAGTCTCTCGTGCGGTAGTAAGCCTCGGACTTTGTCGGCTCATTCGGCTGGCCGTGAATCATGATCGAACCACCCGGGTTGACGCCATTTTCGCCTGCTTCGCGCAGGTCCCCGAAATTGGGATAGGACACACGTATGGAGAGAAAGAACTCGCTGTGTGAATTCCGCATGTCGAGTCTATAGCGACCTTCCGGCGTCCGGAAGTCACCCTCATGCTGTTTGTCCCCGACGGGCTGCAGGCCGAGTGAGATATGGAAAGTACGAAAAGCCTCACCGTTCTTGATCAGATGCAGTTTACGTTTGGATTTTTCGACGAGCACTTCGTCAGCCACCGGAAAGTCGGCCGCGAGCAATGCGCCTGTCGAATACATCAGCAGGGCCAGCACCCGCAGCGGTTTCCGCAGACTCATCCAGTCCATGCTCATCGATGGTCGCCCGAGATAGTCATGTGTAAAGATTAGCAAACCCCACGCAATCGGAAAACGCTTCACGTCACATCATACGTTGCGGCCGACGATCCAGCCGATCGCAAAGCCGATTCCGCCGGCGCCCAGCGTGTACACCGGCAGGAATCGAAACAGCTGCCCGGGCTGCCTTGCATCAGTAAACATATTGTCGAGATTGACCGAATAGGCGTAATGCAGGTAAAGGGACAACCCGAGCGCGGGAATCGCAAAGCCCAGCGCACCCAGCGGCAGCCGCCAGCCCGCGCCGGTCCAGCTGCCCCGGCCACGCCACAGCGCCAGCGACGCAAGCAGCAGAACGACGCCAAGTGGTAACAGGTTTCGCAAAACGTACGGACCACCGTGCTGTACCGCATTGATCCATATCGCCGATGCGATTGTCAGCAACAGGACCGGCAATAAGCGAAACAGCATCATTATCGGCATCGTTGTCGATCAGGAACGATCGACGGGTGTCAGGACCGGGAACTGGACTCGGACACCGGGCTGTACGTTGTGCAGGTCTAGCTCGGGATTGTACTGCCGGAACAGCCACACGGGAACGTCGTACTCCCTGAGCGCCAGTATCCAGATCGATTCACCGCGGGAAATGACATGCTCGCGAACACCGGTGATGATGTGTTGACGAAAGAAACCGTCCTGCTGCTCACGCTGATAAGCGGCACGCCGATCCTCGAACGACTTCGCGTCGACATCTGCGAAATCCAGCTTGATGCGTCGGCCGACCTCTACCGGATCCCGAAACGCAAGGCCGTTGATATCACGCAGGCGCTGTGTCCGGATTCCGAGCCAGTCTGCATAATGGCCAAGCGTTTCCAGAGGCTGCACTTCGATCGTACTGTTGGTGGCGACACTGTAATCGCTCGGATCCGACAACAGCGCCGTCTGAATCGAGGCGGCTGGCGTCGCGGCGAAATCTGCGGTCATTGTCGGAGGCACCAACTCGTCGTCAGTGGCTATGTCGGCTGGCGGAGGCGCGACGCTGGCCACGACGGCCGCTTCCACCGTCGCAGCGTCGGTCGCTGCCAATAATTTTGCCGATGGCGCGGGCCCGGCGGCCGGCAGTCGCAACTGCTGGCCGGCGCGAATCCGATGGCTGCTGCCGAGATTATTCAGCGCAACCAGCGTCGATACGCGCGTGTCGTAAGCGGCCGCAATTTCCGAAAGCGTGTCGCCACGCACGACCTTATGGAACATGTCCGGCAACTGGCTGGTCGCCCAGGCATCGGCCGGGATGCCCGCAACCAGTGTTGCGAGTGGTTCGGCGAATCCATTCAGGGGCAGCTTGAATTGAAATCCTGACGGCAGGTGTTTGCTGCCCTGCCATACGGTCGGCTGCAACGCGGGGTTATGCGCGGCAAGCGCCGCAGGCGCAACGCCCAGTACACTTGCCAATCTGGCCGCCGGTATGTAGGCAGGCAATGCAAGCCATTCATAATCGAGCGGCGGATCGATTATCAGATCGGGAAAATACTGATCGGCGTTCTGGTCAACCTGTCTTGCTGCCAGAAAAGCGACATAGAAATTTCTCGACGCGAAGCCGAAAGTTCGTCCATTGTATTTTCTGAAGATGTCGGCATACGCCGTTTGGCCGTATTGACGCATGGCCCGGCGCACGCCAGCGAGTCCATGGTTATACGCCGTGACCGCCATTGGCCAGTTACCGACAATTGAATAGTTGTAAGCGAGCAGCCTGGCTGCGGCCCGCGTCGCCAGGAACGGATCGTTGCGCTCGTCGATCACGTGATCGACACGCATGTAACGTCTTCCCGTGCTCCGAGTGAATTGCCAGATACCGGACGCGCCGACGTGCGAACGCGCATCCGGATTATACGAAGACTCGACATGCGGCAAAGCCGCGAGATCGATAGGCACGCTGAGAGCCGCGAACTCGCGTTCGATGAAATCACGCCAGCGCCCGGCGCGTACCAGGCCGTCACGAAATCGGTCTTTGAGTCCCTGCTGAAAACGAATGCGCTTTGCCGCTGCGGCCAGCGTCTGGTTGCTCACTCCGTCCGGCCACAGCGCGAGCACGCTCGATTCCTCGTCACTGAGATTGTCTCGTTGGCCCGTTTGGAGCCGCCGCAAGACGGCCTTGATGCGGTCGCGATGTTTTTCGATGAGTTGTCGGCGGGCGCGGCGCGACAGCTCAGGAGCGACATCGATACGCGCGTAAATGATGCTGAGGTCACGATTATCGTGCAGTACGCCCTCGTCGGTGCCGTACTCCGTGAATATTGCCGTCCAGAACGCCACGTCGCGCTCGAGTTCCGCCGGCAGCGGAAATAGCTCCTCGGCCCGGATGCCGCCCTGGCAAAGCAGTATCAACAGAAACCATTGACATGCCCGACACATTAAGTTTAATTGAGGATTCAGTCGCAATTTCTTGAATAGTTCACAGAAAAACAAGCAAGGTTGCCGTACTGTCTGCAATGCTAATGACCATTGCCACGTCCGGCAATAGCCTTTGGCACGGATGCCGGGCTCCTGCACCAGAATATGACTATTTACCGACATTTCCGCTTTCCTGTGTGCCTTTGTGTGGCGCTTTTGCTGCTGCCCGCGCTCGGCACCCTGGCTGGCGAGATCAGCAGCGACCCCGCTGTCGAGGGTCCGCTGATGCCCGAGGTGTCGAGCGATGACCCGGCGTCGCGCTCGACCGCTACCGTGATCACGACCGAAACCGCGCCGCCGGCAGATGATGGTGTGCCGCTTGCCGAGGCCGTCGTCGCGGCGGAAGGGCAGGCAATTCCGCTGGAGTTGCTCGGCTATTCGATCCTGCCGGGAACATCGGAACGTCTGTCCTGGTCCGCAACCGAGCTGTTCGAAGGCGTGCCCGTGTCGACGCCGGTGTTGGTCGTGAACGGCGCGATGCCGGGACCGACCCTCTGTCTGACCGCGGCCGTGCACGGCGACGAGCTAAACGGCATCGAAATGGTGCGGCGCGTCATGCATGATCTCGTGCCCGAGAAAGTCTCGGGTGCAGTGATCGGCGTACCGATTGTCAACGTGCAGGGTTTTCGGCGCGGCTCTCGCTACCTGCCCGATCGCCGCGACCTCAACCGTTACTTCCCGGGCAATCCGAACGGCAGCGCGGCCGCGCGAATCGCAAATTCGTTTTTTGTCAACGTCATTAAACACTGCGACGCGCTGATCGATCTGCACACGGGCTCGTTCGAGCGTGCGAACCTGCCGCAGATACGTGCCGACCTTCGCAATCCCGACGTCGTGACGATGACCCAGGGCTTTGGATCGACCGTCATTCTGCACAGCACGCCGGCCGCCGGAACCTTACGCTACGCGGCAACCATGGCGGGCGTTCCCACGGTCACTCTCGAGGCAGGCGGCCCGTCGGAACTTGAACTCAATGAAGTCAAACACGGCGTCAAGGGCATCGAGACATTGATCAATTCACTCGGCATGGTTCCCAAAACGCGCTTGTGGGGCGATCCCGAACCCGTGTATTACCGGTCTTCCTGGGTGCGCGCCAGCAACGGCGGCATTCTCTTGGCCAATGTCAGTCTCGGCAGCACGGTTCGCAGAGGCGACCTGCTCGGTACGATCACCGATCCGATGAACAACGCACGAACTGAGCTGCGCTCCCCGCATTCCGGCCGCATTATCGGCATGGCCCGCAATCAGGTCGTCATGCCGGGGTTCGCGGCCTTTCACGTCGGTATTCAGACCGATGACGCTGAAATGGTGCAAGATCCCGTTGCGGATGCTGTGCCGACGATCCGCGAAGGCGGAGCTTACATCGACAGTATGTCGGAATAGCGCGCATTAAATCACTGGACTCGGATCACGGCTATTCATAAGCTGCGGAGCCGATGGCCGCTGATCGCAAACAACTCAATCGTTATTGGGCGCCGCAGTACTGGCCAGTCTGGCTCGGGCTCGGGCTACTACGCTTGGTCTGCATGTTGCCTCATTCGATGGCGTTGACAATTGGCAAAATGCTTGGCCGTATCACCTATCTGATCGCGGGCCAGCGTCGTCGCATCGCACGCCGAAATATCGAACTGTGTTTTCCCGAGTTATCCATGGAAGAGCATGGCAGGCTCGCGAAAGCGCATTTCGAGGCGCTTGGCATGTCGGTTATCGAAATGGGTCTCGGTCGCTGGGCGCGAGATGAGCAGCTCGTCGAGCAGACGGAGCTCGAAGGCTTCGAGTACCTGCGCAAGGCGACTGCCTCTGGCAAAGGTGTGATCCTGCTCAGTGCGCATTTCACGACGCTTGAAATAAGCGGTCGGGTTCTGAGACTCAATTGCCCGCCGTTCGATGCCGTCTATCGCAAAGACAGGAGCGATTTCATAACGGAAATCCTGCGCAGCGGACGCGAGCGGTCCGCTGACGCAACGATCGAAAAACGCGACATCAAGGAGATGATTCGCAGCCTGCGCAGAGGCCGACCGGTCTGGTATGCGCCGGACCAGAGCTACAACGGTAAAGGGGCGGAAGTCGTCGAATTTTTCGGCATACCGACGATGCATACAACGGCAACGTCGGCGATCGCACGACTCGGTGATGCCATAGTGCTGCCATATTTTCCGCAGCGGCTACCCGATGGCCGCTACAGGCTGCGGGTTTTGCCACCACTGGCCGATTTTCCGAGTGACGATCCCGTCAGAGATGCGAAGGCATACGTACGTGTCCTGGAAGAACACATACGATCCTGTCCCGAGCAGTACTTTTGGGTGCACCGCAAATTCAAGAATCTTCCCGTTGGATATCCCGACTATTACGCCGACCTGGATGCGTCGAAATAGCCCGCGAGCAATTGTTCCCAGTTTTCCTTCGAGTAATACAGATTCGGATTCAGGCTTTTGATCTTCTTGAGTGAGCGATGCAGCCGGCCGAGTGTTTTCTGCTGCCACGGTCCCGGCGCCATTAGTCGTCCACGATCGAAGTCGAGCATCCACAGACATCCATCATCGTCGATTTGCAGGTTGTGGGCGTTCATGTCGACATGGTAAACGCCGGCCGAGTGAAATTCGTGGATGTACGCGCCGAGCGTATGCCAGAACACCGCATCACCCGAGTAAGCGGCAATCAGGTCTGATAGTGGTTGCACCTGCGGTATACGCACCGTGATCAGATCGGCCGTATAGACCGGGCCGTGTCGGCAATAGCGCGCCGCCGCCGGCCGCGGCACTCGGAGTCCGCGGCCGATCATCTTCGCCAGCAGACGCCACTCCCTGAATGGCCGGGTGCGATCCTCGCCGGTCCAGACATAGCGATCGCGCACGACCCGTCCGATCATTCCCCCGCGAATATAGTGCCGTAGCACGAACTGACGCGGCACGTTACCGATGTATAGCGTGTTGCCGCGTCCCCCCGAACGCATAGTGCCGCCTACCGGTTCGGCGTGTAGCCAGCCGTCGCCTCTGAAACGCTCGTCATTGATCTCGCTAATGATCGTTTTGTCATAGAGGATCGCACCAGCCTCGGTCTTTACGACAGTTTCAGTCAACGGATCCGTCCCCTGTCGTACCCCGATGCCACGCGCAGACGTGAGCACCTTAGTTTGGCAAGATAGCCACATTTATCGGCTACTATGTGCATTTTAGCAGAAGTTACTGAAAATTTAATCGTTTTGTCCAGGGCTAGGATGGCTGTACCGGGCCTGATCGGCGCGGTGCGTGCCTTTGCATCGGAATACGTCCACATAAGCGCATTTTTCTCGATTTTTTCCGAACTTGTCGGCTAATTATCGGATTATCTGAGCAATTATTCCCTGAATGCCAACGTCACCCGGCCACGGATCCTGACGCAGCCTACTACCGACCTAACGCTTTCCGGCCATCGCGTCGCTGATTTTGGAAAATTCGCAGAACTTAGCGACATTTCAACTAATTTTCGCGGGAATTTCCTTAAATATCTTATCTCAGGCGTCAGAGCGACCCGTTACACGATTTGTTGCCCTATTCGCGAAATTTAGAGCAAATGCCGGCATTTTCGCTCCATTATCCGGAATTATCCTGATCTGCCGGTCTTCAGACGTCGTCACCAAGCACGTATTCGGCGCCACAATACGGGCACTTCGCCTCGCCGGTTTCGGCAATCGGCAGATACACCTTCGGGTGTGAATTCCACAGGTACATGCCCGGCATGGGGCACGACAATGGCAGGTCCTTCGGCCGCACCTGATAGCGGTGCTGGGCATTGGCCGGGATGAGCTTTTCCCCGACGGTTCCTGCTTTGGCGGCCACGGGCATCCTGGATATCGACAACACGGGAGCGCGAATTATACGCAAAGCGCCCCGCCGGCGGCTACGCCGCGTCGACGTCGCCCAGTGTGCTCTTCCAGAGCCCCGCCACGAACGCTCGCTCGGCGACGAAATCGGCATTGGCGACGAGCGGCTCGCGTTCGTCGAGCATCAGCCGATGAACCTGCAGCCGAAATGCACGGTAAACATCCTGGAGCCTGGTCGCTGTTTCGCGCTCGATGCAACCTGAGGCCGCGAGTGCGTCGAGCTGACGGATGTTGTCCGAATACACGATCACATCGGGATGCTGACGAGCGTTCCTGAGCACCAGATATTGCACGATAAACTCGATGTCTCCGATGCCGCCCTCGCCCTGCTTGAGGTCGAACCGCGAGCCGTCGCTCCTGTCGAGTTCCTGGCGCATGCGTTTACGCATCGATACGACATCTTCTCTTAATACGTCGCGACGCACCCTGTTCATCAATGTCTCGGCACGAATGCGCGTAAACTCGGCCGCAACCTGCTCACTTCCCGCGACAGGTCTGGCGCGCAACAGTGCCTGATGTTCCCAGGTCCATGCGTGTTCATCCTGATATTTTTCGAAGGCATCAATACTGGTAACGAGTAGCCCGGATCGCCCGTCGGGTCGCAGTCGCATGTCGACCTCGTACAGAATTCCCGAACCGGTCTGCGTTGTCAGATAGTGCACGACGCGCCGCACGAGACGCGCGAAGAACACAGAATTCTGAAGCGGTCGGTCGCCATTCGTGACCCGCTTTTCGCCGTGCGAATCGTGCAGGAATACGAGATCGAGATCCGAACCGTATGACAGTTCGAGGCCACCGAGCTTGCCATAGGCAATCACACCGAAGCCGGCCTCCCGGGTCTCGTCCTCGAGTTCATACTGAGGCACGCCATGCCGCCTTGATACGTCGTTCCAGGCAATTCGCAGTGCCTGGTTCAGCACTGTCTCTGCGAGATAGGTCAGCGCGTCGCTGACCTTCATGATTGGCAGATTGGCGTTGAAGTCGGCCACCGCGACACGAAACAGTTGGGCGCGCTGAAATTGCGCGAGCAATTCCATCTGGGCTTCGCCGTCATCAGCATCGACATGCTCGAACCGCTGTTGCAGCTCGGCCTCGAGTTCGTCACGCGATATCTGTACTGAGTAAATTCGTGGATCGAGCAATTCATCGAGCAATACCGGATAACGCGCGATCTCCTCTGCGATATAAGTACTGCGCTCGCACAATTCGACGAGCCGGCCAAGCGCGACGGCGTTTTCATTGAGCAAAGCGAGATAGGCGCTGCGTCGCAGGATCTTCTCGACGATCGCTAGCGTCCGGGTCACGGCGGCCAACGGTCTGTCACTGCTTTGGCAGACGATCAGAAGATCGGGAATGAACTGTTGTAACCGCCCGGTTGCCGTTGCATCCATTTGTAGCGTCTGCGGCAAATTGCGAAATTTGTGTAATTCTCGGGCGAGGGCATTCGCATCTGAATAATGTTCGCTCTCGAGGAGTTGATGCCAGCGCTCGGCCGACGCGTTGTGGTCCCAGGCTTCCGCGAACAGTTGCCGCAGATGATTTTCCGCACCTCCGTCCGCTGCCCTGAATGCAATTGCAGCGAATTGGCTCGCAACGATCTGACGATGCTTTTCGACTTCTCTGGAAAGCGCTGTCCAGTCCGGATACTCCATCGCCAGACACAATCGCAGCCGGTCGATGTCATCAGAGGGCAGATCGTGAGTCTGTTGATCCCGCAGGGCCTGGAGAAAATTTTCGAGACGCCGCAAGAACCGGTACGCATCACGCAGCTGATCTGCAGCGGTTGCGTCCAGGCCGCGATGTCCAACCAGTCTCGGCAGCACTTCCTGCAGTTGGCGGCATTGCAACTCGGGTTGACTGCCACCGCGAACGAGCTGCAGCGATTGCACGATAAACTCGATCTCCCGAATGCCGCCCGGCCCGCGCTTGATATTGTCAGCCAGATCACGGCGCTCCACTTCGGTCGCGATCAGCGCCTGCATGTCTCGCAAAGATTCGAATACGCCGAAATCGAGGTACCTGCGGTATACGAACGGGTTAATCAGGCTCGAAAACAGTTCGTCGATAATGGCGGCCGGAGGCCGGGGGCCGACAACACTCGCCTTGATATAGGCATACCGTTCCCAATTCCTGCCGTGCTGCAATAAGTATGACTCTAGCGCCGCAAAACTCACGACGGCGGGACCGCTGTCGCCGAATGGCCGTAAACGGGTGTCGATTCGAAACACGAATCCATCCGCCGTCTTTTCATCAATAAGCGCCACGACATGACGCGACAATCTCGTAAAGTATTCTTGCGCACTTAAGCGGCGCTCGCCATTGCTTTCAGTCCCGCCCGAATACAGAAAGATCAGATCGATGTCCGAGGATAAATTAAGTTCCCCGCCGCCGAGTTTGCCCATGCCGAGGATCACGATTGGCACCGCTTCACCGGCCCCGTCGCAAACGCGACCGTATCGGGTCATGAGCTTGCGCTGCGAGTAACGAGCGGCCCCATCGAGCAAGCGATCCGCGAGTCTGGACAACGAAGCGAGAGTTTCGTCGAGCGTCGCATCGCCTGTGATTTCGCGCCACACGACATGCAGCATGTAACGATTGCGGAACTGCCGGAGGAATCGCTTGATCGCATCGATCGAGTCATCGCTCGAAGCGATCATCTCCGCAAAGCGATCGAGTGCCGCCTTTTCGGGCGGGTTACGAAATTCAGGATGGTGCTCGATAAACCACTGCCGCTCCCTGATGAGCGTAGTTGCCGCGAAGTCGCTGCAGGCGATGACGCGAACTAGCGGCGCGATAACTTCAACGGGCAAGTCTTCATTCGACGCCGACTCGGAAAAGCGCTCGAACCAGCGCAACACAAGCTCGCGGAGCGCCTCCGGGTAGGCGCCGGCCACCGTCGCGATCCTTTCGGTGACAACGTCGTTCATGCAGTGGAGTCTAACCCGAAACTTGCTTTCCGGCGGCACCCGGTCAACCGCGGCAAGTGCAAGTACTGCAACCCTGCGATCTTTCGGGTATCTGCGGCGCGTTCAGTGCCGAGATTCGCGATGTCGACGTTCAGGCCAATTCGGCGCTCGACTCCGATGCCGACGATCTGCTGAAAGCGGAAAGCGTCTCACTCGGGACATCCGAGAATCCCGGCCGCATCTGTGGGCGAGACTTGTCGGTCAGGCGGTCGACGAATGTCTGTTGGCCGAAAGCTCGGCAAGCAGCTCGTCGAGCGGACAGGGTCGTCCAACCGCGTGGCCCTGAGCGTAATCGACACCGAGTTCGGCAATCAGGCTGCGTGCTTCCTCGTCCTCGACGTATTCGGCAACGGTTTCGAGCTCCATGACCTTGGCCACTTGCGTGATTGCGGCCACCATGGACTCCGATATTCGATTACCGGTTATGTCGCGAATGAAGCTGCCGTCGATCTTCAGCGTATCCACATTAAAATTCTTGAGGTAGGCGAAGGAACTCAACCCCGCGCCGAAATCATCCAGAGAAATCTTGCACCCACGCTGTCGCAACGCATCGATGAACGCCTGTGCCTTCCTGAGATTCGAAACGGCGGCCGACTCGGTCACTTCAAAACACAGCGCCTGATGTTTCAACCCGCTTTGTTCCAGCTCGAAGTCAATGAATTCGAGAATACCATCGTCGCCGAGTGACTGGCCCGAAAGATTGATCGAGAACAGCGCACCGGTACCATCGCGGATCGACGGAATCCCCGCGAGCCTGGCAATCGTCGCCGACACTACCCAGCGGTCGATCTGCGGCATTAACTGATAGCGCTCAGCAGCCGAGAAAAACGCGCTCGTTGGTATCTGATTGCCATCGCTGTCTTTCATGCGCAGCAAAATCTCGAAGCGTGGTCGACCACCGCCGCCATTCAGACGGACGATCGGCTGTGCCAATAAGTCAAGTTCGTCAGCATCCAGCATTACCTGAATCTGCGACACGAGCTGCATGTCGTCGTGTCGGCGAATTATGCTCTGATCGTTGTCGTCATAAACTTCGATCCGGTCGCGCCCATGATCCTTGGCCGCCTCACACGCCATGCGTGCGCTCGTCAACGCGCGTCCTTGTGCACTGGAACGCGTACTGAATTCGGCGATACCGACACTCACTGTGACCTGCAACGATTTATCACCTTCGAGGTAGCGCAGGACTTTACTGCGGTTACGAATCGATTCGGCAAGATGTACCGCAGCGTTGGAATCGGCATGGGTCAGCAGAATGCAGAAATCGTCGGCTGTAAGCCGCGACACAACAGCGCTGCGCGGCAGGTCTTCTTCGAGCAGCTGCGAGAAACGCTTCAACACGGCATCGCCGGCTTCCCTGCCAAAGGTGTCGTTGACAAGCTGAAGGTTGTCGAGATCGAAGTAAATAATCTGGTGGCAGTCGTCCGGCCTGCCCAGGGATTTGGCGGATTCCTGTAGCTGCGCTTCGAAACCGGCGCGGTTCATCTGGCCTGTCATCGCATCGAAAGACAGTTCGATCACGTATTCAACCTTGCGGGCAATGTGCGACATGAACCGTCGTTCCGATTGCGTAAACGGCTCATCGCCGACGCGGCCGAGCTGGGCGATTACGCCTTCTACGTTGCCGTACTGATCGATGATGGGGCTCACGAGTGTCTGGAAGCCTTGTTCCGTCGCATTGTCCGATCCCTCGATACCCGGAATGTCGAAAACCGCCGGCCAGCGCCCGCCCTGGAGCTTGGGCAGCAAGTGATCGATTACATAGCGGTCGAGTACCTGGCGGTTGACGGATTTCCAGCTCGAGTGTGTTGCGCTGATGCGAATTCGCTTGGCAGGAATCAGCAATACGCTGTAGGCGATGCCGAGGAATCGCCCGCTTTGGCCGACAAGTTGCGCCAGGCTGGCATGGCTGCGTGACGTGCCATGAATTCTCTCGTCGACTTCATAGACGAGCGTCAGCTCTTTGTCGATTCTGTCAATGCGCTGCCCCAGCATTTCAAGCTGATGCCTCAAATACAGTCCTTCGCCAATGATATCGACTGCGGGCGCGAGGACGTTTGCCAGTACATCCGGATTGAATGAGGCTGACTTGCCGGCATTTGGGGAGAAGACGGCGATGAGCAAGCCCGGACAGCTGCCTTCGTCGCCGTGAACCGGCAGTGCGAGTAACGTGCGGCCGGACGTTAGCGTGCGTCGGACGCCACTCGAACCTACTTTCTTGAAGATGTCACCGGGAAGTTCCTGGACAAACCTGTCGATTTCCCAGTCTTCGGCGCCGTCACTGCTCCAGACGCACTCCGTATCAGCATCGTAATAACAAAAACACTGTGCGCGCGGAACGAGTGAATGCAACAGCTGTTTCGCTTTACCAACGTTCTTTCGGGTGTTGATGTTGTGAAGTTCGGCTGCCAACACGGGCTCCATGCTCGAGAGATAAACTGGCGCTTCCGCGGCCATCGCCAACTGTGCCATCTGCGGCCGCTTCGAGCTGTGACTGAAGTCTCAGCCATGCGTAAGTTTTAGGGGATTTCAGCGAATTACGCAGCTTTACCGGAGGGTTCGGGCCAGGCCGAGGGGGTCGGCGGCGCCCTAATCAATGCTTGCAGCCGCCCGTATCGGCGGCCGCGGAGGCAAACGTGTGCACTGACCTCCCGCTACCGTAGCGCACAGACACCTGCCGTCTGTCGCAAAAGCAATCCATGGCCATTGGAACCCGGGCAACTGAAAACTGCGGTTTTCAGTCGGCCCGCATTAGCGATGGGCTACCGCCGTCGAGTATGTCGGCACTTCCTTGTGCCGCCGGCAAGGCATGTAACAACGAGATTCGCGAACAATGCTAGAGCGACTCCAGCCAGTCGTCGTCGGACCCTTCATTCACGCCCTCGAACAGGGGTGTACTGAGGTAACGTTCGCCTGTATCCGGCAGCATCGCGAGGATGACCGATCCTGCGGCGGCTTCATCAGCAACATCGAGCGCTGTCGCCAGCGTCGCACCCGACGAGATGCCGGTGAAAATACCCTCCTGGGCCGCCAGCTCACGCGACACGGCGATCGCCCGGTCATCGGTAACCGAATAGAGCTTGTCATAGATATCGCGATCGAGAACCGCGGGAATGAAGTCGGGAGTCCAGCCCTGAATCTTGTGTGGTTTCCATTCCTTGCCCGCAAGCAGTGCCGCACCCGCGGGCTCGGTGGCAACGATCGTGATGTCGGGCCGCGCGGCTTTGATCGTCTTGCCGGCGCCCGTCATCGTGCCTCCGGTGCCGTAGCCCGTCACCCAGTAATCCAGGCGCTTGCCCGCGAAGTCGCGCAGAATCTCCGGCCCCGTCGTATTGGCGTGATACTCGGGATTCGCCGGGTTCTCGAACTGACGCGCGAGAAACCAGCCGTACTTCTCGGCGATTTCCTCGGCTCTCCTGACCATGCCGGTGCCGCGCTCAGCGGCGGGCGTCAGGATAACCTTCGCGCCCAGACCGCGCATGATCTTGCGGCGCTCGACCGAGAACGTTTCGGTCATCGTTGCAACAAATGGATGGCCTGTCGCAGCACAAACCATTGCAAGCGCAATGCCCGTGTTTCCCGACGTTGCTTCGACAACGGTCTGGCCCGGTTTCAGCGTACCTTTTTGTTCCGCATCGTTGATGATCGCAAATGCCAGGCGATCCTTGACCGATGCCATCGGATTGAAGGATTCGACTTTAACGTATAGATCCACGTGATCGGGCCCCATGCGATGCAGACGCACGATCGGCGTATCGCCAATGGTCTCGAGAATATTGTTGTAAATCATTTGATAGTCCTTTTATTGTTGATTCGCGACGGCCGTTGTTTCGACAATATTAGTCATTGTAGCAGTGTCGGACGCGTTTGCAGGGTCGCCGAACCAACCTGATTCGGTACCCAGCCGAGCGACCGCGCCGATAACCAGTATTGCGGGTGCCCTGATCCGGTGCGCGCGCGCGAGCAGCGGCAGCTGCCCAAGCGTACCACGCAGGACCCGTTGTTTTGCCGTCGTGCCGTTTTCGATAATCGCGACAGGCGTGTCGGCCGACCGGCCGTGTGCGATGAGAGCAGTCATGACATCGTGAAAACGATGCACGGCCATGTACAACGCCAGCGTTTGCCGATCGCGCGCAAGCGATGCCCAGTCGAGGCGATCGATCGAATCCTTGCCGTGCGCGGTCAGCAACACGACCGACTGCGAGGCGTCACGATGCGTCAGCGGGATGCCGGCGTAAGCCGCGCAGCCGGCGGCAGCGGTAATGCCGGGCACGACCTGGTACGGCAGCCCGGCCGCCGCCAAGGCCTCGACCTCCTCTCCGCCGCGACCGAAAATGAACGGGTCACCGCCTTTGAGCCTGCACACGCGCTTGCCCTTGCGGACGAGATTCACGATGAGCGTATTGATCTCAGACTGGCGGTTCAGCCGGCATCCCGGTTTCTTGCCGACCGAAATCAGTTCGGCGTCACGTCGCGCCAGCGCCAGCACGTCGCCGGACACGAGGCGATCGTGAACAATGACGTCCGCGACCTGCATGATCTGCAGCGCGCGCAATGTCAACAAGCCGGGATCGCCCGGGCCCGCGCCGACGAGCCATGCCTCGCCCGGATTCTCGCGCCGCCCGGCCGCGTCCTCGAGCAAGCGCATCAGGCCGTTTTCGGCGGCCTCGACGCGTCCCGCATTGATTGCGCTGGCTATCGGGCTATCGAAGACCCGCTCCCAGAAGCGCCGGCGTGCCGATATTCCGACGATGCGCGCCTTCACGCGGCTCCGGAATCGGCGCGCGAGATCGGCGAGCTGACCGAGCCCGGATGGCAAGAGCGTCTCGATCTGTGCGCGGATCCTTCGCGCCAGAACCGGCGCTGCGCCGGCCGAAGAAATCGCGACGATCACGGGACTACGATCGACGATTGCGGGTGTGATGAAACTGCTGTTGTCGATGTCGTCGACGCTGCTGCAATACACGCCGGCAGCGTCTGCTGCAGCGAATACCGAGTCCTGCACCGCGGCGTCGTTGCTTGCAGAGATGACCAGCCACTTGCCGGCGACGTCCGCAGGGCTGAATTTCCGCGCGATGTAACGCAGGCGGTGACCGGCCGCCAGCTCGGCGATGGCAGGGCCGGCCTCGGGTGCGACGACAACCAGGTCCGCGCCGGCTGCGAGCAGCGATCGCGCCTTGCGGGCGGCGACCTCGCCGGCACCGACGAGCAGACACGGTTTGCCGCTCACTTTAAGAAATGCCGGAAAGTAGTCCAAACAGGCGTCCGTGGTCGGAGGGTTACTCACTATAGCCAGCCGGCGAAGGCCGCAAAAAGACGGATATTTTCTGCCTGTATAACTTTGTGTTATATGTGGGCATCGGAGACCCGACCCTGGCCCGCCGGCATCTCCCGGCGCGGCGCTTTCCGGGCCCGGTTTAGACCCCGCGGTTATAAGCCGAGGCAACCGTGGTGACCGGGGTGTTACCCGACCAGCAATACGACGGCAACGATCATCACCGCATGAAACTGCAACAACTCAAGTATCTGCTTGCAATCGTCGACAACGGGCTGAACATCACGGCCGCTGCCGAGAAGCTGTACACGTCTCAGCCGGGGGTCAGCAAACAGCTCAAGCTACTCGAGGATGAGCTCGGGCTGCAGCTGTTCGCACGCAAGGGCAAGAGCCTGGGCGGAGTTACACCCGCGGGTCACCAGGTCATCGACCGTGCCCGCCTGATCATGCAGGAAGTCGACAATATCAAGAGCCTTGCGTCCGATTATTTCCATGAGGAGGAGGGTGCCCTGTCGATTGCAACAACGCATACGCAGGCACGCTACGTCTTGCCGGACGTGATCGCCGAATTTAGGCAGCGCTATCCCAAGGTCAGCCTCAATCTGCATCAGGGAACGTCCGAGCAGATCGCCGACATGGTTGCCGTCAACGATATCGATTTCGCAATCGCAACGGGCTCGCGGGACCTGTTTAATGAACTGTTGCTGGTACCCAGTTACCGCTGGGATCGCAAGATCATCGTTCCGAACGAGCATGAATTGACGAAACTCGGGAGGAAACTGACACTAAGCGACCTGGCCAGGTACCCGCTGGTAACCTACGTCTTCAGCTTCGGCGGCCAATCATCATTAAAGCGCGCTTTTGCCGAACTCGGCCTCGAGCCTGACGTCGTATTCACGGCGCGCGATGCCGATGTGATCAAGACCTACGTTCGCATGGGTCTCGGCGTCGGCATCGTTGCAAGCATGGCCGAGGATTGTGCCGATCAGACGGACCTTACGGCTCTCGATGCCGAGGGCCTGTTCCCGCGAAGCACAACCTGGATCGGCTTTCGAAAAGATGCGGTCCTGAGGCGTTACATGCTCGAATTCATGCAGCTGTTTGCACCACACGTTTCGACCGAGCAGCTCGAACAGATTCGTCACGCGCGCACCCAGGAAGAAATAGACAGTCTGTTTGCGAATGCTGCGCTGCCGTTGCGCGGCGGTTGCTCCGATAACGTGACCGAAGCCGCCTAGCGGGCTGCTCTGTCCCGGGGCCGGATCAGGCCGTCTCCCCGAAGTCCATCTCGTGCAGGCCGCATTCCCGCGTCAGACCGAAGAAACGTGTTTCGTCGCGCGAGGCAACTTCGGTGAGCGCCCGCGTCGTGTGCACGTCGCCAATCGAGACATAGCCTTTTTCCCACAGCGGGTGATACGGTAGATCGTTGCTCCGCAAATACTGAAACACATCACGATCACTCCAGTCGGCGATCGGATGCACTTTCCAGCGCACGCCCGATGATTCGATCAACGCAGTCGTGGCCCGTCCTCTCGACTGTGACCGGCGCAGCCCTGCGAACCAGGTACCGACACCGAGCGACTCGAGTGCGCCTTCCATCGGCAAGACTTTATTGTCGCGATTGTAGGCATCGATACCCGATACGCCCTGCTCCCAGCGTCTGCCGTAGCGGGCCTCTTGCCAGGCGCCCGAAATCTCGGGGCGAACTACGTGCAGATTCAGTTGCAGACGGCTGTTTAATTCATCGATGAAGCGATAGGTCTCGGGAAACAGGTAGCCAGTGTCGATGACGATCACGGGGATGTCGGGCTTCTGGCTCGTCATGAGGTGCAGCATTACGGCCGACTGTGCACCGAAGCTCGAGCTGACGACGTGCGGCCCTGGCAACGTTGCCAGCGCCCAGCGCACGCGTTCCCCCGCCGGCATTTTCGCGAGTGACGCCTCGGATATCTTGATTGCGGCCCGCAGGCTGCTGTGTGCGCTAAGTTCGGTCATTGTTGCCGGGTCCGTCACATTGAAGGCACCGCATGGAAAAAACGTCCTTCACTGATATCGCGCACGGTGCCTTCGCGCACCAGGAAATCCCCGAAGCTCTCATCGGGCTGGCGCTTGGCACTGAAGCGCGCGAACAACGGCTTGAGCGCATCGACGATCTCGTCCTCGTCGGCATTCTCTCGATACAGGCTGTTCAGGCGATCGCCGGCAAATCCGCCACCGAGATACAGGTTGTACCGACCAGGGCCCTTGCCGACGAGTCCGATCTCGGCGATATAAGGGCGCGCACAACCGTTCGGGCAGCCCGTCATACGGATCGTAATCGGTTCCTCGCCGAGGCCCCTGGCGTCGAGCTCAACTTCCAACCTATCGATTAACGACGGCAAGTAACGTTCGCTTTCGGCCATCGCGAGGCCGCAGGTCGGCATTCCAACGCAGGCCATCGAATTAAGCCTGAGCGGCGACGCCTGAATCGAGTTTGCGATGTCGTATTCCTCGAGCAGGGTCTGGATCGTCGATTTTTCGTCCGCCGAGACCTTGCTGATCATCAGGTTCTGATTCGGCGTCAGGCGAAATTCACCTGCGTGCACGCGCGCAATCTCGCGCAGGCCAGTCATGAGTCGGCACTCCCCGAAATCGCCGATGCGGCCGTTTTGAACGAATAATGTGTAGTGCCACGCACCGCTATCGTCCTGTTGCCAGCCATACACGTCGCCATTGCCCGCAAACGTGAACGGCCGTGGACACCCGAGCGTCAGTCCAGCACGGGCCTCGACCTGACCGCGAAACCACGCAAGGCCCCGGTCGTCGATTGTGTACTTGAGTCGGGCGTGCTTTCGGTTTGACCGGTCGCCGAAGTCGCGCTGTGTGATCACGACAGCCTCGGCGACCGCCAGTACGTCGTCGACTGCACAGAATCCCAGCACATCGGCCAGCCGCGGATACGTTTCGGGCTCACCATGCGACATACCCATGCCGCCGCCGACCGTAACGTTGAACCCCGCGAGCTTGCCCTGCTCGACGATTGCGATGAAGCCGAGATCCTGCGCAAACACGTCGACGTCGTTTTGTGGCGGCATCACGAACGCCGATTTGAATTTGCGAGGCAGATAGGTATCGCCATAAATCGGTTCAGCATCGGCCTTTGATGAATCGAGCTTTTTGCCGTCGAGCCAGATCTCGTGATAGGCGCTCGTCGCGGGTGTCAGGTGCGTACTGAGGGCCTCGGCGTATGCCTGTAACTCGCGATGCAGCGCCGACAGTTCCGGCAACGGCGGTGACATGACATTGCGATTGACGTCACCGCAGGCCGCAATCGTATCCAGCATCGCGTTATTGATTTCGGAAATCGTTTCCTTGAGCTGCGACTTGATCACGCCGTGCAGCTGGATTGCCTGGCGTGTCGTTAACCGAATCGTCCTGTTGGCATGCGTATTCGCGATCGCGTCCACGTCGCACCACTGCACGGGAGTCATTACACCGCCCGGAACCCGCGCACGAATCATAAAGCTGTACGCGGGCTCGAGTCGTTGACGCTTACGCTCACTGCGAACGTCACGATCGTCCTGCTGGTAGATGCCGTGGAACTTGGACAGATGAGTGTCGTCTTCCGCGAGTGCGGCTGTCAGTGGATCGGTGAGGCTGTCCGCGAGCGTGCCGCGCAGGTGCCGGCTGGCCGCCTTGATGCGTTCGACATCAGTAGGAACGGTCGATGACATCAATAGACATCCCGTTGATAGCGTCCGGCCCGCCGCAGTTCTTTCAGCTGGTTTTCTGCGTCGTCATACGGCAGACCGCCGTGCGTTGCCAAGGTCCGAACGAGCGCATCATGCACATCCGGTGCCATGCGTTTCGCGTCGCCGCAGACGTAGATGACGGCACCATCATCGAGCCAGCGATAAACGTCCTTGCCATTTTCGAGCAGCCGATGCTGCACGTAGATCTTGCTGCGCTGATCGCGTGAAAATGCGACGTCGAGACGATGCAGGTTGCCCTGCTTGCGATGCCGGTGCCACTCGAGCTGATACAGAAAGTCGCTCCGAAAATTCCGATCACCGAAGAACAGCCAGTTGCGACCCTTCGCGCCACGTTCGGCACGTTCTTCGACGAATGCGCGAAACGGGGCGATGCCGGTGCCCGGTCCGATCATGATGATGCGCGTGTCGTCGGCTGGCAGCCTGAAGCGCGGATTCGATTCCACGAACACCGGAACCGTTTGGCCCTCGGTAACGCGATCGGCGAGATGTGTTGACGCCGCGCCCCAGTGTTCGCTGCCAAATGCCTCGTAGCGCACGGCTGCGACCGTGAGGTGCACCTCATCCGGATTCGCGTTCAAGCTCGATGCAATCGAATACGAGCGCGGTCTCAGCTTGCGTACGCAGTTCGCAAACTCGCGAGCCGATACCTTTGCAGGGTACTGGCGAATCACATCGATAATCTGATGCGCTTGTACGAACGCTGCCAGCGTTTCGCTGCGTCCAGGTTCGAGCAGCTCGCGCAGCTCGGCAGCACCACTCAATGTGGCCCATGCCTTGATGAACCCAAGATTCGCGGCCGTGATCTCGAGCTTCTCGCGCAGCGCCTCGCCAATCGAGAGGGTCTGACCGCTGATCGTGACGGGCTCTCCCCCGGCGATCCCGAGCACCTGGACAAACTGTTCCACGAGCGCGGGCGGATTTTCGACGACGACGGCTAGCGAGTCACCCGGCTCGTAGCGAAGCCCCGAACCCTCGAGCGACAATTCAATATGCCGAACGTCCTTCGACGAGCCGGCGCCGGTGATCCGCTGGTTGACCAGCACCTCGGCGGCAAACGGCCGCTTCTTGTCGTACTGGGCTACGCTCCTGACAGCACGCAGACGGGGTGCGGCGGAATGCGGCCCTAGCAGCTCCGGGAGCCTCTCGACGACGTGGTTTGACCACGCGGCTGCGGCGTCTTCGTAATCGAGATCGCATTCAACGAGCGTTTCCAGGCGCTCGGCGCCGAGATCGGCGAGCCGTGTATCGATTTCACGGCCAGTCTGGCAGAAATTTATATAGCTACTGTCACCGAGTGCCAGTACCGAATAGCGCAGATTCGGAAGCTGCGGCGCTTTCTTCGACATGATGAACTCATGAAACAGTTCGGCATCGTCCGGCGGATCCCCTTCGCCGTGCGTACTGACGACGAGACAGGCCAGCGTCTCGCGCTTCAGGCTGCTCGGTTTGTAGTCGGCGAGACTTACCAGATTCGCGGTAAAGCCCGCATCGCGTCCACGCTCTGCAAGCGTTTCGGCGATCGCCTGCCCATTGCCGGTCTGTGAGCCGTAAAGGATCGTCAGCGTGTTGTCGGGGGCAGCTGCAGGTTCGGCCGGCGCCGTTCCGGCGGCAAGGCCGGCCACATAGCCGCTGACCCACGCGAGTTCCGCCGGCGTCAGGCCAGCGACAGCGTCGCGAACTTTTGCTATGCGTCGTTCGTCAAGCGGTGGGGTCACGCTGCCCGCGGCAAGCGTACTCATGGTCAATGCTCCATCACGGATAGACGCAACGAATTCAGCACAAGCGCCGCGTCAGGAACATCACCTTAGGCAGCTGTCAGAGATGCGTGAACGATTTTGTTCTTATCGGCTTATAACGTCCGGATATAAAACCTGCCGGGCGGCATCCAGGAGCGAACTCCAGGCACTGCTGATGGTCTGTTTCGCGACGGGAGTCTCGCGCGTTGCGCGACAGTCAATCAACGCTCGGTCAGTAAATACGTATACCGCCGTGGCGTCGACGGTTCTGATGGTCGACCCACCAGAGCCCGAGCAGGAATCCACCGATCAGGCATACGCCAATCGCGCCTGCGACCCAGCGTAGCGGCAGGCTGTTTTTGAATTGTGCCTGGCGACTGCGAAGCCCGGCGTTCAGTCCTTCGAGCTCCGTGATTCGGCTATTGCCCGCATCGAGCTCGGTATTGAGCTCGGCAATCTGGCTCTTGAGCGTATCGATCGTCGCCGCCGGACCGGCAAACTGCTTGCGCAACGTACCGAGCTCCGCGGCGAGGCGCTCGTTTTCCGCCTGTGTTTCAGCGACGATGAGCTTCGCGGGTTTCTCGTCGACGAGGTAGGCTGCTTTGACGTAACCCTGGGCACCGTCGGGCAACTGCACGTTCGCATAGTTGCGGTTGCGCGACAGGATCTCAACCGCCTGACCGCTGTCGAGCATGCGGAATGCGCGGTCGCTCGTGTCTTCGGCCTGATGCAGCCCGAGACGCAGATTGTCGGTGACATAGGCCGTCTCGGCCATTGCAAACAGTGGTAACAACACCAGAACGCCGATGACAAACCGCATAGTCGATCTCCCAAGCCCGCGACGATTCTACTACAGCGAGCGTCCGGGGCGCGCCGCCGCGTGAGCCTATTGTCGGTTCAGCCAGCGCAGGAGCGCCTCCTGAACCTCCTCCCCCGGGCCACGATGCACGTCGAGGTGGTTCTGCAGTACGACGACGACAAACCGTCGACCCGACCGTGACTGCAAGTAACCCGCGATTGCCGCAACGTCGTCGAGAGATCCGGTCTTGAGGTGCGCTCTGCCCACCAGCGCCTGATCATCGAGGCGCCGCCTCAACGTACCGTCAGATCCGGACAGTGCGAGCGACGACACATATTCGGGCATGTAAGTCTGACGCCAGGCGAATGCCAGCATCGCGCCGAGATCGCGGGCGCTGATTCTGACGTCGCGCGACCGGCCGGCGCCGTTTTCGAAAGCGAGTTCGGCAAAATTCAGACCGTTCTGCATCAGCCAGTCGGAGACCACTTTGCGGCCGCCAGCCTCGGTGCCGGGCGCGCCAAACTGCTCGGCCGACAGGGTATAGAGCAATTGCCGTGCCATGACGTTGTTACTGTGCTTGTTGACTCTCGCGATCACGTCGACAAGCGGCAGCGATTCGAATGTGACAAGTGGTTCGGCATCATCCGGTGTCCGTGCATTTCGCAGACGGCCGTCGAAACCGCCGCCCGACTCTCTCCAGAGTAAGGAAAACAGGCCGAACGCGAATTTATCGTGACTCAGTGCCGTGCGATCCATTGCATAACGCTTGCAGCCGCTCGGGAATTTTCCGCTGAACGTCACCTTATCGATAGCCGCATTCGTTGAAATCGTGATACCGCGCTGATAGCCACGACAGCGACCAGCCGCAAGCGACAGCTCGTTGACGAGATCGACGTTAGTCAGCGGGGGGTCGAGCCGGACCCGGACTGCGTTCGCGCCGTGATCGGGCTCGAACCAAAAACGAACGACTTTGAAATTCATCAACAATGCGTTCGGCGTAACGTTATAGGCACGCAGCGGTTGCCGGTCGAATGCGGCCGGATCCTCAGCCGCGACATCGAAGTAGCTGTCATCGATCAACAGGTCGCCCGTAATCACACGGATTCCGGCCTGCCGCACCCGGCGCAGCATTTGCCACACGCGTTCCGTCACGAGAAACGGATCGCCATGGCCCTGAATCAGAAGATCTCCCTCGAGTGTATCGCCGTCAATGTCACCGAGCGCATAGATATTGGTATTCCAGGTATAGGCCGGGCCGAGCAAGTCGAGCGCAACGAGAGTTGTCAGGAGCTTGATCGTCGAAGCCGGGTTGCGCGGAGTTTGATCGAGCCAGCGCAACAATGGCTCGCCGGTCCCGAGATCTTCGACATAGATGCTCAACGTGTCGGGCGGCAACTCGCGCAATTCGAGCACGCTCCGCACGGTGGGCGGCAGTTCATCCGTCCCGGCTGCGAAAGCCCGGCTCAAAACGAATACGGCGACGACGAGAGCTGTGAAGACCGGCTGCATACCCGACAATAAGGATGGTGAACATGATTAGTGTACGCGATTTGCACAGCGGGGCACACGCCGATCCGGTCGGTCGCCACCGATTCGTACCTTCAGCTTCGCATGGGTTTATTGATGCCGAATGAGCGTATGCGATCAGCCAGCGTAGTCGGTCTGATGCCGAGTAACTCGGCTGCGCCGTCCTTGCCCGATACACGCCAGTTCGTTTTGCTGAGCGCTCTTATGATATTGGCCTTCTGGAACGCTCGTATCTGAGCCTCGCTCAGTACTTCGTCTTCGGTGGGGCGCACCGTGTCAGCATCCTCGGTCGTAACATCGAGTTCCCGCATTGACAGTTCGAGATGCAGCGTCTTGCCTGGGGACAAGATCACGGCGCGTTCGATGACGTTTTTCAATTCGCGCACATTGCCGGGCCAGTCGTATTCCAGGAGCTTGTTCGCCTGATTGCGGGACATTGACAGCAACGGACGACCGAAATCGCCGCAGGTTTTTTCAAGAAAATGTTGTGCCAGCTGAATGATATCCTTGCCGCGTTCGCGTAATGCCGGCACCAGAATAGGAAACACACTTAACCGATAGAACAGGTCCTCGCGAAACTCACCGTTGACGATGAGTTCCTCGAGGTCGCGGTTTGTCGCCGCGATAACGCGTACATCGACAGACCTCGTGACATCGTCGCCCACACGCTCGAACTCACTCTCTTGCAACACGCGCAGCAGCTTGCCCTGCAGTTCGAGCGGTATTTCTCCGACTTCATCAAGAAAAATCGTACCGCCGTCCGCCAACTGAAAGCGCCCAACGCGATCCCGATGTGCGCCCGTGAACGCACCCTTCACGTGACCGAAAAACTCGCTCTCGAACAGCTCTTTCGGAATCGAGGCGCAGTTTACTTTGACGAGCGTGGCATTCGCCCGCGAACTGCGCGAATGGATCGCGTGCGCAACGAGCTCCTTGCCAACGCCGGACTCGCCCATAAGCAGCACGCTTGCCGGCGTGTCGGCGACGGCCTCCACGGCGCTGAGCATCTTTTGCAGAGCCGGGCTCGTACCGATGATACGACCGAAGTTCATCGCCACGTTCACTTCTTCACGCAGATAGTCGCGCTCGAGTTCCAGCTCTTCCCGCAGCCGTGCGTTCTCGGCGAGCGTTGCTCTGAGTTCTCGTTCCGCGCGATTTCGCGCCGTTACATCCTTCGATGCCACGAGCATCTGGTCGACTTTGCCGGCAGCGTCGCGATGCGTAAGCGCCGATATCAGCAAATCGAGTACGCGCCCGTCCTTGGTCACGAGCTGTCGTTCCTTATCGACGAAGTCGCCCGCACTGATCAGCGCTTTGATGCGATCCACCGGATACAGTTTGCGTTCAGCCTCTGTATAAAAGTCCGTAATCGGTCGTCCCAGGACTTCTTCACGTTTGTAACCGAGCTTGTTAAGCCAGTGGTCCGTGACCGTGACGACGTTTCCATTGACATCGATCGTGTGCAGCATTGCTGGTGTCGATCGGTACAGATCGCGATACTTGAAGTTCACGCGTGCCTCGTCGGAAATCTCTGCGTAAAGCGCAATCGTTCGAAGGAACGCGCCGTCAGGATCGTATTCGACGATTGAATTCGTAACGCAGTCGACGATCTCACCGGATTTCGCCACGAAGGCAATCGGCTTGTGTTCGAGCCGACCCGTGCGTCGGAGCGTCGGCACGAACTCACGCACAATCCGCTCGGCCGATTCTGGCGTCACGAGTTCCTGAGGCCGCCTGCCAACGATTTCGTCGCGCGCGAAGCCGAGGCGCTGAATGAATGCATCGTTGGCATCGACGTACTTGCCGTCCTCGCCGATCAGCGTTGCCATCGCCGGTGAGCGACGGAACAACCATTCGTAATCTTGATACTGAACCATCGGGAGAGTGTATACGAAATTTCGTAAAATGGTTTACGGAATTTCGTAATTTACGAAATTCCGTAAACATCTTGAATATGCTAAGTCTTTATTTTTAATAGTTTTTCCCTGTTGGCACGGTCTGTGCAATCTGAACAATGTAACTACAGACATTTGCGCGGCTTGGGCTGCGCAGCATCGACAAAGGAACTACGATGAACGCACGCAATTTGGACAATATTCTGGCAATCGCCGGCGCACTGATCGTGATATTTGGCGTTATGGTCGCGGCCGGCAGCGCGTTTGCCTAAGAGATTCCGACGCTCGACATGACGGCCGTCGCTGGAAAGGCGGCTGACGAGAGCCTCTGACATGCCGCACTGCCGCAGGCGGCGCGGGCAGTTGCCGGTGCCACCCCTGTGATCATCGTCGAAAACCGTTTCGGCCTTGATTTGTGGCCGCTCGGCCCAATTTTATTGAACAGCGCGGCGCCAAGGCTCGCGCACGCCATCCCCCTCCGGTGGGCTGCCGCTCGGACGTCTCTCCCCCGAAAGTCCGACTGGCGCCGCCACCGGATTTCGCCGGCAGGATACCGGCATCAGGACCAGGAAGGTCCGGCGGCACCCCCCTGCCGCTACGGCTCGGGCGCCGGAGGCATTTGAGTATCGAACTCGGTTTCCGGCGCTCGTCTTTTCCCGACCGGAGACCGCGCAGTCGACCTGCGCGATAACACGCCTTCAAGGACCTGCGCGCCTGCGATGTGCCTCGGCACGCCCGGCGCGGAATTTGTTGTTTTGGTTACTGATCGACGCGCGGAGCTTCTTGAGCCACAGCCTTGCCCAGGCAAATTCGATACTTAGAACCGCGAGACCGACCGGTATCAATACCAGGGCCGGCCCGGGAGTGACCAGCATCACGACGCCGAGCAAACAAATCGTCGCGCCGATGACGGCTACGACGACGCGGCGCGCAACCCGGTAAGTCAGATGAAAAGCTGTCTTGATCACCAATTGCTCCAGAACCCCAGGCCAGGGAATCAACCGCTGCGGCTATTATCTCAAAATGATTGTTTTTTGACTGCGCTCGCGTAGCCTTTGTTGCATGCAATTCGTTCGTTTTGCCTCAATTGTGCCTGGCCTGCTGGCCGGCAGTCTGGCCGCCGGCGACCCGCCTGCCCGCCTGATCGTCAATGCCGGCGTCACATCCGTGACGATTTCGCGGCTCGATCAGAACCGCCGGCCGTTGCGGCTCGATACTCTCGATATTCCTATCCGGGTCGAAGCCGAGTGCGAGCCGGGTGCCAATGCGGCATCGATCTCAATCAGCGTCGCGGACACACGACAGGCACATCGCTTCAGCGAATCATCGGGACCGGTGCACATCGATACGACGCTTCAGTTGCCGGATCGGCAAATTGCACCGATCGTCATTGAGGAATTCTGCACGCCGGACGACGCCGCCAATGCCGGACCCCGGTTGCTCGTCCCCGATGCGTTTACGGCTCAGGTTTCCCTGCATTGTGCTGGCGAAAGTCATCAGTCGATGCACTACGCAGTTGCGTCAATCGATCTTCGCCTGGATTGTGACGGCGATACGAAACCGACGCCGGGCCCGGACCAATCGAAAAAAAGACTCAATATCCGGCGCGGGTCGCGCTTATTATAAACGGCTCCGGAGACCGATGACAGTCTGCATCTTACGGGCTTTTCCCTGACTCAATCCTGACGCAAGAAAGAGAATACGGAATGTCCTCAATTATTCTGTATCTGCGATGAGATTGGCCCGCAGAAACTCCAGCGTCTTGTTCCACGCCAGTTCGGCAACATCGGCATTGTAATTGCGATGGGTCGGATTCGCGAATGAATGACTGACGCCCGGATATACGCTGACTTCGTAATCCTTTCGCAACCGCTCGAGCGCCGCTTCAAACTGCTGAACAGAATCAACCGGAATGCCGCGGTCTGTAGCACCAAAGAATCCGAGTATCGCCGCATTGACCGGACGAAGCTTGTCTTCATCACCAATAACCTGTCCGTAGTAAATCACAGCGGCTTCGAGATCGTCAGGCAACAGCATCGCGGTGTTTAACGCCCAGACACCGCCGAAGCCCCAACCCAGAACCCCGACACTCGGCGCACCGGCCGTATTTTTGACGAAATCATACGCCTGGCGAATGTTTTCGGAGGCCGGATCCGGTTTTTCGACAACGTTCAACATCAGTTGCCGTGCAGCTTCCGGTCCGCTTGCGACTTTGCCCGCGAACAGGTCGACCGCAAGAACGATGAAGCCTTCGGCGGCGAGCCTGTCTGCCATCGAGCGGACGTTGTCATTCAGGCCCCACCATTCATGAATGACGATTACCGCAGGCAGTGGTTCGATCATGTCAGACGGAAAAACGAAGTACCCGTAAACGAGTTCTTCTCCGACTTCGGCATACGGCAACCGCTCCGAAACGACGGCCCGCAACTGTGTGTCGGACGCAGCGCCGCCGGAGCTTGCCGTACCGTCCGGTTGAGCGCGTGGCGTCGCAGTGCCGGCATCCTGTCCCGGCTCGGCTGAAGTTCGATCGCCGATGTCGCATGCGCCGAGCAGCAGAGTCATGGCGGCGAGGATCAGGCAAATGCCGCTGCCGGAATTTCTTTTCAATAACATGACAGCACCCGTTGTTAGTTCACGGTAGTGTAATCCAAAAATCCTTGGGGATCGCAGTCAGAGGTCGATTACTTCGATTTTCGAACAGCATCCGCACTCTGCTACTGTCCACTAATTCCGACTAAACGCGCAACCGGAGTCGTCCATGAGCTTGCTGCAGGAATCGATCATCTATCTGCTGGCCGCAGTGATCAGTGTCCCGATCAGTCGGCGCCTGGGATTCGGTTCGGTACTCGGCTATCTGGCCGCAGGCATCGTAATCGGCCCATTCGGCGTCCGCCTGATTCGCGACGCCGACCATATCCTGCACTTTGCCGAACTCGGCGTGGTCTTTCTGCTGTTCATCGTCGGTCTCGAGCTGCAGCCGTCGCGCCTGTGGGTCATGCGCAAACTGGTTTTCGGACTCGGGCCTGCGCAGGTTATTGCGACTGCGGCCGTAATCGCCGGCGTAGCGGTGATGTCAGGTATGGACATGACGCCGGCCCTCGTTGTCGGCTCGATTCTGGCACTGTCTTCCACCGCGTTCGTGCTGCAGCTGCTTGCCGAAAAGAAGCAGCTGACGACGGCCTATGGGCGCGCCGCATTCTCGATACTGTTGTTTCAGGACCTCGCCGTAATTCCGCTCATCGCGATTCTTCCGTTACTCGGCGCCTCGGCGTCAGCTGGCGACGGCTTCAATCTAACCGAGACGGGCATCAAGGTATTGACGATCGCTGGCCTGATCGTCGGCGGACGCTATCTGCTGCGGCCCGTTCTGAACGTCGCAGCCGGATCGAAAATCCCCGAAATATTTACGGCAACGGCATTGCTGGTTGTCATTGGCGCGGCGCTGCTGATGCAGCTCGTGAACCTGTCGATGGTTCTGGGAGCATTCATCGCCGGCATGTTGCTCGCCGACTCCGAGTACCGACATCAGCTCGAAGCCGATATCGCTCCATTCAAGGGCCTGCTGCTCGGCCTGTTCTTCATAGCGGTCGGAATGTCGGTCAATCTCGGTCTGCTGCTGGAAGCGCCAGGCAGGATACTGCTGATTGTCGGCTTGCTGATGGCGGCGAAAGCCATCGTGCTATTTCCGCTTGCCCGGTTATTCGGGCTCTGCGACCCGAAAGGCGCCGGCAATCTTGCCGCCGCGATGTCACAGGGCGGCGAGTTCGCGTTCGTGCTGTTCGGAATCGCCTCAAGAGAGCGTATTCTGCCGGCGTCGCTGGTCGATGAACTGATTCTCGCCGTTGCGGTAACGATGTTGTTGACACCGATCGTTTACCTCATCAATGACAGTATTGGCCGCCGGTTCGATGCTGCAGCCAGACCGGATTATGACGAGCCGAAGGAACAGCATCACGACGTGATCATCGCCGGATTTGGTCGCGTCGGTCAGATCGTCGGCCGCCTGCTGCGCATGGCAGGCAGACCGTTTACGGCCCTGGAGATCGATTCCTCACAGGTCGATGTCGTAAGACGATACGGCAATATCGTGCACTATGGCGACGCTTCACGACTCGATTTGTTGCGCGCCGCCGGTGCTGACCATGCAACGGTGTTCGTGCTTGCAATAGACAATATGACTGCGTCGGTACGCACGGCCGAGACCGTGATCCGACATTTTCCAAATCTGAAAGTCATCGCACGCGCGAGAAATCGGCGACACGCACATATTCTAATGGATCTGGGAATTGAACATATCTTCCGCGAGACGCTTTTGTCGAGCATCGCTCTGTCGAAACGCGTGTTGATTAGTCTCGGCATAACGGACGGCGAGGCGAAGCACATGGCCGAGATGTTCCGTGAGCGAGATGCGGTACTGCTGGTCGAACAACATGCGATTCATCATTCCGAAGAGCAGCTGGTTCAGTCCGCCAAGGATACCGCTGCGGAACTGGAATCGCTGCTCAGGAACGATTCCGGGAAAACCTGACGCAGCCGCCGACATCAATCGTCGTCTTCCCATTCACGCAGTTTACTCTTGTCGACCTGCTCCCATTGTCTTGCGCTTTGCCGCATGTAATAAACAACTTTCGCGATCACGTAGACGATCACTATGACAATAATGGCAACGATCGGCCAGAACCCCTCAGGCATGGTGACTCTTCCAAATTCGTACCTCGCGTAGCATAACAGCTGACCTGGATAACAGTCGCATCACCCGGATTAGCCGCTAGAGATGATTTCCATCGACAACAAAGAATCCTTTTGGAGACGAGGCATTGCGATGCTGCGCGAGTCGCTCTCGGACAATGAGGTCGACTACACGACAGGGAGTATCGGCCGCGCGCTCCGACTGCTCGCAATCCCGATGATGCTCGAGATGTCGATGGAGTCCGTATTTTCGGTTGTCGACATCATTTTTGTTTCGAGGCTCGGTACCGACGCGGTTGCGGCGGTCGGAATTACCGAGGCACTGATCACGGTGCTGTATGCCGTGGCTATCGGGCTGGGTGTAGGCGTCACTGCAATGGTGTCACGAAGGATCGGCGCAAAGCGGCCGGATGCCGCGGCAAGCGTTACGGGACAGGCGATCTGGCTCGGGGCGGTCCTGTCGGTCGTCATCGGCGTCGCGGGAGCCACTTTCGCCGAAGACATGCTCCGGCTTATGGGCGCGAGCACGAACGTTGTCGAGACGGGCAAAGGATTCACCGCGGTATTACTTGGCGGGTCGGCGAGTATCCTGTATCTGTTCATTCTCAATGCCGCCTTTCGAGGCGCGGGCGACGCGGCCGTTGCCCTGCGTTCATTGTGGCTCGCGAACGGAATCAACATCGTCCTCGATCCGTGCCTGATTTTCGGACTAGGGCCATTCCCGGAACTGGGCGTCACCGGCGCCGCAATCGCAACGACAATCGGGCGCGGCGTCGGCGTCCTGTATCAGCTCTGGTACTTGCTCGATGGACGCGGGCGACTCGATTTTCAACTGCGCCACTTGCGCGTAGAAACGGCGCTGATTGCTCGCATGCTCATCATATCGCTCGGCGGGATCGGCCAGTTCCTGATTTCGACGTCGAGCTGGATCGGTGTTATGCGTATTGTCGCGCTGTATGGCAGCCCGGCCATCGCTGCGTATACGATTGCGCTGCGCATGCTCGAGTTCGCGTTCTTGCCCGCCTGGGGTCTCGGCAATGCAGCGGCTACGCTCGTAGGTCAAAACCTTGGCGCCGGCCGACCGGACCGCGCCGAACAGTCCGCATGGCGCGCGTCAAAATACAATGTCATATTCATGTCCTCGATCGGTTTGTTGCTGCTGATGCTGGCACCCGGAATCGCGAACTTGTTTACCGAGGACCCGGACGTAGTGCGCTACACGACGAGCTGCCTGCGCATTATGGGCCTGGGCTACCCGATGTATGCGCTCGGCATGATCATGGTGCAGTCGCTGAATGGTGCCGGCGACACCGCGTCGCCGTCGACACTGAACCTTATCTGTTTCTGGCTCGTGCAAATACCGCTGGCGTTCTGGCTGGCAACCGAAGCCGAACTGGGTCCGAACGGCGTGTTTATTGCGATTGTCATCGCCGAGTCGCTACTCACGGTGCTCGGCGTATACGTGTTCCGCAAGGGCGGCTGGAAACAGCAAATTGCCTGAGGAACCGCTGATCAGTCGTTTCTCAACGACATTGTGTGCCTGGTCGCGAAACATCCGGTAGGCAATCGCCAAACACGATCCCAGCGAAATCAGTAAACTGGGATAACAACGGGGCCGGGATACGTGAAACGGAGAATCTTTGCCAACCGGCGGGCACCTGCGCAACATCCGATGAATGATGACCACGCCGCTCACAGCAAGATCTGACAACGACTCAATGACCGATCCACTCATCGATATTCACAATGCAACGATCTGGCGCGGAACGACGCGCGTATTCGACAAGCTGTCCCTGTGTATCGAGCAGCATGAGCGGGTAGCTATTCTCGGCCCGAACGGTTCGGGCAAGACGACACTGCTGAAGACGATCAATCGCGAACTCTACCCCGTCGTCGCCGCAAACTCATGGGTTCGCATACTCGGACGCGACAACTGGAATGTCTGGGAATTGCGCAAGCATATCGGCATCGTATCGCATGACCTCCAGAGCAGGTATGCGCCGGCGACGACGGCACTCGAAGTCGTGGTTTCGGGATTTCACTCGAGTATCGGTATTCACGGTACGCTGGCGAGCCAGATCACCGGCACGGAAGTCATGCGCGCAAAGGAAACGCTGGAGATGCTCGGTATCGGAGCGCTCAGCGATACGCCGCTCCGGTCGATGTCGACGGGTCAGCAGCGCCGCTGTTTGCTGGGGCGTGCACTCGTGCACGGGCCAGACACGTTAATACTCGACGAACCGACCTCGGGGCTCGATTTTTCCGCGAGCTTCGATTATCTCGAACGCATACGCCGGCTCGCGGCCGCCGGCTGTAATATTGTTATCGTGACTCATCACCTCAACGACATTCCGCCTGAAGTCGGGCGCGTGATCGTGCTCAAAGAAGGCAGCGTCGTCGCCGACTCGGACAAGGCGTCGGTCCTTACCAGTCGGCTATTGAGTGACGTATACGAGACGAATATAAGCGTGCATTCGGTCGACGGCTATTATTTGGCGTATCCAGGGTAAGCGGCCGTTGCGTCCGGCGCGAAAACGTGACCTGGTACGATGTTTGTATCGACCGATTCACATAGGCTAACTGTATGTCACTCGCCGTCCGAATCATCGCCGCCAGCCTCTGGTTGTCAGCCGGGAGCGTGCTGGCAGCTGATTCGACTGCCGCGACAGGCGTCAATGGAATCGGCACTGCCATTATTCTTTTTGCCGCAGCCGCAGCTCTGTTGTTGACTCTGCTGCTTCGCTCCGCCGCAGGCCACTTATCCCGAGCCCTGATCCAGAGAGCCGGCTCACAGCGCATCCGTAGCGCGCTCGACAAGCGCAGTCCCGACGTAATGCATGATTTCATTCTGCCGGGCGCATACGGTGGTCTCGTCAAGATCGACCATGCAATCCTTACGGCGGGCGGCATAATCTGCATCCAGGCCAAGCATTATAAGGGCATCGTATTTGGCGGCGAAAACGAACCACAGTGGACGAACGTCGATGGCACCGCAAGACGTCGATTTCTGAATCCGATTATTCAGAATGCAGGCCGCACACGAGCACTGCAAAGAATCGTACCCGACGTGCCTGTCGCCAATCTGGTCGTGTTCACGGGTAGAATCGAATTCCCGACACCGCCAGCGAAAAATGTCATACCGATTTCTGCACTCGACAGCTATATCGCGAAATTCGTGTTCGGACCGAGCAAAGTAAGCGACTGGGATTCTGTCTGGATGTCCGTTAAATCGGCCGCGCTGACCGATGCCGAAACACGCAAAGACATGCAGGCACAGCTGAGCTTTTCCTGACCCATCTCAGCGCGCCGCGACGCCACCGTTGATTTATACTCGACCAGACGGTCGTATTCCGAACAATGGCGTGGTATGGATATTCCAGACACCCTCATATCTTCACCGCTCGGCGTGCTTGCTGTGCTTGCCGCGGTCGCGGCGTTTTTCTTTTTCCTCGAGCAGACCACACGGGCCAAACTGTTTCAATATGTACCACCGCTGCTGTTCATTTACGTGACGCCGGTGTTTCTCAACAATTTCGCTGTCATTCCCAAATCATCGCCGGTCTATGGCGGACTCAGCGCGTTCGCCCTGCCCGCGTTCATTGTCCTGATGCTGATAAAAGTCAATGTTCCGGCCGTTATCCGGGTCATGGGTAAAGGCGTACTCGTAATGCTCATGGGCACGGCCGGCGTGGTTGTCGGTGCGGTCGTCGCATACGCGATTGTGCATCCCTGGTTATCGGAGGACGCTTGGAAAGGCTATGGCGCGCTTGCCGGCAGCTGGAT
>Ga0224497_10000280_pt1 | contig 38734 bp, 28 predicted proteins | sample SF_Jul11_sed_USG_4_FD_167970 | JGI IMG/M metagenome (GOLD analysis project Ga0224497, IMG submission 167970) | Sediment microbial communities from San Francisco Bay, California, United States - SF_Jul11_sed_USGS_13 | ecosystem: Environmental > Aquatic > Marine > Sediment | place: USA...
GCCGCCCCGGTCGAGATCGAAACCGAGATCCTCGAGCCTCAAGAAGAGGTCCTCAAGAATGTCCAGGGCCTGACGCTCATGGAATCGAACGCGAGCATGGACAGCGGCAGCATCACGCTCGAGTTCGAGGTCGACACCGACATCGAGGAGGCCCTGGTCCGCGTAACCAACAAGCTGAGCCAGGTCGCGAGCTACCCGACCGCGGTGCGCGAGCCGATCGTCGAAACCGCCAATAGCGCCGGCCCTCCTCTCGCGGTCATCGCGATCCGCGATCCGCGCAAGGGCAGCGTCGCGGCCTATCGCACCTGGGTTGAGGACACCATCCTTCCAGAAATCGATCGGATCCCCGGCGTCGCGGGCATTTTCTTCATCGGCGGCCAGAACAGCGAAGTGCATGTGCTCTTCAATCCTGAGGCCCTGGCCGCGCGGAGCCTGTCGGTCGAGGGGGTAGCTGACCGGGTTCGAAGCGAGCTCCGTGATCTCTCGGGCGGCGACGTCACCCTTGGCAAGCGGCGCTATCTTGTGCGTACGACCATCGCCCCAAAGAACGCCACCGCGTTCGAAGAGATCGTCCTCGGCGCGGCGACCGATGGCACGCCGATCCTGCTCGGTGACGTGGCAACCGTGAAGATGGCCCTCCGAAAGCCCACCGGCGTCGCGATCGTGGAAGACCGGCCCGCCATGGTGATGCTCCTCTCGCGGGAGGCCGGCACCAATGTCCTCGAAGTCACCCGAGAGGTGCACACCGTCATCGACCGACTGCAACGCGAGCACTTCGACCGAGAGGGCTTACAGATCGAGATTCTCGCGGACCAAGTCGACTACATCGAGGGTGCGCTCGATCTCGTACAACAAAACCTTCTGCTCGGCGCGATCCTGGCCATCATCGTGCTCTTCCTCTTCTTGCGGACCTTTGGGGCGTCGGCGGTAGTGAGCATCGCCATCCCGGTGTGCGCCTTTGCAACAGCGCTTGGGATGCAAGCCTTCGGACGCACGATCAACGTCGTCTCGCTTGCCGGGATTACCTTCGCGATCGGCATGGTGGTCGACAACTCGATCGTTGCGCTCGAAAGCATCGACACGTGGAAAAACCGGGCACCCGATACCAAGCTCGCTGCCTATCGAGGCATCCGTGAGGTGTGGGGCGCCTTGATCGCGTCGACAGCCACGACGGTCGCGGTGTTCATTCCGATCGTGTTGTGGCAGGGCGAGGTAGGCGAGCTTCTTCGAGACGTCGCCGTGGCCATCGCCCTAGCCGTCGCGATCTCGCTGGTGGTCTCGGTCTTGGTCATTCCGAGCCTGGCGGCGCGCTTGCTCTCTCGGGGGAAGACCCTCGACATCGGTGGGCTCACGGGGTTTGGTGTTCGTTTTCGGTCGAACGTGACCGAGAAGGTCCGCTGGTTGTGTAGCTCGACCCGACGATCTTTGACGGTGTTGGTGATGGCGATCGTCGGTTCCGTCTTGGTCACTTGGTTGCTTCTCCCGCCGATGGAATACTTGCCGACCGGCAACCGTAACTTGGTGTTCGGCATCCTCGTGCCCCCGCCCGGTTACTCGATCGACGAGCTCGAAGCGACCGGCAACCGGCTGCAAGGCGAGATGGCCCGGTACACCGGCGTCGAGACCGATGGCGAGCCCAACATCAAGCGCGCCTTCTTCGTCGGGAGCCCTGACCGCGTGTTCGCGGGCGCGGTCGCCGAGCATGACAAAGATGTCGGTCGCATGTTGAGCCTCGTTCGACGCGAGCAGGCGAAGATCCCCGGCATGATTTCCTTTGCGACCCAGGCTTCGCTCTTCGGGCGGACCATCGGCGGCGGCCGCGTCGTCGAAATCGACATCAAGGGGTCGGACCTCCGGACGATGAGCGACGTGGGCGGAACCCTGTACGTCGCGCTTCGGGAGGCGCTTCCGGGGGCGCAGATCCGTCCGGTCCCGAGCCTCGACCCGGGCGCGCCCGAGCTCCACGTCATTCCCAAACGAAAGGAGGCCGCGCGGCTCCAGATGCCGGGCGCAGAGCTTGGTTTGGTCGTCGACGCGTTGATCGATGGCGCGATCATCGGCGAGTACACCCCGGAGGGGCAACCGAAGCTCGATGTCGTGCTCCGGGCGGTGACCGAGGACGATGAGCTCCTGCCCGACGCCTCGGCTTTGCTGTCGGCGCCGGTGGCCACCCCGAGCGGCAGGACCGTCCCCCTTGGCGCCCTGGCCGAGATCGAAGAAACGCTCGGGCCGTCGGTGATTCGCCACCTCGAACGCCGACGCGCGATCACCCTGAACGTCTCGCCGCCTGAGGATCTTGCGCTCGAAGAGGCGATTCGGATCATCAAGAACGACGTGCTCGCCGAGCTCGAAGAGTCAGGCGCAGTGCCACCGGGAGTCGAGTTCGGGTTGAGCGGTGCCGCCGGCAAGCTCGAGCTCGCCCAAAAGCAGTTCGGGAACATCCTGCTCCTGGCGCTCGTCATCTGTTTCTTGTTGATCGCCGCCCTCTTCGAGGACTTCGTCTCGCCTTTGGCGGTATTGATGAGCGTCCCCCTGGCGGCGGCAGGCGGCGCGGGCGGGTTGTGGCTCGTCAACGCGCTCCTCGGAAAGCAGCCGCTCGATTTGATGACCGCGCTCGGGTTCTTGATCCTGATCGGCGTCGTGGTGAACAACGCGATCCTGGTCGTCGACGGCTCGCTCGCGCGCTTGCGCCAGGGAAAATCGCTCAGTGAGGCGGTGCCGCAGGCGGTCGAGGCGCGCGTCCGGCCGATCTTCATGACCACCGCCACCTCGCTGGCCGGCCTCTTGCCGATGGTGATCTTTTCCGGCTCGGGGTCGGAGCTCTACCGGGGCGTTGGCGCGATCGTGCTTGGCGGGTTGCTGCTGTCGACCGTGCTTACCCTGTTCGTCGTGCCAAGCGCCTTCACGCTCCTTTGGAGGCTTCGCGGGCACGTCGATACGGATTGAGATACTGCTTCTTGAGGCGACTGAGCTCATCGCGCGTGAGCTCCCTGTATTCGCCAGGCCTGAGGCCCTCGATGCTGAGCCCCGCAAACGACTGCCGGGTAAGCCGCATCACCCGATGGCCGATCGCATCGCCCATCCGGTGCACCTGGCGGTTCTTCCCTTCGGTCAGGGTGATCTGCACCCAGCTGTGGTTTTGCTCCTGGCGGAGCACGAAGACCTCGGCTTTTTGGGTGCGGTAGCCGTCGTCGAGGGTGACCCCGTTGCGAAGCGCGTCGAGCTCGGGGACATCGAGGTGCCCCTGAAACTTCACCGCGTAGACCTTGGGCACGGCAGACCGAGGCCGGAGGAGCGCGTCGACCATGTCGCCGTCGTTGGTCACCAGCAGGGCGCCGCTAGTGTGATAGTCGAGGCGCCCGACCGGAACGACCCGCTCGGGAATTCTCCGCAAGATGTCGCCGATGGTCGCCCTCCCCTCGGGATCATCGAGCGTGGTCACCATCTCCCGCGGTTTGTGGAGGAAGTAGTAGACCGGCTTTTCGGCGACGACCCGCTTGCCATCGACTTCCACGCGGTCTTTGTGCGGGTCCACCTTGGTCCCAAGCTCGGTCACGACGCGCCCATTGACGCGCACCCGCCCGGCCGTGATCAATTCTTCGGACGCACGCCGCGACGCGATCCCCGCGCGGGCCAACACTTTTTGCAGGCGCTCCACCGGCGGAAGCTAGCCTGTTGCAGCGCCAGCGCCACCCCGTAAAGGGACCTCGTCGCCACGGAGCAGGGTGCCGGCGTCGGAAAGACTTACTGGCTGGCGGAGTCGGCGGCCGTCTGCTCGGCTAACGCAGAGTTCCGAAGCTTTTCTTCGTCGCGGTCCCATCGGTCGACTTTGCCGTCACCGTTGACATCGGTCCCAATGCGGACCGTGCGGCCGTCCACGAAGTACTCCCAGCGATCGGGCTTCCACTCGGCGGCCGTGCTCCGGCTCGCCGTGTCGCGCTCGGCGCGCATGGGCTGCCCCCCCTCGTAGAAAATCTTGGTGTCGATCAGGCCGTTGCCGGTGGTGTCGAGCTCTTGGAGGCGCACGCGACCCTCGGTGAAATGGGTGACTTCGTCGGTTTGGCCGTCGAAATCGCGGTCGGCTTCCTCCCGCATCGGTCGCCCTTCATCGGTGTAGAGCCGAACGATGTCCTTGCGGCGGTCGCCGTTTAGGTCCGCCTCACGGCACACCAATACCAAGCGCGCGAGGCTCCCCTCGCCCATGGTCTTGAAAAGCTTGCGCACATCCGGCACCTCATCGCCCGAAGTGTCGTATTCGGTGACTTCGTAGCCGGGGCCAGGCGGCATGCAGCGGCCGGCGTCGTACACCTCGCCACCAGTGGTCGCCTCCATGTCCTCGGAGCCAGGGCTCGTCACGGGCTCAGCATTCTTCGAGCCACAACCCACCAACGTGAGGCTCATTACAATGATCAATGCGTATCTCATTACGGTTCTCCCTGCGACACCTCTTCAGACCCCTGGGCTGCGGGTTCCTTGGGTTCAGTTGTCGCGATCTCCGCTTCCTCGACCTGCTCACAACGAAGCGCGTCGTCGGCGGCGCCCATGCTCAAGAGAGGCATTTCATCAGTGCGGTCAGGCGTGCCATCTCCATCATCATCATATTTGGTCAGGACGACCTTGCCGCCCCGAAACACGTCCCACTTTTCGGGACGGCCGTCATTGTTGTCGTCGTAACTCGCCTCGACGATAAGCCCTTCCTCGTAGACCTCCCACACGTCGGGACGCCCGTTCGATTTCCGGTCGCGCTCCGAGCGGGTCACCCAGCCTTCGCTGCACCAGAGCCAGGTATCGATGGCGTTGTTGAAATTGGTGTCGAGCTCTTTGCGGGCCAGCCGACCGTCCTCATAGAAGGACAGCTGGTCAATCCGGCCGTCGAAGTCGAAATCGTGCCGCTCGTGGGCGACCGTCTCTCCGTCGTCTTCGTAAAACCGTTCCATGTCCATCTTGCCGTCGAAGTTCATGTCTGCCTTCGAGCAGAACCGACGCCCGCCGCGCCCCACATGTTCAATATCGGGTTGGCCGTCTTCATTGATGTCGCTGCGAGTCACTTCACGTCCGTTGCATGAGAACGCTTCCATCTTCGAGCCGCTTGGAAGCGACCGAGACGAGCCCTTCGCACAGCCCGCCGCCATCAGGCATGCCCCTGCGGCAAGCCCGAACACAGCACCCGCAAAAATGCTCATGTTTACAGACAGTTTGGCTTCCCCCGGAAACCCCGATCCTTATAAGGATAGGGGTCACCTGGCCCGCTGTGCAAGTACCTGGCCGGGTCGTTTGACAATATATATGGTGCCATGTAGCTTCATGCCACGTTTTTGAGGGTCACAGATGGCGCGCAAAAAAATCTCGACCACGGTCTACATCACAGCCGAGCAGAATGAACGGCTCAAGCTTCTGCACGAGCGTACCAAGGTGCCCGTCGCGGTCTATATTCGCGAAGGTATCGATCTTGTCCTCGATTGCCACAAAGATGAGCTCCCCGGTCAAATGACACTGGATGCCAGCTCCGAGAAATAGGCGCGGTGCAAACCGACGCCGCCGCGTTGCTGCAGCGATGTCCGGGGGTTAGAGAGGTCGCACTTTGAGCAGCGATCTCCAGCTCATTCGTAACTTTTGCATCATAGCCCACATCGACCACGGCAAGAGCACCCTCGCTGACCGGTTTCTCGATGTGACGGGGGCGGTCTCTGCGCGTGAGCAAAAAGAGCAGCTCCTCGACCGCATGGAGCTCGAGCAGGAGCGCGGGATCACCATCAAGGCTCAGGGGGTCCGGCTGCCGTTCACGGCCGCGGACGGCCGAACGTATCAATTGAACCTCATCGATACGCCCGGGCACGTCGACTTCAGCTACGAGGTGTCGCGTTCGCTAGCCGCGTGCGACGGCGCCCTCCTGGTCGTGGACGCCACGCAGGGAGTCGAAGCGCAGACCCTCGCCAACGTCTACCTGGCGGTCGAGAATGACCTCGAGATCATCCCCGTCTTCAACAAGATCGACCTTCCGAGCGCCGACGTCGAACAGGTTCGCCAAGAAGTCGAGGACCTCGTCGGCCTCGATTGCTCCCACGTGTTGGCGTGCAGTGCCAAGACCGGCGAAGGCGTGAAAGAGATCCTGGAAGCCGTCGTCAACCGCATTCCGCCACCCGAAACGATCGAAGGTGGCCCGCTCAGGGCATTGATTTTCGATACCTGGTACGACAGCTATCGCGGCGCGGTGTGCATGGTCCGGATCAAAGACGGCACCGTTTCGAAGGGCGACAAGATTCGGCTCATGGCTACGGGCGCCGAATACGAGGTCACCGAGCTCGGCGTCTACACGCCGTTTCAGAAGGAGCTCGACCATCTCGGCCCGGGAGAGGTCGGCTATCTCGCCGCGAGCGTCAAATCGATCCACGACGCGAAGGTTGGCGACACGATCACCCTCGCCCACAACCGCGCCGAGGAGCCCTTGGCTGGCTTCAAAGAGGTCAAGCCGATGGTGTTCTGCGGGATCTTCCCGACCGACAGCGACCAATACACCGAGCTTCGCGAAGCCCTCGAGAAGCTCAACCTCAACGACGCGGCGTTCATGTTCGAGCCGGAGAGCTCGGATGCGCTCGGTTTTGGGTTTCGATGCGGCTTTCTCGGGCTGCTCCACATGGAGATCATTCAAGAGCGGCTCGAGCGCGAATACAACATCGGGCTGATCACGACCGCGCCAAGCGTGGTCTATCGCGTGCACACCGAGGAAGAAACACTCGACATCGACAATCCCTCGCGGATCCCCGATGGGCGCATACGGATCGAGGAACCCTACTTCAAGGTGTCGATCCACGTGCCGTCCGAGTTCGTGGGGGCCGTCCTCAAGCTCTGCCAAGACCGGCGGGGGGAGCAGGACGGGATCCTATATGCGTCGACGGACCGGGTCATCATCACGTACCAAATGCCGCTTGCCGAAGTCCTCTTCGATTTCTTCGACAAACTCAAGAGCGCCACGCGCGGATACGCGTCCATGGACTACGAGCTCTCCGGATATCGTGAGAACCCGTTGGTTCGCCTCGACATGCTGCTCAACGGCCAAAAGGTCGACGCGTTGAGCGCCGTGGTCCACAAAGATAAGGCCTATTATCTCGGCCGGGCGCTCGCTGCCAAGCTCAAGAAGATCGTGCCGCGTCAGCAGTACGAGGTGATCATTCAGGCGGCCATCGGCTCGAAGATCATTTCTCGCGAGACGGTGCGTGCGCTTCGCAAAGACGTCACTGCCAAATGTTACGGCGGCGACATCACCCGAAAGCGCAAGCTCCTCGAGAAACAAAAAGAAGGCAAAAAACGCATGAAGGCCGTCGGCAGCGTCGAAATACCGCAAGACGCATTTCACGCAATCCTCAAGGTCGACAGTTAAAAGGCGTCAATGACCACGGGCACTGCCGCTGACACTGCCGCTGACACTCACGCTGATTAAAAAGAGTCGCCCGGTCGTTGGAGGGGGGAGACGTACGACCGGGCGAGGGCAACCGGTGGATTTTAGGGGGGTCCACCGGAAAATTTTGGATTTTTGATGTCATGAGAACCCGTAAGTCCTCATGGATTAAAACCTAAACACCGACAGCGGAACCGTCAATGGCGGGTACGCCTTTTAGCTGCGTTTTCCGGTGGATTAGCTCACAGTTCTGTTCGAAAATCTGTGCCACCCGACGGTGCCGGCAAACGCCCCAAGCGCGTCGGCAACGAAGTCTCCGAGCTCCGACGATCGACCCGGCACCAACGCCTGATGAATCTCATCGGAGAGTCCCCAAAGCACGGCCACGAACACCGCGAAGGAGGCCGTGCGCCAGGCCGTGGCGGAAGACCAAGTGCGCGATGAGGCGGCGGCGCAAAGCCACCCGAGCACGCCGTATTCGAGAAAGTGAAGGCCCTTGTCTCGAAGCGGGAAATGCTGCAACCCCGGCACCCGCACCTCGATCGACGAGACCACGAAGATGAGGCCCATGTACAGAATCGCAAAGCGCCATGCGCGAAGGCGCTCCCACCGGACGCCGGTGGTCAGCCCGGGCCTCCAGCGTCGAGCACCGAGAGCCGCATGCGTGGTCCCGACCCCTGCAGTTGCTCGGCCCCGGTCATGAATCCAGACAGGCTGTGCCGAAACGGCGCGTCGATCGTCACGGCCACGAGCTCACCGGTCGGATCGTGCCCCTCCGGAGCCACGAAGTGCACGATCTCGTTTCGATCGGTGCGCCCGGCGAAACGCCCCGAGTCGCCTGGCGACGCCCCCTCAACCAGGACGCGTTGATCGGTTCCGACCAAAGACTCCAAATGCGCGCGCTGTTGGGTCTCGACGACCGCAAACAGCCTTGCGAGCCGCTCATCCTTCACAGGCTCTGGCACTTCATGGCTGAGCTGGAGCGCCGAGGTGTACGGACGCGGCGAATACTTGAAACCGAACGCGGAAACGAATCCGACCTCCCGCACGAGGTCGAGGGTGCGCTCGAAGTCGTCGTCCCTCTCCCCGGGGAAACCGACGATGAAGTCCGACGACAAGGTAAGCCCGGGCTTGGCCTCCCGTAGCGCGCGCGAGCGCTCGATGTAGTCGCGTGCCGTGTAGCGGCGGGCCATCCGTTTGAGAATTCGATCGGAACCGGACTGCACAGGCAGATGAACATGGGCCGGAAGCACCGGGAGCTCGGCATGCGCGGCGACGAGCTCCGGGGTGACGTGCCGAGGATGGGGCGACGTGTAGCGGAGCCTGAGCAGCTCGGGCACTTCGCGCGCGATCCGACGCAGCAGGGATGCGAACTCGGAGGTCGATGGAGCGAGTCTGGAGGTCGGCTTCATCTGCGCTCGGAGCCCGGGCTCGTGCCACGAGTTCACGGTCTGCCCGAGCAAGGTGATCTCCCGCACCCCCCCGGCGACCAAGTCGACGATCTCCCCCACGATCTCGTCCGCCGCGCGATAACGCTCGGAGCCGCGCGTATGAGGAACGATACAAAACGTGCATCGTTCGTCACAACCTTTCATGACCGTCACGTACGCGGTGACCTCTCGACGATCGTCATGGGGCGTGGCCCGAAGGAACTGCGGGTCGTCCATGTCGAACACGGTGCGCGTGATCGGCGGGGCACCCTGCTCCACCTCTCGTGCGAGGGCAGGCAGCTCGGCAATGTTGTCCGGCCCGAGCACGATGTCGACAAACGGTGCTTTTCTGAGGAATTGCTCCCCCTCTTGCTGTGCGACGCACCCGGCGACGGCCAGCACCATGCCCCGGCGGGCATCCTTGAAAGGCCGAAAAGTCCCCAGCAAGCTCATCAGCTTGTGCTCCGCCTTCTCGCGGACGCTGCACGTGTTGACGACCAGTAGATCGGCAAGCGCCGGCTCGCTGGCCTCACGATACCCGTGGGCGCGCAACACCTCCTCGATCCGGCGCGAATCGTGGACGTTCATCTGGCAGCCGAAGGTCTGGACGAAGTACTGCTTCATTTTTCGAGGGGCGGTAGCTGTAGCAGTCGAGGCGGGAAGCGCCAAACGGCCGAAATTACGCCGATCGCTGGCGGAACCGGGGGTCGTCGCGCTACAAGCCGTAGGTAGATGGCTCGCCAGCGATGCATCTGCTTGCTTCTCGTACTGGCGAGCGGCTGCAAGACGATTCCAGAAGATAGCTACGGCATCGACAAGATTCGTTTCAGCGGCATGGAGAACCTCGACCCCGAGGCGCTTCAGGCCTGCCTGGCCAGCCATCCGCGCGATCGGGTGACCATCGCGTTTGGGACCAGCGTCGATCGGGAGTGCGGGGTCCCGCCATTCGACGGGAAGCGGGCGTCGTTCGATCTCTGGAGGAAGCTTCGCAAGGGGTGGCCCACGCTCGATTCGGCGGTGTTCGAGCGCGACCTAGACCGGATCGAACGCTGGTACAAGGCACGCGGCTACTACGACGCTGCGGTCGTCAGCTCGGAGTTCGACCCACCTTCGGCTGCGACGTCGGACCGCATCGTCGTCGGCCCCGACGGGGACGCCTGGTGCGAGAGGGAGGGTGAGGACGAGGGATGCGAGCTCGAGATCGGAATCGAGATCGAGGAAGGGCTGCCGGTGCTGGTCCGTTCGATCGATGTCGTGGGCCACGAAGGGTGGAGTCCAGAAAATCGCAGCAAGATCGAGAGAGCCATTGCGCTCGAGATCGGCAAACCCTTCGACGAAGCACTCTACGAGCGAAGCAAGCGCGAGATTCGGCGTCAGCTCCGGGATGCCAGCTACGCGTGCGGCCGCGCCTGGGGGCGAGTCGAGATCGACCGAGATGCGCGCGAGGCTTCTGTCGGGTTCAGTGTCGAGACCGGTCCACCTTGTGCCATTGGGAACGTCGTCGTGACGGGCAACCAGGACCTGCCGGCCAAAACGATCCTTGCTGTCGCCGACTTGAAGCGGGGCGAGGCCTACAGCCTGCTGAAGCTCGCCGATGCGCAACGTGCGGTCTACGCCCTGGGCGCCTTGGCGACGGTGAACATCATCGACACGGCGAGAGTCGACGAAAATCAGGCCTGCACCGGCATCGTCGACATCAATATCGCCGTCGAGCCGGGGAGGCAGATTCGCTGGGGCATCGGGGCAGGCGTCCAGAGCGGCACCCTCTCGACCCTGACGCTCGAGCAGGACACCCGCATCTCCGATGTCCACTTGCTCGGCCGGTTCGAGCACCGCAATTTCATCGATGGCTTTCGCAACTTACGCATCGAGGACCGCCCGAAAATCGTCGCCACCGATCCGTTCTTCCGGTTCGGGCGGGGATTCATTCTCGGCAACGAGGTCAGAATCTCGTACCAACGGCCGGCCTTCATCGAGGCCCGAACCACGTCCACCATGCGGTTTCGCCACGACTGGGGCCCGGACCCCTACGAGCTCTTTCGGCGGCACGATCTTCAAGTGTCCGGTCAGCTCTCCCGCCCGTTTCTCGACGGGCGACTGCTCCTGACCGGCGGCCTGAACTACGATGCGTACCTCGTCGTCGACCAAGATCCTCGTTTCCCGAGAAGCTATCAGGTCGCGTTCTTCGACGAGCGCATCGTGGTAGACCTGCGCGACGACTCACGAAGTCCCCGAGCGGGGTTCTTCTTCCAAGTGGGAAGCCAGCAGTCGCCGGCGAAAATCAAACGCTCGTGGCAATACGTACGCGTCACGCCCGAGGTCCGCGGCTACATTCCACTCCCATTGTCCTCGACTCTGGCCTTCAAGTTCGGCATCGGCGCGATGTTTCTGTTCTCGAGAGACACACAGCGACTCGACCTGATCGGCCAACAGCTCGGACCCCAGAGCTACCGCCTACGTTCGGGTGGCCCCACCAGCCACCGCGGGTTTTTCCCCGGCTTCTTGGGCGACCCCGGCAGCGTCGACTCTCTGACCGAAGAGGGCAACGATGCGCGAAACGACGGAGGCCTTCGTCGATGGGAGGCGAGCGTCGAATGGCGCCTTCCCGTCACGCAGAACTTCGCGACGGCGTTCTTCATGGACTTCGGCGACGTCAATCGGGGCAAGTTCTACCGCTTCAATTACATCCGCGCTGCAGCTGGTTTCGGTTTCCGCTACCAAACCCCAGTGGGGCCGATTCGCCTCGATTTCGGTTTCCTCATTCCGAAATGGCAGGTCGTCGGTGAGCCGCCTCCACCGAACGCATTCAACATCTTTCGCTTCATTCGCGGCGGGGCTCCAGGGGCCATTCAGTTCACGATCGGTGAGGCGTTCTGATGCGCTGGATTTCCCGATTGGTGAGTTGGTTTCTCGGTTGGCCGGCACTCGCGGTGTTCTCCTTGATCGCCAGCGTTCTGTTCCACCTGGATACCCCTCTAGGCCATCGACTGGCTCGCGACATCCTCAACGACTTCGTCACGGGCGAGATGCAGGGTCGTCTGCAGGCGGGCTACATCACACAGCTCCGTCTTTGGAAGACGATCGTGAAGGACACCTTCGTGTTCGACCAGGATGGGAAGCCCATCATCTATGGCGAGCACATCGAGCTCGGCATCGACCCCATCGCCGGACTACGCGGCAAGCTACGCTTCTACTACGCAGACCTCACCAACGGTTGGGTGCGCCTCATCGACAACGGCGAAGGCTCTCCTACCTTCCTCGATGCCTTCGAACCGGCGGATCCGACGCCCTCGGAGGGGGAGCCCTTCCACGCCATCGTCGACGACATGGACCTTAGAAACATCGAGGTATTCGGCGAGATCCTCGGCCTCCAGGGCCTTCGCATCATCGACCTGCACGCACGCGGCCGAATGGAGTTCTACGAGATCACCGAGATCGAAATTTGGTCGGGCGACGGCCGAATCGTCAGCCCGTTCCCCTTCGAGGGGCAGATCAACAACGTCGTCGGGACGGTGTATACCGACATGCGGGGCACCCAAGTGCTCGCCGAAACCAGCCGGGGCACCGAGCACATGGTAGCGGAAGTCGTGTATCGCCCGCCGTCCGGCGGCACGTACGACGACCCATTCGACCTGGACCTCTACGTCCGGGTCGACCCGGTGAGCGCAGAGACCCTTCGAGACGTCGGCTTCGAGTGGGCCGAGTCTCTGAAAGGGAATGCGAACGGCTGGGTACGCCTATGGGGCTCGGAAGATAACTACCGCCTGCAGGCCGACGTGATGACCGCGGGCGGACGGACGCGCATCAAAGGAGAGCTCCCCGACGAGGGAGTCACGACGATCGAGATCGCATCGAACAGCTTACGGCTGGCCGAGATGATCAATGGCGCACCCAACGTCGACGCCAACGGAGTGCTCCAGCTCTCTGCCGATCCCAAACGCAAGGACATCATCGGAGTCGAAATAGAAACCAAAGGCTTTCGCTATGAAGACATCCAGATCCCCGCCTTCGTCGCCAAGGCTCGAGCGCGTCCCGACGGCGTCGATGTCCAATCGCTCGAAACGCAGTACGCCGGCGGCCAGCTCTCGTTGAGCGGGCACTTCGAATACAGCGGCGTTTCCGAGATCTACGCCCGTGGGGCGATTCCCGATGTCAGCGCGGATCCGAACTTCGTCGAGTGGGCACCTGGAATCAAAGGCGGCGCCAAGTTCGATCTCGAGATCCGTACCAGCATGGCAGGGGACTTCGATACACGAGGTTGGGTCCGATTCGACAATTTCAGGTACGGCGCGGTCCAGGCCCGAACGCTCCTACTCGAGGGACGCGTTTGGGGCGATCCGAAGAGACCGAAGATCGACGTCAAGCTCGAGGGGTCGGAGATCCGCGTCACTGGCTACCCAATCGGGCAGGGAGAGGCGCTCGTCACCGGGGGGCCAGACCAATACAGAGCCGGTGGCTCCTTCGCGGCTCCAGGCGAGCGACGTGCGGAGTTCCACGCGCGGATCGAGGCAGCCAACGGCATCTATCGGCTCGACGTCGACACGATCGAGTTGGCCGTCGCGGAGCTCTCATGGCGAGGATCGGTAAACAACCTGGTCCTCGATCCGGTCAACGGCATCACCTTCGACCGGGTGCTCATGGGCAAGGGGGACCAACGCCTGCAGGCGAGCGGCGAATGGCGATTCAACGGGCCGGACGACATCGAGGCTGATCTGCAGAACTTCGACCTCGCCGTTCTGAAGATCCTCTATCCAGAGAAAGCGCCCGATTTCACGGGCAGAGTCGACCTTCACTTCGAGTTTCGTGGGGACCTCGATCGTCAACCGACGATCGTCGCCGAGGGCACCCTCACCGATGCGAACCTCTGGGACATCTCTCCCGTCAATGCAGCTTATTTGATCAACTACGACCAAAGTCAGCTCGACGCAGACGCGCAGGTAGACCTGGGCGGCCGCGGCAACTTCACCCTCAGCACGACGGGGCTGGTCGACCCGAGAGCCGGAAGCATCCGTAACGCACTACGCGGAGGCGTCTACGAGACGACCCTGAGCACGGGCGCGATGGACCTCACCCTGCTCGAGCTCATCCTCGAAGACGACATGCCCGACATCACCGGATACGCGGATGCCAGCATCACCCTCTCCGGCTCGATCGACGCCCCCTCGTTCAAGGGACGGATCGGTGTTCCCGCATTGGCGATCCGGAGCTGGGGACCAGTCGAGTTTTCGTCGAAGTTTCGTTACGAGTACGGTGCTCTTCTGGCACAGCTGGGCTTCGCGGATGACCAAGGGTCGTTGTTCGACGGCGAAGGAAGCCTTCTCGTGGACCTCGTCAACCTCGTGCAGCATCCGAGCGAGACGATCGAAACTCTGGAGACATCGCCTTGGCGGTTGTCGATGCGCGTGCCCCCGCGGCGTTTGAGCGAGCTGCCGGACATCCTCGGCCGGCGCGTGTTGCCAGACGCGGAACGGCTGCAGCTCGCGGCGAGTCTGACCCTTGCTGGCGGCGCGTTTCAGACACGCGGTGACTTCTACGCGAGCTTCGACTGGCGTTCCGATGCCTCCGAAGGCCTCTGCGGCAGCGAAGCCCACCCCCGCGCGACCTTGCGGGCTGAGCTGGCGGACGACGTCACCGAGATCACGATGGATGGCGTGGTGGGCTCCTCGCAGGTCCTTCGGCTCGACGCCACCGCGGAGACACCCCTCGATGACTGGCTCAAGGCGGCCAAGGTGCCCGATCTACCGGTCACGCGCCTCAGCGCAGACCTCTACAACGCTCCCGTGGAGAACATCCCGTACGTGTGCCGTTACGCCGCCGGGCTGGTCAAGGCACGTTTGAGGGTTGCGAATTTGTTCGGCAACGACCCGACCCTGTCGCTTTCGCTCAACACTGACGAGCTTCGTGCGCGACGTATTCAGCCAGGGCGTCGGGGCGTGATGGTGAACACCATCGTCGAAACGCCGCCGGCCGAGGGCGAGATCAACGCGGAATACAAAAAGGGGATCGGTAAGCTCGATGCAACGATGAGTTGGTGGAACGCGGGCTCCACCAAGATCGCCGGGGAAATTCCGCTCCTGTGGGATCGAGAGCACATGGTGCCCGTCCTCGCGGAGCGCGGTAAGCTCAAGGGCCAGGCCGACTTCGATCGCATGCCCCTCCAGGCGGTGTTGGCCTGGATGGCTGGTCTCGTGAACGTTCAGGGGACGCTGCTCGGAAGCGTGAGCGCCCAGGGGACGATCGATGATCCGAACTTCGTAGGGAGCGTGGACCTTTCAGACGGCCGCATCGACCTACGAAACGTCGGTCAAACACTGGACAAAGTGGCCGGCAGAGCGATCTTCGACGAGGATGGAATCGCGATTGCCGGTTTGACGGCGACCGATGCCAAGGGCTCGGCGCAAGCAGACGGTCGCTTGGTGCTGAAGGGGCTGAGTGCACACAAGCTCGACATCGAAGTACGAACCAATTCGTTCCCCCTTCGGCAGGAGGGTTCGATCATGGCTCGCGTCGACGGAAACGCGCGATTGCTTGCCACCTTCGAAGACGACGGCCTCGACGGAGAGATTCGGCTGCGCAAGCTCGATCTCGATATCCCCGAAAGCTCGGCGACGCCCCAGGACCTGGCACCCCACCCCGAGGTGTTCTTCGCGGGCGAAGAATACACTCCACCGAGCCCAACTGTCCCCTACCGAATACACCTCGAGATCCGATCCGACGAAGCGATCGTAATCCGCAGCAGGGATCAGGGGTTTTACGTGGAAGCCAGCACGCGATTGGATACGACGATCGACGAGGAGTTCATCGTCAAGGGCAACGTGAACTTCAAGCGGGGTAACTTCCATGTCTTCGGCAAGCGCTTCGAGCTCCGTTCCGGCAGCATGGTCTTCGACGGCGACCCCGACATGGACGCGAAGGTCGACCTCGTCGCCCGACATCTTCTGCGCGGCAGCACGGATTCGGTCACGGTCACGGTGTCCGGGCGCCTCAGCAATCCGACGATCGAGTTCACCTCGACAGCCCCAACGACGAGCGAGGCTCAGGTGATTGCGCTCCTCGTCACGGGGACCACCCGGCAGGAAAGAGGTCTCGCCGCGACTACCGAAGGCGCCAATGCCGAAACGACGAGCTTTCTTTCCGGGGTCGCCGCCGGCTTGTTTTCCGCGTCACTGCAGTCTCAGTTCGGTGGGCTTGCGCCAACGTTCGGGGTGCAGGGAGGGTCGGGTGTCAGCGAGTTCGACTCCGACACCACCGTGCAGGTCGGGTTCAACGTGGACTCGATTCTGCCCGACAACGTGCCCATCCGCGGGCTCTACGTCGAAGGCCAGTTCGTGGCCCGCAGAAACGAGGGCGGCCCAAACTCGACCGGCCAAGCGCAACGCCCTGGATTTTTGATCGAGGCGCTTTGGCCGCTAAGCTTCGTGACGACGGGGACGTTTGCTCCCCCATCGAACTGGAGTATCGACGTTACGTGGGAGCCCTGAAGTCAGGATGAGCCGAAAACTCTTTGGAACCGACGGCATTCGTGGTCTTGCCAACCGAGGCGATATGTCTCCCGAGATCGCCTTTCGCATCGGCGCCGCAATAGCCTATCAGGCCCGCCAGCGGGTGAAGCACGTCCCCCGAATCGTTGTCGGCAAAGACACGAGGCTTTCGGGCTACCTCTTCGAGACGGCAGTTGCTTCGGGGATCTGCGCGCAAGGCGGCGAGGTCCTGCTCTCAGGCCCGCTCCCGACACCTGCGATCGCGCACCTCACGACCAGCATGCGCGCCGATGCCGGCGTCGTCATCAGCGCTTCGCACAACCCCTACCAGGACAACGGGATCAAGATCTTCGGCTCAGACGGCTTCAAGCTCGCCGACGAAGTCGAGCACGAGGTCGAGCAGCTCGTCTTCGGAACCGAGCTCGACAAGAACCGCCCCACCAAAACGAGGGTGGGTCGTGCCGAGCGCCTCGATGATGCGCCGGGACGCTACGTGGCTTTCGTCAAGGCTTCGTTTCCGAATGAGCTCACGCTCGAGGGCGTGCGAATCGTGGTCGATGCCGCTCACGGTGCTGCGTACCGCACGGCGCCGCTCGTGTTCTCCGAGCTCGGCGCTACGACTCATGCGATCGGGGTAAAGCCCGACGGAAAGAACATCAACCATCGCGTGGGAGCCTTACACCCCGAAACGTGCGCCAAAGAGGTGCGGCGGCGCCATGCAGACCTCGGCATCGCCCTCGACGGCGATGCAGATCGCGTCATCATGATCGATGAAAAAGGCAATCGGATCGACGGCGACGTGATCATGGCCCTATGCGCAACTCGCATGCTTCGCGCGAACCGCCTACGCAGACGGACACTCGTCGCCACTGTGATGAGCAACCTCGGCCTCGAACGCGCGCTCGAAGACGACAACGGGAAGCTGCTCCGTTGCAGCGTCGGTGATCGCTATGTCGTCGAGACCATGCGCAGGCGTGGTCTGAACTTCGGCGGCGAGCAGTCGGGACATCTGATCTTTCTCGATCATGCAACGACGGGCGATGGGCTCGTAGCGGCGATGCAGGTGCTCGCCATCGTACTTCGTGAAGGACGCCCTCTCTCGGAGCTCGCATCGCAAGTGATGGAAAGGGTCCCCCAGGTGCTGGTCAACGTCACGTTGCCGGGCCGACGCCCTCTCGAGGAGCTCCCCAAGACGACCCACGCCATCGCGCTCGCGAAGAAGGCGCTCGGCAAGAGCGGCCGTGTGCTCGTCCGCTGGAGCGGAACCGAGCCTAAGCTGCGAGTCATGATCGAGGGCCCCAAGGAGGACCGCATCCAGGCCATGGCCCAAGACATCGCATCCCAAGCAGAGCGCGAGCTCGAAGCGACCCCCGCGCCTTAGTCACGAGATTGTGGCTCTAGTTGCCGCCCTCCTCGAGCGCGACCGTGACCTCGTTCGGCGTAATCTCGATGGCCTCGACGCCGTCCGGAAGACCCCGAAGCTCGACGGGAACACGGAAGTTACCTTTTTGAGGCTCGAGCGCGCCCAGATTGACGACAGCGAGCACCGAAGCGGGGTTGAGCTGGTCGACGATGCTCTGCGGACCACGGATGCGAGCGGTAACCGCCCTGGGTCGCAGGGATTGAGGTATGGCACCTTCCGCGTCGACGCGAAGTGGTGACAGAACGCGTTCGGACATTTTGGCCTGTACGCGCAGCGTTACGAGGACGGACAGCGTCTCGAATGTGGTGTTCGCGGGCGCCCCAACCAGGGGGATGTCCCGTTGGATCACGCCGGCTCCGAGCGCGGATACATCGATCTCCATGGCTCTCACCGTCCTCATCGAGTTCACGACGTCGCGCGGGCCTTTCACACCAACCTTTGGCGGAAACACCTCGGCCTCCGCGCCCCACTCGAGGTCGTCGGAGAGCTCTCCATCGAAGAGCAATTCCACGGGAAGCTCGCGAGTCGCTTGCGGGACCCATTTGAACGCGAGCGACGGCGGCACCACACCCACTACGGTGACACCGGCGGGCAGATCAAAAGCCTCTTTCTCGAAGTAGTACCGTGGCTCTTCGACCGTCTTGAGCTCTACATCGGCCGGGGGCAAATTCTCCTGGCGGATTGCGTTTAGCCGGGCACGGCTACCCCTGAGTCGCACGCGAACCCGATCGGGAATGTCGGTCACCAGGATCATGTCCTCGGCATCCGGGGGCGGCTGAACCACTACGTCGATATAGACATTTCTTTCCATGTCCTCCGCCCCATGGACGAGGGAGAACATCAAGATGGCGACTCCGAGCGCGCCTGCCTTGAGGCCGAGGTTCTCGGTGAAAAAGAAGCGGACCGCTTGAAGCCCGTCAAGCCAAGCGCTCACGAGGTCTCCTCAGCCTTGCCGACCGAGAGCACAGCATCTTGACTCGGGGCGCGAGCGGGCTCCGGGGGTACGGCCGTGCTCCGTCGGTCGGACTTCCTGCGAGCGGGTTTTGGCGCGTAAAACAGGCCGTAAAGAGCATCTCGAAGGGAAGTCACATCGAGATTGCGGACGATATTGCCGTCGAAGCACAGCGAAATCGCGCCCCGCTCTTCACTCACGACGATGACGACGGCGTCGGTCTCCTCGGTGATGCCGAGCCCGGCCCGGTGGCGTGCGCCGAGCGTTCGGTCCCCGCCGGCGGTGCCAGCCATCGGCAAGAACACCCCAGCTTGCCAGACGCGTCCTTCGCGAATGACGACGGCGCCATCGTGCATCGGGTTTTCGAAGCTAGGCACGAAGATGCTGTGCAGCAGCTCTTTGCTCACTCGGGCATCGACCTCGGATCCGCGTTCGATGAACTCGTCGAGAGCGGCACTTCGCTCGAAAGCAACGAGGGCACCGATGCGTTTTTGGGCGAGCGTGCCAGCTGCCTTGATCACTTCCTCGATGGTTTGCGTTTCCTTGGCGGTGCGTTGCCCACGAAGCAGCGGCCGCCGACCCATTCGTGCCAGTGCGCGACGAATGTCGGACTGAAAGATGATCACGACGATCACGGCGAGATAAGCCAAGACCGAGTCCAAGATCGTGGTCACCGTCACCAATCCCACGCGTCGCGCGAAGAGGTAACCCACGAAGACGAGGCAAAGCCCGATGGCGACTTGCATGGCGCGCGTGCCGCGTAGGATCACCAAAGCCCAGTAGATCAGAACGGCAACCAAGCCGATGTCGAGGCAGTCGTGGAGCACGTCCCAGGCCCCACGCTGAAAGAAACCAACGAAGCCGTTGACGAGCTGACTCAACGCACCGGTGAGCACTTCGATCATGGTGCCCCCTCGGCGGGTTTGGTGAGCGCGTTCATCACGTCGATGAGCTGACGCATCACGCGGACATCGTGGGCTCGCACGGCGTCTACCCGAGCTGCGACGCAATGCGCGACGGCCGCCGCGGTCCCCCCGAGGCGGTCATCGGCCGAAGGTGCCCCGCCGCTCGGGTTGGGCGCAAGCTCGCTGATGAAGGATTTCCGAGAAGGCCCCACAAGTACACGGTATCCGCTCTTTGGAAAACGCCCAAGAGATCTTAGAAGCGCGACGGTCTGCCAAGTCGTCTTGGCGAAGCCGAGGCCCGGGTCCAGCCAGATCGAAGCTCGGGGAACGCCCGCCGCCTCGACCCGTCGAGCAGCCTCGAGAAGCTCCTCGAGCACCTCCGAAACGACGTCTTCGTAGCTGGTGTGAGGGGGTCGGACCTCACCGTGGCCGCGGTTGTGCATCACGACGTATTCGGCCCCGGCAGCGGCGGCCACCTCGGCCAGCGCCGGGTTTTGTGCGCAGCGCACGTCATTCACGATCGAGGCACCAGCCCCGAGGGCCGCTTCTGCGACCTCGGGCTTGACCGTGTCGATCGAGACCCGGGCTCGAAGCTCTCCGGCGAGCTGCTCGATCACGGGGACGACTCGGGCGATCTCCTCCGTGGCCGAAACGGTCGTAAAACCGGCGCCATACGTGTTCCCGGCGGGCCTCGACGACTCGCCACCCACATCGAGCACATCCGCTCCCTCTTCGAGGAGCCTTTTGCCGTGAGCAATCGCGGCCTGGGTGTCGAGGAACCTGCCACCGTCGCTGAATGAATCTGGCGTCACATTGATGACACCCCACAGCTCCGGCATCAGAACCTCCGTCATTACCCAGCGCTGGGGACCTCGCGCGGACGCGGCTGAAAAATCGCGCCCTTTCGCTTTTCTTCGCTTTCGCGGCGCTTCTCCGCGTAGGTGGGAACGCTCACGATGACCGGTGGCGGGAGCTCCTCCCCGGCCATGATCGCTTCGATTTCGTCGCGGCCCAGGGTCTCACGCTCGAGCAATGCCTCGGCGATGGCATCGAGCTTCTCGCGATGGCCCTCGAGGACAATCTTGGCACGGTCGTATTGCGCGTTGATGATGCGGCGCACCTCGTCGTCGATCTCCTTCGCGGTCTCCTCGGAGTAATCCTTGTGGTAGCTCTGACCGAGGAATCCGGTCTCCTCTTTCTCGACGTAAGACAGTGGGCCGAGGCGGGTGCTCATCCCCCACTCGGTCACCATCGAGCGGGCGAGCTGGGTGGCCTTTTTGAAGTCGTCGGCGGCGCCGGTCGTGAGCTGCCCGAAGACGACCTCTTCGGCGAGCCTTCCACCCAGGGCCATTGCGATCCGGTCCCGAATCCACTCGGCGCTATAGCTCTGACGGTCTTCCTCGGGAAGCGCCATGGTGAGACCTAGCGCAGGCCCACGCGGTATGATCGTAACCTTGTGGATCGGGTCGTGGTTCGGGAGCATCCAGGCGACCAGGGTGTGGCCTGCCTCGTGATACGCGGTCGTCTTGCGCTCGTGCTCGCTGATGACCATCGAGCGCCGCTCGGAGCCCATCATGACCTTGTCCTTGGCCATCTCAAAGTCGGCCATCGACACCAAATCCTTGTCTTGGCGTGCCGCCAGAAGCGCCGCCTCGTTGACTAGGTTCTCGAGGTCGGCCCCGGAGAAACCAGGGGTCCCGCGTGCAATGATGCCTAGCTGAACGTCGTCGCCCAGTGGAACCCGGCGGGTGTGAACCGCGAGGATGCCCTGACGGCCGTTGAGGTCGGGCCGCGGAACGATGATGCGTCGGTCGAAACGACCGGGACGCAAGATCGCCGGGTCGAGAACGTCGGGGCGATTGGTGGCGGCGATGATGATGACACCCTCGCTCGACTCGAACCCGTCCATCTCGACGAGAAGCTGGTTCAGCGTCTGCTCGCGCTCATCGTGTCCGCCGCCGAGACCCGAGCCACGGTGCCGGCCGACGGCATCGATCTCGTCGATGAAGATGATGCATGGAGCGTGCTTCTTGCCCTGCTCGAACAGATCACGAACGCGTGAGGCACCGACCCCGACGAACATCTCGACGAAGTCCGAACCAGAAATGCTGAAGAACGGCACCCCCGCTTCCCCGGCGATCGCGCGCGCCAGCAACGTCTTACCCGTGCCTGGGGCCCCCATCAGGAGTACGCCCTTGGGAATACGACCCCCCAGGCGTTGGAATTTCTTCGGGTCTTTTAGGAATGCGATGATCTCTTCGCAGTCGTCCTTGGCCTCGTCGATGCCGGCGACGTCGGTGAATGTAACTTTGTTTTGAGATTCGTTCAGCAAGCGGGCGCGCGACTTGCCAAAGCTCATCGCTTTGCCGCCCGACGCCTGCAGTTGGCGCATGAAGAACAACAGGATGCCGACGAGAAAGATCATCGGAAGCCAGGCCACGGCGAAGCTCTTCCAAAAGCTGTTTTCATCCTCGGGCAGGTACTCGACGCTCACCTTGCCATCGAGAAGCTTTTGGTTGGTCTCCTCCCCCATGATCCCGACGGTGACCTTTTCGGAGCGGGCCGCACGGTTGCCGCTGGCGGGCGCGCTCTCGTCGTCGGTCTTCAGCCAATAGGTGTATTCACCGAGCTTGTCTTGCGGTCGGATCTTGACCTTCTTGACGTTGCCGTCAGTCACTTGACTGATGAACTCGTTGAACGGCACGCTCCGCGGCTGTTCCTCGCGAGCGACGAAATTGAATATCACGATGCACATCAGGATCACGAGGACCCAGAAGAGCAGTGTTTTTTGGCTTTGTTTCATAGGCTTAAGCAGGACGCTTGGAACTTACTCCGGGCTAGCATGGGGCACTTGCCCCTTCACTCTTTGTGAGGCTCCGGACACGATTTGGCAACCGTGGGTCGATCCTCAGGTCAGAGGGGCGTGCTGCGCGTCCGTCGATGCTCACGATATTCCAACAAAAGCCCATCACCGTCGCGGCGAATGGACCAGCCAGATCCTAGCAGGACCTCACCGGGAGCCGTAAGAAGTCGCCCCACTTCCGTTAAGTGGCTCCGGGTAGGGGTTAATCCCGTTTCTCGAGCCAACCAGAGCCGAAGCCACCGCACCCGCAGCGGCGGCGCAAGGCGCGCCACTCGATCGGCCACGAACGATCGGTCTCCGGAGGCTGGGAGCTCGGGCACTTCGGCATCGAGCGCAGCGTTGAGCTCGGCGGCCTCGTCTGCGATCGCGCATAGATGCTCGACGACGCGGGCATCTTCCTCGAAAAGCGTTGGCATGACCTCGTGCCGGATCCGAACCCGTTCATACGCGCGTTGGTGGTTCGAGGGGTCTTCGATGAAGGGAAGGCTTCGTTCTTCGGCATAAGCGAGGACGTCGGCGCGGCGACAATCGAAAAGCGGGCGGATCACCCCGTCGGCTCTGCGTGCCTCGATCCCGCTGAGGCCTCGAAGGCCAGCACCCCGAAGCATCCGTGAGAGCACGGTTTCGGCCTGGTCGTCTTGGGTATGTCCAACGGCGATGCGCGTTGCTTTCATCTCACGCGCGATGTCGTGAAGCGCCTGGTAGCGAAGCTCCCGGGCGCGTGCTTGAATCGATGCCTCCTCTTTGGCCACTTGGATGCGAGCCGACCGAAACGGAATTCCCAAGGCCCCGGCGAAGTTACCGACCTGCGCCACCTCCGACCCGGACTCTGCTCGGAGGGCATGGTCGATCGACGCGGCACACAGCGTGACCCCCGAGTCGGCTCGGAGCCGATGGAGCACGTGCAGCAGCGCGGTCGAATCAGGCCCTCCGGAGCACGCGACCAGCACGTGGTCTCCCGCCTCGACGAGCGCGCGCTCGCGGAGGGTACGTCGCACCGTGGAGGTGAGCATCAACGGACGCTAGAACACACCCGACGCGAGGGAAAGCCGCATCTCCGTGCGGCCCTTCAAGCCGCCGAGACGGCCTCCGAGCTGGGCGGTTTCGGCATCGAGTATCGCACCTCGACTGAACGACACCCCTGGCATGGAGATACGAAGCCCCGAGCGAGACCGGCGAAGCAATCCCGGGCCAGCTTCGACGAGCTCGAGGGCCCGCTGGTCTTTGTCGCTCCGGACCTCGATCGTCGGCGGCTCGTAGGCCTCCTGTCGTTCTTTACGCACGCCCTTCACGGTCACGAGGATCGCAGGGATAACCCCTGCGAGCCCAACCACGAGCGCAGCTACGGAGCCCTTTTCACGACCGGGCTTGTCGAGGGCGAAGTATCCGGCGAGCGCGCCACCCGCAGCCCCGACGACGGGGAACACCGTCAGCGCCCATGGGTCGGTGAGACCCGCAGCCGCCGGAATGATGAGACCGAGCTCCGCGCCCACCAGCCCCAGGCCGATCGTAGCCTTAGGCGTCGCACGGATGGTATCGGACGGGAGCGCCTGGGCGTGGGCCACGCGCGAGGACGCCGACAGCGACAAGATCACTGCGAATGCGACTCCACAACCGATGCGCTGCCAGCTCAATTCCCCTCCGGCCCGACTCCCTAGGACCTTACACGTCCACCGAAAAGCCGGCAACTCCCGGAAGTTATGGGTGCTGCGGTTTGCCTTGAATTCACTGCGGTCGCACCGGAGAATCGGTCCATGCCGATCGGCGATCGCGAATTCGAAGCCCTGCTCGTACGGCAGGAAGGCCATGTCGTGACCCTCACGTTCAATCGGCCAGAAAAGAAGAACCCTCTGAGCCAAGCGCTGGTCAACGAGCTTTTGTGGGCGCTCGATGACGCTGAAGAAGCGGACGACGTGCGGGTCATCGTTCTCACCGGCGCCGGCAATGCATTCAGCGCGGGGGCAGACCTCAAGGGTATGAGCTCCGACCGAGGCAAGCTCGAGAAGAAGGGCGAGTTCGACGACCTGCTCCTGCGGTTCGATCGGCTCGACAAGCCGATCATCGCGCGAGTGCCCGGCTATGCGATGGGCGGCGCGATGGGCATCGTCGCCTGCTGTCACTTCGTGGTGGCCTGCGAAAGTGCGATCTTCGCGACGCCGGAGATCAAGCGCGGGCTCTTTCCCATGATGATCATGGCCGTTCTCCGACGGGTGATTCAGCCCCGCGACCTGCTCAATCTCATGCTCTTGGGCGAAAGGATCTCGGCAGCCAAGGCCAAAGAGATCGGACTGGTGACCGAGGTGGTGCCCGACGACCAACTCGACGCACGCGTTGCCGAGCTCGCCACCGAGCTCGCTAAGCGATCTCCACTGGCGATGCGGATGGGTCTCCATGCCTACAACCAGCAACGCAGGATGCCGGCCGAAAAGGCGCTGCCCTATCTCCGCGAGCAGCTTTATGCGCTGCTGAACACCGAGGACGCCAAAGAGGGCCTCGCCGCGTTCTTCCAGAAACGCGAGCCCGAGTGGAAGGGGCGCTAGGACAAGATGTCGGTGACGAGCAGCTCGACCGCGTGACCACCGACCCAATGGTCGGGTTGAAACTCCCCAACGATTCGAACGTTCTCCTGCCCTTTGATGCGTGAGAACATGCCGGGCGCAAACGCGCGCACCGAGTCTTCACCGATCCGCAATCGAAGCTTGGCATGGGAGCCGTCTTGGCCCACCGCCGTAGCCTCGACGACCCCCGCGTTGAGCAGGAATTTCGGCGCGGGATTGCCCTCTCCAAACGGACCGAGCCGAACGAGATCGTTGAGGGTGGGGACCCGATAGACGCCCCCGAGCTCCACATCGATCGAAGCCCCCTCGCCCGCTACCGCCGGCTCGAAACTCACTTCGGAAAACGAGGCGCGAAACGACTCCAGCTTTCCTTTGGCAACCGAGAGACCTGCCGCCGCGCGGTGTCCCCCCCATGCGGTGAGGTCCTCGGCACAGCGTGCGAGCGCGCCGTACGCATCGAATCCGCCGATCGTCCGCACACTGCCGTGACCGTGATCGCCATCGAACCCGACGACGACGGCCGGGACACCGAAGGCATCGACCAATCGTGCCGCCACGATACCGACGACACCACGGTGCCACTCATCGCTCGCGACGACGATGCTGGTCGTTGGCACTTCGCCGTACAATTCGCGAACCTGGTCGCATGCCTCCTCGGTCGCCCGATGAGCCAACGATTTTCGTTCGTCGTTCTTGCGTTCGACCTCTTCGACGAGGTTCCATGCGTCACGCAATGTCTTGGCTTGCAGAAATCGCAGGGTCAGCTCGGCCTCGCCCAGGCGGCCTGGCGCATTGAGCCGCGGCGCGAAGCGAAACGCGACATCTCGGGAGGTGAGCATGGCAGACTCGCGAAGCTTCGTCAGTTGGCGAAGCGCATGAAACGCCGGCCTCGCGCGCGATGACCCGAGTGCTTTGAGCCCCGCACGAACCAACCGCCTGTTGTCGCTAGTGAGAGGCGCAAGATCAGCGATGGTCCCGATGGCGACCAAGTCGAGCCAGGCGCGTAGGTCGAGCTTCGCTTTCAACTCGGTCCGAAGTGCAGCCCCGAGAGAGAAGGCAAGGCCGGCGCTGCAAAGACCCTTGTATGCGAAGCCGCATTGGGGCCGATGCGGATTGAGGAATGCGAAAGCGGGAAGCGTCTCTTCCGGCACGAGGTGGTGGTCGACGACGATCACGTCGACGCCGAGGGAGTTGGCCCGGCCGATCCGCTCGTGGTCGCTCGAACCGCAATCGCAGGTCACGATCAACGCCGGGCTCTCTGCCAGACATCGATCGAGCGCAGGGTCACTCAGCCCGTATCCACCGCGGAATCGATCCGCGATTAGGGTTTGGGCGTCGCCGCCCAGCGCTTGGATGACTTCAGTGAGAATCAGGGCCGAGGTCGTTCCATCGACATCGTAGTCACCGAACACGATGATGCGCTCGCCCTTGCGAATGGCACGGCACAGTCGGTCGGCTGCGATCGCGCGGTCCGCCATCGACTCTGGCGTGCTCAGCCCATGGAGCGTGGCATCGAGGAAGGTCTTAGCTTCATCGACATCTACGATGCCGCGATGGAGCAAGACCTGCGCGGCCGTCGCACCGAGGTCGCATGCGCTTGCAAGCGTTTCAGAGGCCAGCTCGTCCGCGGGCCGGACGTGGTACTCGGAGACTCGTTTCGGAAGTGGATTTGGGAGAGTGGAGTCCGTTGGCTCCACGTGGCTAACTCCCGGTCGAACGGCTGAACAGTCGTCGATCCATGAGCTCGGTGATCGGGGCCGCGATGAAGATCGACGAAAGTGTGCCGATCATGATACCGATCCCGAGAGCAAAAGCGATGTCCTGGATGACCCCGGTGCCGAGGAAGAAGAACGCAGCGACTGAAAGGAGCGTCGTGACCGAGGTGATGATGGTTCGTGAGAGCATCTGAGAGGTGCTGATGTTGATCAGCTCGCGGAGGCTCTTGTCACGCACGCGTACCATGTTCTCACGGATTCGATCGTACACGACGATTGTGTCGTTGATCGAATAACCCATGATCGTCAAAAGCGCTGCGACCGTGGTCAGGTTCACCTCTTTTTGAAGGAGCACGTAGACACCGAGTGTGATCAGCGCATCGTGGAACATCGCGATGACGCCTCCCGGTGCAAACCGCATGTCGAACCGGAACGCCACGTAGAGCATGATGAACGCGATCGCATAGAGGAGTGACTGGATCGCCGCGTCTCTAAGTTGCTCGCCGGCTTTTGGGCCCACCCACTCGACCCGAAGCGGTGTCTCGGGGGCGCGATCGGCAAACGCCTTTTGAAGCGAAGTGAGAAGCTCGTCTGCGACGCCGACTAGTTGGGCTTCGTACCGAGGATCACGGCTTCCAGCGAGGGAGCTCACGGAGCGTACGCGCGCGCCTCCGGCCTCGAGCGCCTCTTGAAGCTGTTGCTCGTTAACCTCAACGGACACGCGAAGCGTGATCTTGTCACCGCCTGGCGAAACCTTCATCTCGCGAATGACGTCTTCGCCGAGTATGGAGTTCACGGACTCGCGGATCTGGCCAACCTGCTCCTCTGGAAGCGACGAGACCTCGCGCACGCGAATGATGTACTCGTTGTCGGCCCCTTCGACGCTGATCACATCGGGTCGTGAGTACCCCGCCTCTCCCAGTGCAGCGCGGACTTCCCCTGGAGAAGTATCAGCGCTGAACTGAAGCTGAATTTCAGTGCCGCCAGCGAAGTCGATCCCGTAGTTGGGGCCGGGGTAGAAGAGCGAGACCAGGCTCAAAGTCGCAAGAAGCCCGAGGAAGGTCACCACGGGCGCGCGGTACTTCATGAAGTCGATGTAGGTGCCCGGCTTGACGAACTCCATCTCAACCCACCCGGAGTCTCTGGACACGTAAGCCGCGAACGATCCAATCGAAGACTACCTTGGAGCAGAACGTGCCGGTGAAAAGCGAAGTCGCGATGCCGATCAACAGCATCGTCGCGAAGCCTTTGATCGGCCCGGTGCCGAATTGCCAGAGCACCACGCCCGCGATGGCGGTCGTCAGCTGACTATCAAAGACGGAAGAATAAGCGCGCGCGAAGCCCTGCTCGACGGCGGAGCGCGGGGATTTGCCAAGCCTCAGCTCCTCACGAATGCGTTCGGTGATCAGCACGTTTGCATCGACTGCCATACCGACGGTGAGCGCGATCGCCGCCACTCCTGGCAAGGTGAGGGTTGCGCCAATCCCCGACATGATGCCGAGGAGCAGCAAGAGGTTGAGGACGACCATCGTGTCGGCCACCAAGCCGGCCACTTGGTAGTAGACGGCCATGAAGAGCAAGACGAGAAGGACTCCGATCAAGGCGGCGCGGGCGCCCTTGGTCACCGAGTCCTGACCGAGGGTAGGCCCGATGAGCTGTTCGTTGGCCGGGCGGAGCGGCGCGGGAAGAGCGCCTGCTTGAAGCACGACGACGAGGTCTTTGGCCTCTTGGAGGAGCTCGTTGCGGTCAAGATAAGCGCCGAGCGTAATGCGGCCGCGGGCACCGATCTGGCCCTGGATCACGGGCGCCGACTCGACGCGGTCGTCCAAGACGATCGCCATGCGCTTGCCGATGCTGGAGCCCGTGAGGTCCGCCATGCGCGAGGCGCCGCGTGTGTTCATCGTGAAGTCGACCTCGGGGCTGCCGCTCTGCGGGTCGAAGCCGACGGCAGCGTCGTCCAAGTCTTCACCGGTCACGTCGGCGACACGGTACATGTAGTAGGTGCGCCAACCCTCGCCTCCGCGATCGGGGTCTGGATCCTGCCGCCCGATCGCGAGCTCGTGGTCGTCCGGCACGGGAATGGTCGCGATGTGGTCCCGCAGAAGCTCGCGAGCGTCTTCGCCGAACGCCTCGAGGTAGGGTTGCGAGTCGGCGTCGAGGTAGATTCCGGGCGGCGGATTGGAAAGCAGCGCCCCCACGTCCGTGGCCTCGTCATCGACGATTTTGAACTGGAGTTGCGCGGTGCGGCTGATGATCGACTTGATGCGCTCGAAGGAGCTCTCCTGCGCGCCTGGCACCTCGATGATGATGTCGCCGTCGTTCGGTCGAGCGATCACGGTCGGCTCGAGAACGCCGAGACTGTCGATGCGATTGGTGATGGTGCGCTCGGACTGTCGAACGGCCGTCTCGCGCATGTTGCTGAGCTGCTCTTCGCGCATGTGAAGGTCGACGACGAGGCCGCCCACACCGCTGGCAACCCGCAAATCTCTGAAATAATCGCGCACCCAGGTCTTCGAGAGCTTGTCTGCGTCTGCCTGATTGGAGAACGTGACCCGAATCGCACGGACGGCACCGCCGTCTTTATCGACACGCTCGATTTTGCAGCGCTCTTGGATCTTCGACATCGTCTCTCTGTCGACGTCGTCGACGTCTTCCTCCGACACCGCGCCGATGAGCACTCCGCACTGGCGCTGCACCTGCTCGGCAATGCGGTCACGGCGGTCGCGAATGTATTCGTCGACCTCGACCTCGTACATCAACCGCAGACCGCCCTTGATGTCGAGCCCGGGGTTGATCTGATTGTCGAAGTATTCTTTGACGATGTCGGGCGTGGGCAGCCAGCGGTCGACGCTCGGCCACAGCGCCAGAAGGCCCAAGATTGTGGAGCCGACGACGATTGCCAAACGAAAGTACCAGCCTCGATCCATGATTCTCGCCCGTGCCTTCAGCTCTTCTCTGCTGGGGGCTGGTCCAACCCCGCGATGTGGCTCTTTAAGACCTTGATGCGCATGCGGTCAGCGATCTCGATCGTGACGTCGCGCTCGTCGACAGCCGTGACCTCACCGCGGATTCCGCCGTTGGTTCGCACGATGTCACCCTTCTTGAGCGCGCCCATCAAGGTGTCGTGCTCCTTGGCACGCTTCTGTTGCGGGCGGATCATCAAGAAGTAAAGGACCGCGAACATCAAGAGGATGAGGCCGAGGTCCATCGGACCACCACCGCAGCCCGGAATCGGAGACGGCGCGCCACCGCCGCCCGCGGGAGGAGCCGCCGGACCACCACTCACCTCCGGCTGAAGCAGTATATGGAATAACGAATACAGCAAGGTGCGACCTCGAAGTGCGTAGAGCCCGGATGCATGCCGCTATCCGGGCTCCTCAAGCGGGCGCTGGTCTACTCCATGCCCCGAAGCACGTCAACTCAGCGGAATTGCGGAAATATGCTACATACGCGCGACGCCCAGGCAAACGGGCGCGTCAGGAGCGCCAATGGTCGATAAAGTGGACAAGATCTGGTTCGACGGGAAGCTGATTCCGTGGGAACAGGCCAACGTCCACGTACTGACGCACACCCTTCACTACGGGTTGGGCGTCTTCGAGGGCATCCGCTGTTACCAGCTGGCTGACGGCCGAAGCGCGGTCTTTCGCCTCGAAGATCACATCCGGCGTCTGTTCGAGTCCGCCCACATCTGTACGCTCCCGATACCTTATACGGCAAGAGAGATCGTCGAAGCGTGCGTCGAGACGGTCCGGACTAACGGGCTCGACGAGTGCTACATCCGGCCGATCGCCTTCATGGGTGATGGCGCCATGGGGCTTGGCGCCGAGAACCCCACCCGCGTCGCCATCATCGCGTGGCGCTGGGGGGCGTACCTCGGCGACGAGGGGTTGACCAAAGGCATCCACGCAAAGGTCAGCTCGTTCAAGCGCGCGGGGATCGACTCCCTGATGGCCAAGGGCAAGATCACGGGCCACTACGTTAACTCGATCCTCGCCAAGCGCGAGGTCGTAGCCGCCGGGTACGACGAAGCGATCATGCTCGACCCACAGGGCTACGTTTCAGAGGCGTCGGGCGAGAACATCTTCATCGTCCGCGACGGCAAGGTGAGCACGCCCGCGCAAGGGGGCTCACTGCTGATCGGCATTACTCGAGACACGGTCATCACCCTGATGCGCAACATGGGCATCCAAGTTGAAGAGCGGCTCGTCTCCCGCGACGAGCTCTACATCGCCGACGAGATGTTCATGGTGGGTACCGCGGCCGAAGTCACCCCCGTTCGCGAGCTAGACCACCGCGCGATCGGCGCCGGCAGCCGTGGCCCCATTACGGAAAACGTTCAGAAGGCGTACTTCGACGCGGTCAAGGGCGTGAACGTCCCCGACGACCGTTGGCTCAGCATCGTGTAGAAAGGGGACTGTCCCCTTTTCAGTTGAGGCCAAGCATTTCGCGGGCCTCTTGTGGCGAGGCCACCGAGCGGCCGGCGTTCTGGGCGCACTTCGCGAGCGCCTCGATCAATTGGCCATTGCCGGTGGTCTTGTCCCCGTTTGGAAGATAGAAAGTGTCCTCCACGCCCGTACGAAGCATGCCCCCGAGGTCTGCCGCTTTCTGGTGCACAGGCCAAATCTCTTCGCGGCCGATCAACGTAGCCTGCCAGTGCGCGCCTTCGCGCTTGTAGCGGAGCAGTAGCTCGAGGAGGTCGGAATCGGCGGGCATGCCGGAAGCGACTCCCATGACGAAGTTGTAGTGCGGGTTGTCCGTCATCCCGGCTCGTACATAGAGGTCCACCGAGCGCGCAATGCCGACATCGAAGCACTCCATCTCCGGAATCGCACCAACCTCGTCCATCGCATCGATCATCTTTTGGACCTTCTCGACGGTGTTCGGGAAGAGCATCGGCGGCCAGGCCCAGCTGCCGTCCTTCTTGAGCTTGAGGTAGTTCAGGCTGCCCGCGTTACAGGCTGCGATCTCTGGCTTGATCCTGAGAAGGCACGCGACAGGACCGGAGACGTCATCGTCCATCACGCCTGTGGTCTGATTGATGATCGCACCCGGACACAATTCTCGGATCGCATCACTCGCTGCCAACGCGACCTCGGGGTCCCAGGAAGGCAGGTGTCCCAGGTTCGGCTCCTGGCGTCGGAAGTGAATGTGGAAGATCGAGGCTCCAGCGTCGTACGCCTCCTTGGCGGACGCCGCCATTTCGTCGGGCGTGACTGGAACAGGATGCTGCTTCGGATTGGTGAGCACCCCGTTCACCGCACACGTGAGAATGGCCTTTTCCATGGTGTTCAGTCTTCGATGACCTTCTTATGGATGATGATCCGGCGGCAGTGGGGGCACTGATGGAGAGCGTCGGCCCGCTGAAGCTCGATGCCGAGCTGCGGCGGAAGTGCCATCCGACACGCGCTGCAGGTACCGTCCTTGATGATGATGACCGCGTTCGGAATGCCGGTGCGGAGACGGTCGTATCGCTTGACCACGGTCTTCGGAATCTTCACGACCAGCTCGTCGCGGCCGTTCAACAACTTGCCCCGTTCTACCTCTAGCTCGGCAATGCGTGTCTTCGAGGACTCCTCCTCGGACTGGAGCACTCCTTTGGCTTCTTCGAAGTCTTTCTCGCGCTCTGCGAGCGATGCTTCTTTGGCTTCAATCGCCTGACCGATGCGCGCGAGTTCGTCTTCGCGCTCCTTGATCGCGCGGCGATTGGCCTCGATTTCGCGCTCGCCTGCATCCGCTTCGCGAGCGCTGGTGGCCTGCGCGGCCTTCTTGCGGGCTCGCTGCAGGCCCTCGGTGCGTTCCTTCAACTCGCCGCTCTGCTCAATCTTGAGTTGCCTCGCGACATTGAGCTGTTCGCGCTCTTGGGCGAGCATGCTCTCGAGCGTCTGCACCCCAGTGCGGAGCTCTTCGAGGTGTTCGGGGATTTGCTTGAGCTCGTTCTCGATGTCTCGAGCCGAATCGTCCATCTCTGCAAGTTTGGCCAGGGCTACCAGCTCTTCGCGCAAGGACTGCCTCCCGTCTATCCCGAAGCTGGCGGGCCTGTAGCGTGCCTCTCCCTAAGGCGCAAGCGCAAGCAGAATCAGCGCCAGCGTTAGCGCCCGTGCATTCACTCGCGTCGCCCGGTGACCCGGGCCGCGCCGACACCTACTCCTCGAAAACAACGTCACGTAGTAGGCCCACCTGGACTCGAACCAGGAACAACCCGGTTATGAGCCGGGGGCTCTAACCAATTGAGCTATGGGCCCTTGTCAGCGGTTCTAGCGTGAACGGGAACTGAACGCGAATGATCGATCGGAGGATGGCGCGGGATGGGCAGCACAGCGCTGGGGAAGAGCGTGCGTATAGATCCGTATGAGACGCTAACGCGACCGGGGCCCCAGCGCGAGCACGCCCGTCCCGCGCCATCCTCCGGTTAATTGTCCATGAACGACCGCAGCTGCTTCGAGCGGCTGGGGTGGCGGAGCTTTCGGAGGGCTTTGGCTTCGATTTGGCGGATGCGTTCTCGGGTGACCTCGAAGTCTTGCCCGACCTCCTCGAGGGTGTGGTCGCTCTTTTCGCCTATGCCAAAGCGCATCCGGAGGACTTTCTCTTCTCGGGGCGTGAGGGTCTTGAGGACGCGGCGCGTCTGGTCTTCGAGATTGCCACCGATGACCGCCTCGACGGGAGACACGGCGTTCTTGTCCTCGATGAAGTCGCCAAGATGGCTATCTTCCTCTTCGCCGATCGGGGTCTCGAGACTGATCGGCTCTTTGGCGATCTTGAGGACTTTGCGCACCTTCTCGAGCGGCATCTCCATCCGCTCGGCGATCTCTTCTGGATCCGGCTCGCGACCGAGCTCTTGCACCAGGTAGCGGGAGGTCCGGATGAGCTTGTTGATCGTCTCGATCATGTGGACCGGAATTCGAATCGTCCGGGCCTGGTCGGCAATTGCGCGAGTGATGGCCTGGCGGATCCACCAGGTCGCATAAGTCGAAAACTTGTATCCACGGCGGTACTCGAACTTGTCCACCGCCTTCATCAAACCGATGTTGCCTTCTTGAATCAAATCGAGGAACTGCAGGCCTCGGTTGGTGTACTTCTTGGCGATTGAAACCACGAGACGAAGGTTGGCCTCGACCAGCTCCGCCTTGGCGCGTTCGGTCTGACGCTCGCCTTCCGCGAGTGCCCTGTAAGTGTCTTGAAGGTGCGCGACCCCCTGACCCATGTCCTCTTCGACCTCCGCGATGGCCTTTTGCGCGTCGCGGATGTTCTCTTCGGAAAGCAGGATCTGTTCTTCGGAGCCGTATCGACGATGAACTCGCTTCTCGGTTGCCTTGCTCTCTTGCATGTCGCGAACCACCCGCTTCATGTCTTTGAACTTGAGGCCACCGACGCGCTGTTCGGCTTCGTTCATCTCTCGCTCGGCACGCTCGACGCGCCGGATGTAGTTCTTGATGCGAGCAACGACTCGGTCGATCTGCTTCTTGGTGAGGTTCAGCTCGCGAAGCAACGCTACCCGCTCATCGAGATGCTTGTCGATCTGAGCGGTGTATTGCTTCTTGCTCCGGTCAGAGACGCGGCGCTTGCTGTCGAGCTCGCCCCGCACCTTGGTCATCGATGACTCGATGCGCTTGACCTTGTCGAAGAGCTTGAGCGCGCGGGTTTTGGCCGCCTCGAAATCCACTTCCTCTTCTTTGTCGAGGTCGCGGACCACGTCTTTGACGCGAAGCTTGCCCTTTCGGAGGTTCTCGCCGATGTCGAGGATCTCCGAAACGCCGACCCGGGAGTTGAGAATCACCTCGAAAATCTTGCCCTCGCCGTCTTCGATACGTTTTGCGATCTCGACTTCGCCCTCACGCGTCAGGAGCGAGACCGAGCCCATCTTGCGGAGATACATCCGGACGGGGTCGTTCGACTTCTGCGCATAGTTGTCCTCGACCGGAGGCGGAATCGTGGAGGGTCGACGCGAGGCACCGCGGGTAGCGGCGACGGGTGCCTCACTGGTACGGCTCTGTCCTTCTGGCGCGCCATCGACGACGTCGATGTCTTCGCTCTTCAGCCACACCATCAAGTCGTCGATTTGGTCCGAGGTCACCATGTCGGGAGGCAACGCGTCGTTGAGCTCGTCGTAGGTGAGGTGCCCCTGCATGCGGCCGCGTTCGAGAAGCAGCTGCACCTCTTTTCGTTCGCGGCCCTTGATCTTCGGGATTATGCGAGAGGCCGGTTCAGAGTTGAACCTGGATTCGTTCGACGCTTCGTCGCGTGCTGAGCTCTTGCTCGCCATTTTCACCTCTGCTTCGCGTTTGTTTGTTTGAGTCTGTGTGCGCTTCGTGAAAGCTCGACAAACTCTTGAGTCAACCCCGCAGCGAGTGCATCATCGCCCACGCGTCGTGCCTCGACGATGCGCTGCTGTAAGAGGGGAAGCTCACGTTCTATATTTTGTTGTTTCAGAAGAGGAAGGCCGTCGCAAACGATTCGACGTGCTTCTTCCAGGCTATGACGTTGCACGGCGAGCTGTTCCTCTAGCCACGGCCGAAGCTGATTGCTTTGAAGCTCTTCGAGTAGGGCCGTCACTTCGAGCGATCCCTGGCTGTCCACCATCCGCAAGATAGAATCAAAGATGGCGCGAAGATCTTTGTTCGTCAAAAGGCTCGGTAACTTCTGCGCTTCTTCTTCTTGAATCAGAGTCGGCTGATCGATCAGCGCCGAGATTAACTTCGACTGTAACTCTGACACCCGGGGTGCAATATCCTGCTGCACCGCGTCACGAGCTGTGCGGCGACGCTCGTTGCCGCGACCCAAACCGCGACGTAGCTCACGCCGCACCAGTGCAAGATCGGTAATGCCAAACTTCCGTGCGACGCGTTCGACATAAAGACCGCGCTCGATCGGGCTTTCGACACCAGCAAGAATCGGACCAAGTTTCCCAATCGCCTCTGCCTTGGCGCGCGGATTTGGCTCGACGCGCCCGGCCGCGTCGTCGATGAGATACTCGATGATCGTCGGCGCGTTGGTCACGCGAGCCCTCAGCGCATCTGTGCCTTGCTCCCGCAAGAAGCTGTCGGGGTCCGAACTTTGGGGGAGCGTCACCGCGTGTGCAGATAGACCGGTCTTGGTCAAGACGCCGTAGGCTTCGCGCACGGCCTTACGACCGGCCTGATCCCCATCGAATAGCAAGAAGAGCTTCGTCGCAAAACGCTTGATGAGCCTGGCATGCGCCTCGGTGAAGGCTGTGCCCATCGGCGCCACCGCGTGGGCGAAGCCTGCTTGGTGGAGGGCCACCAAGTCGAAGTTCCCTTCACAAAGGATCGCTGCATCCTCACGGCGAATCTCGACGCGGCCCTCGTGCAAGCCATAGAGCACCTCGCCTTTGTGGTAGAGCGGATTCTCCGGGCTGTTGAGATACTTTGCGGGGGGATCCTTCTGTGCCTCCATGGAAGGTGCCCGCTCGAGCGCCCGACCGCTGAACGCGACGACTTTCCCGTGCACATCGGCAATTGGAAACATCAAGCGGTGACGAAAACGGTCGTAGTGCCCCCGACCGGAGCGCCGCGACACGATGAGACCGACAGCTTCGGCATCGGCGGGCGAGGAGCCTGCGCGCTCGAAAAAGCGCACCAAGGAGTCCCATCCGTGTGGGGCGTACCCCAAGCGAAAGTTCTGAACCGACTCGTCCGAGATGCCTCGCCTTGCAAGCTCCGCTCGCGCAATGCCGGCGTCCGGATGCTCGCGGAGCTGGTCGCAATAGAACTCGGTCGCGGCTTCCATCAACGACGCCAAGCGTTCAGACTCTTTTTTGTATCGCTGGTGTTCGGCCTCTCGTTGGGGGTCGTACACCGGAAGCTGGACCCCGGTTTGCTCCGCCAAGTCCCGCGCCACTTCGGGGAACGTTTTGCCCTCCACGTGCATCAAGAAGGAAAACACGTCGCCTGAAGCCTTGCACCCAAAACAGTGATAGAAGCCGCGGTTGGGATGCACGTAGAACGATGGAGTCTTTTCATTGTGGAACGGGCAGAGACCCTTGAGACTGTTCCCAGACTTCTTGAGGACCACATAGTTGCCGATGACGTCTGCGATGGGAGCGCGGTCGCGGATCTCAGCAATCTTGTCTTCGGAAATCAACGCACCGCCTCGCGCCTGCTCGCCGTACTCGGGAAAGTCGGAGGAGTGTAGGCTTCACCGGGTTCTTGGCAAGCGCTGGCTCCCGCTGTAGTTGTGGCGCGATGGGCCACGCGCAAGGGCCGGTGAGACGAATCCTATGGGTGTACGTGCTGGTGTCAGCCGCGGTGTTCGGTGTGACGCGACTCGAAGACGTGCCCGCAATCGGCCAGTACGCGCATCTGGTCGTAGCGGCGATTTTCTTGCTCACTTCGATTCGACTTGGACGGGAAGAGATCAGGCACTTCGGCTTGGCGCTCGGCGGTCTGCTCGAACCGCCGACCGACGGCCGCCCGCGGGGTCCCCTAGGCTTGTGGGACCTCGCACGAGCATTGCGTGCCGCCCTCCCCTCCGCAATCGTGGAGTTCGGGGTCGCCGCAGGAGTTGCCACTGTCGTTTTCCCTTTGTACGCGATCGGTTTCTACTGGTGGAACGAACCCGCCCAACCGTTCTCTCTTGCACTCCCGCCGGAGCTCGCAAGCCTCGGGCTTGCACAACTCGTCGTCGTTGCGCTTCCCGAGGAAGCGTTCTTTCGCGGTTACATCCAAACCGCGCTGAGCGACACGGAGCAGAAACGCATTCGGGTGCTCGCTGTGGAGCTCGCCCCCGCCGCATGGGTGGCCCAAGCGGCGCTCTTCGCCATCGTTCATCTGATCGTCGAGCCGCACCCGGCGCGACTGGCGGTCTTCTTTCCTGCGCTTCTTTTCGGCTGGCTTCGCGCGTGGCGGGGTGGAATCGGCGCCGCGATGGCACTGCACGCGGTGAGCAATCTTTATTCCGAGATTTTGTCGCGGAGTTGGCTATAACTCAGCCATGTTCGCGACACCGCCCGCCCCTACGATCCTTTCCGAAACCGTGCGGCGCGCGCTCTCCGAGGACATCGACCGAGGTGACATCACGACCGAGGCCTGCGTGTCTCCCACGGCGATCGGAACGGCCATCGTCCACGCCCGCGAGGCGATGGTGTGCTGCGGGCTCCCGATCCTCGAAGAAGTCTATGCTCAAGTCGACCTGTTGGTCGATGTGGAGGCGCACGTCACCGATGGAGACAAAGTCGACAAGGGCGCCGCGCTCGCCACTCTCTCGGGCCCGGCGTCCTCTATCTTGCTCGGCGAGCGGGTGGCGCTCAACTTCATGCAACGCCTCGCCGGTGTGGCGACGATGACCAGCCGCTTCGTTGACGCCTTGCCCGAGGGGTGCTCCACGCGGATCACCGACACTCGCAAGACCACGCCTGGCCTTCGCGCCTTCGAGCGGTACGCCGTGCGGTGTGGAGGCGGTTACAACCACCGCGAAGACCTCGGCGCCGCCGTTCTCATCAAGGACAACCACATCGCTGCGGCGGGCGGATGCGCAGAGGCGATTCAAAGGGCTCGCGCCCATGCACCACATACCTGCCGAATCGAATGTGAGGTCGACTCGTGGGCTCAGCTCGAAGAGGCGCTCGCCGCAGATGCCGATATCATCATGCTGGACAATTTCGACGACAGTCAGGTTCGTGACGCGCTCGCACTCATCGCGAGTCGAGCGATCGTCGAAGTGTCCGGCGGTATCACACTCGAGCGTGTTGCGACACTCGGCTCTTTGGGGGTCGATGTGATCAGCGTGGGAGCGCTGACCCATTCTCCTCCAGCGAGCGACATCGGCCTCGACTGGGGCTAGGAACGAGCGCATGGCTAACGACTTCGACCCGGACCGACTGCGACAGCTCTTATCGGGAGGGCGATGGGGACAGTCGCTCGACGTCCGCGCAACCACGAGCTCCACGATGGACGACGCGGCTGAGGCCGCCGCCGCAGGCGCACCCGACGGCTACGTGGTGCTCGCCAACGAACAGACGCACGGAAGGGGAGCCCGCGGACGGCAATGGGTCTCGC
>Ga0224497_10000282_pt1 | contig 38475 bp, 31 predicted proteins | sample SF_Jul11_sed_USG_4_FD_167970 | JGI IMG/M metagenome (GOLD analysis project Ga0224497, IMG submission 167970) | Sediment microbial communities from San Francisco Bay, California, United States - SF_Jul11_sed_USGS_13 | ecosystem: Environmental > Aquatic > Marine > Sediment | place: USA...
CCTGCGCTATCTCCGGCTGCATGATGAAATCCCCGCCACCACCGACACGCTGTTCGTGGTGGACCGTGCCGGCCAGTACAAGGGCCTGCTGCCCCTGACTACACTGCTGACCAATGACCCCGAATTACTGGTCGCCGCGGTCATGAACACCGAGGTCCAGCCGATCCCTGCCAGCATGCCGGATGACGAGGTCGCCCGGCTGTTCGAGAACCATGACCTGCTGTCTGCACCGGTGGTCGACGAGGCCGGCAAACTGCTGGGCCGTATCACCATCGACGACGTGGTGGACGTCATCCGTGAGGACGCCGACCACTCCCTGCTGAGCATGGCCGGCCTCGATGAAGAGGACGACACCTTTGCGCCAATCGTGATCAGCGCCCGACGCCGTGCCCTGTGGCTGGGTATCAACCTGTTCACCGCCTTTCTCGCCTCCTGGGTCATTGGCCTGTTCCAGGCGACCCTGGAGCAGGTCGTCGCACTGGCCGTCCTCATGCCCATCGTCGCCAGTATGGGCGGAATTGCGGGCAGCCAGACACTGATCATCGTGATCCGCGGACTGGCACTGGGCAAGGTGGGGAAGGCCAACGCACGCTGGCTGATGTACAAGGAACTGGCCGTTACGGGATTGAACGGACTCGGCTGGTCACTGGTGGTCGCCGTGATCGTGACCCTCTGGTTCCAGGACATGGCCATCGGCATCATCATCGCCGCAGCGCTGATCGTCAACCTCGTGTGCGCCGCCATCTCCGGCCTGTCCATTCCCTTTATCCTCAAGCACATGAATATCGATCCGGCTCACGCCGGCAGCGTCCTGCTAACGACCGTCACTGACGTGATCGGCTTCATGGTCTTCCTGGGGCTGGGAACGATTTTCCTGCTCTGAATGGTAACAAGGTGGCATTGTCGCCTTTACGTCCGGGCCAGCATGTGTCTGGAATTGCCAACCGGGCCTAGACTGCACTGCAGCCCCCTCATAGCCCTGACTGGTTCCAGTTATTGAATGCCAACAGCCAGCTGGAAATGTCGGGATACTCATTGCCGCGTGCCTGCAAATGGCTACCCAGTTCGATCATGAGTTCGCGGAATTCCCGTATTTCCGCCTGCCATGACTGCTCGTCCAAGCCCGGGTTATCCGCCAGGGCCTGATTGGCGATGGAGCCGGCTCCGCCCCACATACGGTTTGAGTTCAGTTCCCGGTAAAACCGGACTTCATCCCTTCCGCCGAGGTCGATCACTGACCCTATCCAGGCAGCGCTGTCTCCGGGGTGGTTTTCCAGGATCTCATGGAGACGCTGCAGGGTGGCCTGAACAGCCATCGCGCCAGGTTTAGTGAATACGCTGCAATGCTGGTATTACTGAAGCGCCAGTTCCGCGGCGATCATTTTTTTCAGCTGGCTCCTGCAGGTGGTCACCTTGCAGTGCTCGCTGTGCCGGCAGCTGAGTTGCAGGTCACGGACCTGGTCATCCGCAATATCCAGCATGCAGACCAGCGCAATCTCTTCCCTTTCACGCTGCGACCGCGCCTGCTCGAGCAAGGTGACGGTCTGGCAACCCTCGATAAAGCGCTTGCGGGCGAAAAACGCGATCTGGTCGAAATCGTAATTCCCCAGGCACCCGGGGTTATAGCAGGCCATGACGTCGTACCTCTTCTTGCTTCCTGGTAGCCACCAACCTGGCTGGCTGCCATTCATAAACATAGCCCGTTTCGTTTCCTGGTGCTTTGATGTGGATCAAGTATGTGGCCTGCATGGGATTTGGATACACTGGCAGCAGACAACCACCGGAACTCGCAGCATATGCAATATCGCAAACTTGGAAACACCGGAATCGATGTCAGCGTCATCTGCCTTGGCACCATGACCTGGGGTGAACAGAACACGCAGGTCGAGGCCTTCGCACAAATGGACTATGCACTGGCACACGGCGTGAACTTCTTTGATACGGCGGAACTTTACCCGATTCCGCCGCGAGCGGAGACCTATGGCCGCACCGAAGAGATCATCGGCAACTGGCTGCACAAGACCGGGAATCGCAGCAGGATCTCCCTCGCCAGCAAGGTCGCCGGTCCCGGTCCAGGCTGGATCGACCATATCCGCAATGGCCGGACGCGCTACAACCGGGAGCAACTGCAGGAGGCACTCGACGGGAGTCTAAGACGCCTGCAGACCGACTGCATCGACCTCTACCAGCTGCACTGGCCGGAACGCGACACGAATTTCTTTGGCCAGCTGGGCTTCACGCCCGGGGAGCCGGACGAGTTCACGCCCGTAGTCGAAACCCTGGAGGCATTGAACGATTTTGTGCAGGCCGGCAAGATACGCCATATCGGTCTGTCGAATGAAACCCCGTGGGGCATCATGCGTTTCATCCAGATCGCCGAACAACTGGGCCTGCCACGCGTGGTTACGGTACAGAACCCCTACAGCTTGCTAAACCGGTCCTATGAAGTCGGCGCCGCAGAGGTCTCCTGGCGCGAGCACTGCGGCCTGCTGGCCTATTCTCCGCTGGGTTTCGGCGTGCTGTCCGGCAAATATTTAAACGGCGCCCGCCCCGCCGGGGCACGCCTGACCCGGTTCCCGGACTACATGCGCTACAGCAGCCCGACCGCCGAACGGGCCACGTCGCAATACGTCGCCCTGGCACGCCGGCATGACCTGGAACCCTCACAGATGGCGCTGGCATTCGTCAACAGCCGGAGGGTTCTAACCAGCACCATCATCGGCGCGACCTCCCTGGAGCAGCTGCGCAGCAACATCGGCAGCATCGAAGTGGAATTATCAAACGAGGTGCTAGAAGGGATAGAGGCTATTCACTCCGAGCAACCCAACCCCAGCCCCTGAATTACAGATCCAGGAAACACCTGCTGCCGGTTAAGGTCATCATAGTATGGAAAGTGCTGCAAAGACGCACGTTGAGGTTTCCTGCGCGGTACCTGCGGTATACCCGTGGCTTAACATGAAAAACACATCAGCACTGCTTTACATGTCTTGTTGCATACGCATGTGCAATGTTATTCCCCCTGCGCCCTCCCCTACTTACAATTTAGCATTCAGGCGCCCGCGACTGTCATCTGTTCGATCAGCACCGAGCCGCTGCGGATATTGCCGCGCAGGTCCACGTCATTACCTACCTCAACGATCCCCATGAACATGTCTCTGAGGTTACCGGCCACGGTGATTTCATCCACGGGGTACTGGATCTTGCCGTTCTCGACCCACAAGCCGGCCACGCCACGCGAGTAGTCCCCGGTCAGTATATTCACCCCGAAGCCGATCAGCTCGGTGACCAGCAGGCCGGTATCCATTGCACGCAGCAACTCCGACAGGTCCTTGTCACCCGGATCGATGCTGAGGTTGTGTACACCGCCGGCATTGGCAGTGGTCTCCATCCCCAGCCGGCGCGCGGAATAGCTGTCCAGAACATAGCCCTGCAGTACGCCATCCCGCACCAGGTCACGCGCCTGAGTGGCGACCCCTTCGGTATCGTAAGGGGCGCTGCCCAGCGCCTTCTTCAGCAGCGGCTGCTCGTGGATATGTATAAAGCCCGGGAACACCTGTTTCCCCAGGTGGTCAACCAGGAAGGATGCCTTGCGGTAGAGACTGCCGCCATTGATGGCGCTGATAAAGTTTCCGAACAGGCCGCGTGCCACGTCAGCGGCGAAAATGACAGGGGCCTGGCGCGTGGTCAGTCGCCGGGAACCCAGTCGCCTGATGGTGCGTTCACCGGCCATGCGCCCGACCTCCTCGGGAGCTACAAGATCGTGGTGATCGCGTGCGGCCATATACCAGTGATCGCGCTGCATTTCGTCACCCTGCCTGCCCACCACGGAACAACTCAGGCTGTGACGGCTGGTGCGGTAGCCACCCGAGAAGCCATGGCTGTTGGCCGACACCCGCATGCTGGTATAGCTGGAGAGCGTCCCACCTTCGGAATTCACGATGCGTTCATCCACGGCACGCGCCGCGGCCTCGCAGTCACGCGCCAGCTCGATGGCCTGGTCAACGTCGAGTTGCCAGGGATGATACAGGTCCAGGTCGGGTATCACGGATGCCATCCGCTCGGCATCCGCCAGGCCGGCGCAGGGATCCGCGCTGGTATAACGGGCGATATCGCAGGCCGCCTCCACGGTGGCGCGGATGCCGGCGGGCTCGAAATCGGCGGTGCTTGCCGAACCCTTGCGGTGGTCGAAATAAACCGTCAGGCCCAGTCCCCGGTCACGGTTGTATTCCAGGGTCTCCGTTTCACCCAGGCGTACGGTCACCGACAGGCCCGCATCGATGCTGGCACCCGCCTCCACGCCGTCGGCGCCCAGCTTCTGTGCCTGGGCAATAATACCGTGCACCAGCTCCTCCAGCTGCGACTGCTGTTGAAATTCCGCTTCGTTTGCTGCGCTTTGGCTTTCTGACATGATCATTTCCCGGGAAGTGGCGAGGATTCTACCGGTCATACCCTGACCGGACAAATCCCGCCGAAACCGCTATCCTTCATTATGAGTCGACACGCTATACCACTTCATGCACGACGCTGAATACGAAAAAGAAGCACTCATCAGCAAGTCCCAGCGCAAGCGCGACATGACCGCGTTGCAGCGGCTTGGCGAGGAGCTGCTTGATTTCGATGCCACCACACTGAGCCAGCTGGAACTGCCGGAAGACCTGCTGGATGCTATCAAGACCGCAAAGAAGATCCATGCACACAGTGCGCGCAAGCGCCAGCTGCAGTACATCGGAAAACTGATGCGCGCCATCGATCCCGGGCCGGTCCGTGCGGCGGTCGAGGCCCGACGTCACCAGCAAGCCACCAACGACCAGGAATTTCACCTCCTCGAGGAACTGCGCGAGGCGCTCATCAGCGAGGGGGATTCCGCCCTGGCAACGGTGCTCGAGCATTTCCCGACAGCCGACCGCCAGCATATCCGCAAGCTGGCCCGCCAGGCGCGCAAGGAACGGGAGCTGAACCAGCCCGCCCGGGCCGCACGCCGGCTGTTCCGCGACCTGCGGGAATTGCAGGAAAACTCCTGATCAACCAGTCCGGTTCCCTGCGCGAACCATAAAAAAAACGGCGGCCCCCTGGCCGCCGCTGTGTTCTACATGACAGAAATCAGCAGTTATTCTTGGATACCGGTATCACTCATCCGATACGCTCTGCACACAGGTTCTGACCACTCATCTGGGCGAGGATGTCGAACGACGAGATCCGCACCGGATCATATGAGACCAGCATCAGATGCGGCCGTTTCTCGTTGAAATGCACCTCATTCACGCCCTGCAAACGGGTGATCGCAGCCTCGACATCGTGCCGGCGGTTCTCTTCCAATGTGTCATCAACATGCATTACCAAATCACTGCAATGTGTCATGGTATCTCCTCCATTGGGTTGGATTAATGCACTACCTCATTGCACGGGTCTTCTGTCACCCCCGGATTGCCCCCGGGCTAAACATCCTCCGTGAGGCACCACCGTAGACTAAACGAGACATATAAGTCAATGTATAATAAGGTTATTTGTTTATACACAACATATTGTGTCATAAATTTGAATTATCCCTGCCAAAACACTATATATGGAAGTAGGCGCCCGAAAATTCACATGAGAAATTTGAGGGATTTAAAAGGAATCGCCGATTTTCAGCTGACTACTGATCAATCAACTGCATCGCCAGGCAGGCCCGCGACACCGTACCTTCCGGGTCGAACCGGACCCGGAATGCCGGGAACACACTCAGCTGTCCCATGCCGGGGAACACCCGAAAGGGGCAAAGCAACCGGGACTGCCCCCTTTGGTAGTTGGTATGGTTAAGGTTCAGCGATGCGCGGGCGCTGTTCCTGCCGGCATGCACCGAGTTCAGGCGCCGGTTCCGCCAACGGTCAGTTCATCGATCAGCAGGGTGGGTTGTCCGACACCGACGGGGACGCTCTGCCCTTCCTTGCCGCAGGTGCCGACACCGGAATCCAGTTCGAGATCGTTGCCGACCATAGAGACCTGTTTCAGCACATCCGGCCCGTTGCCGATCAGAGTCGCCCCCTTGACCGGGCGGGTGATCTTGCCGTCTTCAATCAGGTAGGCCTCGCTGGCGGTGAAGACAAACTTGCCCGAGGTGATGTCCACCTGGCCGCCGCCGAAATTGACCGCATACAGGCCCCTGTCGACAGACTGGATAATCTCTCCGGGATCGTGTTCTCCGGCCAGCATGTAGGTGTTGGTCATGCGCGGCATTGGCAGGTGCGCGTAGGATTCACGCCGGCCATTACCGGTCGGGGCCACGCCCATCAGACCGGCGTTGAGGCGGTCCTGCATGTAGCCCTTGAGGATGCCGTTCTCGATGAGCACGGTGTTTTCTGTCTTGATGCCTTCGTCGTCGACGTTCAGGGAACCGCGCCGGCCCTGCAGGGTCCCGTCATCCACCACCGTGCACAGGGGCGAGGCCACCCGCTCCCCGATGCGCCCGGAAAAGGCCGACGTCCCCTTGCGGTTGAAGTCCCCCTCCAGCCCATGGCCGATCGCCTCGTGCAGCAGGATCCCGGGCCATCCCGGGCCCAGCACCACCGGCATGCTGCCCGCCGGGGCGTTGACCGCCTCCAGGTTAACGAGGGCCTGGCGCACCGCCTCGCGCGCATAGCCCAGGGCGCGATCCTGTTCCAGGAAGAAGGCGTATTCGGTCCGCCCGCCGCCGCCGGCACTGCCCTGCTCGCGGCGGCCGTCCTGCTCGACGATCACGCTGACATTGAAGCGGATCAGGGGACGCACATCGGCCGACAGGGTACCGTCACTGACGGCCACCATCATGACCTCGTGCACGCCCGCGAGACTGACCACGACCTCGCTGACACGCGGGTCCTGGCGACGTGCCTCCACATCCACGTTCCTGAGCAGCTGGACCTTGGCGTCGGCCGACATCCGTTCCAGCGGGTCGAGAGGCGGGTAGAGGATGTGCTCATCACCCCGATGCCAGGCCTGCAGGCTGCCTTCAGTGCCACGTTTGGCGATGGCGCGGGCCGCCTGCGACGCCTGCAGCAGGGCCGGCATCATGATCTCGTCGGAATAGGCAAACCCGGTCTTGTCACCGCTGATCGCCCGGACGCCGGCACCCTGTTCGATGTTGTGGATACCTTCCTTGACGATGCCGTCTTCCAGCACCCAGGACTCGTAGCGCGTCGACTGGAAATACAGGTCGCCGCTGTCCACCGCGTGTCCGAGCAACTGGCCGAACAGCCGGTCGAGATCGTTTTCATCAATACCCGCGGGGGCCAGCAGGCGCTGGCGTGCGATATCAAGATTGGAGGTACTCATAATACGATCAAACTAGCTGGCTTACTGACACGGTAAACGACGGTGCTCGATACTGGGGAAATTGCGGCGCGCACTTTCCAGCCGCTGCAGGTCAATGCTGGCACAGACCACGCCCGGGCCGCGTGACAGGCTGTTCAGGATGATGCCCCAGGGATCGACGATCATGCTGTGTCCGTGGGTTTCACGCCCGTTGAGGTGATAACCGCCCTGGTCGGCGGCCACGACATAGCAAAGGTTCTCGATGGCGCGTGCCCTCACCAGAACCTCCCAGTGCGCCCGCCCGGTGATCGCGGTGAATGCCGCCGGCAGGACCACGATCTCCATGCCTGCGGTCAGTTGCTGCCGGAACAGTTCCGGGAAACGCAGGTCATAGCAGATCGCGACGCCCATACGCCCAAAGGGGCTGTCTATGACCAACACCTCGTCACTGGGCTCGATGGTCTTGGATTCCGTGTATTGCTCGTCACTGTCCACCAGTTGCACATCGAACAGGTGGATCTTGTCATAGCGGGCGACCTGTTTACCTGTATCGTCATAGACCAGGCAAGCCGCGCGTATCTTGTCCCTGGCGTTGGCCACCAGCGGGACGGTCCCGCCCACCAGCCAGATGCCATGACGCGCCGCCTGCTCCGACAGGAAGGCCTGGATCGGGCCATCACCCTCTGCCTCCCGTATCTCGACCTTGTCGCGCTCCGACAGGCCCATGATGGCAAAGTTCTCCGGCAGCACCACGAGCTTCGCCTCGCGGCTGACCGCCTCCTCGATCAGGCGCTCCGCCTCCAGCAGGTTGGCACCCACATTGGGCCCGGAGGCCATCTGAATACATGCAACAACCGTCATCGTTTTAACAACCCTGCCAACACATTCACTTCCCGCGCTCCTGGATAATCGCCGGCTCGCGCACCGGCATGCTAATTATTTGATCGATTGAAAGAATACCACAGATCCCGTGGTGGCCATGGCGTGCCGGCGCCTGATCGAGGCGCTCACTCGATGTCTTCGGGTTCACTGGTAACGGTCTCTTTTGCCGGGCTATCAAGCGGGGTATAGACCGGGTCCGACCAGGGGCCGGTGACGGAGTAGCGGGTGCGGGCAAAACTCGTCATCCCCTCGATCTCTTTGCCCAGCAACTTGTCCGCAACCAGCAGCGCGGCGCCCACGGCCGGTCCGCCCGCAATGGCAGCGGCCAGGGGCAGGCTGGACCCGACCCGCGGGATTACGGTGACCAGTTCATCATAATCCTTTGCAGCCAGCCCCACGCGCCCTGCTATCTCGATTCGGGCGGAGGGGCCCTCGATGGTCAGGTCGCTGGTATGGGCATCCCCGCCGGTCAGTGCGAAGTTGCCCTCGATCCGGTCAAATGCGAAGCCCTTCTTGAACAAGTCGCTGAAGTCGAGCAGCAGCCTGCGCGACAAGGTATGCAGGCTGATCAGGCCGAGCACGCGCCCGGCCCCGGGTTCGACATCCAGCAATTGCCCGTCCTTGATCAGCAGGTAGAGTTTCCCGTTGGCGCGCTCCGGCAGGAAGTCCCAGGGGTCGCCGCGCCAGCTTGCATTGACCGACCCGGACACACTGCCCCCGGAAACGTTCTCTTTGTACTTGAAGGCCTTCAGCAGCGCGTCCAGCTTGCCATCGCTGAAGGTGATACCGAGCCGCGAAATGGCCTGCTCATCGACCATCCCCCAGTTGCCTGTCATGCGCATATCGAGCATGTCGGATGCCAGCACCAGCCTTTCAATACGTACATCCCCGGCATCGCGGGTCGCCAGCAGGTCGACCTCACCCAGGTCGACACCGGCATAGCTGAACTCCTGTACCGTTACATGCAGGTTCGGAAACGCTGCGGGCGAGAGCGACAGGCCCCCGGCCGCAGCTGCCCCGGTGTCCCTCTCGACCACCAGCCGGTCGAGGTTCATGACGACGCGCTTGATCCCGGCACCCTCATAGGCAAGCTGCACCTCGCCGTCGACATCCGGGCCTGTCAGTGTAATATCCTGGACCAAACCGGTCTTTACCGCGTGGACCTTTACCCCGTGCAGGCGGTGGCCGGCAAACTGCAAATCATCGATCAGCACATCGGTTTCCAGCGGAGGACCGCCACCGGACTGCCAGCCGGCGAAAACCGGTTGCCAGCGTGACAGCGCAAACCGCTGCAAGCTGCCCGTGATTGACAGGACATTCGCATCCGGCAGGACCGCCCTCTCGGCACCGATCACGAGATTACCCCTGACCCACTTCTGGCCCTGATTGGCCGGCTGCAGCGCGAACACCCCGTTGGCGATATCCGCATAACGGAAGCGCACCATCCTGTCGGAGCCGGTAATGTTATCCATGCTGATGACTAACGGCCGTGCCTCCGCTGGTGTTTTTCCGAAGGGTTCAGGCAACTCGATGCCGACACCCTCGAGTGCGGAGGAGATCTTCAGTCCGACCCCGGGTGGATCACTGCGCTGCCGCAGCTGTCCGATTCGCAACAGCACCTCCCAGTCACAGCGACCCGAAAAAAAGGATGCCAGCTGGATATTCTGTGTGCGCGCGAAATCCACCAGTGCAAGCGGGCCGCGCAGGCTGACATTGGTCACGGCGGTAGCGCTATCGGTCCAGACATCCACGGCAACCGGCTTGTCGAACAGGCTGGCCTCGAGCGACTCGCCGCTGATACCGTGCATGTCAAAGGCCAGCTTGCCCTGGATATTATCCAGGCTGACATCCGTCTCCTTCACCTTCAGGCTGTTGCCCTTGAGCAGGATTTCACCCCGGGCATCGATGGGCCGCTTGCCACGCAGCGGGATATTGATATCCAGTTTCAGTGCCGCATTCCCGCTGCTGCTGGTACGGTCAACGAAGCCGCCGTAGGTATGGCCCAGCGGGCTGCTGGCCAGTTCCGCCAGCATGACGGGCAGTGACCCGTATACAGTACCGTCAAGCTCGAGATCGGGCGCGGCCAGATCCTTTATCCGCACGTGTACCTCGCCCAGTGAGGCCGAACGGATTTTCCCCTGTTTGCCGTGGATATCCATAGAACGGCCGTTGAATGCGATCTCCGCATCGAGCTGCTCGATACGCGTCCAGGCCTGGTTGTAATCGAGTATGGCGTTGCTCACCGGCAGGCTGGCGGTCAGTTGCCCGCCGCCGTTGTCGAAGGGCACCCGATCGAGCGGCCCCTGCAAGACAATACTCCCGGCCCTGATCTCGCCACTGACCAGGCTGCGGTCCAGCCAGGCGACCGCTTTCGGTGACATGATGGAAGCTGGAAGATAATGCCTGACCGCCGCCAGGTCGCCGCGCTGCACGTCGATCTGCATATCGATCACCGGGGAAGATCCGGCCGGCGGCAACTCCAGCCCGAGCGAGGCCGTGAAGGCCAGGTCGGCATTGCTGATATCCAGTGCATTACCTCTGATGATCAGACGGTCATTGTCATAGTGCCAGGCAACCTCACCGGACAGGGCATCAAACCGCAGGGTATCGCGGAAGATCTCTTCATCCCGAAAGACGGCGTTTCTGCTTTGCAGCCAGAGCGCACCGGCATCCGAGGTCCCGGTGATGCTGCCCTGCAGGCCATGGATGGCCGGTCCGGTAGCGGTACTCCGGAAACCGAGGTCATCGAAACTCGCATCAAAGCCAAGCACGCGGATGACGTCACCGGCACTCTTGAAAATGACGGAAAGGTTCTGGACGGTGCCCTCGGCTGTAAAATTGGCAATCTGCTGCCAGCGTTTGTCTTCCAGGCCGGGTATGATCCGTAAAAAAGACTGCGCATCCTCCAGGTACAGGTGAGCGAATTCACCTGCAATGTAGCGCTCGCCGTCGACCGTGCGCCCGGCCAGCGAGTACAGTGATTCTTCCCGTTCCTCCGTACCCTGCTCGACACTGAGCCGCTGTACCGTGAACTGCCAGCCGGGTTTGCTGTCACGCCAGCCGAACACCCCGCTGTAACGGTCGACGGCATAATCCATTGGCGCATCCGCTGCCATGTGCTGCAGGCGCAGGTCACTGATGTCGATCTCGCCGCGGATAGCGCGCAAGTCGGCAAATTCGACATCAACCCAGCAGCGGACATCGGCGACACCCTGGAGAGCCACAGCGGAGATGATCGGGGCCAGGTTCTCGTTGGTCAGGGCCAGCGACTGTCCCTTCATGTACAGGCGCCCGCTCCACTTGCCGATAGCGCCCAGCGCACCCCTGAACACTCCCTGGACATCGACCCGGTAACCCAGGTGCTCGGGTAACATGGCATAACCGATCAGCACATGCCGGTCACCGGTATTTTCCAGGCGCACGGTGACGTCGGAGAAGCGCGCGGGCTTGCGCGTGTAGAGCCGGTCGTGGACGATAATCACCGAATCGTGAATGGAAAGGCGTTGCACTCCCAGCAGTCCTGCCAGCTCCGGACCGACGCCCCCCTTCCCCTTGAGCCTGTCGACGTAGATCTGCCCGTCCTCGTCCCGGATGAGCGTCAGGTCGGCGCCGATGATATCGATGCTATTCAGCTGCAGCGTCTGCTCATAGGCGTATTTCCAGATATCGAGACCCAGCCAGATCTCGTCGACGGCAAGCCGTTTGCCCGGCTGCTCCGGATTCGAGATGACCACGTCCCTGAGCTTGAGTACCGGTCCCAGGCCGCGCCAGGTCGCATCCATGCGCCCGATACTGACCGGTTTGCCCAGGAGTTCGCTGGCCAGTCCCTCTACCTCACTGCGGTACTCGCCCAGCGTGGGGACCCACAGGCGCGCGGCCGTCAGCGTGATTGCGAGCAGCAGCAGCATGAAGACAAATGACAGCCAGAGGGCATTGAAGATACGGGCGAGCATGATTAAGGATAACGCTCAGCAACCGCCCGGGTTGACAGCCCGGGATAAGCGACTGGAATCCATTCCATCAGGGACTACATGGGAACAACATCATACTGTTCCTGTGTATAGAGGGCCTCCACCTGGTACTTGATCGGTTTTTCTATAAAGGCCTCCAGTTCTGCCAGGCTGTCTGACTCTTCGTCCAGCAGCAGGTCAACGACTTCCTGGGAGGCCAGCACCAGTAGTTGCTGTGCATCGAACTGGCGTGCCTCCCGCAGGATCTCGCGGAAGATTTCATAGCAGACGGTTTCCGGCGTTTTCAGCGACGCCCTGCCGCCACAGGTTGGACATTCCTCGCACAGGACATGTTCGAGGCTCTCGCGGATCCGCTTGCGCGTCATTTCCACCAGGCCGAGGCTGGAGACCTCGGTGATATGGGTCTTGGCATGGTCCTTGTCCAGACACTTCTCGAACGCGCGCAGCACCTGGCGCTTGTGCTCATCCTGCTGCATGTCGATAAAGTCGGCGATGATGATGCCGCCCAGGTTGCGCAGCCGCAGCTGGCGGGCAATGGCCTGTGCCGCCTCCAGGTTCGTCTTGAAGATGGTCTCCTCGAGATTGCGGTGTCCCACGTAACCCCCGGTATTGACATCAATCGTGGTCATGGCCTCCGTCTGGTCGATGACCAGGTGACCGCCGGACTTGAGTTGCACCTTGCGGTCAAGCGCTTTCTGGATCTCATCCTCGATGCCATAGATATCGAAAATGGGGCGTTCCCCCGTGTAGTATTCAAGTTTCACGTTCAGGTCAGGCATGAACTTCTCGGCAAACTGCGCGAGGCGCTGGTGGCCCTCGCGCGAATCGATGCGGATTTCTTGTATCTGGTCATCCAGCAGGTCACGCATCACGCGGATGCTGAGCGGCAGATCCTCGTAGACTACGGAACCGGGAGTCGCCACGGCCTCGCGTTCCTTGATTGACTCCCACAGCTTCCTCAGGAACATCATGTCGGCGCGCATAGCGTCGGAGCTGGCGCCCTCGGCCGCGGTGCGCGCGATGTAGCCACCGGCATCCTGTTCCGACATGAACAACTGGATGATATCGCGCAAGCGAATACGCTCGTTCTCGTCCTCGATCTTCTGCGAGATACCGACGTTATTGACAGTGGGGATGAACACCAGGTAACGCGACGGGATGCTGATCTGCGTCGTCAGGCGCGCACCCTTGGTGCCCAGCGGGTCCTTGACCACCTGTACGGTCAGCTCCTGGCCTTCCTTGAGCAGTTCGTTGATGGTGCTGGTGAACGGCACAGCGGAGTCAGCGGTTTCCGGATTCCTGGGCGTGATATCCGAAGCATGCAGGAAGGCGGCACGCTCCAGCCCGATGTCTACAAACGCGGCCTGCATCCCCGGCAGGACACGGCATACCCGGCCCTTGTAGATGTTGCCGACCAGGCCGAGGCGCGCGGTACGCTCGATGAAGATCTCCTGCAGCACGCCATTCTCTACCAGCGCCACACGCGTCTCCCGGGGTGTTACGTTGATCAGTATCTCTTCACTCATTCCGTATACCTGAAGCTGTTGGTTCCACCAGACCTGCATATCACCTTACAGAACATTGATGGCAAATTCCTGCAGTAATTCCGCCGTTTCATACAAGGGTAGCCCCATCACCCCTGAATAACTGCCTTCCAGGCGGGTGATGAACGTGGCGGCCAGCCCTTGGATGGCATAGCCGCCGGCCTTGTCCCGGGGCTCGCCCGTCGCCCAGTATGCCTCGCATTCTGCCGGGCTCAGCGTGCGGAATGTCACGGAACTACAGTTTACCCGCACCGCCTCATGGTGACCGACCAGTGCCACGGCACTCTGGACCTGGTGGCTTCTGCCGGAGAGCCGCTGCAGCATTTCCAGGCCGTGAATCCGGTCCTGCGGTTTACCCATGATTTCGCCATCGATGACAACCGCGGTATCGGCACCCAGCACCGGCCGCGCAGGGCTCTTACCCAGAGATGCCCACCCGGCCCGCGCCTTGTCCAGGGCAAGGCGGCGAACGTAAGCAGCGGCGGCCTCCCCGGGCCGATGTGCCTCGTCGATCTCGATGGGTAGCAGGGTGAAGCGGATGCCCAGTTGCGCCAGCAAATCTCGGCGCCGTGGCGAGGACGAGGCGAGAAATAGATCAGCGGACGAGTTCATATGAACTCATATTAACAACAACTCGTAACAGATTGAATAGATAGTTTATTTAGCAGTAATAACAACAGCAGTCGGTGGCGCCGCTCAGGCGCGGTGGTAGGGATGCCCACTGAGCAGGGTCCAGGCCCGGTAGACTTGTTCGGCAATCACTACCCGCACCAGCGCATGCGGCAAAGTGTGCGCAGACAGTGACCAGCACAGGTCCGCACGTGCCAGGCAGGCGTCCGCCAGGCCGTCAGCGCCGCCCACCAGCAGCGCGATAGCGCGTCCGCCCTGCATCCAGTCCTGCAACCGGAACGCCAGTTCCTGGGTGCTCCAGGGCTCGCCAGTGACGTCCAGGGCGACAACCAGCGTCTGCCCGGGAATGGCGGCCAGCAGCTGACGCCCCTCCTCCTCGCGGATACGCGCGATGGACAGTGTCTTCTTGCGCTTGCAGGGGGGGATCTCGACCAGCCGCAGGCTGCATTCATGCGGCAGGCGCCGGGCGTATTCCCGGTAGCCCTCGGTAACCCATGACGGCATCCGGGTACCAACCGCAATCAGGTGAATATGCATCGGCGCTATTGCAGCCGGGGGCTGCGCCGTGCGTCAGTCGCCGTATTGAAGACTGGCACGCTGCTCAGTTCGCCTCCTCGATGCGGCCACCGACAGACCAGAGTTTCTCCAGCGCATAAAATTCCCTGACCGCGGGCAGCATTACATGAACCACCACGTCGCCGAGGTCGATCAGTATCCACTCGGCCGCCGCCGCTCCCTCCACGCCCAGTGCCGGATTGCCGGCCTGCTTGGCCTTCAGCGCCACGTTGTCCGCCAGCGCCTTCACGTGACGTGTCGAGGTGCCGCTGACAACGACCATCCTGTCGGTGATCGAGGTCAGCTCGCTGACATCGATTACCTTGATATCGACACCCTTGAGATCCTCCAGCGCGCCCATGACCAGGGCCAGCAGCTCATCGCCCTGCCGCCCCGGGTGATCAGTTATTCGATTGTGCTTTTCAGTCTTCACGGTTCATTGCCTGCCTTGGTAAAGGCCCTCGTGGTTGATGATCTCACGTACGTCTTCCGGCACCAGGAACCCCGCACTGCGTCCCTCAGCCAGGCGCATGCGGATATCGGTTGCGGAAATCTCCAGCTGGGTGACCGGCTGAAACAGCAGGTGACCGGCGGCCTGTTGGCGCAGCTCGCCGGCACCAGCCACCCGGTGCAGGCTGATGAAATCCGCCAGCTCGCCCTGCGCCGGAATTTCCGCACCCGGGCGCATCATGACGACCAGGTGACACAGGTCGATCAGCTCGCGCCAGCGGTGCCAGGTCGTCAGGCCGCGGAAGGCGTCCATACCGACCAGCAGGCAGAGCGTTTTCGCGCTCGCTTCGGCACGCAGCGAGCTCAGGGTATCGTAGCTGTAGGACGGGCCTTCCCGTCCAAGTTCGCGCTGGTCGACCACGAAAGCAGGATAATCCTGTACCGCTGCCTCGAGCATCTTCACCCGCTGTAGTGACGAGGCAACGGGTTGGTCCCGGTGCGGCGGAAGGTGACAGGGAATCAGGCGCACCTGTTCCAGCGCCAGCGCCTCGCAGACATCGAGCGCAGTGCGCAGGTGACCAAAATGGACCGGGTCGAAGGTCCCGCCAAGGATGCCTATCATGAAGGGATGAGAGGCGCCGCCAAGCCCCGGGGATGTAATACGAACTTAAGCAATGTGCGCGAGCAATTCCTAAGCGTTTGTTTGCTAAGTCTAGCGCAAAGACGCGAAGAACGCAGAGAAAAAATACCGGATTGGCGCCACGGGCTAAAGCATTCAATGAATACCGGTGTAATGCAGCCTTTGTAATAAGCAGTGCTATTAGAATACAGGCTTTGCGGTGGAGATTTTGGTTCAGGTACGGATATGGCCATCACCCAGGACGATGTACTTCAGGGTCGTCAGCCCTTCGAGGCCGACCGGGCCGCGGGCGTGCAACTTGTCGGTACTGATGCCGATCTCGGCGCCCAGCCCGTACTCGAAGCCGTCGGCGAAGCGGCTTGACGCATTCACCATGACCGAACTCGAATCGACCTCGCGCAGGAAGCGCTGCGCGCGCGCCAGCGACTCGGTAATGATGACATCCGTGTGATTGGATCCGTAGCGCGCGATATGGTCCATGGCCGCATCGATATCCTCCACGATGCGCACCGCCAGGATCGGCGCCAGGTATTCGGCCTCCCAGTCCGCCTCGGTGGCGGCCGTGATATCCGGCAGGATCCGGCGCGTGGCATCACAGCCGCGCAACTCGACACCGGCCGGCACGAACTGCTCTGCAAGTTTCGGCAGCACGGCGCTGGCGATCTCGGCCGAGACCAGCAGGGTCTCCATGGTGTTGCAGGTCCCGTAACGCTGGGTCTTGGCGTTCACCGCCACCCGTACCGCCTTGTCCAGGTCTGCCGTGCCGTCGATATAGGTATGGCAGATACCGTGCAAGTGCTTGATCACCGGCACCCGGGACTCCTTGCTGATGCGTTCGATCAGGCCCTTGCCTCCACGCGGAATGATGACATCCACCGAGTCCTCCATACGCACCAGTTCACCCACGGCGGCACGATCGGTCGTCTCGATCACCTGCACCACGTCGGCAGGCAGGCCGGCACTCGCCAGGCCCGCGTGGATACAGGCGGCAATCGCCTGGTTGGAATGGATGGCCTCGGACCCGCCCCTGAGAATCGCCGCGTTGCCCGCCTTGAGGCAGAGACTGGCGGCATCGGCGGTCACATTGGGGCGTGATTCATAGATGATGCCGATGACGCCCAGCGGCACCCGCATGCGGCCCACCTGGATGCCCGAGGGCCGGTAGTTCATATCCGAGATACTCCCGACCGGATCCGGCAGGGCCGCGACCTGGCGCAGACCATCAGCCATGGCCGCAATCCGTTCGTCGTTCAGCTCCAGGCGGTCAAGCAGGGCGGCATCCAGACCCTGCTCGCGTCCGCCGGCGAGGTCGGTTGCGTTCTCCTTTCCGAGGTGGTCAGCTGCGTCCTCGATGGCGCTGGCTATCGCCGTCAGCGCGGCATTCTTGCTGCCCGTATCGGCGCGCCCGATGTGTCGCGCCGCGGTGCGCGCACGCCGGCCCACCTCCTGCATGTAGGCAGGCAAGTCCAGGTTCATGGATTCCGCTTTTGCACTCATTGCTACAGACTCATTCAGGCCGGTTGTTGAAACAGCGTTGCCGGAAAGACCCTTACGCCCGCCAGCAGCAGGGCCAATTGTAACAGTTCATCCCACGGGTTTCCCGCGGCCCGGCCCTTGATGATCCGATCAACCAGGGCGCATCTGCGCAGCAGGTCCCTGCAGACCGCGCCGGACAGCCGGCCCAGCGCCTGGCCAATGACCGGCTTGCGCGCCTGCCAGACACGAAACCTGGCCAGCACTTTGGGAATGGCCTCGCCGCCGGCGACGGCGTCGGCCATCGTGGTCAATTGACGTAATTCCCGGGTCAAGGCCCACAAAACTACGGGCGCTGCAACGCCCTCTCCCTGCAGACCGCGGAGGATACGTGTACTACGCACACCATCACCGCTCAGTACCGCATCAACCAGGCTGAACACATCGAAGCGCGCACTGTCGGCCACCATGGCGGTGACCGCGGCTGCGTCGACCGGGCCCTCGCCCTGCAGCAGGTAGAGCTTGTCGATTTCCTGTACACAGGCCAGCAGGTTGCCCTCTACCCGTTCGGTCAACAGCGCCACCGCCTCTGCCGTGGGATCCAGCCCGCGCTGGCGCATGCGTGCCCGCACCCAGGCAGGAAACTGCTGCGCATCCAGAGGCCACACGAACACCACTACCCCTGCCTGGTCCAGTGCCTGGACCCACTTGCTCCGGCGCGCGGACGGCTCCAGTTTGCCGGCCGTGATCAGCAGGATGGTTTCCTCCGGAGGCTGTTCCGCGTAGGCGCGCAGGGCCTTCGAACCGGCATCGCCTGGCTTCCCGCCGGGCAGGCGCAGATCAATTACACGCCGTTGCGAAAACAGCGACAGGCTGCCGGCAGCCGTTTCCAGGGCACTCCAGTCAAAGCCCGGCTGTACGCTCAACACCTCCCGTTCGTCGTAGCCCTGCTTGCGCGCCTGCGCCCGCACCGCGTCAGCCGCCTCCATGACCCGCAGGGGTTCGTCGCCGCTGATGAAGTAAACCGGTGCGAGCGGACCCCGCAGCCGCGAGGCGAGCTGTTCGGGGTTAATCTGCACGCCGGCCGCCTGCTGCCGCGATCCGCAGCATGGCCAGGTTGACCAGGCTGCGTTGCAGTTCCTTGCGGATCAGTTCGCCTTCGCGTTCCGTCCCGAGTACATCGGAACGGATATAGTGCAGGAAGCGGTTCATCGACAGGGTCTGCTCGACCACCACCACCTGGCGGTCTGCAGTGATGACATCGAAGCGGATCGTCTGGCGGATCTCGTACTCCTCGGCCTTGCCGGCGGAATCCACTGTGAGCACGTCGGTGCTGGTCCGGTTCTCGAGGATCCGCAGTATCGCAGTGGCCGCGTCACGCTCCCCCGTCACCTGCGCACCGCGCCCTTCCAGGGCGTCGCGGAATTCGTTGTTCAGTGGATCAAAGGTACTTTTACCCTGGATGTAGGTAATGGCCATTTGTGCGGGCAGCGGTGTTGCACCGCGCAGCTGGAACCCGCAGCCGCTGGACAGCAGCAGGGCCGCGGCGACCAGCGCCAGCGCGAGGCCATTAACGGACCAGGACAGGGTCCTGTTGCCGTTCATATCAGGCAACCACATTCACAAGCTTGCCGGGTACGACAATGAATTTCTTCACCGGCCTGTCCTGCACGTGTCTCTGCACATTGGGTTCGCTCAGCACCAGGGCCTCGATGTCGCTCCTGGCGGTATCTGCGGCGACATTTATTTTGCCGCGTACCTTGCCATTCACCTGTACCACCAGCGTGATCTTCTCCTGCACCCGGGCCGACTCGTCACACGCGGGCCAGGCGCAATTCACCACGGCCTCCTCATGACCGAGCGCGTACCACAGGACATGGCTGATGTGCGGCACGATTGGGGACAGCATCAGCACCACGGCCTCGAGTGCCTCCTGCATCACGGCGCGCCCCTGTATCGAGGTGTCGGTAAAGCGGTTCAATTCATTAAGGAGTTCCATGTTGGCTGCAATTGCCGTGTTGAAGGTATAGCGGCGCCCGATGTCGTCGCCGACCTTGGCGATAGTGCTGTGCAGCGCACGCCGCAGGGCCTTCTGCTCGTCCGTCAGGGTATCCACACCGAGGGCTTCCGGCGGACCGGCGCTGACGTGGCCACTGACCTGTTTCCACAGGCGCTTGAGAAACCGCGAGGCGCCCTCCACGCCGGAGTCAGACCACTCCAGCGACTGCTCCGGTGGTGCCGCGAACATGGTGAACAGGCGCACGGTATCGGCGCCATAGCGGTCGATCAGGCCTTGTGGATCCACGGTATTGCCCTTCGACTTGGACATCTTGGCCCCGTCCTTCAGGACCATGCCCTGGGTCAGCAGGCAGGTAAACGGCTCGTCCACCTTGAGTAGTCCCGCGTCGCGCATCAGCTTGTTGAAAAAACGCGCATACAGCAGGTGCAGCACCGCGTGCTCGATGCCGCCGATGTACTGATCGACGGGCATCCAGTAGTCAACGCGTTCATCGAGCATAGTGTCGTGGCGGTCTGCACAGGCATAACGGGCGAAGTACCAGGACGACTCAAAGAAGGTGTCGAAGGTATCGGTCTCACGCTCGGCCTTGCCGCCGCAGCCGGGACAGCGGGTCTCGATGAAGCTGGCCATTTTCTTCAGCGGCGAGCCTGTGGCATCGATCTCGACATCGGTCGGCAACATGACCGGCAGGTCGGACTCCGGTACCGGCACGGCACCGCATTTTTCACAGTTGATAATCGGGATGGGACAGCCCCAGTAACGCTGGCGCGAAACACCCCAGTCACGCAGACGGTAATTGACCTGGCGTCCGCCCTTGCCTGCGCGCTCCAGCCAGTCGCCGATGGCCTCGAAGGCCTGCTCCGAGGTCAGGCCGCTGAATTCACCGGAATCCTTCAGGATACCCTTGTCGACAAACGCGGCCTGGTCGAGGTCGGCGTGCTGATCGTCACTGGCCGGATGGACCACCTGGCGGATCGGGATGCCGTTCTGTTGAGCGAATTCGTAGTCACGCTGGTCATGCGCCGGTACGGCCATGACGGCACCGGCGCCGTATTCCATGAGCACGAAGTTCGCCGCCCAAATCGGCACCTGTTCGGCGCTGATCGGATGCAGCGCCTTGAGACCGGTGTCCACGCCCTTCTTTTCCAGGGTGGCCATGTCTGCCTCGGCAACGCGGGTGTTGCTGCACTCGTCGATAAAGGCCTGCAATGCCGGATTGCCGGCCGCCGCCGCACGCGCCAGCGGATGTTCGGGCGCTACGGCGACATAGGTCACGCCCATGACGGTGTCCGGTCGCGTTGTGTAGATCGGCAGCGACTGCTCACTGCCGGCGATGCCGAACTGCATCTCGATGCCTTCCGAACGACCGATCCAGTTTTGCTGCATCAGCCGCACCTGCTCCGGCCAGCCGTCGAGCTTGTCGAGGTCGGCCAGGAGTTCTTCGGCATAGTCGGTGATTTTCAGGAACCATTGCGGTATCTCGCGGCGCTCCACCGGTACGCCGGAGCGCCAGCCCTTGCCATCGATGACCTGCTCGTTGGCCAGCACGGTCTGGTCGACCGGGTCCCAGTTAACGACCGCAGTCTTCTTATAGACAATCCCCTGCTCGAACAGGCGGGTGAAGAACCACTGCTCCCAGCGGTAGTACTCCGGGTCGCAGGTTGCCAGCTCGCGTTCCCAGTCATAGCCGAAACCCAGCTGCCTGAGCTGCTTGCGCATGTAATCGATATTTTCGTAGGTCCACTGTGCCGGCGGCACCTTGTTCTGGATGGCCGCGTTCTCGGCCGGGAGGCCGAAGGCATCCCAACCCATGGGCTGCAACACGTTCCTGCCCTGCATGCGCTGGTATCGGGCAATCACATCGCCGATGGTGTAGTTGCGCACGTGCCCCATGTGCAGGCGCCCGCTGGGATAGGGAAACATGGAAAGGCAGTAGTATTTCTCCCGCCCGGGGTCTTCACTGGCCTTGAAGGTCTGGTGTGTCTCCCAGTACGCCTGGGCCTCGGCTTCGATAATTTCGGGCTTGTAGGTGGTATCCATCGGACTGCCGGCAGATTGCTTTCACTGGGTGCGCAAGAATACCGTAGCCTGGATAGCCCCCACAACAAATAAACCCGCCACCTTCACCTGGGGCCCGCTTTGGTCCACACTTGAAATATCACAGGCATTCAGGGAACAGACATGAAAGACGAGCAATCCACACGCGAGCAATGGCTGCGCGCCTATGACGACATGATGGTCCGGGTCAAAACAGCCATCGAGGAAGCGGAGGAATCCGCCCTGCCGCCACTAAAACGGATGGTGGAACATGCTCGCGATACCGCGGTGGAGCTTGAGGAACTCACCGTGGAAGAAGCCGAAAAGATCGCATATTACCTGCAGCGCGATCTCGAGGACGTCGGCAAACACCTGGCCGAGACCGGCCATGAACTGGGTGACTGGCTGCGCTTCGACATACACCAGATCGAAGCGCGGCTATTGGAAGTGCTGACCCGGGTTGCCGACCACACCCAACTGGAGATCAGGCGCTTCAAGCACGATCTCGAGGTAGGCCCTCCTTACAATGCCGGCGATGTCACCGGCCCCGGCACCCTGATCTGCGATTCCTGCGGCGAGACCATTCGCTTCCACGCCACCGGCTACATCCCCACCTGTCCGGCCTGTGGCCATAGCATTTACCATCGCAAAACGGTCAGGGATGAGATCGACTAGTTCGTGCACACTTCTTGTAGCGCTGCTGTGTCTCTGGCTGGCGCTGCCTGCAGATGCCGATGGTGACAACCGCAGGGTCGAACACATTGTCATCGTCTGGCTGAAGGAACCCGGCAACTCTGCGGCACGGGACCGTATCATCGAAGCCAGCACGGCACTCACCGCCATCCCGGGCGTGGTCTCGCTCAAAAGCGGCAGCGTCATGGCCAGTGACCGACCGATCGTCGACAGCAGTTTCGACGTCGGCCTGATCATCACCCTGGTCGACGAAGCGGCCCTGCAGGCCTACCTCACTCATCCCCTGCACCTGACCCTGGTCGAGGAGACCCTGAAACCGCTGGTGGAACGGATCCAGGTATACGATTTCAGATAAGTGGAGTAAAAATTCACCGCAAAGACGCAAAGGGCGCAAAGATTAAATATCAACCGCAGAGGCGCGGAGAACGCAGAGAAAAAATAAACAAAATATTTGAAAAATACCTGCAACAACTAAAATAACAATCGCGCCCGCGGGGCGCTCAATAATTTGTGTACCTGATATCGTAGGTCGGGCAAAGCGCAGCGTGCCCGGCACAGGGAGTTTATGGGCACAGCCTTACGGCCTTTGCCCATCCTACGACCTGATATGCATAGCGCTGGCCTCCGCGATCTCTGCGTCTCAGCGGTGAAATTTTTTTGCTATTTTCCTTTGCGCCTTTGCGGTGAAGATTACGGATTCCTGCGGGCGACGAAGCCGCCCGCCAGCAGGCTGGTCAGGGCCAGCAGCAGCACCGGCAGGTTGCCGAACCTCACGTAGGGCGTGGCACCCTGGCGCGGGATCACCGTGCCGCTTACCACGGCCTCTTCGAACTGCCGGCTGCGCGCCGTAATCCGGCCGCTGTGGTCGATAATGGCCGAGATACCGGTATTGGTGGCCCGCAGCAACGGCCGCCCGGCCTCTTTTGCGCGCATTCGCGACATTTCCAGGTGCTGGTGCGGCGCCAGTGAATCACCGAACCAGCCATCGTTGCTGACGTTGACCAGCAGGGCCGCCTCCGGCAGGGCCTGGATGATCTCTGCACCGAAGACGATTTCAAAACAAATCGAGGCCGCCACGGGCACACCCGCGGCCTGCAGCAGCGCCTGATTGTCATCACCCGCAGAGAAATCCGCATTCGGGACCGCAAGGGCGTCCAGCCGGTCTCCCAGCAGACCGCGCAAGGGCAGGTATTCCCCGAACGGCACCAGGTGCCGCTTGTGGTAAAACCGGCGCGCATCACCGATGCTCATGACGCTGTTGTAGTAACGCCATTCGGTCTTGTCCAGCACCGGGATCCCGGTCAGGAGTGTGGCACCGCTGGCCTGCAGTTCCGCCTCCAGATAGGGAATGAAGTTGTCTTCCACCTGGTGGTAGAACGCGGGAATCGCCGTTTCCGGCCAGACGACCAGGTCCTTGTCCTGCAGCGCGAAGGTGAGCGCCGAGTAACGCTCCAGGGTGTGCAGCAGATTCTCCGGCGCCCACTTGTTCTCCTGGGCTATATTGCCCTGCACCAGGGCCACCTGCAGCGCTTCACCGCGTGGCCCGGTCCATTCCACCCGATCGGCGAAATAGCCGCCAAGCCAGAGCGCGCACAGCAGGACCAGGCTGGGAATGCGCGCCTGTTTCCTCAACAGCGCGACTACCAGGGCCGCACTCAAGGCCGCTGCCCAGCCCACGCCGTAGTTCCCCAGCAGTGCGGCAAAACCGGCCAGTGGTGTGTCGATCTGACTGGTGCCGATCGTCAGCCAGGGGAGCCCGGTGAATAGCCAGCCACGCAGCCATTCGGCCAGGACCCAGCCGGCGGGGAACACGGCCACCACGACCAGCCAGGAACTACCCGGCGCAATGCGCTTGAGGAAATACCCGAGCAAGGCGGGAAACAGGGCCAGGACGACAACCAGGGCGGTGGCCACCAGGCTGGCGGTCACCACCGGTACGTGCCCGTAGGTATGGATGCTGACATACACCCAGGAGATACCCACGCCAAAGAAGCCGAGCCCGAACAGGGCCCCGTGCCAGATGGCCTGACGCGGTGTATCCAGCAGCCACTGGTTGAACAGGATTGCCAGCGCGAGAATGACGAGCGGGAACCAGCCCAGTGGAGCGAAGGCCGTCACGGCCATGCCGCCGGCTATCAGGACAAACAGCCCACCGAATCGCTGTACCGGGTTAATCACGACGTACTGCTGATTTCTGAATCCGGTTCTTCGGCAGGCCTGGGCAATAACGTCAGTTGCAGCATATGGATACGGCGATTATCTGCACGCAGTACCTTGAACAGAAAATAGTCGATGACAACACGCTCACCGCGTTTGGGCAGATGACCGATGCGATGGGTCACCAGTCCGCCGATGGTGTCGAACTCCTCATCCGGGAAAGCGCTACCGAAATACTCATTGAAATCCTCAATCGGTGTCAGCGCCTTGATGGTGTAATGCACCTCGCTGTGCTTGCGGATGGTGTCCTCTTCCTCCACATCATGCTCGTCCTCGATCTCGCCGACGATCTGCTCCAGCACATCCTCGATGGTTACCATACCTGCCATGCCACCGTACTCGTCCACGACGATGGCCATGTGATTGCGGCTGGAACGGAATTCATTCAACAGCACGTTGAGACGCTTGCTCTCCGGCACAAACACTGCGGGGCGTAATATATCGCGTACGTTGAAATGGCCGCTGGTACGTTCGAAGGTGTAGAGCAGCAGATCCTTGGCCAGGAGGATGCCGACGATCTCATCGCGGCTTTCACCGATTACCGGGAAGCGCGAGTGGCCCGACTCGACGACCGTGCGCAGCAGCGCCTGCGGTTCGGCGTCACGGTCCAGCATCACCACCTGGGAACGCGGGATCATGATGTCGCGCACCTGCAGGTCGTCCACCTGCAACACGCCCTCGATCATCGCGAGGGCATCGGCATCGTACAGGTTCTTGCGCTGGGCGGAGCGCAGCAGCTCGATCAGCTGCTCGTTATCGGTCGGTTCCCACAGCAGCGTCTGTTTCAGCCGGGCTGACCAGGAGCGCTTCGCGGGACCGTTGCTAGGTCGGTCTTTGTTCATTAAGTATCAGTCGGTTGTGGAATATTTATAACAGCTTTCATTATCTCGTTGGGGGATGTTCTGTAGCCCTATAAGGACCCATTTGCGCGCATTTCCAGCGCGGCGGTTGCCTAGCCCGTCCCTGCAGGCCGATAGGGATCGGCGTACCCGAGCCCGGCAAGCAGCCGCCTTTCCAGGTCCTCCATCGCCAATGCCACGGCCTCTTCCCGGTGGTCATGCCCGAGCAGGTGCAGTACGCCGTGGATAACAATGTGTGCCCAGTGCGCCTCCAGTGACTTGCCTTGTGCAATCGCCTCGGCGGCGACGACCGGTGCGCAGATCACCACATCCCCGATGAGCCCGGTGCTTACCCCCGGCATGGGCTCATAAGGAAATGACAACACGTTGGTTGCTCCCGCCTTGCCACGGTACTCGCTGTTGAGTGCCGTGATCTCCGCCTCGTCCACGACCCGCACGCACAGCTCGGCATTATCCGCTGCGGCCTCCTTAAGGGCATGCTGCGCATATGCCCGGATGGTCTCGGCAGGCGGTATACCGCCCCCGGTCACGGCGTACTGGATGTCGATGCGCTCCACTGTATCTGTCATGTCCGAATCACTGCCCCTGGTGGTTGGCCCGGTCATAGACTTCGTAGGCCGAGATGATGCGCTGCACCAGTGGATGGCGCACGACATCGTGCGAGGTGAAAAAGGTGAAGCTGATGCCCGTCTGGTTCTTGAGCACATCGGCAGCCTGGCGCAGGCCCGATTGCGTTTGCTTGGGCAGGTCAATCTGGGTGATGTCTCCGGTTACCACCGCGGTGGAACCGAAACCGATACGGGTCAGAAACATTTTCATCTGTTCAATGGTCGTATTCTGCGCCTCATCGAGGATGATGAACGAATCGTTCAGGCTGCGTCCACGCATGAAAGCAAGCGGCGCCACCTCGATGACATTGCGCTCGATCAGCTTCGCCACCCGGTCCAGCCCCAGCATTTCATACAAGGCGTCATACAGCGGTCGCAGGTAGGGATCGACCTTCTGCGTCATATCACCGGGGAGAAACCCCAGGCGCTCCCCCGCCTCCACTGCAGGGCGCACTAGCACCAGTCGGCTGACCTTCTCCTGTTCCAGGGCCTGTACCGCGCAGGCCACCGCGAGATAGGTCTTGCCGGTACCCGCAGGCCCGATGCCGAAGTTAAGGTCATGGCGGAGAATATTCTTCAGATAGTGGTCCTGGTTGACGCCACGCGGGGAGATGGGCTTGCTGGGCGTATGGATCACCACCGCCTCGGCACTGCCGGCCGCGTTGGCACGGGTCTGGTCCGCCCCGGGCTGTTGCAGGTAGAGGTGGACCTTCTCCGGAGTCAGGGAATCGTTCCCGGTTTCCGCATACAGGCCTTGCAGGATCTGGCCGGCATGAGCAACCGCGTCTGACTCTCCGATAATTCGGAAGCGGTTGCCGCGACTGTTGATCTCCACACCGAGACGTTGCTCAAGCTGGTGCAGGTGCTCATCGAACTGCCCGCACAAATCCGCCAGACGCTTGTTATCTGGCGGCTCGAGCGAGATATCGATGGAGTGGATCCGGGAACTCAACACAGGATCAGGCGCAGTTCGCTTCCGGAGCGCCGCTGGTTTCGCCTTCCACCAGAGCAACAAGCACGCCCCGCAGCGAGTTCGGCAGCGCCTCGGTAATACGCACATTAACGAAACGCCCGATCAGCGCGGGATCGGCATCGAAGTTCACGACGCGGTTGTTTTCCGTGCGGCCGGAGAGCTGGTCATCCCGCTTGCGCGAGGTCTTCTCGACCAGGATGCGCTCGATATTACCGACCATGCCCGCACTGATCGCGGCCGCCATTTCGCCGATACGCGATTGCAGACGTTCCAGGCGTGCCTTTTTGATGCTGAGGGGGACATCATCCGGCATCGCGGCCGCAGGTGTGCCGGGGCGCTGGCTATAGATAAAACTGAAGGAATGGTCAAATCCGAGCGCCTCGATCAGGTCCATTGTCTGCTCGAAGTCATTGTCGGTTTCGCCGGGAAACCCGATTATGAAGTCTGATGACACGCTGATACCGGGACGCACCGCGCGCAGCCTGCGGATGATGGACTTGTATTCCAGCACCGTGTGGTTGCGTTTCATCAGGGCCAGTATGCGGTCGGAGCCACTCTGTACCGGCAGGTGCAGATGCCCCACCAGTTCAGGCACCTCGGCATACACCTGGATCAGGCTGTCGCTCATCTCCAGCGGGTGCGAGGTGGTGTAGCGGATACGGTCTATGCCGTCGATCGCCGCGATATAGGTGATCAGCAAAGCCAGGTCGGCAACTTCACCGTCATGCATATCACCGCAGTAGGCATTGACGTTCTGGCCCAGCAGGGTGACCTCGCGCACGCCCTGCTCTGCCAGGGCGACGGTCTCGGCGATGATGTCATCAAACGGCCGGCTGACCTCCTCGCCCCGCGTATAAGGCACCACGCAAAAGCTGCAGTACTTGCTGCAGCCTTCCATGATTGACACAAAGGCAGTCGGCCCCTCCGCGCGCGGTGGCGGCAGACTGTCGAATTTCTCGATTTCCGGGAAGCTGATATCGATAACCGGGCTGCGGGCACGGCGCACTTCATCGATCATTGCCGGCAGGCGATGCAGCGTCTGCGGACCGAACACCAGGTCGACACAGGGCGCCCGGGTACGGATCGCCTCGCCCTCCTGGCTGGCGACACACCCGCCCACGCCGATCACCAGGCCCGGCCGTGCATCCTTCAGTTCCTTCCAGCGGCCCAGCTCAGAGAACACCTTTTCCTGTGCCTTCTCGCGGATGGAACAGGTATTCAGCAGCAGCACATCGGCCGCGGCCGGATCGGTGGTCACCTCGAGACGATGGGAGGCGGCCAGCACGTCCGCCATCTTGGTGGAATCGTACTCATTCATCTGGCAACCGTGCGTCTTTATGTAGAGCTTGCCTGTCATATTATTTCAATAAAGATCAATAAACTTCGGTAATCGGTTGAATATACTTTGTTTCCCCGCCGCTTTCCATCCGCAAAACGGCGTGTTGCCACGGAGTTACACGGAAAAAAATCATATCACCGCGGAGACGCGGAGGACGCAGAGAAAAGCATGTCAAGAATTTCACCGCAAAGGCGCAAAGGACGCAAAGTCAATTGATTGATAAAAATCCCGGTCATTTCAAAAAAGACGGGGCGCATTTCATGATTGATATGCCGCAGCATGCATCCTTGGCCGCGCAGCATTTGAAATTGATTTTATAATTTTTACTTGTGTTCTTTGCGATCTTTGCGCCTTTGCGGTGAAGACTTTATTCTCGGCGCCCTCTGCGTCTCTGCGGTGAATAAAATCCTTGTTACAAACTTTAAATAAAAAGGGAGTCGGCCGGTAAGCCGGGTTCTGTCGTGGACAGCCATTCATCTGGGATACACGTCACCGTGCACCTCGAGCGACCTACCCGGGAACCATGCGGGCCGCATGATCGTTCCCCTATTTGGTCTTGCTCCGGGTGGGGTTTACCCTGCCACGCCTGTTACCAGGCGCGCGGTGCGCTCTTACCGCACCTTTTCACCCTTACCCGCTCCGCGTACGAAACAGGCGGTATATTTTCTGTGGCACTTTCCATGGACTCGCGCCCCCCAGGTGTTACCTGGCACCCTGCCCTGTGGAGCCCGGACTTTCCTCCCCGCAAGCGGGGCGACTGCCTGGCCAACTCCCATTGACAAGTATAAGGAAAACCAGCGGGCAGGACGACAGAAAAGTATGCCCGGGACTCATGCCCGGTATAACGTATGTGATGCAAGTTATTGATATTATAGGCTAGTGCCTGTCGGCCGCGGGGACGAGTACGGCCTAGGAGCCCCCGGGCCGCGACTTGCGTCGTTTGCGGAACAGCTTCCCCAGCTTCCGGTTAAAGACATTGTCGCGCGAAAGCCAGGGGAGGACCGGATGGCGGGCGCGCAGGTTGAACTCCTTGAGCAAGCGCCGCAGCCCCGGATGCTTGGCATCGATCCTCAGGCCGCGGCGCAGCGCCATGTAGGCGCCCCCCCTGAAGTCCAGTTTGTATTCGGCCATGGCCAGGTTGTAATACACCTCCACGTCCACCTGTTCGCCGACAGCCGCCTTGCGGCACAGCTTCACACCGCTCGCGTCGCCCATGAAGACGCGCACCAGCCCATGGAAGGAGGTGTAGCGGTTCTGATAGATGTCATCCATTTCGGCATACTCGTCGGCGGCCCGAAATAAATTCAGTGCACCTTTCAGGTCACGTTTCTCGTAGCAGCGCATCCCGTTCAGAAAATCATCGCGCAGCCGTGTCCGGCTGCCGGTCTCCCATGGGTCGTATTGCCTCATCGCCTTCTCCTAAATATGCGTCAGAAAATACACGCCTGTAATACTAACCACCCGTTCTGCCCAGAACTATAGACTCTAGGGGCTGCTCCGAACCAGCGGCAAGAGTAATCCCTGCAGCGGAAAACGCAAGCCGGGCGCCTTGACGCGACCAGCAACTTCCAGCAACCTTGCGACTTGCGAACACCGGCAACACGCACAGGATAGAGCCCACAGGGATGAACATTCTATTTGCCAGCAGCGAGGCCCATCCTCTGATCAAGACCGGGGGTCTGGCCGACGTGTCAGGCAGCCTGCCACGCGCCATCCTGGGGCTGCACCACGACATTCGCGTCATCATTCCTGCCTACCGCGAGATACTCAAGCATGCCCAACAGCTGACACTGGCCGCCTACCTGGACCTGGAGGGTGTGAGACTGCCGGTACGCATCCTCAGCGGACGTCTCCCCGGCGGCAATGTGAAACTCTATCTGGTCGACTCACCGCCACACTTCGACCGCGCCGGGAAACCCTACACCACCAGTAGTGGCAGTCCCTGGCTGGACAACGCCGAGCGTTTTACCGTTTTCTGCCGTGCCATTCATGCACTCGCCGTCAATGATGCTGGTCTCGACTGGCAGCCGGATATCGTGCATTGCAATGACTGGCAAACCGGGCTGGTGCCGGTGATGCTGCGGGAAACGTCAGCCGCACCCGCCTCGATCTTCACCATCCACAACCTGGCTTATCAGGGACTGTTCGACTGGAAGACCTTCCAGTCACTCAAGCTGCCTGACGACTGGTGGTCGATCGATGCCCTCGAGTTTCACGACAAGTTCTCTTTTATCAAGGGCGGCCTGATTTTTGCAGACTGGTTGACGACCGTTAGCCCGACCTATGCCGACGAGATCTGCACCCCTGAATTCGGCTGCGGGCTGGAGGGCCTGCTCACCCTGCGCAAGCAAAGCCTGACAGGCATCCTCAACGGGGCGGATTACACCGTCTGGAACCCCGGGCGTGACTTGCACATCCCGGTGCAGTACAACCTCCGCTCGCTGTTCCACAAGATCGAGAACAAGCGCGACCTGCAGGAGCACTTTGCCCTGCCCGTGGACAACGCCGTGCCCTTGTTCACCGTCATCAGCCGGCTGGTCGAACAGAAAGGCATCGACCTGATACTGGAAATCCTGCCGGACCTGGTAAAACAGAATGCCCAGCTGGTGGTCCTCGGCAGCGGTGACAGCCAGCTGGAAGCTGCCCTGCAGCAGGCCAGCGCCCGGCACCCGGAGCACATCGGCATTCACATCGGTTATGACGAAGTGCTGGCACATCGCGTCGAGGCCGGTGCCGATATCTTCCTGATGCCCTCCTTGTTTGAACCCTGCGGCCTGAACCAGATCTACAGCCTGCGCTACGGAACCGTGCCCGTGGTGCGCAGGACCGGCGGACTGGCCGACACCATCGTCGATACCACGCCCGAGACCCTCGCGGACAAGACCGCCACCGGTTTCTGCTTTCACCAGGCCTCGGCTACCGCGCTGTGGAGCGCGGTCGAGCGCGCCCTCGCGCACTACCGGAAGCCCGACAGCTGGGCACAGATCATGGATACCGGCATGCGCCAGGACTTCAGCTGGAAACGCAGCGCGCAGCAATATGTCGAGCTCTACACCCGGATCATCGCCCAACACAAATACGGTCAGATTTTAGAATCTAATGTTATTCAATAAGTTAAATATAGTTCCTCGAACCTGCCTGAGACGTTCTGACGGACTGAAAATCCAACGCGGCAGAGTATAATCCTTCCTCCCTGATTCGGAACGGGCCACGCCTAGCCGTGGCTTTTTTGTGTATGACAAAAACAGCAACAACGGTATTCGATCAACCCCGGGACAAGGACCTGCGTAGCCGGGTACGACTGTTCGGCAACCTGCTGGGCGAGGTGCTGCGTGAGCAGGCCGGTGAGGAATTACTGTCTGCCGTCGAGACCCTGCGCAAGGGTTATATCAAGCTGCGCAAACAGGATAACCCCGTATTGCGTGCACGCCTTTCCAGGCTCATCGATTTCCTGGATCCGGATCAGCTGATCGGTGTGATTAGGGCATTCAACCTCTATTTCAGCCTGGTGAATATCGCCGAAGAATCCTTCCAGCACGAACAGCGCCGGCGCCAGGTCCGCAAAAAGGAACCCTTATGGGTCGGCTCCTTTGCGCAAACAGTGCAGGAATTACATGACGAGGGGGTGAAGCCCTATCAGCTGCAGATCCTGCTGAACCAGGCACTCTATTTCCCGGTATTCACGGCGCACCCGACCGAGGCCATCCGCCGAACCATCATGTCGGCACTGCGCCGCTTCTTCGTGACCAGCGAACAACTGGACGACATGCGGCTCGGCCGCGAGGAACGCCGGGAAATCACCGAGGACCTCAAGTCCCAGATACAGGTACTGTGGAAGACCGACGAGGTACGGGTACACAAGCCCACCGTCGAGGATGAAATTCGCAACGGTCTCTATTATTTTCGCGAGAGCCTGTTCGAGGCCGTTCCGCAAACCTACCGCTACCTGGAAAAGGCCATCAGGCGTGTCTATGGGTCAAACGGCGGCACCCCGGCCGCGACCGTTCCCGGCGGCATCATGCACTTCGGCTCCTGGATCGGCGGTGACCGCGACGGCAATCCCTTCGTCAAACCGGCCACCACCGTAACCGCCCTGCGGCTGCACAGTCGCGAGGTACTGATCATCTACCTGCGCCGTATCGATGAATTGAGCTACCAGCTCACCCATTCCTCGCGTCTATGCTCCTTCTCGCCCGCGCTGCTCGACAGTATCAGCAGCGACGAGAAGCGAAGCGACGCCTGCTCACTGCACCCGACCCGCTACCTGCATGAGCCCTACCGGCGCAAGCTGTACATCATGCGGCACCGCCTGAAGCTGAACCTGGCTGCCATCATCGAGCGCCTCGATAATCCGGACATCGACACCTCGACACAGGAGATCGGCTATGCCAGCGAGCAGGACTTGCTGCAGGACCTGCAGCTGATCCGCGACTCCCTGATCGCAGACCATGACGACAGCCTGGCGGAAGGCAAGTTGAAGGACCTGGTCCGGCTGGTGGAAACCTTCGGCTTCTTCCTGATGCATCTTGATATCCGCCAGGAGTCAACGCGCCACACCGGGGCCATCAGCGAGATCTGCCGCTCCCTGCCGGATGCCATCGACTATGACACGCTCGATGAAAGCGCACGCCAGGGGTTCCTGAGCCGGGCGTTTGCAACAGCACCGCCGGCACTCGATCGCAGCGGCCTGTCGGCAGAGACACGCGAAACCCTGGAGGTATTCGATGTCATGCGGCGCATGCAGCAGGAGGTCAGTCCGAACGCCTTCGGGAACTACGTGATCTCCATGACACACACAGCCAGCCATGTACTCGAGGTCATGTACCTCGCCTGGCTGACCGGCCTCGCCGGCAAGCAGGCGGACCAGTGGTTCTGTAATATCCGGATCAGTCCCCTGTTCGAAACCATCGACGACCTCGAGCATATCGATGAGGTACTCTCACAGCTGCTGGGCAACTCAACCTACCGTACCTTGCTGAGCTGCGCCTGCAAGTGCCAGGAGATCATGCTGGGCTACTCCGACTCCTGCAAGGATGGAGGCATACTCGCATCCAACTGGAGACTGTACGAGGCACAGAAAAAGATCATCGCCATCACCAACCGGTACGACATCCAGTGCCGACTGTTTCATGGCCGTGGCGGGACCATCGGCCGCGGCGGCGGCCCCACCCACGAGTCGATCCTGTCCCAGCCACCGGGTACAGTGCACGGACAGATCAAGTTCACCGAACAGGGCGAGGTACTGCGCTACAAGTACAGCAATGCCGAGACTGCTGTCTACGAACTCTCCATGGGCATCACCGGCCTGCTGAAGGCGAGCCGCATCGTGATCAAGCCGCATGACGATGACCGGCGTGATTACATGGGAATCATGGATGAACTCACCCGCCTGGGGGAGGCGTCCTACCGCGACCTGATTGACCACACCGAGGGCCTGTTCGATTATTTCTACGAGGTCACGCCGGTCACCGAAATCGGCCTGTTGAATATTGGCTCGCGTCCCTCGCACCGCAAGCATCAGGACCGTTCCAAGACCTCGATCCGCGCCATCCCCTGGGTATTCGGCTGGGCGCAGTCCCGCCACACCCTGCCAGCCTGGTACGGACTGGGTACGGCCCTGGAACAGTGGCACAGTGACGACCCGGCGCGCCTGATACAGCTGCAGACCATGTACCGCGAATGGCCTTTCTTCCATGCCCTGCTGAGCAACATCCAGATGGCACTGTTCAAGGGCGACATGAATATCGCGCATGAATACACCCGCCTCGCCAGTGACACCGGGTCGGCCGAACGCATCTATCGCAAGATCAGTGATGAATACCAGCGCACCTTCACGCAGGTGCTGCAGGTCTGCAACCTGCACCAGCTGCTCGAGGAGAGCCCGGCACTGGGTCTGTCGCTGCATCGCCGCCATCCCTACCTGGATCCGCTGAATAACATCCAGGTCACGCTGCTAACCCGCACCCGCAACAGCGCCCTGTCCGACGCCCAGCGTGAACGCTGGCTGCATCCGCTGCTGCAGTCGATTAACGCAATCGCCAGCGGGATGCGCAACACCGGCTGACGCCTGGCCCCAGGGCATTCCCGGCAAGTCGCGGCCGGCCCTGGAGATGGGTTATAGTGGCCAGAACCCTGGTTAAGCGGAATCAGCCTGCCAATGGCAAACCGGCTTGCACTAATTGTCGATGATTCAAAAACAGCGCGCGTTACCCTGCAACGCATGCTGGAGAAACAGGGTATTGATGTCGACGCCCTGGAATCTGCGCAGGATGCGCTGAATTACCTTGCCGGAACTACCCCGGATCTCATCTTCATGGACCACATGATGCCGGGGATGGACGGCTTCCAGGCCGTTGAAGCTATCAAGGGAAATCCCGATACCGCCACCATTCCCATCATGATGTACACCTCCAAGGGTGGTGACCTGTATGTCAGCCAGGCGCGCGCCCTGGGTGCGATCGGCATCATGCCCAAGGAGGTCCAGCCAGCCGAACTGTTCGAGGTGCTCAACCGGCTCGGCATGGTCGAGAACCGGCGCAAGCCGCCACCCACCGGCACCAGCCGCTTTGTGCTGCTCGACGAGAAACCGGAAATCAGCCTCAAGCCCGGCCGGGAAGCGATCCACGAAATCGCCCGTGAGGCAGCCGAGTCAGTCAATTACAACAATGAGTTGCAGCTGCATCTTGGTGAACTGCTGGAGCGTTATCACAACGACCTTAGCGCGGAAATCCAGCGGCTCCGCGACGACCTGGGGCAGCCGGTGGCCAGCGGCACGGGGCCGGGCGCGCACCGGTCGACCGCGCGCAGCGGCGGGGTATTCGTCCCCCTGGTCGTCCTGCTGATCCTGCTGATACCGCTGCTGTGGATGTACCGCCTCAGCGATGGAACCCGCGAGGAACTGGAAGGCGCCCGGGAGGAGATCGCCCGCCTGCAGAACCAGCAACAACAACAGGTGCAACTGGCAAGCGCGGAAAACGCCTCGTTGCGCGGCCTGCTGAATGAACAGAAAGGCCGCAGCAACGAACAGTCATCCCTGCTGTTCAAGAGCATCGCCTGGGCCATCAACCAGAGTAGCCCCTACGATGTCCGCGAAGAGGCCTTCAGCGACCGGCGCCTGGCTATTGTGCATGAACTGGTAGCGCGCCTGCAGGCCCTGGGATTCAAGGGGACCCTCAGGCTGGAGTCATACCTGGGGGAATTCTGCCTGGTTGGCAATGATGTCGATGGTTACACACTCGCCCCCGCCGACCTGCCGGTGCGTGACTGTGACGTCTATGGACATCCGTTGCAGCACCTGCCGGCGATCGGTGAACGCCAATCGATCGCCTTTGCCAATTTTCTATCCACCTCCCCGCTGGTCAACGACAGTGATATCGACATCGAGATCGTTTCCCATCAGTACAGTCAGCCGCGGGTGTCCTACCCGGCACGGGACTCCGATATCAGTGCCTATGAGTGGAACCGTATCGCCGAGGCCAACAATCGGGTAGAGGTTGAATTGATACCGGCAAGCCTCTGACCCCCACCGGGCCAGCCTCAGCCGGCCTTACCCGCTAGCGGCCTTTCCATCAATTCCGGCCACCGGATCAGCAGATAGGGCATAACCTCCGGCGAGTCCTGTAGCTGGGCAGCGGCCCAGGCGGCGGTTTTGAATGCCTTCTCGGTATAGTCACGGTTGCCGGTCAGCCGCCCCAGGTCCAGCAAGGCATGAACCGCAATTCCGTTGACCGACAGGGTTGCCCCGTCACTGGCCTCTTTCTCACGCAGCCATAACTCGGTATCCGCCGGGGTGCGGTAGAACCCGCCGTACTCGGCGTCCCAGTAGGCGGCCAGTTGGCTATCGACCAGCCGCCGTGCCTGCCGCAGCAGGTTCTTCTCACCCGTGACCTTGAACAGGGTCAACAGACCCTGGGCGAGGGCGGCATAATCATCACTGAAGCCCGGCACACCCCGCTCGCCGTGGCGCCAGTCCCGGTAAAGCACACCGTGCTCGTCGGCATAGAGTTCATCCATGATAAACGTCGCCGTGGCAGTGGCCGCCTCGATGTAGCGCGGCTCATCCAGCAGGCGCCCGGCCATGGCCAGCGTCGTGATCATGTAGCCATTCCATGCCGTCACAACCTTGTCATCCACCGGCAGCGCGGGCCGCTCCCGGCGCGCCTTGAGCAGTCGCTGTGTCACCTCGGCAGTGCGCTGCCCGGCACCGATCAGGTCGAGCTTGAATTGCCGGGCCAGGGCCGTGGTATCCAGCGCACGGTAGGGCACGTTGCGGCCGGCCATTTCGCCCAGCGGGTCACTCAGCGCATTGCCCTGCGGCGTCATGCCGTAACGTGCCGCCGCCCAGTCACGCAGGGCGCCTTCGCCAAGTGCCTCGGTGAGCTGCTGCCAGGTCCAGGTGTAATACACGCCCTCCTCCATGTGACCGGAGCGCTCGTGATCGGCATGGCTATCTGCACTCAGCGCGGAGTAGAAACCACCGCGGTCGTCATGCAGTTGGTCCAGGGAAAAATCGAGGATCTCACGCGCCACCCCGGCATAGCGCTCGTCCCCGCTAAGCCGGTAGGCCACCAGGTAGGCGCGCGCCACCAGCGCCTGGTCGTAGAGCATCTTCTCGAAATGCGGTACCCGCCATTCGAAATCGGTGGAATAGCGGTGAATACCGCCCTCGAGTTGGTCGTAGATACCCCCTGCCGCCATCTTGTCGAGGGTATGCAGCGCCCTGTCAGCGCTGGCCGATTCCCCCGACTGCAACAGGAACAGCAGGCGCGCCGGCTGCGGGAACTTGGGCGCCGTGCCGAAGCCCCCATGGAACTCGTCGTAGTCGGTGGCGAATTGCTTGCGGGCCCGGGCGGGGATGTCGTCCGGCAGCCGCGACAGGGGGGTGGCCGAGGACCCCATCTCACGCAACAGGGCCACGGCGTTCTGCGCCGACTTCCGAATACGCTCCGGCGTCTCTCTCCAGAGTTCGTCCAGCGTGGACAGGATTTGCGTCATACCCGGCCGGCCGAGGCCGGGTTCCGGTGGATAGTAGGTCCCGCCCATGAACGGATGGCCCTCCGGTGTGGCCCACACGGACATCGGCCAGCCGCCCTGCCCGCTCGTTGCCATGACATAATTCATGTAGGCCGCGTCCACATCCGGGCGCTGTTCACGGTCGACCTTGATGGACACGAAACCCGCGTTCAGCAATGCGGCGATTCGGGGATTGCTGAACGATTCGCGCGCCATGACATGGCACCAGTGGCAGGTGAAATACCCGATCGAGATGAACACCGGCTTGTTCTCACTGCGCGCCTTTTCGAACGCCTCCTCGCCCCAGGGGTACCACTCCACGGGATTATCGGCATGCAGTCGCAGGTAGGGACTGGACTCCTGCGCCAGCCGCCAGCCGCCGGTTTTTTCTGCGGTTGCGCCAGGCAAGGTCATTGCCAGCAGCAGGGCGACGGCCAGGCAGGCCCGAAGGCAACGGTTCAGCATGATGGTCATGGTGTGCGAGGTCCTGTTTCGGTCATGCAGGGTTGGAGCTCCGGTAGCGGCAATGGTTCCTGCCACCAACGGCTAGCGCCGGAAGAACAGGTTGATGATGACCGTCAGAATGACACTGATTACGATCATCGACGTGACGGGAAGGAAAAACCGGCCGTTCTCGCGCTCGATGCGGATGTCGCCCGGCAGGTGCCCGAACCAGCCCAGCAGCCCCGGCGCATAGGTCAGCACCAGCCCGACCAGGGCGATGACCAGACCGGTAAACAGCAACACCTTACCCAGCGTCATGGCTAAATACCTGCTTCATACCGGGTAACAGCCACTCCCCTGCATACCCGGAAAAACTAATGATAATATCGCCCGAAGTTCAATGAGTCATTCAGCGTTGATGCACAAGGACCAACAAACTCAGCGTTCTCAGCGACTCTGCGGTTCACTAGCATCGATTGGCACCAGGTAGCGGATTTCCTGTCCGCCAGTCATCCAGCGCCAGCACCGCCCGTGCGTTGGCGCTGGTCTGCTGCGCCACCTGTTCGGCCGGTTCGCCGCGCACCTCGGCCAGCGCCGCCAGGCAGTAAGGCAGGTACTCGGGGCTGTTGCGCTCGCCCCGGTGCTGTGCCACGACCAGGTCGGGTGCATCGGTCTCCAGCACCAGGGCCTCCAGCGGCAAGGCGCGCGCCAGGGCGCGCAGCCGGCTCGAATGTTCGTAGGTCAGCATCCCGCCAAACCCCAGCTTGAAGCCGAGATCGATGTACTGTTGCGCCTGCTGCAGGCTGCCGTTGAAGGCATGGGCAATCCCCCCCGGCACCGGGATCCGCCTCAGGGCGG
>Ga0224497_10000283_pt1 | contig 38313 bp, 32 predicted proteins | sample SF_Jul11_sed_USG_4_FD_167970 | JGI IMG/M metagenome (GOLD analysis project Ga0224497, IMG submission 167970) | Sediment microbial communities from San Francisco Bay, California, United States - SF_Jul11_sed_USGS_13 | ecosystem: Environmental > Aquatic > Marine > Sediment | place: USA...
GAGGTCGGCCACGGCCTGCGCGTTCTTGGCCATCACCTGGAAAAAGCCGGTGTCGTCGACGCAGTGGTAGTCATCGTGACCGGCGTGCACGTTTAAGGAAGCCTTGGTCATTGCCCGGCAGCCGATGTTGAGGACGTAGGTCAGGCGCTTGCCAACGGCGGCGTACAGATTTTCGTGCATGTAGGCAATGCCCTGGCCGGAAGAGAAATTGGTCGCCCGCAGCCCGGTCATCGACATGCCCGCAGTCACAGATGCGGCCGCGTGCTCGCCTTCGGGCTCGATAAAGATTAACGGCCGGCCGGAGATATTGATGTGCCCGGCTGCGGCCGCCTCCGCCCAGTATTCTCCCATCTGTGTGGAAGGCGTGATCGGATAGGCGCCCGCGCCGTCGGATGACTCCCGTTCACACATGATCGCGGCCGTGTTGCCGTCCATCGCGGCTCGAGTACCGGGGTATTTGGGTGTCGGTTGTTTCTGTTTCATGCGGGGGTCCCTGGGCTTAGGTCGCAGTTGCCTGTCGCGCACTCCGGCGAATGACTTTCTTCGCCGCACGGCCGGTGACAGGTCCTTTGATTGTGTCATACCAGACGATTGCGCCGGTCGGACAACGATCGATCGCCCCTCTTACGTCATGATTGCGGCCGTAATCGACAACAGGCAGGTTATCAACCATCGTGATCACGCCGTCCGGCGCATCGGCGGCGCATCGGCCGCAACCGTCGCAGCCGACGTCGCAATCATCGAGTACGGCGTCGCCGTGCTCGAGGTTTTTACAGGCGACCCACAGGCGATGACTAACGGGATGCAATGAGAACAGGTCCTTGGGGCACGCATCAACGCAATCGCCGCACGCCGTACAACGATCTTCAATGACGACAGGCAGGTCGTATTCGTTCATCACTATCGCGTCGAGATCGCAAACCACCTCGCAGTCGCCGAGACCGAGACAACCCCAGAAACAGGCTTTGCCGCCGCCGGCGACGAGCGCGGCCCCTCGGCACGAGTTGATGCCTTCGTAGTGGGCGCGATTACGCGCGACGTTGATGCCGCCGGCGCAGGCGAGTCGCGCGACGACCTTTTCTTCCGCGCCGGCGTCCACGCCAAGAAACCCGGCCAGCAGCTCGCGTTCTTCCTCGCTCATTACCGTGCATTTACCGGGCAGAGCCGAGCCGTCGACGATGGCCTGGGCCAGGCCAAGGCAGCCCGGGTAGCCGCACGCACCGCAGTTGGTGCCGGGCAGCATCTGATTTGCAGCTTCGATGCGAGGATCCTCGTCGACATGCAGTTTTCTGTGAGCCACGACCAGCAGGGACGCAAACACAAAGCTCAGCGCCGCCAGCGTGAGTACGCCTGTCAACATGTGAGAACCTCACCGCCCGTCAATCTGCTGCATTGTATAGTCGACGCGACATGCCCGCATTGTGGAAACCGCGTACAGAGCTGCGCCTGGGGGCATAGTAGACAGGCAATCAGGCCGGGATCGAGAGCCTCCCGTATGCGCCGTTGGACCGCGGCAGCTGCCGGCGCCTGCTAATCCTGCAGTTCGAGGTCGTCCGACTCGATCACACCGTTCGGTGACAGGACATAATGGTCCAGCTTGAAATTAATGTGGAAACTCCCGGTCTCATCCGGATTCTCGGTGACCAGGATCTCTTCAGGCCTGACCGTGCGCCGCGTGTAGTCACTCAATAGCTTGGCGATGCTGGGTTTTTCTGCCGCGTATACGATATCCATGACAAGCTCCTAAAGCACATTCCTTTGTTGACGCTTGCAGAATAGTGCGCCAGCACTTAACGGCAGATGAAATTTGTGTGAACGGCTCCTGAATCAGGAAACGACTCGTTTTACGGCTGCAGTCAGGGCACCGTCTTCAGCGGGCAGGCTGTAGCCAATACGCATGTGTGGCTTTTCGATATCAATGAGTCGAGTGAGATCGATCGGCGTTGCTACCAGCACCAGGTCGCAGTCTACCGCGTTAACAGTCGCTTCGAGATCTCGGATCTGCTTGTCGCCATAGCCCATGGCCGGCAACAGATCGCCAATGTCAGGGTACTCGCCGAAGGTCGCCGCTATTTCGCCAACGGCCCAAGGCCTGGGGTCGACGAGCTCTCCGGCATGGTTCTCCATTGCGGCGAGCACGCCGGCGCCGAAAGCCATGCCGCCATGCGTTGTCGTGGGCCCGTCTTCGATAACCAACACGCGCTTGTCGGTAATCGCGTCCGGATCCGGAACATGAAGAGGTGACTTGCGTCGCAGCACTGTAGCCTCGGGATTCAATTTCCTTGCATTAGCCTCGATGACCTTGATGTTCGCCTCATCCGCATAGCCGATCTTGCTGATCAGGATGATATCGGCCCGCTCGAAATTCACGGTGCCGGGAAAGTACTCCAGCTCATGACCGGCACGATGCGGATCGGCGACCGTGATCCACAGGTCGGGTTTGTAAAACGGCGTGTCATTGTTGCCGCCGTCCCACACGATGACGTCGGCCTCCTTTTCCGCTTCCACCAGGATCGCTGCATAGTCGATGCCCGCGTAGACGATCGCGCCGTTATCGATATGCGGTTCGTACTCTTCCCGTTCCTCGATCGTGCAGTTGTGCTGCTCGAGGTCCCCGTGCTGCGCGAAGCGCTGCACACCCTGCCTGGCGAGATCGCCGTACGGCATCGGATGTCGGATCACAACAGCCTTCTTGCCGAGTTCTCGCAGGATATCCGTGATTCGCCGCGACACCTGGCTCTTGCCGCAGCCGGTCCGAACCGCCGTGATCGCGATGACCGGCTTCGTCGATGGCAACATTGACGCGTCGACATCAAACAGGAAAAAAGGGGCGCCATGCGCTTCCACTTTCTTGCGGCGTTTGTCGATATAGTCGAGATTGACATCCGAGTACGCGAATATGACTTGATCGATATCATTTCCCATCATCAGTTCGTCGAGTGCTTCTTCGGGATAGATCGGGATGCCATCGGGGTACAGCGCGCCGGCCAGTGTGGCCGGGTAACGGCGATCCTCAATGTGCGGAATCTGCGTCGCCGTGAACGCGACCACATCGAATTCCGGTTTATCCCGATAACAACAGTTGAACACGTGGAAATCGCGCCCGGCAGCTCCCATGATAATGACCCTGCGGCTCACGGCACCCTCTAATAAGAACGATGAGATCCCGCAGATGCTACACATAGCGTCATCTGCAACCGATACGAGCTTCTACCTAGCGCAAGCCTAGGTGAAATCCGGCATAGGAAACTCCCGGAAAAAGAGTAATTTTCGCCGTGCCGAGGGTTACCGGAACCGCGTTTTCGCGCACAACTCATCAAGGAAAAGCCGTGATCGATCAGACACCTCCCGACCTCAACGGCGGCGTAAAAATCCTCCATGACCCCGTCCGCAACAAAGGCACTGCCTACACGGAAGCCGAACGGGATGCATTGAAACTACGCGGGCTGCTACCGCCCCGCGTTCACTCGATGGCGGAACAGGAGCTGCGGGTGCTCGGCAATATCCGCGCAAAACCGACCGACCTCGAGCGGTATCTTTACCTTATTGCACTGCAGGATCGAAACGAGAACCTGTTCTACCGCGTGATCATGAATCACCTCGAAGAAATGATGCCGATCATCTACACGCCGACCGTGGGCAAGGCGTGCCAGGAGTTTCAGCACATCTATCGGAAGCCACGTGGATTCTATTTGTCGTTGCAGGACAGGGGTCGCGTCAAGGAAATTATGCAAAACTGGCCGCACAAAGATGTTCGCATCATTGTCGTTACCGACGGCGAGCGAATTCTCGGTCTCGGCGACCTCGGCGCCGATGGCATGGGCATACCGATCGGCAAACTGGCGCTTTACACGGCCTGCGCCGGCATTCATCCAACGCAGTGCATGCCCTTGATGCTGGACGTCGGCACCGACAATGAAAAATTGCTGAATGATCCTCTCTATAACGGCCTGGAGCGCCGACGCGTCCGCGGCAGGGAATACGATGAGCTATTCGATGAATTCGTCACTGCAGCCAAAGAGCTGTTCCCGGGCGTCCTGATACAGATCGAGGACTTCGGTAACACCAACGCGTTCAGGCTGCTGGACCAGTATCGCGGCAACACCTGCTTGTTCAATGACGATATCCAGGGAACCGGCGCCGTTGCCGTTGCAGGCGTCGTTGCCGCCATGCGCATCACGGGCGACAAGCTTTCCGGGCAAAGAATTCTGTTCCTGGGTGCCGGCGAGGCAGGAATCGGCATTGCCAATGTTTTTGTTGCGGCGCTTCGAGAAGAAGGCATGAGCGAAGACGAGGCCCGCAGGCGCTGCTGGTTTGTCGACAGCAAGGGGCTGCTTGTCGCCGGTCGCGGCAGCATCGCTGCGCACAAGGAACCGTATGCTCACGAACACGAGTACATTGCCGACTTTGCCGATGCGGTAAAGGCGTTAAAACCGACCGCTATTCTCGGACTCTCGGGACAGCCGGGTACATTTACGAGGGCAGTTATCGAGGCGATGGCGAACGTCAACGTGCGCCCGATTATCTTTGCGCTGTCGAACCCGACGTCGCAGGCCGAGTGTACTGCCGAGCAAGCCTACACCTGGAGCGAGGGACGAGCGATTTTTGCGAGTGGCAGCCCGTTCGATCCCGTGAAGCTCGGCAACCGGGTTTTTGTGCCCGGGCAAGGCAACAATGCCTATATTTTCCCCGGAGTCGGCTTGGGCGTGATCGTGAGTCGCTCCCGCATAGTCACCGATGACATGTTCCTGGCAGCCGCACGTTCGCTGGCTAGCCAGGTAACGGAAGCAGACCTGGAGCGGGGCCGCGTTTATCCGGCGCTGTCAAACATTCGGCAGGTATCGGCGTTGATCGCGAAAGATGTCGCAAAAATGGCGTACGACAACGGATTCACGGATCGCGAAGAGCCGGAGGACATCCTGGCGGACATCCACAAGTACATGTACCAGCCCGTGTATCCGCACTATGCCTGAGCTGCGCAGTCACGGCAGCTTACGGACTGTCTCGAGCCGCAATCGCACGTCAATTCGATAAGAGCGAAGGCACTGGCTGCTCACCGACAGGTATTCGCACATTGGACCTAAGCTCACCGCTTGCTTTCAACGCCCTCACTCGTTCGGCTTGGGCCGCCAGGTCCGCCCGCAGCTCCGCGTACAAGCGTTGAAATTCCGGTTCTCCACGAATCGAATCAAGAGCGGGGTCGTGCCGCAAATAAAGCCAGGAGAATATCCGCCATCCTTCCTCGACGGCCTGTCGCAACGCGTTGAGGGCCTGCTCGGGGCGCCCCTGCAGCGAGTAGATACGGACGTCGGTGATCCAGTAGCCGTTGATGCCATGGCGCGGCCGCGATTGCATGATCTCGAGGCAACCGGCAAGAAGATCGTCCGCGCGTTCTTGCTCGCCCAAGCGTATCAGGACGAGCGCCAGATCGACTGCGGAAAGGTAGTTGGACGCATTGACATCCGGCACTTCGGGTTCCGTCAGTTCGCGAAAAGCCCTTGCGTAGCGCGAACGGGCCACGTCGTAACGGCCTGCTGCGAGATCTGCATTGCGTAGAATAAATAAGGAGCCCCAGTTCCGCGGGTAAAGATCCAGTAGCGTCCGCGCGTCGGCCTGCATGGCCGCCTCTTTGCCTGTGTACAAATTGTATAGAGTGCTCGCCCAGACGGGCCAGAAAGTTCTCGGCCCCAGCTCCAGCCCCCTGTCGATCCAAACCTTGGCGCTGTCCGGATCGCCGAGTTCGAGGTACGCGATTGCCTGTGCTGCCTGCAGACTCGGGCTGAGGGCGTCATTCTCTGCAGCCTTCTTGTACCAGACCAGCGACTCGTCCACCTGCCCGTAGACCAGGTAGTGGATCGCCGCAACATAGACATAGGCGAATGCGTGGTCCGGCTCGATTTCGGCCACTCGCAGGTATCTCTCCAACGCTTCGTCGAAATGGCCTAACTCGTCATAGGCCCGGGCCAGGTCGAAGTTGACCGGCACCGAATACGGATCGAGCAGCAGCGCTTTCTCATAGAAACCCATCGCCTCTTCAATTTTACCCTGAGTTCTGCGCAAACGACCGTATAAACGAAAGACGCGTGCGTAGTTTGGCTGTATTGAAATTGCCGTTTCGTAAGCCTGTTCTGCGGCCTGCAGGTTTCCCTGTTGTTGTCGCAATAGTCCAAGCGTAGCGTGTGCCTGTCCGAGGTCGGGATCCAACTGCAGCGCTTTGGTAAGCGGCGGCTCTGCCAGCGCGTTGCTCTCTTCTATCGGCAGCCCGCCCAGGAAATTGGCACCCAGCGTCAGATACGCGTCGGCAAGACCAACATAAGCCAGCGCAAATTCCGGATCGAGATCGATAGCCGCCTGGAAGTTTTGCACCGCCGCATTTAATGATTCAACCGACTCGATGCTGCTTTGGTTTCTGCCCTTCAGATACGCCGTATACGCAGCGAGATTCTCCGTCGGCATCGCCGTCATCTGTTTTGCCTCCTGAGGAGTCAGCGTCGCCTGAAGTCGTTCGACGATTGCTTCCACAATTTCACTTTGAATCGCAAAGACATTGCCGGCCGTCAGGCTGCGATCATAGGTTTCCGCCCAGATATGAGTATCCGTTGCAGCATCGATCAACTGAACGTTTATTCGAATCATGTCGCCGGATCGTTGCACGCCGCCTTCGAGAATCTTGCCGACTCCCAGTTCCTCGCCTATGCCGAGAATACCCTTCGTCGTGTTGCGGTATCGTTCGACCGACGTTCGAGATATGACTTTCAAATCAGAGATTTTCGAAAGTCGCGTCAGAAGATCATCCTGAATGCCCACAGCAAGAAACCCCGCATCGTTTTCGTCGGGACTTGCAACCGCGAACGGCAACACGGCGATCGATTTCGCGCCGGTTGACGCCGTTTCCTGCTCCGGCAGGGATGCCGGCCTTGTCGAAATTTCCGTGCCCACGCCGTACACCATGGCGATAACAACTGACGCCAGCGCGGCGAGAATGAGATAATCAGTGACATGCAGCGAGAGGTCCTCAGCCGAGCTCTCATCCGACGTTCGAACGATGCGACCACCGATAAAGTCAAATCGCCAGCCGAAAATCAGCGCCGCCGGAAAGCCAATAATCGCGCCAAGCCAGACGCGCCGCAGCACGGACGATGGAATGCCCCAGCTTTCAAACGCGAGACTTGCTACCTGCAGGGCCACCCATGCACCGACGATGTATAGCGCCGCTACCCGAAATACGCGACGACGGTGACACTCTGCAATGAAGCTCCTCATGCGGTGAACCCGTTATTCGTTGCCGCCTGCCGAGGACGGTGCAGCCTCGAGAGACAAGAGCTCCACAACACAGTTGAGCATGTCCTCGCGATTCGGCGACGCCACCAGAGCGTCATCCAGCGATGGTTCAGCAGCATTCGTGCAAGTATTCGGGACCACCAGAAGCACAACGAACACGAGCCCGACGAGGAAAGCATGCACCGTTCGTGCCGCAACGGATGACGATACCCATTGCGACGATCTTTTTGCGTTCCTGATCATGGCGCCCTCCAACTCTCTTGGCGGCTCAAGGAACAGCCGCTTGCACAATTTTCGCGGCCTCACAGTATGTAGGTCACCCCTTGGCGACAGTCAATTCTGGCTTATACCTAAGCGGTGTTATTGCCTGCCCTCCGGTGCAATCCTGGAGTCTTTTACAAGGCGAGGCGAATGTTCGTCGACGCCGTCAAGGAGATGACATTGGACGACCTTACGGGGGCTTACAGCGCCTGGAACTCTGTTTTAACGAACTACTCTGCGAATGATATAGCCGCCGGAGCGTTCGTCCAGCTCAAGATCAAGCTGTCCCCGGGCCTGCGCTTCCTCCAGTAACTTGCTGAAAGACTCGAAGCCGTAATAACCCTCGTTGAAGCTCGGCTTAACTCGTTTCAATGCCTGTTTGACCATCGAGCCCCATAGCTTGTCCTGGTCGCCGCGTTCTGCATTCAACGCCGCGGCAACTTCAAGCGTCATGTCGATGCCTTCCTGCTTATTGTCCCTCGGCTTGGACTTTGCCGTCCTCCGTTTTGCGGCACGGCCTTTTGACGTTTTCGGTTCCTTGTCTTTCTCAGCGTGCTCGCGAACGATATCGTCGTAATAAATAAATTCATCGCAGTTACTAATCAGCAGATCTGACGTCGAATTCTTGACGCCAACGCCAATTACGGTCTTCGCATTCTCACGCAATTTGCTGACCAACGGCGAAAAATCGGAGTCGCCGCTGATGATGACAAAAGTGTTGACGTGAGACTTGGTGTAACACAGGTCAAGCGCATCGACGACCATGCGAATGTCTGCTGAATTCTTGCCCGACTGCCGAACGTGCGGAATATCAATTAGCTCGAATGCCGCTTCGTGCATGGTTGCTTTGAATTCCTTGTAGCGCCCCCAGTCACAGTAAGCCTTCTTTACGACAATACTTCCTTTTACCAGCAGGCGCTCGAGCACCCAGTTGATATCGAATTTCGCATATTTTTCATCACGAACCCCGAGCGCGATGTTCTCGAAATCGCAAAACAACGCGAGGTTCTTGTCAGAGTTATTGGACATGGCCGCCCGAGTCTTGGGTCAGGATCTTTTCGAGCTGGCGATGACGAGCTGGGCGCGAGCGCGCTTCCCCATCCGCCGTTCGTTGAGCTGGCCAACAATCACCTTGGCTGCCTCCGTGACCGTTTTCAGGTTTCCTTCCCGATAGCCACGAATCGTGTTGTCGCCCTGCGTAATGACATAGCTATGCCATTCGGAATCTTCCGAACCGTCCGGGGGCTCCATCGGCAACACTGAAGCAACTTCGAAGTCTTGTTCAATCATAGGGCGGGACATCTGGGTGATGAACGTGCGAGAGGCGTAACGGTTATGCAACTACAAGCATTATACAGTGATTCCATGACATAGTCACCGCGCTCGTTTTTGGAGGATCCCCCAGCCGGGCACAGGCATGGATCGCTGGCCAGGGCCCAATCGATCCCTCGCGGCTTTCTGTTACCTGATGCCCATTTCTTCAAGCAAATGGTCTGCGGAATAAATTGATCGCAGCGACTCGATCATAATTTCGGGATGAACAGCCACCGAGCGATTTCGCTCGCTATCGAACCAGTAAGACCCCGATATCGAGTGTATGTTACCGTCGAATATCAGGCCCACGAGTTTTCCATCCTTGTCGATGACCGGGCTGCCCGAATTACCACCGATAATGTCCGTGGTTCCGACGAAATTAAATTTGCTCTCGCCATTCAGTTTGCGTGCTGCATCGCTCCAACCCGGCGGAAGTCGAAACGGTCTTTCGCCTGTGAGCCTGGGAAACAGCTCGGAGACAGTTGTCCACGGACGCACATCGGTGCCCTTTTCCTTCCATCCCTCGTGGGCGCCGTAGCTGACGCGCAACGTAAACGTCGCATCCGGGTACTCAGCCGTGCCATGAATTGCGAAGCGCGCCTGTGCGATCTTTTCGTAAGCAAGATCCGACGGCGCCTCGACCTCGTCCTCATATTTCTTGCGGAGGGCTCGGGCCTTTTCGTCGACCGAGAGAGCGAGTTGAATCATTGGGTCCTTTGATGCCTGTATCGTCTCCCAGTTTGCTTTCCAAAGCTCTGCACGGACTGCGGGGTCGGCCAGATCCGTTCCGCTGACAAGTTCGGCAGACAGTGCCGAAGGCGATTTCTTGCCCAGTATCTGGCGCACGAAGTTTGAGTCCGGCCCCAGGAACTCCCGCATCTTGTCCAGCGAAAAAGAAAGTTGCAGGGTCTCGAGTTCCGGATAGATTGGGCGATCAGCCAGCGTAAGCTGCCGGGTGCGCGGCAGGGCTGCCTCCGTGTATGGCCGCAACCTGTCCTCGTTAGGTTTGTCTCGTTCCGCCGCCGCGCGGACCAATGAGCGCGCATAGTTGAATAGGTTGCCCTGGAACGCCGCGCCAACCTCGATGAACAGGTAGTCGTCCCGGAACTCCAGGTAGGTTGCGTTGGCACGCTCGATTTCATTCCAGGCGGAACCTACCCTGGCGGCAAGATCCGGGTCCGCTGCGACCGCCGCTCTTAATTCCTGCTCCGCGGCCGTCTTTTGAGCAAACAACGCATCATCGTGTAAAGCATCAAGTCGCTTGCGCTGCACCTTGATTCCGTTTTCGACGCTCTGCAACGGCACGTTCACGATTCTTCGCGCTTCGTCGCCGGTGCGAGCGTACTGAATATACCGTCCGCGCAACTCGACGTTTCGCAACAGCCAATGGGGAATCGTCGTATTACGAAGAAACTTCAGGTCCGCTACTGTCAACAGCCGCTGTGTCCTCCCCGGACGACCGGCAACGAACATCACCTCGCCGGGAGCGAGGCCCTCTGTTCGCCACTCCAGGAAATTGGGGGTCGCGGCCGGCTCACCGTTTTCGTAGACGCGCAATATCGTCATGTCGAGGCACCAGCGAGGGAAATTGAAATTGTCCGGATCGCCGCCAAATGCCGCAATGTCACTTTCCGGTGCGAAAACCAGCCTGACGTCGTCGAAGCGCTTGTACTTGTACAGCCAGTACTCACCGCCCTGGTAGAGCGCTACCGATTCGCATTTGAAGTCCGAGGCATCTTCGCATTCCTGTACGAGGCGCTTCAGCGTCCGCCGCCGAATCTCACCGGCTTCTTCACCGGCCGTCTCCGCTGTCGCCGCAGCGACACTTGACGTGACTTGCTCGGTCTCCATCAGTACCGACAGCCGATCGGTCGGGCATGCCATCTCGTCGTCCGGGCGCGCCGCGAGAAATCCATCGGCTTCAAGGTCGCTGTCAGCCGTTGAATTCTGGGCGATACAGGACAGCGCACAATGATGGTTGGTCAGTACGAGCCCCGCGGCGGAAACAAACGACGCGCTGCAGCCGCTGTCCATCCTGGCTACAGAGCTCTTGACCGTTTCCAGCCAGGCATCGGTGATATTGACTCCGTACTTTTCTTTGACGGCCGCGCTGGGAAAGTTGTCCAGCGTCCACATGCCCTCATCGGCGAGGGACGGAACGGCCATGATCGCAAAGACGATCAGCAGGAATGTTTTCGTCATCTGCATCACCGAATTAAACTACTTGTGCCGTTTGCCGTTGTGTTCAACCCACCCCTCAACATGCAGCCCGGCGGGGTCATGATGGGTCCAGTGTATGAGACCACCTCGGTCATTCCACTCGTATTCGCCAAAAAATGAGATTATGTCGCCAAGCCTTAAGCCATCAACACGCGGCGCGAGATCGATGTTGTGGGCGACAAGCAGGGTTTGGCCGGTTTCCAGTTCGAGGATGAATCGCTGATGCCGGCTGCCGTCGTTGTCATCCGGCAAGATGCGAGTCACGGTACCGCTTCCCGCAACCTGGTATCCCCTGCGCTGTTCGCTGATCGCTCTGATGAGCTCAGCGTTGGCCGGCTGTGAAATCGGAGAGCGCTGGGCTACGACAGACGAATGTTCTACGGCGTAATAGGCTCCGATAAGAGCCATGACCGCGATCAGGACCTTCTTCAACACTATTGTGGCCGCTCGGCTACCTTATAGATTGGCCGGCATTCTAGCAGCTTCCGGATCACGACGGAGTTGATCTGCCTGGCTTACCCAGTTATCGCGCCGGATTCGCCCTTTGAATACGTCAAGACGTTCGTCGATGATTTCGATGTCGCGGTCGTTCCATTCGGCGACCTGCCAGAAATAGAAAACGCCGTTTTCATTGAGCATATTCTCGAGCTTGGGTCCAACGCCTTTTATCAACCGCAGGTTGTCTTTCTTGCCGTAGAGGGCTGCCTTGAGTATCCGCGGCTCCTCGCGCGCCCCTGTCTTATGCGCCTGTCGCGGCTCTCTTCGCGGTGCCTGTGCAACCGTTGCCCGGGCCTGCAAACGCGTGGCCAGGCTGCTAATTTCTGTTTCGATCGATTTCAGGCGATGCTCGACAGGCCGCAAATCAACCTCACGCTGGGGCTCGGGCCGGGGAATACTGCGTATCGCCGCCTGCAGCGCATCTATCTTCCCCGTTAAAGGCGAGAAGTCGACAGGTGCGGGCGTCGCAGGGACCGGGATGGACTTTATGTCCCTCTCGATCTTGTGCAGATTTTCGACAACGGGCTGGAAGTTCACTGGCTCCGGCTTTGGCAGTCGGGACACGGCGGTCATGACACCGTTCAGTCCCTCATGGACGCTGGTCAGATCCGTTTCTTTCGGTTCCGGAATCGCTCGCAGATGACTCCACAGGCGCTCCCAATTCTGCTCATCCGAACGCTCATTCGCTTTGCGAAGGTCCTCGAAACTTTCCGTAACGTCTTCCATATTTCGACGCGAATACCAGTAACCAAGCACAAATCCCAAAACCGCTGACAGAAGAAACAGCAGCGTATATTTTGCAAGTAGGTAGGTCATTCTAGTTCCCCTCGATGGCCAGCGACTGACGCCGCCGGCCCGTGAGTCAGTTCATTTCTTCAACGGCAATGACGATCCGACGATTTTTTGCCCGTCCCGCCGATGTACTATTGTCCGCTATTGGTTGCGACTCACCGTAACCCGCTGCAGCAACGCGATCTTCTTCAATGCCGCGCGCCACCAGCGCGTCACGGACGGCTGCGGCTCTCGCTAAACTAAGCGCCTGATTCTGATCCGCGTCACCGTGGCTGTCCGTGTGGCCCTGGACAATCAGTTTTCCGGGACAGCTGCGAGCAAGCTCCGTTAAGCGGTCGAGCAGCTCATCGTTGCCCGAATCGATGGACGCACTGCCCGACTGGAAACGAATCGACGAATTGAAGAGTATCTGGTCGAAATCCGCAGCACATCGCTGACTGTCGAATAATGAGCGAACATTGAACTCGCCTTTCAATGATTCGTTGCCCAGCGCCGCATATTGCGCCTCTATATCCGCAATGGCGCCGGCGTCTGCGCTGCCGTCAACGTTCAGGGTTTCGCCCGACCAGCTTGCCCTGCCGCTTTTGAGATGGCTGGCAACGGCAAGCGCCCGATCAGCCGCCTGCCCAAAGTGTGCGCCTGCCGACTCATTGGAGATCGTCAGCGCATCTGTGATGTCGTCGAAGTGCTGTCCGGCGACGCCGAGAATTCGATCATGCTCTTCGAGATTGGGGACTTCGCCCGACAAACGCACACCGTAATTTATCTTCTCTACCGTAAACTGGTGCGGTCGACTCCGCAGCACGGCCGGTCTTGCCTGTGACTCGATGCGCCGTACTTCGACGGACGTCGGGCAGGCCAGCTGCCCCGCCCAGGTATCGCAACGAGTCGACGCGGCGAGTGCCTGAATGTGAATTTCCTGTTCTGCCTGCGCCAGTGTATTTATCGTGACGCCCTGCCCATCGCTTCTGACGTCCATTGCCGGCAGCCCGGCGGCGTCAATTCGTTGCGAAACCTGATCACGGACTTCCGCTTCGATCCGTGGGGCGATGAAGAGTGCTCCGAACAGGAACAGGATGCCCAGCCCCGCCAAGGGCGCGATCCCCCACGGCCACAGCGGCTTGCGCTTTGCGGTGCGGCGCCAGTATCGCCGTGTAGTCTTTTTTTTCACTGTATCCATTGAACCCTGACTCCAATCGAGGCAGACACCAATGCAGGCGTTCCGCTCAGAACTCTCTATCGAATCTCAATCTGAGACGACGAAAATAGTAAATGAAGACGGCCCGGGCCTGCGGCCATGTGACAAATGTTCACAATCCTGGCCGGGGCGATTCGGTACAGTCGACGTGTGGGAAAGGTACGAGTCATAAGGAGAAATAACATGACTTTTAAAGGACTAGCGACCCAGGTATTGATGAGCAGGATAGAGCATGCCATCAATTCCGATAAGGCCGCGTCTGCGCTCGACAAGCTCTCGAGCAGCGGCAAGGGCTTCGATCTGGCTGATATCGTCGCGACGTTCCAGGGATCCGGCGGCGACGTCGCGCGCATTGCTAAATCGTGGTTGGGTGACGGCGCGAACGAATCGATATCGGCCTCCCAGGTTCAGGATACGATTGGCAGCCGCAGGGTTGCTGCTTTTGCCCAAGCCTTGGGCATGGACCTTGACGCAGCAAGCGAAAAACTGGCGCGAATTCTTCCTGAATTGGTCGACAAAAGCAGCCAGGGTGGCTACCTGATTGACTCCATCGGCAAGAAAAGTTTCCTGGCCGGATTCACATCACGATTTCTCAAGAAATCCGCGTAGGTGCGAAGATAAGGTCAAGGGCCGGTTTTGCCAATATCCTCGTTCCACAGCTCGGGGTGCGTGTCGATGAAGTCGCGCATCATTCTCATGCACTGCTCGTCTTGGAGGATTTCAAGCTGCACACCGCGTGACCGCAGATGGCTCTCTGGTCCTTGAAACGTCCGGTTTTCGCCGACGACGACTTTTGGAATGCCGTAGAGTAGAACAGCACCGCTGCACATATCGCAGGGTGACAACGTGGAATACAGCACCGCTTTCCGGTACTCGGATGCCTGTAAACGGCCCGCATTTTCAAGGCAATCCATTTCAGCATGCAGGACCGAGCTGCCTCTCTGAATTCGCTGATTGTGCCCGCGAGCGACAATCTGATCGTCGATCACCAGTACGGACCCTATCGGAATTCCTCCGGCGCGCAGCCCTTTGCGGGCTTCCTCGATCGCGGCTGCCAGGTATTTGTCCATGCCAGCCTACTGCCCTGTGCCGAATATCCGGTCGATCTCGTTCATCAGCCCTGGCGTGATCCTGTCCACGAAATCCAGCGCTTTCATGTTTTCATGCACTTGTTCGACGCGACTTGCTCCCGTAATGACCGTACTTACGAGGGAATTCTGCAGGCACCAGGCCAACGACAGCTGCGCAAGAGTGGCGCCCAGACTCCTGGCGACGGGTTCCAGTGCCGACACTCTGGACAGCCGATCGGCATCCGTTAGCTCTTTCTGCAGCCAGTCCAGGCCTTTGACGGCACCGCGGCTGTCTTTCGGGATGCCTTGGTTGTACTTGCCCGTCAGCAGGCCCGAGGCCAAAGGACTCCACGTAGTAGCGCCGTAACCGTGATCACGATACACGCGCTCGTATTCGGGACCAAAGCGATGTCGCTGGAAAAGGTTGTAAACAGGTTGCTCGACGACCGGCTTGTGCAGGTGATGGCGCTCTGCGATGTCTATGGCGCTCAGGATATCAGCCGCTTCCCATTCGGACGTACCCCAGTACAGCGCCTTTCCCCGTTCGATGATCGTGTGCATCGCCCAGACGGTCTCCTCGACGGGCGTTGTCGGGTCCGGACGATGACAGAAGAGCAGATCTACGTAGTCCAGATCCAGACGTTTCAGCGAGCCATCGATGCTTTCGAGCAGGTACTTGCGATTGAGCGTGTTCTGCTCGTTCGGGCCCTCGTTCAGGCCCCAATACAGTTTTGTCGAAACGAGGTAGCTGCCGCGCCGCCAGCCAAGCTTCTTGAGGGCCGCACCCATGATTTCTTCCGATTTTCCGTGCGCATAGCCTTCCGCGTTGTCAAAGAAATTGACACCGGCCTCGTACGCCGCCGACATCATTGCGGTAACGGAGTCGATGCCCGACTGGGTATGAAACGTCACCCAGGAGCCGAGGGACAGTTCGCTGACCTGGATGCCTGCTTTGCCGAGATGACGATAGTTCATGGATTCCCCCGTGATTGATCATGATGAACATATTCGGCGCAAACGGCCGGAATTAACCGCAGAAAATCCGATCTCTAAGAACTAAAAATCAATTATTTCAACAAGTTAAAAAATATGTCTCAAATGATATATAAATAGACCTTTATACACCTCAGTTTTTGTAAGAATATATGGTCTACGCCTGCAGCGGGGCTCGCGGGACAGCAGACCCGGCAAGACACTGAACACTATAGATTCAGGCGCCGCGTGACAAAAATAATAATCAGGTAGCGGGAGACTGTGCGTGGCACGAGCGCTGGAGAACCCTGACGCGAAACCAACGTATCTCGATTATTTCGGGATGACACGGCCGCCGTTTGCCAAGCTGTCCGAGCCGTCCCAGTTGTTCCATTCGGACCAGTATTCCCTGCTTGCGGACCACCTGGCCAGCGCGACCGAGCAACCGGATTTCCTGCTGGTTATCTGCGGCGCCAATGGCTCGGGAAAAACCGCGCTCCTGAATCGCCACATCCTGAGTCTTGACAACGACGTCTCGTACGCGACTTTCGACGAAACCTGCGCCGACGGCACGCAGTTTTACAGTGCATTGCTTGGGCAGCTCGGATTCCACGATATCACCGGCAAACTCAATGAGCTGCGGAATATTGCCCGGGAATTCCTGATCCATCGCGGCAAGGCCGGCGATCCCGTCCTGTTGATCATCGATAACGCCCACCTCGTGTGCGCGTCCGTATTGGAACAGCTGCGGCGGATTGCTGAAACCAAGATCGACTACCGCAGGGTACTGAGCATCGTGCTGGCCGGTAATTCCGACCTGCCGCGCATCATGGGATCGCCGGCGATGAAGAAGCTCAAGTTTCAGCGCCACGTCGATTTCAATATTCGTGTTTATACCGAACAGGAAACAGAAGACTATGTTCGGCACCGCCTGAGGCTATCCGGAGGCGCAGATGCCACCAAGCTATCAAACGACGCGTATCCCGTCATTTACCGGTTTACGGGTGGGATCCCGAACTCCATAAACGCGCTCTGCAATGCGGTTTTGACCGAAGCCTGTGCGCTGGATACGCGCGTGATTACCGGAGACCTTGTTCGCAGCGTTGCAGATACCCACGAAATCCTGCCTCACGTCGTTCCCCTACAAGGCAAAGGGCGACGCAAAACTGATCCCAATGTCCCGCCGGTGGTACCTGAGCCACAGGCGGAAGAACGTATCATAGCCCGCGAGCCCCCGGCCAAACCTGCCGTCGAGAGCTCCGCTGCAGAACCTGCAGTCGACATCAAGCCTCTACTGAACCAGGTATCTCAGCTTTCCGGACAGCTTGCCATTCAAACCAAGAAGACCGAGACCCTGTCGCATACGGTTTCCGAAAACGAGGGCAAGATTAAGCGACTGCATCAGGAACTTTCTGATACCAAGCGGGCGCTGCAGGAAAGCGAAAGCGCGGCGAACCAACTTACTGCCAGAGCCGATGTGGAAATCGAGAACCTGGAGCGCGAGAAGTCGGAATTGCAGGAGTCTTGCAAGCAGCTATCCGCCGACCTGAAGCTTTCCAATATGCGGGCCGACAAGACTGATGCGCTCGAGAAATCACTGCAAGAATCCAAGGATGAGTGTGAGGCGCTGAAATCCGAGGCGGCCGAGTCCAGGAAGGAAATGAATGCAGCGAAGAAGGCGACGACAGCAGCAGCCAAAGCCGAAGCCAAAATTGAAAAACTGGAAAAGGAGAATTCTGAATTGCGGGCGTCGGTCAAGGACCTGAGCGCTGACCGCAAGCTTGCCAACAAGCAGGCCACCAAGATCGATGCCCTCGAGAAATCACTCAGGAAATCGCAGGATCAATGCGAATCACTGCGAGCCAAGGCAGCTGAATCCAGGAAGGAAATGAATGCGGCGAAGAAAGCGACAACTGCCAACGTCGAAGCCAGGACAGAAAAGCTGGAGCAGGACAATTCTGAATTGCGCGCGTTGGTCGAAGACCTGAGCGCTGGCCTAAAAGTTGCGAATAAGCGCGCCGACAAGATCGATGCCCTCGAAAAATCGCTGAAAGAGTCCCGGGATGAATGTGAATCGCTGCGATCGGGCGCCGATAAACTGGAAACCCTTCAAAAGTCTGTTTCAGAAAGAGATGCCAGGATCAACGAGTTAGAAACCGAGTTGGACTCCATGATGAAAGCCGAAACGAGTACCCAGCCCGAGTTGCCCGATGAACGGTCTACAACAACGAGAGTGCGGCCCATGCCCGACTCGCCAACTGAACAATCGGCTCATGCCATTGCGACAATCGAGGTGCTTAGGAATGGGAAAATCGAACAGCTCATGGACATTGCAGACGGCCCATCGCGTATTATGATCGGCAGGGGCGACGACTGCGAGCTTCGTCTCGACAGCAAGTTCGTGAGTCGCCACCACGCGCTGATATTTTGCAGTGCTGAGCGAGTCTATATCGAAGACCTGAACAGCTTTAATGGCACTCTCGTCAATGGCAAGAAGGTAGCGCGCTGCGATTTACAGCCCGATGACAAGGTCGTCGTTGGGAACTTTCAGCTGCGGCCAGGGACCGCAGTCAAAAACGACCCCGTTTAGCAGTTCGCTCTCGCAGGGCTGAGCCGAATCCCGCAATAAACCAGCCGATCAAGATGAGTGTTAGCGACAGCGGCATGATGTCGAGTGCATCTTTGACAATATTATTCAGACCGAACCACGATTGCGGATTGTTTAGCCAAGGCCACTGCGGGGACACTACACTGAGCAAGGAAACCGGTTTCCAGTCGCCGATCTTAAGGTAGCCGAAAATCTGCAGGCCAAGTACGCCCAGCCCCGACAGAGCAACCAGGATACCAATGAGCACGACGAGTCCGCTCAAGAATCTCCTGACGTTAAATCCGATCCTGCTCAACCAGCTCCGCCCCGTGCGCTGATCTTCGATCCGACGTCTCACGAATCGGCCGTGCTCCTTGGTATGCGCTCCCTCTTCCTTCTTGAAGAAAAAATAAATCGCAATCGATACGCCGAGCAATGTGCCGAGGCCAAATGCGCCGAGATAGACGGGATTACTATCGAGCGAGACGCCCGTATACAGCCACGCCCCTGTAACAGCAATAGCCGTGACCAGCAGCGCGGCAAGGGCTTTTTCAAGCCTTTCTTTAAGGGGAATTACTCGACGCGCAAGTACAGGGCTGGTCTCCATAACCCAGATTCTAGATGAATCACGCTCGCCTCGGGTACCGAATCCGAAGAAACCCCATTGAGTCAGCTTATCGATCCGCTTACTATGTACACACAGGTAGAAGGAGCCAGTCATGCGACAACAACTAATCGAAGCGCTAACTTACCCGAAGTTACTGGTCGAGGAACTCATAGAGGAGGGTAATTTCCCGCATGAGAGTCTTTACGCAGCGACCGGAGAGCGATGCCATAACTGTGACGGCGAGGGGAAATGTCAGTGGACAAAATGCCTCCAGGACTTCCGAAGCGTAGATAACAAAACGACGGAAACCCTTAGCGAGTCGCTGCGTGAGGGCATTAAACTCATCGAAGCCCTGCACAGTGAATTGCGGCACGATGAGACGACCTGCACTTGCGAGACCTGCAACTGGATCAGGACAGCGGAACACCTGACCGAGGAATGCGAACTGCATCTTCCACACGTCGATCCTTCCATCATCGTGCAGGCGCAAGAATCCAGCTAGCGGGAAGCGTTACAGAAGAACCGCACGATCTCGACCATTGCCTCCGTGTCGAATCGGCAATAGCGCAGCAACTGACGCTCGAGCTCGGCCTTTCTGTCCGGCGAGGTCTGTGGATCAATTGCTTCGATAAAACCGTCTGAAGCCTCCGTGCCCTCCTTGATGCCGTCGAGACTGGCGTAGTCTAACTGCGGCGATACGGTCGGCAACACGGCTTTGATCGACCACGAACCTAACATCTTCGGATGGTAGTAGTTGGCCTTGACGACGGGGTACAGATCAAAAAGGCGATCAATGATTTCTTCCAGGGACTCTTGCAGATCGGGGAACAGCTCGATCAGCCCATTGATCACCTTTTCTTCGTAATTCGTGTACATCAGCACCGGCCCCGCGTCGCCCAGGCACTCGATCATCCTCTCGGCCAGTATTCGCATCGGAGGATTGCCCGACAGGTCGAGAAACTCTTCGTGCCGCATGCCGGCATACGATCCGTCGCCTGCGCCATCGTCGATATGGCATGACCACTGCACCGGGATCGGCATATACGGGCGCGTGCCCTCCCAGATTGGCACGGCGGGTCCTATCGTCTCGAAATCGAGGTAGTAACGCGGATACCCTAATGCCTCCAGCGCCTCGCGCGCACCCTCCAGGATCTCCGGCTTGCCGCTGCAAGTAACGCGGTGAATACGCAGCTGCGTGTCGGCCGAAAGGCTGTTCGCGTCGACATCACGAATATCCCTGCAGCCGCGTGCCACGTAGTCGCCGAGTTTTGCTTTGCTGCCGCCGAGTCCGGCAACCGGATATGCGCTATCGGACGGCCAGCAGTAGTTGATGAACTGGCACTCGTAGGGCTTATAGCAATGCGTGCCAACGTGCATTTCCACCATTGGCCCCATGACTGCGTCGCGCGCCCTGATGATCAATTCATCGACAGCAGGATCAACCGCACGAACCTCATCGCTCAGATCGACTTCCGCAAGCAGCCCGCTGTAGCTTTCCCGGCCGCGATACACGAACCGGTTGTTGATATGTGCCAGCGCGATCGAGGTCAGCGGTAAATCGACGTGGCGCATGACCCAATCCTGGATAGCACAGTCGAGCACATGGTAGTCCTTGACCGATGTCGACGCTTTCACTTCGATGGCACGCCAACCACTACCATCGGGAATCAGCACATCGACACGCACCAGGACGTCGTCGTGCTGAAATGTTGCTTCGAAAATCGGAAAATCAGCACCGCCGTCAATCAGGGCCTTCGTCTGCCGCAGCATCAGGCTCAGGTTACGGCTGAACGGGATCTCAATCGAACCCGCTGCGCCATACACCTGCTGGGAGACCCTGCCTACCTCGCGACCCGTCGCAAACAACGACTCCATTCGGGCTGAAATCTCGCCGAGCTCCGGATGATGTTTTTCGAGGTACAGTTTCTTCGGACACTGCCATGCGGAGATAATGCGCGATTTGGAAAGGTAGGGTTTTCTTGGCGCCATATCGAGAATCATACACCGCCGTATCCGACGGTATTTCGCCCGCCCGTCGGCACGGTTGTCGTCTAACTCATAATGGTTGCCGGCGTTCTGTACCTGGCGAGCCAACCGCAGAAGTCATCATGCGGCAGCGGCTTGGAAAAGTAAAAGCCCTGGAAAGCATCACACTTCATTTGGGTCAGGAGCTTGATTTCGGCTGTTTTTTGGACGCCTTCGGCGACAACCGTAAGTCCGAATCGATGCGCGAGCCAAATGATGGCTTCGACCAGGTGAAAGTCGCGGTCGGAATCGAGCATTTTTGCCACAAAAGACCTGTCGATTTTCAGCTCGGTCGCGGGAATGGTTCTGAAGTAGGATAGCGACGAATACCCTCGGCCGAAATCGTCAATTGAAATACCGATGCCGGCGGCACGCAGATTTCTCAGGCGCTCGAAGTTGGAGTCCGAGTCCACTACCAAAGCACCCTCGGTGATCTCGACGGTAAGGTCGCGCTCATTGTTTCCCCAAATAGAGAATATCTTGGTTATCATGTTGAGCGTTTCCTGTTGCTGCAACGATGTCGCCTCCAGGTTAACCGACAGCCCCATTCGTTTGCCAATTCCCGGCCACTCGGCAGCCTGCAGCAGAGCCGTTGTGAACACGAATCCGGTGAGGTCGTGCATCAGGCCCATTTCCGAGGCGAGTGACACGATTATTTCCGGCGATACCGGTCCATGCTTCGGGCTGGACCAGCGCAACAGTGCCTCCGCACCACAAGGACGGCGGCTGACCATGTCGAACTTCGGCTGGTAGTGCAGCTCCAGCGCCTTGTCCGCAATCGCATCGGCAAGGTCTTCCTTCAGGTGCCATTGATCCATCATGGACTGGGACAACGCCGGCGAATACGATACGTACGGACTATGTGTCTTTCGCGCGCTGTCCAGTGCAATTCCCGCTTTGTGAATGAGACCAGCCGAGTCGTCGCCATCCTGAGGAAAGCTGGCGATGCCTATTCGCACCATGGAATGGAGTAACGCGTCAAATTTCTCGACGACATCCGATTGCAGGCGAATGATCTTTTCTGCGGCAAGGATTATGTGCCCGGTCTGGTGAACTCCGGGAAGCAAGATGCAAAAAATATCGTCGCCAATGCGACACAGTCGATCTTGCGCTCTGCAAAACGCCTGCAATGACTCTGCAATATTCAGCAAAATCCGGCGACTGGCCGCCGGACCCGATTTGACAAATACCTTTCCTGTATCGCCCACGTCCACCATGAACAGCGAAAACGGTTCAGCCCCTGGTTCCATCAGGCGCTCGATTTCCTGCTCCAGTGCTAGGGAATCGGTCTTGTTCAGCTGGCGAGCTTGCATCGGAACCTACAGGAAGTAATCGTCGACGTTGATGTCGTACTCGCCAGGCTTGACCCCGCACTTGATCCATAAATTCACGGTCTTGCTGGTGTCCACCGATTGATCGTCGAGGTCGACGATTCTGATATTGTCGAGCGGCTGCTTGTTGGCATCCAGAATTATTGCCACCTCGGGTCGAAGGCGACTCGCACGATGTTCCTTCAATACAACGGCGATTTCTTCGGTGTTGAGCTCAACAAGCGTGCCCGCGGGAAAGATCCCGATCGCCTGAATAAACTGCTCAACCAATTCGGCTTGGAAACTCTTGTCGGAGAGCGCTTTGAATTCGCGCATTGCATCGTATGAAGACATCGCTTTGGCATAAGATCTGTCGCTCGACATCGCGGAATAAGAATCGACGATTCCGCCAATCCTGCCGAACACCGGAATCTGACTGCCGCTGAGGCCTTTTGGGTAACCGGAACCATCGAATCGCTCGTGATGAGTAGCGACCATCTCCAGCACCCGGCTGTCGACAGACTCGGCCTGTCGAATGATCTCCAGCCCAAGGCCAACATGGTGGCGCACGTGCATGCGCTCTACATCGGTCAGAGGGCCTCGTTTTTTGAGCAACTCTGCCGGCAGTTTCGTTTTGCCAACGTCAAGCAGCAATCCGCCGAGTCCCAGTGCCCGCAGAGAGTCCCTGTCGAGGCCGAGGTGTCGTCCAAAGACCAACGCCCACATGGCCGTGGCGAGCGAGTGCGCATGCGTGTAGTCGTCGGTCTTTTGCATCCTGACTAACAGCGACATCGCCGTGCTGTTACGAAGGACACTTTCAACCATTCCGTTGACAACAATCTCGAGGTCCGGCACGCGCACAGTTGCGCCACGCCGAACGTCCTCAAGTACGGAAATTAGTTGCTGCAGCGTGCCGGAATGCAGCGTTCTCGCAACGACCAGCTCATCGGCGACGCTGACCGAATCCTGGTAGTAATCACCGGCGCTGGGGGCATCAGCTTGCATTGTGTGTTTTCGTCTGAACAGGAACCGCAGGAATCGACGCCAGAAGCCGCGTTTACGCCACGAACTTAAGCCAGACTCTTTTCGACTGGACCTGCCGCGCATGTTCAGTCTTTGAGTTTCACCGGCCATGCCATCAGACTGCTCGAAGTCAATCTCAACGTAGTCGCAGTATTGGCGCAATTCGTCGATTTCGTACTTGCTGCGTATGAAGAAACCCTGGAAAAGGAATGGGGTCTCGAGCCATGGGCGATCCAGCTGGGACACATACATGCCTATTCGCAGCCCGTCGACATCAATTTGACGTTTGTGAACACTCATACCAGCACGACCGTGAAAGCGGCAAAAATGCCGCAAATAATTGTCAAATCGTACCAGCCAGCGCCAAAACGCCACGAGACACCAGTCACACTGCGATCAAGAGCAAATACGCTGGATGTCGGGCCCTGGGGTGTTATTATTCGCGCTGCACCCAGACCATGGAGGAAAGCCTTGAGAGCTCTACTCGCACTAATGTTACTCGCGCTGGCCGGCCACGCGTATTCCGCCAATGAAATCGACAGCAAAGTTGAGGCTGCCCTGGCCGCCGAATCCCGTCCACAGGCAGACCGGGATCGTGACCGGAATCGCAGGCCGCTCGAGACGCTGAAATTCTTTGGTTTGAAGGACAACATGCGCGTTTTGGAACTGATACCGGGCGGCGGCTGGTACACGCGGGTACTGGCGCCGGTGCTCGCCGAAAACGGCAGGCTGTACGTGGCACTCGGTACTGGCCGAATCAAGGAAGGGGTCCTGAAAGAGCCGGGCTTCGAGAAGGTGGAACTCCTGGAAACCTCGGAAAATCTCCACCGGCCGGAGGGCAGCCGCTTTTACACGCTCGACGATTTCGACTTCAAGGTCTCGGGCCTGGACATGGTCGTGACGTTTCGTAACCTGCATAACTTCGATCCGGCCGCCAGGGCCCGGGTGAACGGCCAGGTCTTTAAGGCGTTAAGAAGCGGAGGATTGTACGGTGTCGTGGACCATACGGCGCGTCACATGGAACCGCCTAACGTCGAGAACCGTCGGCGCATCGACCCGGTGCTGGTTATTAAAGAGCTCCTCGACCAGGGATTCGAATTCGTCGGCTACACCGACCTGCACTACCGCGCTGACGACGAACTCGAATACGAGGTTGGACGAAGATCGGTCAGCGGCAATACGGACCGGTTTACGATGTTGTTTCGGAAGCCCTGAACACAGGCGCAGCCTCTTGTAACAAGTTGTCTCGAGAGCCTTGGAACGGCTTTTTTCAGGGATTTCCGCCGCCCAGGCGCCGTATAATGACGGCATGAACAAGGTCCACGTCATCGCCCTTGCCTGTTCGAGCCTGCTGCTTGCGGCTGCCTGCTCTGAATCGCCTGAATCGGCGACGCAAGCGCAGTCGCGGCCTGCAAACGAGGTTCGGGTCATTGCCGAAGTGCTGCAGTTCGAGCGCGAGCGCACGCGTGTCGAAGCCGTTGGCACGTCGCGCGCAAGACTTTCGGCCGAACTGTACGCACCCACATCGGGCGAAGTCGTTTCCGTCAACTTCGAGCCAGGCCAGGCCGTCAAAGCCGGAGACGTGCTGGTTGAGCTCGACAGCCGCGAGGAAAAATTGGCGGTTCGCGTCGCCGAACTGCGCCTTGAAGACGCGGCACGACTCTATGATCGATACACGCGGTCGGCGGACAGCGGTGCCGTGCTGCCCACGGCACTGGACGCCGCACGCATAGCGGCGGAAACGGCGCGGGTTGAACTCGATCGTGCCCGAATTGCGCTGGCAGACCGCACCATAGAAGCGGTATTTGACGGCTACGTCGGCAGCACGGACGTAGACCCCGGCGATCGCGTCAACATCGATACGCTCATCACGACACTTGACGACCGCAGTTCGCTGTTCGTCAGTTTCGACATTCCCGAAGCCTTCATCGGCGAGCTGGCCGTCGGCGACGAGGTGCAGCTCGAGACCTGGAGCGGCAAGGTGCCGGTGGTAGCCGGCGAGATCGTCGATATAGGCAGCCGCATTGATCCGGAAAACCGCACATTCGTCGCCCGCGCCCGCGTTAGAAACGACAATGATGCGCTGCGTCCGGGCATGAGCTTTCGCGTCAGGATTGATGTACAGGGGGAACTGTACGGGGTCGTCAGCGAGACCGGCGTGCAGTGGGGCGCAGACGGTGCCTTCGTCTGGTCCGTTGTGAACGGCCAGGCGACCAGGGTCCCCGTGCAAATCGTGCAGCGTCGCGAAGGCCGGGTACTGGTCAATGGCGCCCTCGCCCAGGGCGATATCATCGTCGTCGAAGGCACGCAGCGTATGCGCGACGGCCTTCCCGTCAGTTACGACGTACAGCGCCTCGCGGGCAGCCCCGCTGCCGAGCCTGTATCTGACACGGCCGACGTCGCCACCGACGCACTGGCCGTTCTCGACTGATCCAGAATCCATGAATATCACCGGGCGCAACGATTTGCCGAGCACCAGCGTCCGTCGGCCGGTGCTGGTCCTGGTCGCCAACCTGCTGATAGTGATCGCGGGCATTGCGGCTGTATTGGCCGTCGAAATTCGCGAGCTGCCGGACGTCGATCGACCGGTCGTCACGGTGCGCGCCGTGTTTCCGGGCGCTTCCCCCGAGACCATGGATACCGAAGTCGTCAGCCTGCTCGAAGGTGCAGTCGCACGGGTCTCCGGTATCCAGACTCTTCGCTCGGCCTCGGAGGAGAACAGTGGCCGCATCTATATCGAATTCCGCCCGGGCGTTGACCTCGACACGGCGGCCGCCGATGTGCGAGAAGCCGTAAGCCGGGTGTCGCGACGATTGCCCGAACGCCTGGAACAGGTCATCGTCGTCAAGGCCGACGATGACGCACAGTCCATCGTCAGCCTCGCGATCTCCAGCGACACGCTGCCCATGGAGACGCTGACGCACGTCGTCGAACAAGAACTCGTGCCGATGTTCATCTCCATTGAAGGCGTCGCGGATGTGCAGGTCTCGGGTGCCCGCCAGCGCATGCTGCGCGTCGCCATCGACCCTCTGCGGCTCACGAGTTACGGCCTGTCGATTAATGAGGTTGCCGCGGCGCTTATGCAGGCACCGTTCGATGTGCCCGCGGGAAGCTTTCGTTCACTTGACCAGGAGCTGATTGTTCGCGCCGACGCGACCGTAGTCGATGCATCCGAAATCGCGGATATCATCATTAGGGGGTCGGTACGCATCAGTGACGTAGCCAACGTTTTCTTCGGCCCGGAAGATACCGAATCGATAACACGCCTTAACGGCCGGCCCGTACTTGGTCTCGGCATCGTTCGCCAGGCGCGCTCGAACACGATAGAAATCTCGAAAGGAGTCAATGCAGCCGTTGAACGCATCAATACCCGGTTCACTGATCTGGAGCTGGTCGTAACCGACGACCAGGCTATTTTCATCAGTAGCGCAGTAACCCAGGTCCTTATTACGCTGGCGCTATCCATCAGCATCGTCATCGCTACAATCTGGCTTTTTATGGGCAGCTTCCGCGCGACGCTCGTTCCCGTGATGGCCATACCGGTTGCGTTGATCGGAACAGTCGCCGCGATCTGGGTGTTGGGGTTTTCGATCAACATACTGACGCTTCTGGCACTGGTACTGGCGACCGGACTCGTAGTCGATGACGCGATCGTCGTGCTCGAGAACATCCAGCGTCAGCGCGCCGAAGGAATGCGTTCGCGAGCCGCGGCCGTCATCGGCACGCGCCAGGTATTTTTTGCGGTCATTGCGACGACCGCGGTTCTGATTTCCGTATTCGTTCCGATCGCATTCTTGCCGAGTACGGCCGGACGACTGTTCCGAGAGTTCGGCCTGGTGCTTGCGTTCGCCGTAATCATCTCGAGTTTCGTCGCGCTGACGCTCGTGCCCGCCGCCGCCGCGCGGCTCGTCAAGGGTGCGGATGCTGTGCGCGTCGCTCCACTCCTCGCCGGAATGGGCCGCGGATTTGCCCGCACGTACAAGCAGTCGCTCACGTTCCTGCTCGCGCGTCCGTGGATACCGGTGGTCGCTGCGCTCGTATTCGCCGCGGCAGCCGCCTGGGTTTACCAGTCGCTCGATCGCGAGCTGGTTCCACCCGAGGATCGCGGGCTGGTGCGGGTCTTCGCGAGTGGACCTGACGGCGTTGGCATCAACTACATGGACCGCCAGACAGAAAAGATTGAAGCGATCCTGCGATCCTACGTCGACAGCGGAGAGGCGACTTCGATTTACAGCATGATCGGCATGTGGGATCCCAACCGAACGCTAGTCTCCATGCCACTCGTCGACTGGAAGGATCGTGCTCGCAGTCAGCAGGAAATCCTGGACGAACTGCGTGCGCCGCTGGCTGCGATCCCGGGCGTGCGCGCAAACGCGTGGAGCGACAACAGCCTCAACCTGCGCAGCTTCGGCGGTGGCCTCAGCGTCGCGCTGCTCGGTAACAACTACGACGACATTTTCGAGGCGGCCAAGACGTTTACAACGGCGATCGAAGAGCGGCTTCCCGACCTGACGCGGCCACGCATCTCGTTCGACCCGACGCAGCCGCAGCTTTCGGTGGAGATCGATCGACGCCGCGCAGCAGACCTCGGTGTAGATCTGCCGTCGCTTGCGGCCACGCTGCGCGCGATGATCGACGGTGACGAACTGATCGATCTCAATATCGATGACGAAGCGGTGCCGATTCTGCTCGAATCAGCCAGTGGCGAGATCAATGATCCCTCTGATCTCGTCAATCTTTACGTCAGCGCCAGTAACGGCAAGCTGATTCCCTTGTCGAGCATCGTCGCACTGAAAGAGGAAGGCGTTGCCACCGAACTCAACCGGCACGCGCAGCGACGTGCCATCGAAGTCAATATCGAGCGCGCGGATTCGTACCCGCTGCAGACTGCCGTTGACGAGGTACGCGCACTGGCGAACGAAGTATTGCCGTCGGATGTGTCGCTCATATTTCGCGGCGAAGCCGCAACGCTCGAGGAAACATCGCGCGAGGTTGCAATCACCTACATCATTGCCGTCGCCGTCATCTTCCTGGTCCTGGCGGCGCAGTTCGAAGGTTTTACGAGCGCACTGGTCGTTACGCTCATCGTGCCGTTCGGCGTTGCCGCCGCAATATTTGCGCTATTGCTCACCGGCACGACGCTCAATATCTACTCGCAAATCGGACTCGTGCTGCTCATCGGGCTCATGGCCAAGAACAGCGTGCTCGTGGTCGAATTTGCAGACCAGCTGCGTGATAAAGGTCTCGACGTACGCGACGCGATTGAACAGGGCGCGGCGCGGCGCCTGCGCCCCGTGATGATGACACTCGTCTCGACCGTGCTTGGCGGACTGCCGCTGATTCTCGGTACCGGCGCTGGCGCCGAAGCGCGCCACGCGATTGGCTGGGTCGTCTTCGGCGGACTGGGCATCTCGGCTGTGTTTACGCTGTACCTGACACCCGCGCTTTATTTACTGATCGCCCGCTCGTCGCAGGCCCGTATCGCCGAAACAGAGCGCCTCGCCGAAGAACTCGAACACGCGGACGCTCACATCAGGGGCTGACGCCGCGAGCCCCAGGTACCGGGCTTGTCCTCGAATACCCCGGCAATCTCGCTGCCACAGTTCTTGCAGCAGCCATGATTATCCAGGTTCCAGGTGGACAGCTCGTACCAATCGCGGCCAATCAGGATCTCGCCGCAGCTGTAGCAGTAGGTGCTGGAACCCTTGAAGTCGTGCACGTTGCCTGTGTACACGTAGCGCAGCCCGGCTTTGAGCGCGATATCACGCGATCGTGTCAGCGTCGCCAGCGGCGTGCTGGGCGTGTCCATCATTTTCCAGTCGGGATGAAACGCGCTGAAGTGCAGGGGTACATCGGGACCAAGATGCTCCATGATCCATTGCGTCATGGCCTCGATCTCGGCTTCGCTGTCGTTCTCTCCCGGTATCAGTAGCGTCGTGAGTTCGAACCAGACCTCGGTTTCGTTTTTCAGGTATCGAAGCGTGTCGAGAACGGGCTCGAGATGTCCGCCACAGATTTTCCAGTAGAACCGATCCGTGAATGCCTTCAGGTCTATATTGGCCGCATCCATGTAGCTGAAGAATTCCTCGCGCGCCTGCTCGGTGATATAGCCCGCGGTAACCGCGACGTTCTTGATGTTGCGCTCGCGACAGGCCTGCGCCGTGTCGACAGCATACTCGAGAAAAATCACGGGATCATTGTAGGTATAGGCCACGCTCCGACTGCCTGACTTCACGGCAGCGTCGGCGATAGACCGTGGCGACGCGCTGGCCTGTAGCCGATCGAACTCACGCGATTTCGAAATATCCCAGTTCTGGCAAAACTTGCAGGCGAGGTTGCAGCCTGCCGTGCCGAACGACAAAACCGGCGTGCCGGGGAGGAAGTGATTGAGCGGCTTTTTCTCGATTGGGTCGACGCAAAGGCCGCTGGAGCGGCCGTAGGTCGTCAGGACAATTTCGTCATTGGCCCGGCCGCGCACGAAACACAGGCCCCGCTGGCCATCACGCAGCTTGCAGAATCTCGGGCACAGGTCGCACTGCAGCCGCCCGTCGCCCAGCGCGTGCCAGTAACGGCCTGGAATACCGGTGATGTCGGTGCTAGTCCTCATGATCCTCAGGCACATTATATGGGGGCGCAAGGCCGCCGTATCAACGCGGCGACCCGTATAGGTACCTATACCCAAAGAGCCCCAGGGGCCTACAATGGGTGCAGGTGGATCAGGAAAACAGCCATGACCTTGATCCGGGAACCCGCCGTCGCCGGCCAGTTCTACCCCGGCAATGCCGAGGAACTGAGTGCGACCGTCGCGACGCTGCTCGAGGAAGCGCAGGAAAAAGACACGCCTGCGCCCAAAGCCCTGATCGTGCCGCACGCCGGCTACATTTATTCCGGCCCGGTCGCTGCCAATGCTTACGCCCGGCTGTGGCCGTATCGCTCGCAGTATCAGCGGGTAATCCTGCTCGGCCCCTGCCACCGCACGCCGGTTCGCGGCCTCGCGCTGAGCAGCGCCGATGCGTATCGCATGCCGACGGGCGACGTGCTGCTCGACAAGGCGGCGATTGCCGACCTCGATATCGCCGGCCTGGAAGTCTTCGATGCGGCGCATCGGGATGAACATAGCCTGGAGGTGCACCTGCCCTTCCTGCAGGCGGTGCTCGGCGATTTTAGCGTCGTTCCGATCGTTGTGGGCGATGCGTCGCCCGGACTCGTTGCGCGGGTGCTCGACGCGCTGTGGGGAGGACCCGAAACGCTTATCGTAATCAGTTCCGACCTGAGCCATTACCTGAAATACGACGAGGCGCGCGCGATCGACGCCGTGACCTGTAGAGCAATCGAGCATTTCGATGCCGGGCAAATCAACCACGACATGGCCTGTGGCGCGACGCCGGTCGCGGGTCTGCTCATCGCCGCGCGACAGCGCGGCATGAAAGTGACGACACTCGATCTCCGAAACTCTGCCGATACCGCCGGCGACGGGATGTTCGTCGTCGGCTATGGCGCCTGGATGTTCGTCTGAATGAGAGTACTGGCCGCTATATTGCTGTTCGTATCGGTGCTCGCTTTGGCCGACGACGGCAACTACACGGCGGCTCGGGCGGCAATGGTCGAAGAGCTGTGGCTATACGCGAAATTCGTGGATGACGCCGACGAAGCCAGAATCAGTAAGGCCGTGATGGCATCGATGAACACCGTGAAACGGCACGAACTCGTGCCGCGATCGGAGCGCCGTTACGCCTATGAGAACCGGCCACTGCCGATCGGCTATGGGCAGACGATCTCGCAGCCCTACATCGTCGCGCTCATGACGCAACTCATCGACGTCGATGCCGATGACGTTGTGCTCGAGGTCGGGACCGGTTCCGGCTACCAGGCGGCGATCCTTGCGGAACTCGTCGGGCATGTCTACAGCATCGAGATCATCCCGGCGCTTGCCATCCGGGCCAAGCAAGATCTCGAGCGCCTGGGCTACAAAAACATCATCACAAAGCTTGGTGACGGCTATTACGGCTGGGAAGAACACGCACCGTTCGACGCCATCATCGTCACGGCCGCCGCAAGCCACGTCCCGCCACCTCTGATCGATCAGCTAAAACCGGGCGGCCGCATGGTCATCCCGGTGGGCGAGCGCTTCATGACGCAGACATTGCTGCTGCTCGAGAAAACCGAAAAGGGCGAAGTCATTTCGCGACAGCATGGCGCTGTCCGCTTCGTGCCGCTCACCGGCGAGCACTAGACGCACCCCGTGCGCCGGCTGTTTCCTGCAACGCTGCTCGTTTCCGCGGGCGCAATCGGCTACGAACTCCTCCTGATGCGCGCGCTGTCCATCGTGCAGTGGCATCACTTCGCGTACATGATCATCAGCCTCGCGTTGCTTGGCTACGGCGCAAGCGGCACGTTCATCGCGTTGTTCAAGCCGCAGTTGGAGGCCCGCTTCGAAGCGGCGTTTTCTACAGGCGCCCTGCTGTTCAGCATCACAATGGTGCTGTGCTTTGCGCTCGGCCAGCGCGTGCCTTTCAATGCACTGGAGATGGTCTGGAATTCGCGGCAGTTCGCCTATTTGAGCCTCCTGTACCTGCTTTACTTCGTGCCGTTCTTTTTCGCCGCCTGCTGCATCGGCCTCGCGTTTACGTGCAGGCGCAGGGACATCAGCCGCATCTATTTTTTCGATCTCCTGGGTGCCGGCCTCGGCGCCGTGCTGGTGATCGGCTTGCTGTTTGTATTGATCCCGCAGAACGCGCTACTGATGCTCATGACACTGCCGTTAATCGCTTCGCTGCTTATGGGCATTCCGTCCACGGCACGAAATCCGCTGATGTTGGCGCAGGTCGTGTGGCTGGCACTGCTGATCGGTGGAATCCCGCAGAATCAGCTTGGGTTGCGTGTTTCGGAGTACAAGGGCCTGAGCCAGGCGCTGCAGGTCGTTGACAGCCGCGTGCTGAGCGTCGCGTCCAGTCCACTCGGATTGATCACGGTCGTCGAGAGCCCGACGGTGCCTGTGCGCTATGCGCCGGGCTTGAGTTTTGCCACGCGCCACATTCCACCACAGCAGCTCGCGGTGTTCACTGACGCCGACAGCATCAGCGCGATCACCCGTTTCCACGGCGATTTCGAGTCGCTCGCTTACCTCGGCGACATAAGCGCCGCGTTGCCATATACGCTCCTCGACGGACCTGATGTCCTCGTGCTGGGTGCCGGCGGTGGCGCCGACGTGCTGCTCGCGCTGTACCACGGCGCGAATAGCGTCGACGCGGTGGAGCTCAATCCTCAGATGACCGAGCTTGTCCGAGACACGTACGCTGCATTTGCCGGATATGTTTACGATGATCCTCGCGTTCGCGTGCATACGAGGGAGGCTCGCGGTTTCGTTGCACAAAGTAATGCGACATACGACCTTATCCATATTGGTCTTCTTGACTCTTTCGGCGCGTCCGGCGCCGGAGTGCAGTCGCTCAACGAAAGCTATATCTATACCGTGGAGGCCATCAGGAACTATCTCGGGAATACGGCGCCCGGTGGCCTGCTCGCAATCACGCGCTGGCTGAAACTGCCGCCACGCGACAGCCTGAAACTCGTTGCCACCGCTGTCGATGCGCTGGAGCTGATGGGCGTGAGCGATCCCGGGAAACAGCTCGCCCTGATTCGCAGCTGGAACACGAGCACCTTGCTCGTCAAGAATGGCGCGTTTACGGCAGAAGACATCAGCTCCATACGGGAATTTGCGCGCGCACGTTCATTCGATACGGCCTGGTTCCCCGGGATCCAGGCAGTCGATACGAATCGCTTCAATCGGCTCGATATGCCGTATCTCTATGAAGGCACGACGGCGTTGCTCGGCGAGCGTGCCGCTGACTACATCGAGCGCTACAAATTCTATATTGCGCCTGCAACCGACGACCGGCCGTATTATTTCCACTTTTTCAAATGGGCAACGCTGCCCGAAGTCATTGCGTTGCGCAAACAGGGCGGCGCCGGGCTGATCGAGTGGGGTTACCTGGTGCTGATCGCGACGTTGTTGCAGGCAATCATTGCCGGCCTCGTGTTGATCCTGGTGCCGCTTGCCCGTATTTCTCGAAACTGGCCGGCCCGGACGGGCTTGCATATGGGCGCCTACTTCCTGCTGCTCGGCTTCGCATTCCTGTTCATAGAAATGGCTTTTATCCAGAAATTCATCCTGTTCCTGAGCCACCCTCTTTATTCGGTGGCGGTTGTTCTCAGTGGATTCCTCATATTTGCGGGGCTGGGCAGTGCGTGGTCGGAGCACCTCGCCCGCAAATGCGAGGCCCGAAAACTTTCGCCCGTCGTTATCGCCGCCGGCGGCATTGCGCTGCTGGCGCTGCTTTACCTGTTTCTGCTGCCGTTCATATTTCAGCGCTTCATCGGCAACTCCGATCCGGTCAGAATCATCATGTCAATGGCGCTGATTGCGCCGCTTGCATTCGCCATGGGTTTGCCGTTTCCACTGGGGCTCAAGCACGCCGCGGAGACTGCACCGGATTTCATTCCCTGGGCCTGGGGCATCAACGGTTATGCTTCGGTCATGAGCGCGGTCCTGGCCACACTGCTCGCGATCGAGTTCGGCTTTACCTTCGTGATCCTGCTCGCGCTGCTCGTCTACGCGATCGCGGCAGCCCTGTTTACGATGCTGCCTGCGCGACGGGAATCGACAGCGGCAGTCTGATACTCAGTTCGCGCCCGCGAATTTTCGTTCGAGCAGCCTGCTGGCGATGCCACCACCGCTGAACTTGTCGATCCTGGCGACCGAGTACTCTTCCCCGGATGCGATGGCGCGCGCTGCAAGTAGCCCACTCTTGATCGCCGGGCCGATCCCCTCGCACATATCGCGGGTCGCGAGACCAACGGAATCGCCGACGATGAATGCGTTGCGGTCACTCACGACGTCGACGTCGCCTCGCAGAAAATAGCTGTAGCCCGTGGGACGATAATCATCGGAATGGACGAGGCCGCTTTTCCTCAGCTTGTCGACGAACTTGCCCCAGTAATCCCGAATGTTGCCGCCCTGCTGCTTTAGTTGATCGGCCATGCCGCCCAGGCCGACGTTGATAAAACCATTTGCCTTCGGTACATACCACGCATACCCCGGCAAACCATCATCGAAAAACCAGAGGTGACAGCCGGGGTCCTGCCAGTCGTAGGCGAACTCCTGCTCGAAAGTCGCAGTCTGCAGGGCACTGTTGCGCGGATTGCGGTCGTGGAAGAGTGCGCGGTAGACCGGACACGCGGTACCGCCGGCGCCGACCAGGTACCTGCAGCGGAAGGCATCGTCGACGACGAAGTCACCGCTGTCCCGGCGAATCTCACGAACCTTGTGTTGCAGCACCGTGGCGCCGGACCGCTGCAGCAGGAAGTCGTCGAATTCGAAACGGCGAATGGAATGCTGACGGGATTTCGGTCTTGCCGAGAGCATCTTCCAGTGCAGGTGAAGTTCCTCGAAGGTCACGAGGCTTCGCGGATAGTCGTTCGGATCGAGCTCCAGATCCGCCATCGCCTCTGGGGTAACCCAACCCGCACACAGCTTGTGCCGTGGAAACGTCGCCCGATCCAGAACAAGGACGTCGAGCCCTGCCTCGCGGAGTTTCCAGGCACAGCTCGAGCCCGCGGGGCCGCCGCCTACGACAATGGCATCGGCCACCTGCACGCTAGTGTTTCCCCGAGGTCTCCGGATACTGGTACTCGCGCGTCCACGGCACCTTTTTGTTGCCCCGCGGCGCGAATAGAACCTGGTAGAGCTGCAGCGTACCGGACTGGAATCCCGCCGACGAGCCGGCAAGGTACAGGCGCCACATACGGACAAATTCCTCGTCATACATATCGGCAACTTTATCAGCGACCGCTTCGAAGTTCTGCAACCAGCTTGCACAGGTACGCGCATAGTGCGGGCGCAGGTTTTCGACGTCCAGTATGGAGAACTTGTTCGGTTCGAATAGCCGCATCATTTCGCTCAGGCTCGGAATGTGACCGCCCGGGAATATGTGCTTGATGATCCATGGATCGGTTTTGTCGGGAAAGCTGCGCCCGATCGAGTGGATCAGCCCGAATCCGTCGGGTTTCAGACAGCGTTTGATCAGTGAACCCAGGGTCCGGAAGTTAGCCAGGCCGACATGCTCCAGCATACCGACCGACACGAACGCATCGCAGCGCTGGTCGAGTTTGCGGTAGTCGTTCTCGACAAACGTCACGCGGCCGTTGAGATTCTTGGCCGCCGCCCTCGCCCTCGCGAACGCGACCTGTTCACTCGAATTGTTATACGCGACGACGTCAACGCCGTAGTGCTCAGCCATATGTATTGCCAGCGCACCCCAGCCGCAGCCGGCCTCGATGACCTTTTGCCCGGGCTGCAGATTCAGTTTGCGGCACACGTGGTCGAGTTTCGCGACCTGCGCCTCGGCCAGCGTGGCGGCCGGGGTGTGGTAGTAAGCGCAGGTGTAGACCATGCGTTCATCCAGCCACAGCTTGTAAAATTCGTTGCCGAGATCGTAGTGGTGCCGCACGTTGTACCGGGAGCGGTCGAGCGAATTCACCCGCAGCGCGTACAGCAACGATCGAATCTTGGGGCCGTAGTAGCCGCTGTCTTTCTTGTTCGTGATAGCCGCCGTGACCTCGTTGGCGAACGCCAGCATGTCGCCGTGGATCTCGATCAGCCCCTCGGTGTAGCACTCGCCAAAGCCGACGGACGGAGAGCGCAGGAGTTCAAGGACGGCCCGCCGCTCGCGGAATTCCATGCACGCGACCGGGCGCTCGTCCGTGACCGGGAACTCATCGCCGTTCCACAGGCGGATCGAGATGCGGGGGTTGCCAATACGATTCATGATCCAGAGGATCAGGGACCGATCGAAACTGGACTCGGAAAATGTCCGGCTGCTCTCAATAGCCATGTAATGCACCTCTTTCTGGACGCTTGCGCGTCATTCTGCCATTTATGCGCGTTTACGACCATTCCAGCTGGCCGCAAGCGGCCCTGCCGTTCAACTGCGGGCGCCTCTAGAACTCCTGTGCCCAGCCTTCCTCGCCCACGAGCGGAACAAAGCGCACCGGCACCAGGTCTTCTGTCCGGAACTCATCTTCGGCGACCCGCGTTACCCGAACGAGCTCCTGGTAGGCTTTGCTCCGGCCGATTGGAATGACCAGGTGCCCGCCTATCTTGAGCTGCTGTTGCAGAGTGTCAGGCACATCGGGGCCGCCGGCCGCAACGACGATACCGTCGAACGGCGCCTCTTCAGGCCAGCCGAGCGTTCCGTCGCCACACCGCACGTGTACGTTTTCATAGCCGAGCGCATCGAGATTGGATCGCGCCATTGACGCGAGACTCTCGATGCGTTCGATCGTGTAGACCTCGGCGGCAATTTCGGCGAGCACGGCGGCCGCATAGCCGGACCCGGTTCCGATCTCGAGCACTTTCTCGCCGCCTTCGAGGGCCAGGCTTTCCGCCATGTACGCCACGATATAGGGCTGCGAAATTGTCTGCCCCTCGCCGATCGGCAGCGGCGAGTCGTCGTAGGCGAATATCCCCTGCCCCTGCGGCAGGAATCGCTCGCGAGGCACCTTGCGCATGGCGTCGAGAACCAGCTTCGACCCGACACCGCGCGAGGCTATCTGGCGCTTTACCATGCGCTCCCGCAATTTCGAGTAGTCGCTCATCATCCGGCTCCGCCGACGGCTCTTTACCGCCCCGCAGCCCATTGTGGGACCCCATAGCCCGTTTGGGTATCAGGACATAACGCAGAAAATACCCAAAAAACCGGGGTCGAACCGAAGGATTTTTTGCTAGGATGCGCCTGTCTTGGGCAAAGATAAGGAGAGCGCAATGCTGCGTTCGTCATTAGTTCTGCTGCTCCTCGCGTATGCGGCCTCGGCCAGCGCAAAGGAGTTTGATTACAACTATTTCTCACTGAGCTACGGCAACATCGAATTTGACGATATCAACGTCGACGGTGACGGCTTCGGCCTGGCGGGTTCGTATGCCATCAATGAGGACTTTCACGTTTTCGCCGGCTACGAAGCGGCCGGCCTGGACTTCGGTATCGATGCGTCGACGCTTGGCATCGGCATCGGCTATCACACGAGTCTGACACCGGTCGTCGATCTGGTCGCCAGCGTGTCGTACCAGTACATCGATTTCGACGCACCGGGGCTCGGCGACGCCGATGACAATGGCATCGGTCTCGGCGTGGGCCTGCGGTTCGCGGCAAGTGAAGAGATCGAGTTGAACGCCGGCATCAGTTACGTCGATTTCAGCGACAGCGGCGACGATACGGGATTCGGTGTGGGTGGACTTTACAGCTTTAACGAGGCTTTCGCGCTGGGTCTGAGCGCCGACTGGAGCGACGACGCAACCTCGTATGCGATTGAAGGCCGATTCTACTTCGGCCGATAAGAAAAGCCACATGCTTTTGAAACCCCGCGCAACGCGGGGTTTTTTTTGGCGCCGCCTCATTGCCTATTGCCGCCCCAAACGTATTCCCGAATCAACTACGGGAAGCCAACTTATGTTAAGTTCGAGCGCTCTCTTTCGATGGCCGGACCCGCTTTGTTCTATACTGGTTACGAAACGACCCGATCGAACAATAATTAGCGATTTTCAGGGGGCGGAAAATGAAAAGAATAACCTTCTTACTAACAGTAGTTTGCTTGTCGCTTGCGTCGGGCGCCGTGGTCGCCGAGAAAGCAGCAGAATGGCCTAACTCGCCAAAAGGCCTCAACCCCGACGCCATGCAGGAACTTCGCGACGCCGGTGTCGACAAGTACCTGGGTCAATTCACACCTAATCCACCTGTAGACGTTGGTGATGGCTGGACCAAACATACTTTTGATTCAATGTTTGGTGCGGGCCCCATTTGCATCGCAGGAACTGACTACTCCGTGTTTTCGCGCGCGGGTAACCCATCGCGGCTACTGATTTTTGAACAGGGCGGCGGCGCCTGCTGGGAAAACTTCTACAATTGCACACCCGTGGTTGAAGACGGACGACAAGAGCCGCCCACGGCTCGCGTTGGTATCTGGGATTTCGACTCCAAGGACAATCCGTTTGCCGATTATTCGATTCTCTATATGCCATACTGCGACGGCTCAGTCTTTACTGGCGACAACGATGTCTTCGATCCGGACTGGCAAGCGTTCATCGAAGGTGCGTTCGGCTT
>Ga0224497_10000287_pt1 | contig 38104 bp, 35 predicted proteins | sample SF_Jul11_sed_USG_4_FD_167970 | JGI IMG/M metagenome (GOLD analysis project Ga0224497, IMG submission 167970) | Sediment microbial communities from San Francisco Bay, California, United States - SF_Jul11_sed_USGS_13 | ecosystem: Environmental > Aquatic > Marine > Sediment | place: USA...
CACCCTGCGTATCGGTGCAGGGGATCTTGAACTGCTCCGGAACCTCGTCGGAGTAGTCGTAGTAGCTGACGTAGCAAACCTCCCCTTCGCCCTCCGCCGGCACCGTCCATCCGCCCCCGTAAAACTGAATCCCCTCGTCGGCGGCAGGCGGGGGGGGCGGCTGGATCTTGTTGGGAGCGATGTCACCGTCGAGCGCGCACGTGGCAAACTGTTGGGAGCCTTCGACGATGCCTTCCTCGGGCGCGCCACCTCGGATCCACGCACGAAGGAGGCTGAGGTCCTGCTCGCTGAGAGCGCTCTCACCCACGGGCATCGCACCGCCGGAGATACCTTGGACGGCAAGGTTTTCACCACCCGCTTTGGCCGCCACCTTGAGGTAGAGAAGGCTCAAATCTTGTTCGGCCGGAAAGACGCGCTTGAAGTCGCCCGCCACTGCGTCGACGTTGACCAGATTCCGGTACGCAACGTCCTGACGAAGATCGAGGCCCGACTGCGGCGATTCACCATGACAGTTCGAGAGCGTGCAGCCCCGCGCCTCGAATATCTGTTCCTGGACCTGAGCGAATGTGCTCTCCGCAGCGCACTTGGCAGCGCCGTCGTTGCTGCCGCACGCAGCGACGAACAGAGCGCTGATCGCGAGACACAAGCCTCGAACGGGTTTCATGCGGACTCCTAAATGGCAAACGGGGGAATTCGGTGCCGATTATCCGCTATCCTCCAACCGCAGCAAGCCGAAAGGGGACAGTCCCCTTTTTCCGGTCGGTATCTCCCGCTTCGAACCCTAAGGTTTGCGGTCGACATCCCAGAGATGATTGACCGGCTTTGCACCCTGCCCCACTGCGAATGCATGCGCGAGTGCGCCATCGAGCCATGCCTTCGCCCGGACAACCGCGGTTGGGATGTCGTCCCCGAATGCCAACCGGGTCGCGATCGCAGCTGACAAGGTGCAACCCGTCCCATGGAATTCCCCCTCGGCGACCGACCCTGCCCGGAGCTCCTGAACGGCTCCCTCATAGAACAGGACGTCGGTCCCTCGGGCGGCGCCTTCGAGATCGCCCCCGGTCACCAGGACCGCTTTGGCTCCAAACGAGGCGATCCGGCGGGCTGCCTCCTGCGCGTCGCCGAGGGTACGTACTGCCAGGCTCGCGAGTCCCGAGGCTTCCTCTGCATTGGGCGTCACCAGGGTCGCAAAGGGAATCAGATCGCTTCGCAGAGCCTCACCTAGATCCTCGTTCGAGAGCCGCCGACCGCGCGTCGGCACCCATACCGGGTCGACGACCCACGGAAACGACGCGGCTTTCACGACCGCGCCGACCTCACGCACCACTTCTCGGGAACCTAGAGCCCCGGTTTTCGCGGCTTGGGGAGACATGTCACGCAGCAAGTTGTCGAGTTGGGCGCGCACGAGCTCCGCCGAAAGGACCTCGACCCTCTCGACGCCGCACGTGTTCTGGACGGTGACCAGAGTTGGCACCGCGACGCCGTAGGCCTCATGCCGATGGATCGTCTTGAGGTCGGCCTGGAGCCCAGCGCCCCCAGATGGATCCGAGCCAGCAACCGTGAGCACGATGGGAGTCACGGCGGAATCCTGCGCGGCCAGAGAAGAACCGCAAGCCGAGCGGTCACTGACTTTCGAGTAGGCTCCGGCAGTCTGCCAGCGCTGAACGCGCTTCGTCGCTGATGGTCGGAAAGTCGACCCCGAGACTCGCCAAGGTCTGTTCGATGATGCGGGCTACTTGCACTCGCATGTAGGGCTTGTGGTCCGCCGGGATGGCATACCAAGGGGCCCATGGTCGAGAGGTCTCGTTCAACGCATCCTCGAAGGCTTGCATGTACTCCGGCCATCGGTTTCGCTCGGCCACATCGTCCGGATTGAACTTCCAGTTGGAGCTCGGCTTGTCGATCCGTCGGATGAGTCGACGCTTCTGTTGTGCCAGCGACACATTCAAGAAGAATTTGACGATGATGGTGCCATTGCGCGCGAGATGCTTTTCGAAGCTCCGAATCGATTCGTATCGCTCTGCCCAGATGTTCTTCAGATCGATTCGAGGCAGCTTCTGCTTGTCGAGAAACTCCGGATGCACCCGGACGATAATCACCTCTTCGTAGTGGCTCCGGTTGAAGACGCCGATTCGGCCTCGCTCGGGCAATCGTCTCGCAATGCGCCAAAGAAAGTCGTGATCGAGCTCCTCCTGCGACGGCGCCTGGAAAGAGGACACCTGAAAACCCGCGGGGTTGACCCCGGTGAAGACCGCCCGAATCGTCCCGTCTTTCCCAGCGGCATCCATCGCCTGGAACACGAACAAGACTGAGTAGTCATCGGATGCGTAGAGCTTGCGCTGAAGGTCGCGAATCGCCCGAACGTGCTGCTCCAACCCATCCTCGAGTTCCGCTTTGTCGACTTCACCGGGCGGAGCGGTGGGAGCAGCTGCAATTTTGAACGTGCCGTCGGCCGGAACGAGAAAAGAGCTGGGCGCGGCAGTCCAAAGTTCCTTCTTGCTCATCGTGCCGACTATACGCGGCAGCTGTTGATTGGAATAGGGGCCTGAGGTAGGAACGCCTTCATGACCATATCTGCCGAAGACCCGCACCCGAGGAAGCGCGTCGCTATCGAAGATAGCGAAATGGCCTACGTCGATACGGGGCCTGGCCCCGTCACTGCGGTGTTCCTACACGGAAACCCAACCTCTTCATACCTCTGGCGCAACGTCATCAAAGAGGTCGCGCCCGTCGCGCGCTGCCTCGCACCGGACTTGATCGGCATGGGCGAGTCGGGCCCGAGCTCGAGTGGTTACACCTTCGTCGACCATCGCCGCTACCTCGACGCGTGGTTCGATTCCGTCGTCGGCAACGAACCGGTGTTTCTCGTCATCCACGACTGGGGTTCGGGTCTCGGGTTTCATTGGGCGCGAAGGCATCCCGAGCAGGTCAAAGGCATCGCCTACATGGAGGCGATCGTTCGTCCGGTCCCAAGCTGGGACGACTGGGCCGAGGGCGCGCGTAAAATCTTCCAGGCCATGCGCTCCCCTGCTGGCGAAGAAATCGTCCTCGAAAAAAACGTCTTCGTCGAACGCATCCTCCCGGCGTCGATCATGCGTAAGCTGAGCGACGAAGAGATGGCGCGGTATCGAGCACCGTTCGTCGAGCCCGGTGAGTCCCGACGCCCGACTCTCACCTGGCCTCGACAGATCCCGATCGGCGGCGATCCGAAGGACGTGCACAAGATCGTCGAAGCGTATTCCGAGTGGCTCATCGACGCAGACGCCATCCCGAAGCTCTTCGTCAATGCCGAGCCGGGGATCATTCTCACCGGGAGTCACCGGGACTTTTGTCGTCAATTCGGCAACCAGGAAGAGATCACCGTCAAGGGCCTGCACTTCATCCAAGAGGATTCGCCGACGGAGATCGGCCACGCGGTGGCGGCGTTCATCCAGAAGCACGCCTGAGCGTCATTCGTAGACCACCGGCGGGACACAACGGGGATCCTTCCCCGCGGTTCTCGCTTTCTCGTAGTCTCGCATGGCCCTCGGAAGGTTTGCTCGAAGGCGAGCGATACGGGTCTCATCGGAGGGGTGCGTCGACCGCCACTGATCAGGCGCCGCGCTGCCGAGCTCGGCCATTCGTTGCCATAGGGTGATCGCCTCGACCGGATAGAACCCCGCCTGCGCCATGAAGATCTGGCCGACCTGATCGGCCTCGACCTCGTGCTTGCGGCTGAAAGGCAGGAGCACACCGTATTGCGCCCCTACGCCGAGGCCGCCCACGATCAACCTCTCGTATTCCGGAACCGCAGCTCCAGCGGCGACCGAGCTTGCCGAGACGGCGGTGTCCGCCAGGATCGATTGCGACATCCGCTCGTTGCCGTGTCGTAGCAACACGTGCCCGACCTCATGGCCGAGCACCGCCGCGAGCTGACCCGGGGTGGTCACCACATCGAGCATCCCCGTGTGCACGCCGATCTTTCCTCCGGGCAGGGCGAACGCGTTTGGCGTCGGGTCATCGAAGACCAGAGCTTCCCACTTGCCATTCTTGGGCCCCGCCCCATCGGGGATCACCTCCAAGATGGCGGCGGCGACGCACTCAACGTAGTCGTTGACCATCGGATCCCGACTCAGCTCCCCCTGCTGCTTCAGGCTGGCAAAAGCCGCCAGGCCCATCGCGTCCATCCTGTCGTCGTCGATCAAAGTGAGCTGCCTACGTCCCGTCATCGTGGTCGAACATGCGGCAACCCCAAGGCCGAACAACAAGAGCCCCAACGCTCGAAAACGCCAATGTCCCATCACGTCACTCCTAATGTAACTGCATTTTTGCCGATAGCGACGGCTCCAAAAAAGGGAGCAGTTCCCTTTTTCGAAGAGTCAAAGAGGAGTATCGCTCGACCATGAGCGACCGAGACATTGAGTACGAGAAGCGCAGCAGCATCGGGCTGATCGGTTTCGACCGGCCGGAGAAGCGGAACGCGTTCACGGTAGAAATGTTCGAGCGTCTCGCCGAGGTCTGCACGGAGGCCGACGACGACGACGACGTTCGTGCCATCGTCGTCTACGGCAAGGGCACGGATACGACGACCGGCCTCGACCTGATGAATGTCGGGCCGAGCTTTCGTGCCGGAAAGGTGCCTATCCCGGCAGAACTGGTGGATCCGTGGCATGTGGTGGGACGCCTTCGAAAGACACCCATGGTGACGGCGGTACATGGCCGTTGCTTCACTCTCGGCACCGAAATCGCCCTTTGCTCTGATATCTGCGTGGCCGCCGAAGGAACGGTTTTCGGCCTTAAGGAGGTGCGAGTCGGGATCATGCCCGCAGGCGGTGGCACCTTCCGGTTCGTTCAAACCGCCGGCTACTCGAACGCGATGCGGTATGTCCTCACCGGGGACGAGTTCGACGCGGCCGAGGGGTTTCGCCTCGGTGTCGTCCAAGAGGTCGTCGCCCCCGGTGCCCACCTGACCCGGGCGGTCGAGCTCGCTGAGCGGATCGCCGCACAGGCCCCACTCGCGGTTCGAGCTGCCCTGGCGAACGCACAAGTGTCGCTGTTGGAAGGATGGAAGAAAGCCATCGCCGACATCGTTCCCGTCCAAGTACCCCTCATCAATTCCGAGGACGCCGTGGAAGCCGCCATGGCCATGATGCAAAAGCGCCCACCGAGCTTCAAAGGCAAGTGATCGAAGACCACCTTTGACAGCGCCCACCGTTGAGCGCATGGTCTGCGTTCTCGGGTCCTGCGCTTTCGGTTGGAACGCGGGATAGGGAACGGGGAGACATCCCGTTTCCGAACGGGGAAGTCGGTGAGATTCCGACGCGGACCCGCCACGGTAAGCGGCCCAACACCTCGATCAACAAGCCACTGGCGCGTCACGCTGGGAAGGCGATCGAGGTCAAGGCAGTAAGCCCGGAAACCTACCCGAGGTAAATGCTCGACGCTCGCCTCGGGGATGGCGATGGGCCTATCGATCAAGACACACTCTGCATTTCTCTGTCTCGCCCTGAGCGCCCCGCTGACGACGCGCGCGCAATACGGGGAGACAGCCGCAGTGGAGCGTGAGCTGGCGGCCACCAACCGTGAGGATGCGACGGCCTCCGGCACCGAAATCGATCTGACCAATCGCCCCGAAGCCAACGAGACAGCGCAGGACATCCTTCCGGAGATTCCCGGTGCCAATGTCGTCTTCCTCGGCGGCCCCTTCAATTTCGTGAGCCTCTCCCTTCGTGGCATCGAAGCGGAAAACACGACCGTTCTACTGGGGGACCTCCCGCTTTCGAATCGAGACACCGGCGCATTCGATTTCAGTCAAATCTCGATCTCGGCGTTCGAGAGGCTCGAGGTCTACCGAGGTGGAGCGCCCGCGTGGTTCAACAGCGGCTCGATCGGCGGGGTCGTTCGACTCATTCCGCGCGAGAATCCTACCAACGGCGTGGGCGCCAACGTCGGAGCCGGTTCGTTTGGAACCTACCGGGCAGAGGCTGAGGGGTCAGTCAACAAGGGCCGCGTTCGTTCGTTCAACGATCTTCGATATGGTCGGACCCTGGGCGACTTCCCGTTCACGAACGACGGCTGCGAAGCATTCGAGCCTTCGGGGTTCTTCGAGGACATCCGCGAGAACAACGACGCCCAACGGTATCAGGGTCTGTCCTTCACTCAGATCGATACCGCGGAGGGAGATGTCGACATCGTCCTCCTCGGAACGCATCTGGAGCGAGGTGTGCCGGGTGCAGGCTGCGACCAGGTCCTCCAAACCCGCCAAGCCCGCACCCAAGGTTTCGGCGGGACGTCATATACGCATACCGGACAGCGTCCGGGCGGGAAGGACTACGAGCTCCAAGCCGTCCTGGGCGGTGGCTACATTCGCAACCGAGTCACAGACCCGTTCGGGGAGGTCGGCATCGCAGGCCCGAGCGCATCGGACGACCGCACGGCGAATGCGTATACGAGAATCGGCGCGCGGCTGCAGATGTCGGACCAAGTCGACTGGACCATCCTTGGCACTGCTCAGTTCGACCACTTTCAACCGCGGACCGACCAGATCTCGTCTGCACCTCGGCCGTCACAGCGTGTAGAGGGCGCCGTCGTTCTAGAGCCTCGCGTCCACGGCAAGTGGCGGGACACCATCCTCGAGCTTCGCTCCTCGGTGCGCCTTGGGTTCAGTCAAACCCGCATCCGCTCGTTCGAGCTCGGACCATCGATCGATCGGCAGAGCAACGTATTCCTTCCGACGATCAGGATCGGCGCCGCGGTTGGTCCGTTACCCTGGCTCACGATCGCAACTTCCGGGTACACCGGCGTTCGACTTCCGACGGTGTTGGAGCTCTTCGGAACGCGCGCGCGCGTCGAGGGAAACCCCGATCTCAATCCGGAGAGCGGCCTCGGAGGTGACCTCAGCGTGGTCATGGCCGGGCGTGCGAGAGTACTCAAAGGCAGCGCCGAAATTCGCGGCTTCGTCAACTCGACCAAAGACGTGATCGTCGTCCAGCGCACGGTTCGCAATCAGATCACCTTCCGAAACGAAGACAGCGCCATGGCCTGGGGTGCCGAGGCTCGGTTCGCTGGAGAGATCACGCCGCACCTCACCTTCGTCAGCACTCTCACTGGCCTACTCACCCGTAACCAAAACGGAAAAAAGCTTCCTGCCTTCACCCCGTTCAGCAGCCTCACCCGGTTCGAAGGACACACGCGAAAGCTCGGAAGCCAGGTCGACGATCTCGTCGCCTTCGCCCAGTTCTACTACCGCGCGGGAGGTTACAGCGACCCTGCGAATCTGGTCCCGTTTCCCGACTACAGGCCTCTTACCTTGGGCGTTTACGCGTTGATGTTCGGTGAACGCCTTTGGGTCGCCTTCACGGCTCGCAACGTCAACGACGACCGCTCCTTCGATGTCCTCGGTTACCCCCTCCCCGGTCGCAACTACGCGATCAGTGTCTCCTATCGCCACCAGTTCACTGGACACTAGCGCAGCAGCACCCGTCATTGAGCCGGCTCGCGACAAACTGCTACGATCTCTGAACGACGATGCCTGGCAAACCGCATCCCGAATTTCCGAGCACACGCATGCGACGGAACCGCAGCGCCGAGTGGGTTCGCCGCCTCACGAGCGAGTCGTCTCTCTCGGTGAACGATTTGATCTGGCCGATATTCGTGCAGGAGGGCTACTCCGAACGCACCCCGGTCCCGTCGATGCCCGGGGTGGAGCGACTGAGCATCGATCTCGCCGTCGAAGCCGTCAGCCAAGCCAAGGCCCTCGGAATTCCGGCCGTGGCGGTCTTCCCCGTGACCCCGGCGGAGCTGAAGACCCCCGACGGCAAGGAAGCCACCAACCCGGACAATCTCGTCTGCCGAACGGTGCGCGCCATCAAGGAGCGGCACGACGACATCGGTGTGATTTGCGACGTGGCGCTCGACCCTTACACCACACACGGCCAAGACGGCATCGTCCGCAACGGCAAGATCGTCAATGACGAAACGGTCGAGGTCCTCTGCCAACAGGCCTTCGTACAGGCTCGCGCGGGCTGCGACATCATCGCACCGAGCGACATGATGGACGGTCGCATCGGCGCGATCCGCACCGCTCTCGATGCCGAGAGTCTGCAAGACGTGAGCCTCCTCGCCTATTCCGCCAAGTACGCCTCCGCATTCTACGGCCCGTTTCGCGACGCCGTCGGCTCTGCGCAGAACCTCGGTACCGCCGACAAACGAACCTACCAAATGAACCCGGCAAACACGGACGAGGCATTGCGAGAAGTCGAGCTCGACATTGCCGAGGGGGCGGACATGGTCATGGTCAAGCCCGGCATGCCCTACCTCGACATCGTCCGCCGGGTGAAGGAGGCCTTCGGTGTTCCGACCTTCGCCTACCAGGTCAGCGGAGAGTACGCGATGCTACGAGGTGCGGCGGAGCAGGATTGGCTCGACTGGGACGAGGTTCTCTTCGAGAGCATGGTCTCCTTCAAACGGGCAGGCGCCGACGGGGTGTTCACCTATGCGGCGCTCGAAATCGCAAAGCTTCTGCGTGCCTAGCAAGCACTGCGAAGCATCCTCGGGTCCTCCCTTGGCTTGCTCGCCCGCGGTCGATGTGCCACATCAGCCCTTCGTTAGAGACGAGGAGACCCTGCATGTATCGATGTGAGCTTTGCAATCGAGTATCGCGCCCCGGCGAGAGGGCGACGAAGGTGGTGATGGAGCGCCGTCCCACCGAGTACCCGAGCCGAGGCAAAGCACAGCGGGCACGCGCCGGGCGCCGAGCCAAGTCCCACGACGATCCCGGCGGCGCTGGCTACGAGATCGCCAAAGAGGCCATCGCCTGCCCGGTTTGCGCCGAGGAGCAGCTCGCCAAGGAAGCGGCCCAAGCCGACGCGCTCGGGATCTAACGACGCCAGAACCGCCTCTAGTGTGGTAAGTCGGCTCGGGTGGAGTGGCCGATCACGATCATCGTGGGCTCCGTCGCCGCGGGCGCGGTCCTGGGGCTCGTGGCTCCCGGTCGTGGGCGTCTTCTCGATGCCGTTCGGACATTCGCGATCGTGTCATCGGTGGCGGTCGTCGTTGGTCGGTTGATCCCCGACGCCATCGGCGAGGCCGGCCCGTCGGTTCTCCTCGCCGCCGCCGCTTCGTTTCTAGCCCCATGGCTGATCGAGCGAGCGGCACACGAAGACCCCGAGCACGACCACTCGTCGACGATGGGCCTCGAGCTCAGCTACTGGGGGCTGATGGTGCACAAGCTCGGCGACGGCATCGCCCTCGGGTCGCTTACCGGCGCTGCCCACGCGGGACACCAACACGGTGACGTGCTGACGGCAATCGCCGCACATTCGGTTCCCGTGACTGCGCTCATGACGCTTGCCTTCACGTCGGCGCACGGACGCAAAAGCGGTATACGCCACGCAACAGGCCTGGCGATCGCAGGTGTCATCGGTGTGGTCGTCGCACAGCAAACGCCAGTATCGACCTGGGCGCGCGGCGAGCCGTGGATCGAAGCCATCGTTGGCGGCTTGTTGCTCCATGTGGTTACCCACGACTGGGCCCACGAGCATGAGCAACCCGCGCTTCCGGGTTGGCCGCAGGTGATCGCGATCGCGCTAGGCGTGAGCGTTCTGTTGCTGGGACGCTAGTGCCAGTGTCAGTGCCATCAGTGTGATCTAGCTTGGGTCGGTCAAGGTGCTCATTCTGCGTCAACCGGTGACTCGGGCCACCTTTGCAAGCCGAGCCGTCCGACACATGGCCGTGTCCCGCACCGCCCTATCGACTCGAGTTGATCCGGTCTCAGTGCCAGCGCCACACCGGGGCTAGCCCCCAAGCAGCGCCCTGCTCGCCAGGATCGCGCTCTTCAGCGCGCGAGTCACTTGCGCCTGCTGTTCTTCGTGGGGCAGCGAAATCACTTGGTCCGCGGTGAGCACGGCCCCGGTCCAGCCGCTCGTATGCCACCGAGCGCCCGCCTCCAGCACGGGCAATGCGTCCGCGTTGGGATAAGGCCACGGCGTCACGTAAAAATACGGTTGCGCGTAGGATTGATCGCCCGGGGAAAAACCAACGCCATAGCTTCTCGCTTCTTCCGGCTCCGCATCGCCGTCGAGCACGATCAAGCTCGCAATGTCGAAGTGGTGCGGCCAGCAGCGCACAGGCGACGCCGTCGGGTCGTCCGCGACCAGCCTTCTAATCAGTCTGCTGGCATCGGCGAACCAGGCTGCAAGCTCGATCCGTTGATCGGCTCGGGCCTCCGAAAACACGCCGCCGTCGCCCACCGGATGCGCGGGCATCTCGTGCTCTGGCAGTCGCAGCTCGTCGCTCGGGACACCGAGCTCACCTGCAAGCCAGACCCGCCCCTCTTCGAGGGTGTGGCCTGCAAGCGGTAGCGCGGCCCGCTCCTGAGTTCCGTCGAGCAGGACCAGCTCGAGGCCTTCGAACACGAGCGCCGGCCGAAGCGCATCGTCCCCGACCGCACGACCTGCCAACACGCCGAGCTCTGCGAGCCAGCCGCAATTCGTGTGGCTGAAATCCGACTGCGGCGGCAAGAGGCTCGTTCCGACCGCGCTCACCAATTGCGTTGCCCAGTGGAGCTCGAGTCGAGCCTCGACGAGCGTGCCCGGTAGCAGCGAGCCGAGAGGTTTCCAACTCATGGCGGCGTCACTCCCGCGTAATGAATCCCGGTCAGGTGGGCGATGTCGCGCTTCCAGGTGGTGAGGTCATCCTGCACGAAGTCGCTGAGATGACTGTGACCACAACCGCGTGCCAACACTTTCATGAGCTCGACCGTCGACGTGAAGAAGTTGGAGAGCTGCTGCGCAGATTTTTGCACGTCGAGTCGCGCCCGAAGATGCTCCCGCTGTGTCGCAATGCCTACAGGGCAATTGTTGGTGTGGCACGCGCGCATCCCGAGGCAACCGATGGCCTGAATGGCCGCGTTTGCGACGGCGATCGCGTCGGCTCCCATAGCGAGCGCCTTTACGAAATCGCTTTCCGTCCGAAGCCCGCCGGTAATCACCAACGTCACGTCGTCGCGCTTCTTCTGGTCGAGGTGGCGGCGTGCGCGTGCGAGCGCGATCATCGTCGGCACCGAGATGTTCTTCTTGAACACATCCGGCGCCGCTCCCGTTGCCCCCCCGCGGCCGTCGAGGATGATGTAGTCGACGCCCACCTCGAGAGCGAAGTCGATGTCCGCCTCGATGTGCTGCGCGCTCATCTTGAAACCGATCGGGATCCCGCCCGTTGCTTCGCGGACCTCATCCGCCAACTTTCGGAAATCTTCCGGCCCATCCAGATCTGCGAACCGAGCCGGGCTGATCGCCGCTTGGCCTGGCTCGAGCCCACGTACGGATGCGATCTTGGCAGTGACTTTTTTCCCCGGGAGGTGCCCACCGGTGCCGGTCTTTGCGCCCTGTCCCGCTTTGAAGTGGAACGCCTGGGTCTTCTTCGTCTTGGCGAGGTCCCACCCGAAACGGCCGGAGGCCAGCTCGTAGAAGTAGCGCGAGTTGGCCTCCTGCTCTTCCGGAAGCATCCCGCCTTCGCCTGAACAGATCCCGGTACCCGCCATCTCGGCACCCATCGCAAGGGCAACCTTGGCCTCCTCACTCAGCGCTCCGAAGCTCATGTCGCTTACGAAGAGCGGGATCTCGAGCTTCAGCGGCTTCTTGGCGTTGGGGCCTATGACGACGTCGGTGCCCACCACAGCGTCGCCGAGCAGGGGCTTGCGCGCAAGCTGCGCGGTCAGAAGCAAAACGTCTTCCCAGCACGGTAGCTCTTGCCGTGGCACGCCCATCGCCGACACCGGTCCATCGTGACCGACGTTCTCGAGGCCGTTGCGTGCGAGCTCTTGGATGTGTTTGTTGAAAGGCTCTTCCTTGGTCCCGTGCACGTCAGCGTAGAGGCCGAGGTACTCGTCGCGATCGTACGGCTGCGGCTGCTTCACCGCCCAGGCGCGGATCTCCTCTTCGTCGACGAGAACCGCGTCGGCTCCTGGGTCGACCCAGGCGCGAAACTTCTGGAGGGCCTCCTCGTTGTTGTAGGCGCTCACCCCGGTGTCGTAACGGTAGTCCCAACCGTGCACCCCGCATACGATGTTGTCGCCGTCGATCTTGGCATCGGCCATCAATGCGCCGCGGTGAAGGCAACGACCGTACAACACCGAAACCCGATCATCGTGGCGAACGATGACCAAATCGACGTCGGCCACCAAACCATACGCGGGTTGGCGGTCTTCGAGTGCGCTCCAACTGGCAACACGAACTTTGTTCTGTTTTCGAACCTGGGCTACGGTCATCGCGCTGGTCTCCTCGCCTCGCGGCGTCGTGCTGGGGTGTATGCGTTTGGATGTGCTCCGTTAGGTATGACTCAGACGAGAAGCGCATCGGCCAGGATTTCGACCGTAACCGGGCCATCGTGCGCGAGCGCTTTGGCCATTGCCTCCTCGAGCTCTTCGGCTGCGTTCACGCGAATCCCCTTGGCGCCGCAGAGCTCCGCGTATTCGGCAAAGCTCGGGTTGTGGAGCGAGGTCTCCCAGACGTCGTAGTCCGCCGTGCGTTGCTCCTTGCTGATCTTTCCAAGCTCGCTGTTGTTCAAGAGGATGTGGGTGATGTCCATGCCGTACTTCACGGCGGTGGTGTACTCCCCCATGTATTGACCAAAGCCACCGTCGCCGGTCACCGCGATCACCTTCCGACCGCTGAACCTCGGGTCGCCCTCTTGGGTGGCAGCCCAGGCGCCCATCGCGGCGGGATAACCGAACCCGATCGAGCCGAGGTAGCCGCTCATCAACACCGACTGACGCTTGCACTCGAAATAGCGGCCAAACGAATAGGTGTTGTTCCCGACGTCGACCGCGATGATCGCGTCTTCGGGGGCAGTCGCGGTCAGGGCTTGGAAAATCGCCGCGGAGTGCACGCCCTTGCCTTCGGTCTCCGACAGTCGACGCACTTTTTCTTCGCGCCAGATCTTCCAACGTTCGGCGACTTCGCTCCGCTGATCGACCGCGGGGGTCTTCCCGACCTGCTCCCGCAGGAGCTGGGCGGTGACGCCGATCTCGCCCCACACCGGAACCGTAACCGAATGAAAGCGCCCTAACGTCATCGGATCGTAGTCGACTTGGATGATCGGCTTGTAAGATGTGATTCCGGTATGATTGCTGAAGCTCGCGCCGAATACGATCAGCAGGTCGGTCTCGTTCATGAACCAACTGGCCACCGGCGTCCCACTACGCCCAAGCACACCACAGCCAAGCGGATGATCATCGGGGATGAGTCCCTTGCCCTTGAACGTAGTCAGGACCGGGCTACGGAGCTGCTCCGCGAGCTCGATCACTGAGTCCATGACGAAGCGCGCGCCGTGGCCCACGATGATGATCGGGCGCTTTGCTTGGCGAATCCTGGTGAGGGCATCGTCCAGTGCTCCCTGTGGCGGGGCGATCTCCTGCGCCGAGAGCCGGCCAGCGGGCGAGCCAGGCTTGGTGTCGGGGGCCTCGACGAGCTGCACGTCGTCTGGAAAGACCATGTGGGAAACCCCGCGCTCCAGGATGGCGTGCTTGCAGGCGAGGCTTGCGATCTCCGGAAAGTTCGAGCTCTTTGCTGCGACAGCGGTGTACGTAGCCACCCCGCCAAAGGCGGCCGCGAGATCGACCTCTTGGAAGGCGCCCCGTCCGATGAGATGGGTCGGCACCTGCCCGGTCAACGCAAGCACGGGAGCGCGATCGACGTGCGCGTCCCAGAGCCCGGTCAGCATGTTGGTCGCGCCCGGTCCCGCGATCGAAAAACACGCGGCCGGTCGACCGGTGAGCTTCCCATACGCAGACGCGGCAAACGCCGCAGCGCCCTCGTGGCGAATCCCGAAGTACCCAAGGGCGCCACTCGCAGTTTGGCGGCGGATGGCATCCGCGAAGCCGAGATTCGAATGCCCGACCATCCCCCAAACCCATTTCACGTCCCAGTTGATCAGCGTCTCGACCATCACGTCGCTCGATGTGCGCACGTGTGCTTGCTCTTCGGGGAATGCGACGTAGATCCCATCCTCACGAGCCTCTACTGAAAATGTGTCGACGCCATCGTCGAAGCCGCCCGGGGGCTTGCCCGTGAGCGGGTGGAAGTCCCAACCGTGCCATGGGCAGCGCAACCAGCCCTCCTCGATCGACCCTTCTCCGAGAGGCCCACCCTGGTGCGGGCACTTGTTGTCGAGGGCGGCAAACTGACCTTCGAAATGGGTCATGCAGAGTGTGAAGTGCTTGCACGTGACCGCTTTGACACGGCCATCGGGGAGCTCGTCGGGCTCGAGAACCTTGAGCCAGGTGGTCTTCTCAGTGCTCATTCGGACTGCCTTTCACGTGCGAAAGTAACGACGCGCGGCGACGCGAAGGCGGAATCGTTTCATGATCCACCCACGGATGTAAAGGACGTCTCGGGCGCGCTGGCGTTACAGATTGCCGGCCAGCCGGTCGACCACGTCGGGCGCCTCGGCTCCATCCTCGACGTATTGTTCAACGTCTTCTTCACGCAAGCGGATCTCGCCGACGTTCTCGGGGCAAAACCCTTCCTTGCCTTCGTAGAACGCGCGGATCTTGTCCATGTCGGCTCGGATGTCGCCGGAGAGCCGGATCATCGGGCCGATGCCGCCGACCTTCTTGCCGAAATCCAGATAGGAAAGGCACACCGGCACGTCGGCGCCTCGAGCGATGTGATAGAAGCCCGATTTCCAGTAATCGACATGAGACCGCGTGCCCTCGGCCGGGACCATCAAAACCAGTGACGGCTCGTTCTCGAAGTGCTCGACCATTTGCTCGACCACGCCGCCAGCTCGGTGACGCACGATCGGCATGCCACCCATGAGCCGAAAGAACGCGCCAAACGGTCCCTCGAAGAGGGTATGCTTGCCCATCCAGCGCACTGGAATGTCGTACACGAACGCCATCGCCAGCATGAATGGCATGTCCCAGTTCGACGTGTGCGGCGCCGCGATGATCACGTACCGCGCCTCCCTGGGCCGCTCGCCTTCCATTTTCCACCCGGCGACCCGAAGGAACGCCTTGCCTAGCGATCGCTTGAACATCAGAACTTTCGGGAAGTCCCCGTTTCCTGTTTAAGCGACTTCCGGGCGAAGGGCACCAATCGGGGCCTCAAATGACAGAAGTTTTACATTCGGTTGTGAGGTAACCTCCAAGGAGAATCCGTATATGAGCCAAGAAGCCCGAGGAGGTGTCCATGAAGCTCTACACGAATCTGTTTTCGCCTAACGCACGCAAAGTCCATGCGGTCGCCCAAGAGCTCTGCATCGAGCTAGACACACACACCGTCGATCTTCGAGGGGGTGAGCAGCGCACACCCGAGTACCTCGCCCTGAACCCCAACGGCAAAGTCCCGACTCTCGTCGACGGGGACACGACCCTCTGGGAGTCGAACGCGATCCTCTGCTATCTCGCGGGAAAGTCGGACAACGATCTCTGGCCGAAGTCGGCCAAGCGCTACGACATCCTTCGCTGGATGTTTTGGGATGCATATCACTTCGGCGACGCGATCGGCCGGATCATCGGTCAAAAGATCTTCCGACGCGACAATCCCGATCAGGCGGTCATCGACGAAGGTCTCAAATACTTCCGGAAGTACGCCGCCGTGCTCGACGGCACACTCCACGGCTCCCACTTCATCATAGGCGACACCCTGACACTCGCCGACTTCGCCGTCGGCGTCGGCCTCGGTTACGAGCAGATCTGCGAGCTCCCCATCGACGAGTTCCAGCACGTCAAGCGCTGGTGGCAGGCCCTGATCGACACCCCATCCGGGCAAACCCTCCTACCCCCAAGCTCGTAAGCGCTGGCGCTACGGAAGAACGATCACTCGCTGCGCGCCTTGCCCGCGGCGACCTTCTCGACCGCATCGAGCAAGCTCTTGCTATAAACGCGCCCTGCGAGATTCTCGCGCGCCGTCTTCGCAACGGCATCCCACTCGGTCTTGTGGCCCGAAGTGTCGACCTCGACCATGCCGCGTTTGACCAGAGCGTCATAGGCATTGGCGTCGTCTCGCCGCACCACCAAATCGTTGGCCTTCGCTGCACGAGCGCTCGCGCTGAGCAAGGCTTTCTGATCTTGCTCGGAGAGCTCGTCGAACTTCTCCTGCTTGATGATTCCTCCGCCGATCATGATGTTGAAGTTTTCTTTCGCCATGTACTTGAGGCGCGTGTACCACTGGAGCGCCACCGCCGCGAGGGCTGAAGCGGGAACCGTATCGATCATTCGCGTCTGCAGGCCGCCGTAGACCTCGGGAAGACCCATGCGAACGGGGTTGGCTCCAATCACGCTGATGAGCTCGGCGAATACAGGGTCATCTTTCCACGCCCAGGGGCGGCCCGTCTTGAGGTCTGCCGGCTTGGCGAACTCCTTCGTCGAGAAGAGCCGGTTCTTGCCCGCTTCACCCCAGTTCAAGAGCACGAACCCCGCGTCTTCGAACATCTTGCTGAAGCGATCGTTGAGCTCTACCCGCGCGCGCACCAGCTGTTCGTATTCGGTGATCAAGCCGGGCGCGGTGAGCACCAACACCGGGCGAGCCACTATCCCGAGCCCGGTGGTCGACACACCCGCACCATCCATTTGCCCCGCACGGATCTTGCGGACGAAGTCTCGCTCATCGCCCTGGCTGCCGCCAGAGTAGAACCGAAGCTCCACGCGGTTCTCGGTCTCCTTCTTGACCGTCCGCTTCCACGCGTTGGCGACCTTCATAAAGGCAGAGCCGGACGGGGCCAATGAGGCGAAACGGATCACGATCGGCCCGTCGGCGCTGGCTTGCGGCAAAGACATGCCGCCAGGCAGCAACAAAGCCCCTCCGATGATGACGATGGTGAAGAGGGTTCTCGTTCTTGTCATGACGGTTCGCTGCGGAGAGTGAACAGAGAAGGTGTTCTGCGCAACTCGGGAGCTAACGGAGCACCAACACGCGCACTGGCGCTGACGCTGACGCTGAGACTGGACGTGCTACTGCCAGTAGTCGACGCGCCCGTGAAAGAAACCGTCCTCGTCGACCCAAACGGTGTGACGCTCGTTTGGGGTTCCGTCTGCCGTTTCTTCAGACCAGACCTTCCACTTGGCGTACACACATTCGCGTCTCTGCCGTATCCTCTCCAAGGTCTCTTCGTCGGTACCGTACCGAGAAATTTCGCCTTCGGTCGCCGGGCCGGTGCATCGGACCTCGCTGCTCTGTAGGGCAACGGGGATCTCCTCGCGGGCTCCATCGTGATCTTCTCGACTGCGGTACGGCCACTCGTTGAGCCATTGTGCGGCTTCCGCGACGGAGGCCGGGCGGGCGCGCTGACCGTCCGAAGTCACCGTATCCAAAGAGTCCCAGAGCGACGCCCGGGTACAGCAAGGCGTCGCAATCGCCAGAAAGCCCTCGACCGCCGCCTCCCAAGATGCCGATTTGTCGCGCTGGGTCGAAATGAGAACGACGGCGAAAATGAGCGCCCCGCCAAACGCCGCGAGCACCAAAGTCATACGTTTGTTCGATGTGTTCATAGGTCCCGACGCGCAGCCCACTCGAGCCGATAACCGCGCCTTCTTTCGGAAAACGCAAACTAGACACATAAGGTGCTCCAGGCAATTCGAGCGCTGAAGCGATCGCTGTCGCCGGCACTGGCACTGCCGCTCCGCTCGAGGAGTAGGTGAGCCGGGCCGCGCCGCCGCCTATGGGGGCGGAGCCAGCGGTAGCCTCGGCGTAAAAGACGATTCTAACCGGACCAAACTCTCGGCAACGCAACACCGGTCATGGCCGACGAAGCCCCCATCGCTGGCGGCGCGGCCCGGCTCACCGATTGACGCAGCTTGTCACTCCTCCGCCACCGGCACGACGTCCACCAAGATCCCGTTCAGCTGCGCCATTCCCGAAAAGTACTCCAACTGCTCGGGACCATCGGCGGCCAGCAGATTGACGTTCGCCCCCGTCGTCTGGCTCGCGACGCTCAAGCCATCCGCGTCTTGGTGACCCCAGCCATGCGGGAGCGCGACCGCGCCGATCATCATTTCGTCGGTGAGCTCCACAGGAAGGCGGACCGAAGCGACGCTGCTGCGAACCTCCACCATCTCCCCAGACTGCACCCCGACCTTTTCGCCATCTTGCGGGTGCATGTACAGGTAATTGGTCGAGCGCCGGCCTTCGACGAATCGGGGGTGGTTGTGAAGCCAGCTGTTGTGGCTGTGTTGCTCGCGTTTGCTGATCAGCTTGAGCTTGTCGCGCTGCACCAACTCGCGATCGAAAGACGACTCGAGCTTCTCGGCGGCAGCCACAAACTCGGTCGGCGCCAGGTCGACGAGCCCATCGTCATTCACGACGCGCTTACCGAGGAAGTCGTTGCCCTTGTGGGCCTCGAGCAGCCGTCCGTGGGGCTCCTTGCGAAGGCTCCGAAGAGAACCGAGACGAAACGCTCGTGCCATCAGGCCCAAGAACCGCTCCGGCGTGAGCTCGAGGTGTTTGCCGACGAGCGGCACCCTTCCAAGCCCCATCCAAGTGCTGAAAAAACCATGCGCCAATCGCGAGCCAAAGAGGTTCGCACCGCAGGCGCGCGCGAGCTGCAGCAAAATCATCGTCTCATCGCGCTGTTCGTCTTCGACGGGCACCACCGCGTCGGTGAACTGCGCGTACGGCACCGGCTGCGCACCCATCAACGATTGGAACACGAACGGCAAGTCCGCCCGCTGCATCGCGCTCGTGCCCGGTAGAATGTAGTGGGCCAGATTGGCCGTCTCGTTCCGAAAAATGTCGATGCTCACGACGAGCTCGAGTGATTTCAAGGCTTGCTCGAGGCGCCCGTTGCTGTTGGGTACGGTCAACAATGGATTCCCCGACACGACAAACAGCGCGCGGATCTGCCCCTCGCCCGGCGTCAGGATCTCGTCTGCCATGATTCCCGCCGGAAACGTGTCGGCAACCGAGGGAAGCTGCCCGATGCGCGACAAGTCCTTGCGAAGCGTATGGCCGCCCTTTCGTGCGTGCTTCGGAAAGTCCTTGATGTAGCCATGACCGACGAGCGTCCCGCCGATCCGGTCGAGGTTGCCGGTGATCGCGTTGATCGCCTCTTGAATCCAAAACGCGAGCGTCCCGTGGCTCCCCTGGTTGACCCCGGTCGACAAGAACAGCGCGGCGCCATCCGACTGGAGATAGGCATCGACCATCGACCGGAGCGTATCGGCCGAAATGCCCGTGATCGCCGAAGTCCGCTCCGGGGACCAGGGCGCGCTGATTTTCCGAAGAGCATCGAGGCCTTTCATGGCCCCACGCACCCGCTCGTGATCGATCGCGTCTCGCTTCACGACCTCGTGTAGGAAGCTCAACAAGAAGTAGATGTCGGTGTCCGGCCGAATGAAAACCTGCGTCCCCAACTGTTTCGCGGTTTCGGTGCGCCGCGGGTTCACGAAGTAGACGCGCCCTCCGCGTTGCTCGATCGCCCGGAGCCTCCGAATTGGATCGGGGAGCTGCATGAAGCTCGACCTCGAGACGGCTGGGTTCGAGCCAAGCATGATCAAGCACTGCGTTCGATCGACATCCGGGAACGGCTGGATGAAGGGAAACCCGTACAAGCGCTCGGCCGCCGCAAACTTGTTGTTGCAGTCTTGTGATCCTGTCTGAAAAAGGTTCTTCGACCCGAGACCCGTCAGGAACGCCGCCGTTAGAATCGGTGGCATCAGGCTGAAGCTGATCGGATTTCCAAGGTACGCAGAAATCGCATCACCGCCGTGGTCGTGGACGAGCTGTCGTACCTTGGTGCCGATCTCGTCGAGCGCCTGCTCCCAGCTTATCGCCACGAACCGATCCCCTACCCGCTTCAGCGGAAACCGCAGCCGGTCCGGCGAATGATGCACTTCGTGGTAGCGGAGCCCTTTGACGCAGGCGTAACCTTTGCTGACGACATGGTCTTTATCGGGCTCGAGGGAAATTATTCGGTCGCCCTCCACGGTCGCGGTGAGGCCGCAGGTGGGCTCGCAGATGCGACAAAACGTGTGTTGGGTACGAGGCGCCACGTCCGGAAGGGTGCCAGGCGCCCCTTCGGTCTACAAGCTCGGGGAGACGCGCTGCCGAACTGCTGCTAAACGGCGCCGCTAAGAGGCAACAGCCATGAACAAGCTTTTCTTAATGGTCATCCCGATCGCCATCGCCGCCATGGGCTGCGGCAGCGAGAGCGAAGGTACTGCAGGCGCGGGGGGCACGGCGGGCACCGGCGCAGTCGGCGGGATGGGTGGCACAGGCGGCACCGCCATCAACTGCACCACACCTGAAGAAATTCTCCGCTGTGACGGCGTCGTGCTCAACATCGCCCACCGAGGCGGACTGCGCATTCGACCCGAGCACACACTGGTTGCATATACACAGGCGCTCGCAGACGGCGCGGACGTTCTCGAGCTCGACCTTCACGCCACGAGCGACGGCGTAATCGTGGTGATGCACGACGATACGATCGACCGTACTACCGACGGCACGGGCGCGATCAAAGAAATGACGCTCGCAGAGCTCAAAACCTACGACGCGGGCTACGACTTCACGCCCGATGACGGAATGACCTATCCGTATCGCGGGATGGGGCTGCTCGTCCCGACGTTGGAAGAAGTCCTAGTTGCCTTCCCGGACGTGCCGTACGTCATCGAAATTAAACAGGCCGTGCCTTCCATCGTCGACGACTTCGTGGCGATCACCCGCGCGCGAGGGGTAATCCGCCAGATCAACGGCGCGTCCTTCGACGACGACGTACTGACCGAGCTCCGGGCCGCGGCTCCCGAGCTCGACACCAGCTTCTCCTTGAACGAGGTCGCGGAATACGTTCAGAACACCATCGGTCTCGAAGAGGCAGCGCCGGGTTACGTCCCGCCCGCCGAGTTTCTTCAGGTGCCACCGAGTTTCGACGCCTTTACGGTGATCCATCCGACCTTCATCTCGATCGCACATCAGCTTGGCCTCAAAGTCCATGTGTGGACGATCAATGACGAAGACGAAATGCGCGGGCTCATCGCGGACTCCGCCGACGGCATCATGACCGACGACCCACCGCTCTTGACGACGGTGATCGACGACACCGGAACCGGCCTTCCGGACTAGGTCGAGAGGCGCTAAAAGCTCTCGACGAGCAGCTTCAGTGAGTCATGGGTCGTGAAGATCCCGATGATCTTCGTGCCTTCGACCACGACTGCCGACCCGTATTTGTGTTCGAGCATCTGCTTGAGCACATCGATGAGCGGCGTTTCTTGGGAGACGGTGTACGCTTCTTGCGTCATCGCCTCTTCGACCGTCGTCGAGTCCGGGTTCACCTCGTTGAGGCCGGCGATCATCCCGAGGTCCCGATCGCTGACGATGCCGTAGAGCTCCCCACCGTGCAGCACGGGCAAGTGGCGAATATCATACTTCTGCATCATTTCTTGAGCGAACGTGATGGTTTGCTCACTGCCCACCGTGTGCGGGAGGGGAGTCATGTATTCGGCGATCGGCGCGTTCGGGTCCATGCGCGGAGCTGTACCACGTTCGGCCACGTCCGCCACACTCTGACTGGGCACCCCAGGACGGGGCGGCCGGGCTCGGCCGGTACGATTTCGGCAATCCCGGGGTCTCGACGCGAATCCTGCGCATCGTCGGCTCCCGGCGAAGAAGCTGCGCCTGATGCCCTGCAGAAAAAGCCCGGGCAGGGGCGGCGAGGCTTGGCACACTCGATGCACCACTGGTACAACCTCTAGCCTCTCAAGGAGAACACCATGAGCGCGCAAGAAGCAGACAAGACATTGAAGCAAGACCTCGAAGATACCCGAGACGATTTGAGGCGCATGGCGGACGAGATTAAGGTGAAGCTGCATCTCGCCAGCATGGATGCGAAGGATGCGTGGAACGAGATCCAGCCGCGCCTCGAGGACTTCGAGCAGCGTTTCGACGCGAAGGCCGACGAGGTGGGCGAGGAGCTGAAAGCGTTGGGTAGCGAGATCAAGCAGCGCCTGCTCAACATCAAGAACAAGCTCGCCTAGGGCCGAGCTCAGTCGATTCGGGGGTCGTCCCGAACGACGAAGACGCTGCACGGTGCGTGGCGAACGGTCGTTTCGGCTACGCTGCCGAGCAGTTGACGGAGGACTCCCGTCCGGCCGTGGGAGCCGAGCACGATCAGGCTGGCCCCGGTTTCTTTGGCGACCTTACAAATCGCGCTGGCGGGATGCGCGCTCGGAATCGCGTCGTACTGGACCTCAGTATCCGACAGTCCGCGGAAGTGCTCGTGACGTGCTCGTTTGAGCTCGCTCATGGAGTCCTCATACCAAAGCTTGCTGTCCCACTCGGGGGCCCCGGGTGCGGGACCCTTTCGCGGGCCGCAGACGTGGACGAGGAACACCCGCGCGTTGTCGCGGGCGGCGATCTCCGCGCCGCGCCGCAACGCCTTCTCCGAGGACGCAGAGAAATCGGTGCAAATGATGATGAGAGGCTTCATTTCCGACTGAGAATACTCGCAATTGCTATGCCGGTGCAGCGTCAGTGCCGGTGTCAGCGGCAGCGACGTCGTCGCCGCGAGGCAGGATACCAGCGAAGCCCGTGGACGACGCCAGCGACGGCTTTTCGGTGTGTCCGCGCCTGGGCCAGCGCCGGCGCCCGCTTGGGACTGCGCACGTGTTACTTTCCTGATACCAGTATCGATGTCCGTTTCTGGCTAGTTGGTTAAGCTGCTGAAATCAATGATATTTCGCGCAAATATTGGCGTCTAAACCTTGACAGCTTTGACTGTCAGAGTTATGGATGATTCGATAGGAGGTGCAGAATGGAGTTCTTGTTTATCACGCTTGGAGCGTGGGCGGCTTTCGTGGCCGCGGCCATTCTGCCTGGCTTCCTTTCAAGCCAGGTGGCTCGCGGTTGGAAGAAAGCTCACGCATAATCGGGGGCCTCGGGGGGTCCTGGCGTGACCTGCATTGCGCGATGTCTGAGCAAGACGAGGCCACTTACACGATCGACGAGCTCGCCGCCCTCACCGGCGTCCCGAGCCGTACGATACGTTTTTACCAAAGCAAGTGCGCGCTCCCCGCGCCCGCTCGACGCGGTCGCAAGGCTTACTACGGCAAGGCCCATGTCGAGCGGTTGGAGCTCATTGCGCGACTCCAGGACCGAGGCCTCCAGATTCGGGCGATTCGGAACCTGCTCGACCAGCTCGACGCGGGCCGGACCTCGATGGAGGATTGGTTCGGCTTCGAGGCGGAGCTTCGTACGCCTTGGAGCGAGGATGTTCCGGAGCTCTTGAGTGAGGCCCAGATCCAGGCCCGTCTCGAGGACCGTCCACCCGGCCTACTCGCGGCGCTGCTCAAAACGGGCCTGCTCGAACGCGAGCTGAACCAGTATCTGGTCCGGAGCCCAGCGCTCTTGAATATGGCTCTGACGTTGGAGCGCCACGGGATCGACATCGAAACCGCGCAAGAGGCGACGACCATCTTGTCCAAACATCTGTCTAAGGCAGCCAAAGAGCTGAGCCTCTACTTTCACGAGCACATGCACGAGCGCTTCCTTGAAGGGTCGAGTGATCTGCTGAACGCGCTGAAGCCGGTTGCCCTCGACGCGGCCTCAGTGGTGTTCGCACACGAGATCCAACACGCGCTCGAGGAGATGCTGCAGGAAGGGCGGCTCGGCTTGGTGAGCTCCCGCACGCCCGACTCCGGCTCCGACAAGAAGAAAAAGCCCTAGCAAAGGGGGCGACATAGATGGGGCAAAGCCCCGTGGCGACGAAGTCGCTTTACGGGGTCATATCGAGGAGGACTTTGCCCGTCCGCCCCGGCCGGCGTGCATGATCGAGTGCCTGATGAATCGCATCGAGGCGATAGGTTTGCTCGACCGGCGTATCGAGGACGCCCTGCTTGATCAATTTCGCGGTTTTCCGAACCAGCCCGAGGCGTCGCAACAAGGAACGGTTGGCCAGGAACGCCGGCAAGTAGAACCCCTCGATCCGGGTCATCGGCATCATCAAGTCACGCGGTGGTAACGACAAGGGCTGTCCGCTCAACGTTCCGTAGCAAACCATGCGTCCTCCGGGCTTCAGGCATCGGAGCGCATCGGAGCCGGTCGCTCCGCCGACACAATCCAACACGAATGACACGCCGCCGGGCGCGACACGATGCACCGCCCCGACGAGATCTTCGCCCTCGAGCGCCACGACATATTTGGAGCCGCTTTGCCGAAGGCGTTCGGCACCTGCACGACTTCGCACCACGTCGATCACGTGAAAACGATCATCCCGCGCGAGGTTGCGAACCATCCCGGCGAGCGCAGAGCCCGCCGCCGTCTGCAAGAGCGTCGCACCTTCGGGAACTCGTAAGACGTGGCGAACCATCGCCAAGGCCGTCAGTGGATTCACGAAAAACGAGCACGCTTGCTCGTCTGTGAGCGCGTGAGGAACCGCAAACACACGCTGCGCATCGATGAGGGTGTGCTCTTGCCAGGTCCCGTTCGGGGGCCCGCTGACCACCGCGACGCGCTTGTCGACCAACCGTTTTCCGAGAAAACCCGGCCCCGCCTTTTCGACGACGCCCACCCCCTCGACACCGAGCGAGTACGGCGGCCATGGGAAAGGGGGGTTGCCGTGTCGGTCGGCGGGTCGATCGGCCCCATGATTCCAGATCAGTCGAGCGAAGCCCCGTTGGTACGTCCCTTCGATGTAATTGAAGTCCGACGGGTTCACCGGCGCCATCCGCATGCGCACCAGGATCTGGCCTGCGCCCGGGGTGGGCAGGTCGAGATTCCGGAGCTCGACCTTGGTCGAATCGTCGGTAAATGACTGGATCCACGCAGACTTCATGAGGACCTCTTTCTGCTCATACGTCGATTGGCCCGCGAAGTCCGCTTGGCATCGCGAACGGCCAGTTCGAAGCGACCGTCCCGCCGTCGACCTCCAGCACCTTCCCGGTCACCCAGCTCCCCGCCGGCGACAAGAGATAGAGCGCGGCAGCGCCGATGTCCTCGACGGTACCGAGCCGACCCATCGGCGTGAGGTCGACCATCTGCTTCGCAAGCGCCTCGTCGGCCGTCACCATCGCAAGCGCGTCGGTTTCGGTCGCTCCCACCGCGATCGCGTTGACGCGAACGTGCGGCGCCCACTCGTGCGCGAGCAGCCTCGTCATGTGGGACATCGCCGCCTTGGCCGTCCCGTACGCCACGAACCCGTGGTCGACCAAATGAGAAAGCCCGGATGAGATGTTCACGATTGCGCCGTGCCCTCGCTCCGCCATCGAGGGCGCAAGCCTCCGCGAGAGATGAAGCGCGGTCGTCACGTTGAAGCTGAACGATTTGTTGAATTCGTCATCGGTACACTGAAGCGCCGGCCCCGGAAGCGTCCCTCCGACATTGTTCACCAAGAAGTCGACCCCACCGAGCTCCCCGAGCGCCCACTCGACGAGTCGGTCGAGCTGCTCGGGCACCAGCGCATCGGTCGGCACCACCAACGCCCGGCGGCCTGCGTTTTCGACGATGCTCGCCACTTCTTGGAGCGTGTTTTCACGACGCGCTGCCAGCACGACATCCGCTCCCGCTTCGGCCAGTGCGATCGCGATCCCCCGGCCAATCCCCCGACCGGCGCCGGTGATGACGGCCACCCGATCGGTCACTTTGAAACGGTCCAAAATCATCGAGAGCTTTCTCCGGCCGGTAATCTCGGCCATCGGGTCGCCTTGCGCAACCGCCGAAATCGCAATCTCGCAAAACCGGTGGAACCGGAGTGCAAAGCACGATAGATGCTCAACCTTGGACCAGAAGATCGCCGCGTTTTTCGACCTCGACCGCACCCTGCTCGGAGTGAACAGCGGCACGCTCTGGGCCAAGCACGAGCTGCTCAGCGGCAACATCTCCCCAAAGCAGTTCGCGCGGGTCGCCGTGTGGAACGTCCTCTATCACTTATCGCTGATCGACATCGAGACCGCGTTCAACGAGGCCGTTGCCCACTATCGGGGGCGGCATTACGAAGACCTCGCGTACGAAACCAAGCGCTGGTTCCTTCGTGAGGTCGCGCATCATCTACGACCTGGGGCGAGCCGGGCGCTCGACGAGCACCGTAAGCAGCAGCATCGCCTCGTGTTGTTGACCAGCGCATCGGTGTTTGCCGCTCGGGTGGCGCGCGACACCTGGGGTCTCGATGATTTCCTCGCGAACGATTTCCCCACCGACGCGGATGGCAAGCTCGATGGCACGTTCGTGTCGCCGCTCTGTTATGGGCCGGGCAAGGTCAAACGAGCCCGAGCGTGGGCTGGCGAGCGCGGAATCGACCTCGCCGACTGCTTCTTCTACAGCGACTCGCTGACCGACTTCCCCATGTTGAACGCCGTGGGAAAGCCACGTGTCATCGCGCCAGACCCGCGGCTTCGCCGAGCCGCCAAGAAACGGCATTGGCCGATTCTGGAGTGGTAAACATCGCCCTAGCAAGCCCTGCATCACCGATGATATAAGAAGCGGCTTTCACGGAGATGGTATGAGTAAATCGAGCACCGGTAGTCCCCTGAGAATGCGGCCTGGCGATTGGTTTTTCGTCGCCTGTTTCTCGTTCTTCGCGTTCTCGTCGTTCTTCTCGGATTCCTGGCATGCGCTCGGGCTCCTCGAAGGTGACGCCTTTTGGTCACGCGCCAACCGATGGTACGGGGAGATCGCCCAGGACCACTTCTTCCTCGCCAATCACGACTACGTCCGCATCAACACCGGCATCTCGGGGATGGTGTACGGGCCATTTTACCTGCTGCTGGTCTACGCCTTCATCAAAGGGAAGAACTGGATCCGCATCCCGGCCTTCCTCTATGTGGGCGCGATGATGCATGGGGTCATCGAGTTCTTCATCGCAGAGTATTGGATCGGCCCTCCCCCGGGAAATCCGCTCGTGTTCTGGGCGTTCAACGGCCCCTACGGCGTCATCCCGTTGTTGCTGGCATATCGGATGCGGAAACCAAACCCTTTCGACGGGGGGAGCGGCTGACGACGCCCAATACCCATGCACCCTTGGCACGACGTTTACATCGACGAAGATCAGCTCGACACCGTCTTCCCCGTCGTCATCGAAGTCCCGACGGGGAGCAAGAACAAATACGAGCTCGACAAAGAGAGCGGCCTACTCAAGCTCGACCGCGTTCTTTTTAGCGCCGTCCACTACCCCGCGAACTACGGGTTTGTCCCCCGAAGCTATTGTGACGACGGCGACCCACTCGATGTCCTCGTCATCGGCCAAGAGCCGGTGGTGCCCTTGACGATCATGCACGCCCGCGCCATCGGCGTGATGCGGATGCGTGACGACAAAGGGATCGACGACAAGATCATCGCGATCAGCGCTCACGACCCCGAGTACGAAGCCCGACGGGATCTCGGCGACCTGCCCAAGCACAAGCTCCTCGAGATTCAGCGATTCTTCGAAGACTACAAGGCGCTCGAGCACAAAGAGGTCATCGTCGAAGGCATGCAAGACCGCGAAGCCGCGCTCCAAATCCTGAAAGACTCGCTGGAGCTCTACCGCAAGCTGCGTCGAGGCGAGATCTCGAAGGACTGACCTTCGTCGGCCATGGGGGCGAAAAAACTGCGACCGGGGTGGGAGCCGGAGCCCTGGCGCGTAAAGAGTAAACAACCGCTTGCCTTGCCCCAAGTGCTTGATAAGGTCCCGCTCCCAAGTAGTGAAACTCGTTTATGGAGGGGCATATGTATAAAGCAAGCTGGGTACTGATGCTGTCCGTCGGCCTGATGCTGACGGCGGGCTGTAAGAAGGATGAGCTGCGGGCGAAGGACGCCCGAATCGCAGAGCTCGAGGCGATGAGCCAAGAGACGGGGGCATCGTTCGAACAGTGCAAGAAGGACCGCGAGAACCTCAACAAGCTGGTCGCCGGCTACACCTCCGACATGAAAGCCCAGAAGGGCCAGATCAACGCGATGGAAGCCGCGCTCGCCGAAGCCGCCGCACGTGAGGCCCGCGCACAGAAGCGTCTCGCCGAGTACAACTCGATGTTGAGGCAGCTCAAGTCGATGATCGACGCCGGCAAGCTCAAGGTGCGCATCGTCCGCAACAAGATGGTCATCGAGCTCCCCGAAGCCGTTCTCTTTCCGAGCGGCCAAGCCAAGCTCAAGAAAGACGGCGTCAAGATCCTCGCCGAGGTCGGCCCCGTGCTCGCAAGCCTGAAGGGTCGTAGCTTCCAGGTCGGCGGCCATACCGACAACGTTCCGATCAGGACCGCACGCTTTCCCTCGAACTGGGAGCTCTCGGGCGCACGCGCCATCGATGTGACCAAGCTCCTGACCGAGTACGGCGTCCCAGCCGGTCGGATCTCGGGAGCTGCCTACGCGGACACCCAACCGGTCGCGTCCAACGACACCAAAGAAGGTCGCGCACAAAACCGCCGCATCGAAATCGCCCTCGTCCCGAACCTAGACGAGCTCCCCGACCTCTCCTCGATCGGCCAGTAAAGGGGGACAGTCCCCTTTCCCAGGGATTAATACGGAGCAAATGTGCCGGCGTGCCTCGAGCACCCGGCACGTTTGCGTTTGTACAGGAGCGCTGTGTAGTCGATCGCACACTGGCGTTCAGGAAACCTTTGCATTTGTATTTCCTCGTATTTTCAGCCGTCCTAGGCCTTGGCAGGGCGATCCGCGTCGTGGCAAAACCGCAACTATGCCTCGATCAATGCTTCTAATCGCGGGTGCTTTCGCGCTCGCCCTCACCGCCTCCTGTAATAGCGACGGTGTCGAAGGATCCCCCAAGGCACTCGTCGCGTCTTGCGTGGACGATGCCGGGGAGCTCGAACCGGAAGACTGGGTGTGCCCCGATGACTTCACCGTCGAATGCGAAGATGGCGGAGGGAATCCGGACACCATTTACCTCGAGCCAGCGGGCGACGTCTCGGAAAGCGCGTGCGACGAAATCGAGCTGACTCTCAACGGCGACGGGCCCTTCGCCGTTGGTGAGCATGACGTGGTCGTTACCGCCCGGGCCTCGGTCGAAGGCGGAGAGCCGGCAGTCTTCGAGTGTGAAGCCAAGCTGACCGTGGTGGATACCGAGCCACCCACGGCCGAAACCCACGAACCCGAGCTCTGGCCCCCCAATCACAAATTCAAGACGATCTCGGCGGACGACTGCGCCGACATCAGCGATGCCTGCGAAGAGAACGTCGAGGTCACCTTCCTGACGGCGTCGAGCGACGAGCCGGTCAACGACATGGGTGATGGCAACACCGAGCCCGACATCGTGTTTGGTTGCGACGGTGTGAAGTTACGAGCCGAGCGCCAAGGCGGCGGGAACGGCCGAGTCTACAGGCTCGCCTGGCGCGCTTCGGACGAAGCCGGAAACGAAACCGACGGCGAATGCGTCGTCACGGTTCCGCACGACCAGAGCGGCGACATGGCGATCGACGACGGAGCGGCATACACGATGATGGCCCCCGGCGACCTCGACTGCGACGACGACGACTGACACCGGTCACAAAGGGGACTGTCCCCTTTAATTGGCGCTGCTGGCTGCGGCCTCGACCTCGGCCAAGAGGCTCTTGCTGTAGATTCGGCCGATGAGGCGCTGGCGGGTTTCCTTGGCGGCCTTTTCCCACTCGGCGCGGTAGGGGCCGGTGTCAATGACCTCGACCCCGCGGCGCACCATCGCCTGGTAGGCCTCGGCGTCGTCCTTGCGGACGAGTTTGTCGAGCGCGAGGGCGGCTCGCTTGGCCGTGCTCCGGAGAATCTCTTGATCCCCGGCGGACAGCTCGTCGAACTTCTCTTTTTTGACGATCGACGCGCCTACGATGATGCCGAAGCTGTCTTTCGACATGTACTTGAGCTTCGTAAACCACTGGAGCGCCACAGCCCCGATCGCCGAGGCGGGGACGACGTCGACCATGTTGGTCTGAAGTCCGGGGTAGACTTCGCCGATGCCGAGCCGAACGGGATTTGCGCCGACGACCTTCAAGAACTCGTTGAAGATCGGGTCATCCTTCCAGGCCCACGGTCGATGCGCCTTCAAGTCTTCGGGCCGGCGGATGGGGACGGTCGACATGATCCGCCCCTTGCCCGCGTCGGACCAGGCCAACAACACGAACCCCGCCTCCATGAACATCTCGTCGAACCGCGTGTTCATCTTCTCGCGCACGCGTCCGAGCTCTTCGTAGTTCTCGATCACCCCAGGCGCCGCGAGCACCCGGATCTGCGGCACGACGATCCCGAGCCCCACGGTGGTCATTCCCGCCGAATCGATCTGCCCTGCCCGCATCTTGCGGATGACGTCGCGCTCATCGCCCTGACTGCCACCCGAGTAGACACGGAACTCCACCCGCCCTTCGGTTTCTTTCTTGAGAGACCTCCCCCAGGCTTTGAGGATCTTGCCAAAGGCAGACTGCGCAGGCGCCAGAGTCGCATAGCGAATCACGGTCTTTTCGTCGGCGCCGACCTTTTGCACGAACGACCCAGCCACACAGAAGCAAGCAATCGCCAAGATCCAAGGAAACCAAGCTTTCATCGTTTTGTTCACCTTCTACTCCAACAGCTCGTCCCGTAGCCTCTCGAGCTCCTCGAGTCGGCACCCCAACCCGTCGATCAAGAACGACTCCACATCTCCGTGAAGCGCTCGGATCTCCGTGTGGGCCGCTTCGAGGCTCGCGGCTTTGACGTACAACAGCCCCTCGATGTTCGAAAGCTCGACTTCCTCGCCGTTCTTGCTGCTCGCAAAGTCGCGGATCATCGCGAGGAGCTTGTCGTTTTCCTCTCGTCGGAAGTGGTTCGACAAGAGGTAGTCTTCCACCACCGTCTCCCACGGTACGCCAAGGGCCGAGAGAACCATCGCCGCCCCGAAGCCGGCGCGGTCCTTCCCTTGCGTGCAGTGGAACACGAGCGGCCGGTTCGCTCGGTCGATCAGCGTACGCAGCAGGCCGCCGTACTGCGCGCCGAAGTTCCGAACCAACGCGCGATTGACCCGCTCCAACAAGTCGGGCGGCAACCGTGAGAAGTCGCCCTCGAGGAACATCGGAATCAACTTGGAGAACACTTCGCTCGACGCGATCGGCAAAGGCACGACTCGCGCTCCGGGCGGCGTCCGGCTTTCACCACGCGCGGAGACCTCTTGCGGCGATCGAAGGTCGACGACGGTCTTGATGCCGAGCTCACCGAGCGTGTCGATGTCGCTCGCGGACAGCTGACTGAGCTCGCCCGACCGATACACCGCGCCCCATTTCACTCGCCGTCCATCTTTGCTTGGATACCCGCCGAGATCCCGAAAGTTCGGCTGCCCGGAGAGGAGGATGTGGCGATTCATGGAACGACGGTATGGCCCCTTCGCCCCGCACGCGCCATCGGACGCGGGTTACGCGACCTGTTCAGGGGCCGGGGGTGTGATCGTGTCACGATTCCCCTGAAAGTACGTGGAGCTCGCGGTGCCGTTGCAGCGCGCCGTCTCCCAGAGGCACATCGCGGCATAGGCTCGCCAAGGCCTCCACCGTTCGGCGAGCGCCTCCAGCTCGTGGGCAGCAAGCGCACCGCCGTTCAAAGACGCTACGGTGCGGAGCCGCCGGTCGTTTGCGGGAAATGCATCGGGCTCGCGGTAGACGCGCATGGCGATGTAGTCCGCCGTGGTCGTGCCAACTCCGGGAATCGCGCGAAGCCCACAAAGGGCCTCATCCAACGAAGGCGAGCCATCGAGCCGAAGCACGCCTTCATGGACGGCCTTCGCCAGCGCTTGAATCGACTTGCTACGTCGCTTCGGAACGCCCACCGCTTCGAGGTGCGCGGTGCTCAACGCGTACGGAGTCGGGAAGACATGCGTCAGCCCGTCCAGCGACGTGTCGATCGCTTGGCCGTACTTTTCGGTGATCCGCTTGCCGAGCTCGGCAAGCTCCTCGGCGCCTACGTGCTGACCGAGCAGCGTCATGACAGCGGTCTCGAAATGATCGAAAGCACCTAGCACCCGAAGCCCCGGCGCCGTCCGCAGACACGGTGCGAGCAGTGGGTCGCCTGCCAAGTGCTCCTTGATGACCGCAACATCGGCTTCGACGTCGAAGAGGCGGCGCACCCCCGACACCACGTCGAGCAGATACGAGCTCAGCGAATGGCTCACCCGCACGCGGAGCACCGAACCCGCCTCGTCGAAGGAGACGCAGACCTCGCCAACGGCTCGTTTGAATCGAGCGGTGCGATGGTACCGCCCCTCAGCCACCTTCTCGACGCCGGGAGTCGCCGACGCTTCGAGCGAACTGAGCAGCGCGTCCCACGCGAACGGGCGGCGCACCGTGATCTCGAGCTCTAGGCCCACTGCACCGTGCACAGACCCCTTTCGAAGGGCGGTCGGGGGGCACCCGTACACCTCGTTCATCACCGCGTTGAACCGGCGAATGCTTCCAAACCCAGCTGCTTCGGCGATGTGGGTCATCGAAAGGCTCGTGGTTTCGATCAACCGACGTGCAAAGTCGGCGCGTCGCATCCGAGCCACTTGAATCGGCGATGTGCCGAGGTGCTTGCGGAACAAACGTCGCAGTTGCCGCGCACCGACTCCCAGTCGTTCGCAAAGGGCATCGATGTTCGTGCGGTCGAGCACGCCATCTTCGATCAATCGAAGCGCACGCGACACCGTCGCCGACGTGCCGTTCCACGCGGGTGTGCCGGGCATCGCGTCGGGTCGACACTTTCGACACGCACGAAAACCCGCCGCCTCTGCTTCAGCAGGCGTATCGAAAAAAACGACGTTCTCGGCAGCGGGCTTTTTCGTGCAGCAGCTCGGCTTACAATAGATACTGGTCGTGTTGACGCCTGCGACGAAGCGTCCGTCGAACCGAGCATCTTTTCCAAGAAACGCCTGGTGATATTCAGGCGCGACAACGGGCATAACGGGGAACGATGACAATAGACCGTTTTCGGCGACCTTGTCAGCAGCTTTCGGACCCGGTTCGAAAAGTTCGTAGACAAATGTGGGTGCGAGTATGTGAGGTGGCGCACAAGTGGAGCAGCTATCAGTCGTTAGACTCAACCTTTGGTGTGCACACACTCAGTGAGGCGTCGTCACCCAACCGCAAGCCAGCGCGTCATCCGATGCGCTTGGTTACGTTCGCCTCCGGCGCCTGAGCACCGCGAGACCAACCGTAGCCAAGAGGACAAAGGCGGCCAGATTCCCGCGATCCGAGGCCCCGCCGACGCGACTTAGTGAGCATGACGACACGGGCACTCTGTCCGGGGCGGCATCGTTGGCATCCAAGAAAGCATCACGATCGCGATTGATGCCCATGCGCGTACCGGACCCAGGGGGGACACAGGTGAACGTCAACGACTGCCCTGGCACGTCGGCCACGGCAAGCAAGGCGCTCTTGGACCAGGGAGGGTCTCCGCTGTCGTCGCTGGTGAACGTGTCGCTGCCTTCGTACAGCCACCCGCGGTACTGGCCATTCAGCACGCCTTTCACGATCAGGTCGCACTCTTTTACGTCGCCGAATGTGGGGCTCGTGTAGTAAGTGGCGTCCGCACGGGCGATGAGAAGGTCGATGCGGTCGAGGATGTCAGTACCACTATTGGACGTCAACGTCGCTTGCTGGCCCACAATGGGGGCAAGATCGCTGTCGAACTCGATGATGAAGGCCTCGAGGTCGCTCTGTTGATTGTCGTTCAGGCTGAAGACCCCAGCACCGACGAAGTTGAACGCGGTCGAGACGCTCCCATCGTGCAGGAAGCCCGTCGCGCGGACCTGGTCCCCCATGAACGAACCGTCGGCATTGGGGAAGAAGTCGGTTGGCGCCTCGCCAAACATGCCGACCTTCTGGTAGGCGTTTCGAAGGTGCGGAACTTTGAATTCCATCGCCTCAGCTTCGAAAGTCGACCCGCCAGAGGTACCGAAGAAGCCCTGCGCGCGGTCGAGCGCATGGCAACCATTGCAATTGGCCACCGTGTCCGAAATCGGACCGTTGTAGAGGGATTCGCCGGCAGCAGCCGGCGGACTTAGAGAATTGTCCAAGGGACGGATCGGGTTCGGCGGATAGGTAAGCGCCAAGGCGAAATCGGCGAACTGCTGCATCTCGGTCGGGTCCAGTTCGCCCTCGTCGCGTCCGATCAATCCGGGGAATGCGACGTTGAACGCCAAGAACGCCGCGTTCGAGTCGAGGGGGTCGCCACCGGTAGCCCCGCCGGTGCGGTCGCCGCGCCAGTGCATCGGCCCTGCGTTTACCATCCCACGTAGGCTCTGCGTCGTCATCGGTCCTTTGAGCGGGTCAAACGGCTGGAGCGGGGGCAACAGCGCGATGAAAGGAAACTCGTCGGCCGGCGGCGTGGGGTTTGGATTGGCAAACGGAACTCCGTCTGGATCGCCGAGGTCCCAGGAAAGGTCGTCCATGTCGCCGAATATGTGACAACTGCTGCACGATGCCTCGCCATTGCTGGAGGTCAGCTGCGTGTCGTAAAGGAACTTCCGCCCACTTTTCAACGCTAGTTGCTCGGGGTTGTGAAGGCCCGCCGCGTAGGTCACCGCCTTCGTACTGATGTCGATCCTGTACAGACTGCTGGTCCCTCGGCTTATCACCCAGACAAGCCCGCGCGCTTCGTCCAACACAAGTCCGCTCGGGCGTGGGATTGGAACCAGGTTTGCCGCGTCGGGCACGAAAGTGTCGGCCTCGAGTTGCGAAGTGTCGTAAATCGCGACCGCGTTCGATCCAAAGCCCGCCACGTAAAGGGTTGCGCCGTCGCTGCTGACCGCCATTTGAAGGGGCGTCCCAACACTTTTCTCTTTCACGCCGGCAGGAACCGGGCTGACTTCATATGGAATGTGTTTGTTGAGATGGCGCGGCAACACGTTACCCCCACTATCGATCACTGTAATGCGCGCTTGGTGCAGGTTGCCGCGGACGGACGGCGGATCGCCGGAGGGCTTAGGGCCAAGGTCGTTGACCCAATCGCCGAACCCCTCGAACCGAACGCGGTTGTTGGCCTCCGTGTTGGTCACATAGAGGTTTCCGTTCACCGGGTTCACGATCATGTTGAAAAGGACGGTGCCCACACCCGAAAACGAATCGGTTTCGACCGGCGTCGGAGCATTGGCGTCGATCTCAAAGACGTCGAGGTCGGGGAGCGAAAAGCGCACCGCAGGGTTCCAGTTGTTGCCCAGCTCGTCTTCCCAGTTTCCGCTGACATCGTTAAATCCAACGATGATGCCCGACTCCCGACTGGTGATCCCCTGGAAGTTCGTCTCGGGGAACGGACGCCCTGCGGGGTAGGTCGTCCCCTGAACGTTGCAAGGCCCCGAGCCATTGCAGACCAGCCCTTCGCTGATCGGAACGGTGCGGTTCCCCGAACGAAAGACCGCCGCATACACCGTCGAGCCGTCGGGGGAAGCGGCCAAAGCCCGGGGCCTGTCGCCGAACAGCTGCACGACTGCGAGCGGAGTGCCTGTCAGCGAGGTCCCGAGATTGTTTGCGTCGAACACCCACACGTCCGCGCGGCCGATTCCCGGCACGTCGTAGTCCCCGTCAGGCCAGGGCGTATTCTGGCCGCGATGAGCAGTGGCAATGAAGGCACGGTCGCCCCCGGGCCCGGCAAACACGATGCCGCGCGGCTCATCACCCACCAACAAGGTTCGAACGACGCGCGGTGGCACCGAGGCCAAGTCGACGATGCTGATGCTGTCGGAAACGTGATTGACGACCCAGACTTCATCGTTGTTGCGCGCCGCAACCGCGACTGGCTCGAGGCCCACCGGCACTGACGCTTCCTTTACAGCCAATCCGCTCGAAACATCGAATATCTCCAAATAACCATCCGGGGTGTTCACCACGAAGAGCCGATTGCCATCGGGCGACATGGCGATGGGACGCACCGGGCCGGACTCGAACAACGTGTAGTCGGGCTGTGCCTCAGCCCCTGGCGAGAGCACGCCTGAAAACGCAACGATGAAGGCGACCACAAAAGAGACTTGAAAACGCATAAGCACTCCTGCGCCCGGCTGTGCATTCGGGCTACTGAGTTCAGCGGGTGCGTCAATATTGCGCTGGATCGCGGATGGATGCCAGTCGGAAACCGGAGACGGCTCTTCACCCATCGATTCGGCGCCCGCGTCGCCACTCTCGGTTTGAAAATCATCGCAGCTAGGCTACTGTGCCAGGCTCCCCCGCCCGGAGGTCTTTGCAATGATTCTTAATGATGTGCGACACGGTCTTCTCTTCCTCGCTCTGGTCACGATGCAAGCTGGATGTGGAGGAGGCGACTCCCAACGTTCCCCAGATAACGTGATCAACGTCGGCTTTGACGGGGGGACAATTGGGTGCATCCAGCCCCGTTTCCCTCCGGAGCAGCCCGATCTGTCGGTCCTTAACCCCCCCATATTCTTGCTCACCACCACCACCGCGCAACAATCGACGGCCGGGCAGGCCCAGGTAGAGCCGGGAGATCCGATCGACGCGGAAGTCACGGTCAATGGTGCGACGCGGCGCGTGATGGTCGAGCTCGCCAATGCATGGTCTGAAGCCGATTACATTTACACCGATGAAGTGGAAACCTCTGGCAACGAGAGCGTCTCGCTGCTCCTCTTCAGCGATGCGAACGTTCGCGGCCGATACTACATGAGGCTCACCTTGTGTGGGTTCGACTGCGACGAGCGCGCGGTCGTGTTCGACATCCGCCCATGCTCTGACGACCCCGACGTGAATGAGCCGTGCGGAATCAACGCGCCCTACGAACGAACCCTCCTCGAAAACGGCGAAATCGTGCGGGTCGACGACACCTGCGTCGATCTAAGGGCGCAGCCGGGCGTCGGCTCAGGGACGGTCGTGATTCAGTAAGTTTTTCGCGCCGTTCTGGGTCGGAGGTCCGGTTTCGGCACGCGATCGGCAGTTTTCGGACGTCTAGGTACAGCCGGCGACAGTTGCAAACCGATGTCATGCGCTTCGACTTCGATTCGATGTGCCCGTGGGGACGCCGTCTGTGACCTCCTCACGCAAAACCGGAACCCGGATCGCCGCGCTCACCGACATGCGAAGCTGCCGCATGTCCCAGGGATTTGCAGGCTAAGCTCGCGCCGCCCGACCGGACTTGTAAGCCAGCTCTCAGTGTGGGTCTTCTAGCACAATTGTGCACCACCTAACACATCGCGGGCGCGAAGCCGCACTTGCGTTTGAAAGACTTCTTGAAGGTGTTGACTTTGCGAATCGTGCTGAGATAGCCCCTGTTGCGTGAACCCGTTCATGGAACGCGGCGCTTGCCGCAGTGACCTACCCAACTCAAGGAGCGTAACGAATGACTAAGACACGATTTACCCCATGGGTCGTGCTTGCATGTATCGGAACCCTGGCCGGCTGTACGAGCGGCGAGGGTGGTCCTGCAGGCAACACCGAACTGAACGTCGTCATACCGACTGGCGGCGGGTCTACGGCCCCGGCTGCGTTCGACATTCAGGTGGTGGAATACACCATCAACTGCGACGCAACTCCCCCCACAGCCGCAGACTTCCCTGGAATCGATTCCATCGAGACCACTTTTGATCCGGATGTCCAGATCAATGGTGTGCTCGAGGTCCTCGACACAGCCTCTGCGGGCGTCACGACCCAAGACTTCGGTCCCGATCTTGGCGAGGTCTTCGTCTGGCAGGGCTTCATGGATATACCCAAGGATGCTGTTTGCACCGTGCAGCTTCGCGCAGAAGACGCCGACGGTGAGGTCATCTGTACGGCGACCGAGGCCTTCGACACCAACACCGTCCCTGTGGGCGGTACCGTCAAGGTCAACGTCCTGATGTACTGCGGAATCAGCTTCCAGGCTCCAGTGGCCATGCTCGATCTGGACGGGGACTTCTCGTTCAACATCGCGAACTTCTGTCCGGATCTGTTCATCCTGAACTGCATCGATAGCGACATCGACATTCAGACGATTCCCGGCATCGGCGAAGTGGCAGCCACGGCTTGTCAGGTGCGTTACCGTGACGGCGACAGCACCTGCGGCACCGCGTGCGACCCGCAGTGCTGTGAGGCAACTGCAGACGGTTCAGGCTTGACCTGCACGCAGCCTGGTGGCCCGGTACTACCAGGTGCCTGCGGCGACCCGGGTCCGGAGCCACCTCTCACCACCACGGTGAGCTGCGGTACCGGCACCTTCCACTGTGCGATTCCTGGACCGCTCTTTGGCAGTGCTTGTATTCCCACTCCCGGGGATACGTGCTTCGACCTCAGCGGCGGCATAGCCTGCGTCCCGGCTGCGGTGATCGA